>LNFM01000405.1_pt1 | contig 59672 bp, 51 predicted proteins | sample 596031 | NCBI WGS metagenome assembly LNFM01 (sample SAMN04254537, study PRJNA301005) | activated carbon metagenome | isolation source: dual media filters at the Ann Arbor, Michigan drinking water treatment plant | place: USA: Ann Arbor | reverse complement strand
TTCTCCTTGATCGCCACCGATGGAGCCGCACGGCTCGGTCGCCTCGAATTGCCGCACGGGGGCATCGATACCCCTGCGTTCATGCCGGTGGGCACCTACGGCGCCGTCAAGGGCATGGCACCGGCGGCCCTGCGCGAAGCCGGCGCCCAGATCGTGCTGGGCAACACCTTTCATCTGTGGTTGCGCCCGGGGCTGGACGTCATCGGCCGGCATGGCGGCCTGCATCGCTTCATGGGCTGGGACGGACCGATACTGACCGACTCCGGCGGCTTCCAGGTCTTCAGCCTCGGCGCGCTTCGCAGCATCGCCGAGGATGGCGTCCGGTTCCAGTCGCCGATCAACGGCGATCGTCTGCTGCTCACGCCCGAGGAGTCGATGCGCATCCAGCGCGTGCTCAATTCCGACATCGTCATGATCTTCGACGAGTGCACGCCTTATCCCATGGACGAGGCAGGGTCGGCGGCATCCATGAGACTGTCGTTGCGCTGGGCGCTGCGCTGCGCGCGAGCGCACGAGGGCAACCCGAATCTTCTGTTCGGCATCGTCCAGGGCGGCATGTACGAATCGTTGCGCGACGAGTCTTTGGGCGGATTGCTCGACATCGGCTTCGACGGGTACGCCATCGGCGGGCTGTCGGTCGGCGAGCCCAAGGCGGACATGCTGCGCATCCTGCGTCACACGGCCCCCCGGCTCCCGGAAGCGAAGCCGCGTTACTTGATGGGTGTGGGGACGCCGCGCGACCTGCTCGAGGCCGTTCGTGCGGGGGTCGACATGTTCGATTGCGTGCTGCCGACGCGCAATGCGCGCAACGGGTGGCTCTACACCAGTACCGGCATCCTGAGGCTGCGCAATGCCCGTTACCGGGACGATCTGGCGCCGGTCGATGCGCAGTGCGATTGCTACACTTGCAGCAACTTCACCCGCGCCTACCTGCATCATCTGCAGCGGGTGAACGAGATGCTCGGGGCGCAACTGAACACGCTGCACAACCTGCATCACTACCAGCGCCTGATGGCGACCTTGCGCAGCGCCATCCGCGCGGGCAGGCTGAGCGAAGTGTCGGTGCCGGACGAAGGTAGCGCAAATGACCCATGCTAGAATCCAGCGCTAATTCCAGCGGCCGGCGTCCGCGCCGGTTTGGTATCGCGGACCACTCAGGAGATGTTTTATGTTCATCGGTCAGGCTTGGGCACAAAGTACCGGCGGGGGCGGGGGCAGTGACTTGCTGGGACTGCTGCCGATCGTGCTCATGTTCGTGGTGCTTTATTTCTTGATGATCCGCCCCCAGATGAAGCGTGCCAAGGAGCACAAAGCCATGGTCGAGGCTTTGCAGAAGGGCGACGAGGTCGTGACTGCCGGTGGGGTCGTCGGACGGGTCGCCAAAGTGGACGACAACTACATCGCGCTGAATGTCGCGACCAATGTTGATATCACCGTGCAACGCGCGTCTGTGCAAGTCGTCCTGCCCAAGGGCACGCTCAAGGCGCTGTAGCGGGCGTTCCCACCTATCGTGTTTTGGTCGAAGCGAGCGCCCGGATGACATGCGTTGCGACGACACTACTCACTGAATTGCGATGAATCGATATCCTGCCTGGGTTTACGCGATCGTCGCGATCGCGCTCACGATCGGACTGCTCTACACACTGCCCAATTTCTACGGCGAGGTGCCCGCGGTGCAGGTCTCGCCGCTCAAGGCCACGCAGAAGGCGGATTCGGCGCTCCTCGCCAACGTCGAGCAGGCCCTCAAGGATGCGGGCATACCGCATCAAGGCTCGACCCTCGATGCGAGCGGCGCGAAGGTCCGGTTCGCCGACACGGACGTCCAGATCAAGGCCAAGGATGCTCTGCAAGCGAAGCTGGGCGAGGGATTCATCGTGGCGCTGAACCTGGTGCCGAACAGCCCGGCCTGGCTGACTTCGATCGGCGCGCTGCCCATGTATCTGGGCCTCGATTTGCGCGGAGGGGTTCACTTCCTCATGCAGGTCGACATGAAGGCGGCGTTGACCCGCAAGGCAGAGGGAATCGCGGGCGACATCAGAACCACCTTGCGCGAGCGACGCATTCCCTACGCGGGAGTGACCCGCGAGGGCCAGGTCGTGCTGGTGAAGTTTCGAGATCAAGCCAACCGCGACAAAGCCATCGCCGAGATCGAGAAAACGTCTCAAGACCTCAATTTTCGGACGGTCGACGAGGCGAGCGAGTTTCGCGTCTTCGTCACCCTGAAGCCCGAGGCGCAAAAGCGAACCCAGGACTTCGCGCTGCAACAAAACATCACGACGCTGCGCAATCGGGTCAACGAACTCGGTGTGGCCGAACCCATCATCCAGCAGCAGGGTGCGGACCGCGTCGTCGTCCAGTTGCCTGGCGTGCAGGATACCGCCAAAGCCAAGGACATCCTGGGTAGAACCGCGACACTGGAAGTGCGCATGGTCGACGAGGAGAACTCGTCCAATCCGGCTGCCCTCGAAGCAGCGGTGCGTGGTCAGGTGCCCTTCAACAGCGAACTCTTCTTCGAGCGCAGCGCGCGGGGCAGTGTGCCGTTGCTGATACGCAAGCAGGTGGTGCTGACAGGCGATCGGATCACCGATGCACAACCCGGATTCGACGGCCAGAACGGCGAACCGGCTGTGCACATCAATCTCGATGGTGCCGGTGCCCGTATCTTCCAGCAGGTGACGCGGGAGAATGTCGGCAAGCGGATGGCCATTCTGTTGTACGAGAAGGGCAAGGGCGAGATCGTCACCGCACCCTCGATTCGTACCGAGATCAGCGGGGGGCGCGTTCAGATTTCCGGGCAGATGAACACGCAAGAGGCCAACGACGTGGCGCTGCTGCTGCGCGCGGGCGCCTTGGCGGCGCCGATGGAAATCATCGAGGAGCGCACGGTCGGTCCGAGCCTTGGTGCAGAGAACATCACCAAGGGCTTTCGCTCGACCTGGATCGGTTTCGCTGCCATCGTCGTCTTCATGGTGGCGTACTACACGCTGTTCGGTGCCATCTCCGTCACCGCGCTTGCCGTGAATTTACTGTTTCTGGTGAGTCTGCTGTCGATGCTGCAGGCGACTTTGACCTTGCCAGGAATCGCGGCCATCGCACTGACGCTCGGGATGGCGATCGATGCGAACGTGCTCATCAATGAACGAATCCGGGACGAGCTTCGAAACGGGGTCAGTCCGCAGGCGGCGATTCATGCCGGCTACGAGCGCGCCTGGGGCACGATTCTCGACTCCAACATCACGACCCTGATTGCCGGTATCGCATTGTTCGCGTTCGGGTCTGGTCCGGTGCGGGGTTTCGCTGTCGTCCACTGCCTGGGCATCATGACGTCGATGTTCAGCGCCGTCGTCGTGTCGCGCGCCATGGTGAATCTGTATTACGGACGTCAGCGCAAGATCGAGTCGGTAGCGATCGGGCAGGTATGGCGACCAGAAACGCCCGAGGAACGCAAGGCTTAGGCAGGTCGCTTCGCGTCGAGTACGCGGCCCTTCACCCACTCATCGATATCGAGGCAGGAACAGCACATGGAGTTCTTCCGCATCAAGCGCGCCATCCCGTTCATGCGGCACGCGCTGGTGTTCAACGTGGTGTCCGTGGTGTTCTTTCTGGCCGCGGTGACTTCGCTCGCGGTCAAGGGTTTGAATTTCGGCGTCGATTTCACCGGCGGGACGGTCATGGAGGTGGCGTACGAGCAGCCTGCGGATCTGGCGAAGGTGCGGGAGGCGGTTGCCCGGCTGGAACTGCCGGATGTCGCGGTGCAAAATTTCGGCAGTTCGCGCGATGTGCTGATACGTCTGCCGCTCAAGGAGGGCGTGTCCAGCGCCGGTCTGTCCGATCGGGTGATGGAGGAGTTGCGGCGAGACGATTCCAAGGTGGAGCTGCAGCGAGTGGAATTCGTCGGCCCTCAGGTCGGCAGAGAGCTGTTCGAGAACGGTGCGCTTGCGCTTCTGTTCGTGTGCCTGGGGATCGTTCTGTACCTGTGGATGCGCTTCGAATGGAAGTTCGGCCTGTCCGCCATCATCGCGAACCTGCACGACGTGGTGATCATCCTGGGATTCTTTGCGTTCTTCCAATGGGAATTCTCGCTGCCCGTGCTGGCCGCGGTGCTCGCAGTGCTCGGGTACTCCGTGAACGAGTCAGTCGTGGTGTTCGACCGCATTCGGGAAAACTTCCGCAAGATGCGGCGCGCTACCGTGCCGGAGGTCATCGACAGCGCAATCACAGGCACGATTTCGCGAACAGTCATCACCCACGGCAGTACGCAGATGATGGTGACGGCGATGCTGTTCTTCGGCGGCGAGGCATTGTTCTATTTCGCGCTGGCGCTCACGATCGGCATCTGGTTCGGCATCTACTCCTCGATCTTCGTGGCGAGCCCGCTCATCATGTGGTTCGGGATTCGTCGGGAAGATCTGATCCCACCGGAAAAGAAGCCGCAGCCCGAGGCCGTCGTCTGAGCGGCAGTATGCGACGACCGGACTGGACGAACCGTGCTGCGGATGCGCTGGTGCCGGCTTCCTGGTCGGGTTGTTCGCCAGGGCAACCATAAAGCCGGCCCCGCCGCCGTATCGCCGGTCCGTTCAGTACAAGGCCGAAGCAAGTAGTCGGCGGTACTTGTCTACGACCTCCCTCTGGCCGCCGAGCAGATTGAAGACCTCGATCATCGTCTTGCGTCCGGCGTCATTGCCGAACTTCCGGTCGATCCTGACGATCTCCAGCAGTTGTTCCAACGCCGATTCGTAGGCTTGCGTCTGGACGTAATGCCGGGCCAGCTCGAGGCGCGCATTCAGGTCCTTCGGATCGGCCGCTATGCGGATTTCGAGCTGGGCGGCGTCCTCGGTCGCCTGGCCCGCGAACTCCAGGCGAGCCTTCAGAACGCTGACTCGGTTGTCGTCGACATGCACGGGATTGAGCGCTGCAAACTCGGCTCGCGCTTCGTCCACGCGATTCAGTGCCAGCAGGGCCTCGACCCGCCCGATCCGTGCCGCCTCGTTCTTGGGGTTCAAGTGCAGCGCCTCGTCGAGCAAGGCGAGTGCATCGACGTTCCGGCCGGCCGCAACGAGTTCGTCGGCTTGCCTGCATACGAGATCCGAGGGTGAGGGCAGCAGACGGTCGATGAATGCCCTGACCTGCCCCTCGGGCAGGGCACCGACGAACTCGTCGGCAAGCTTGCCGTCAACGACCGCCTTGACCGCGGGGATGCTGCGCACGCCGAGACTGGCGGCGATCTCCTGGTTCTCGTCGGAGTTGATCTTGGCGAGAATGAAGCGACCGCCGTATTCTTCGGCAAGTTTCTCCAGCACCGGCTTGAGCGCTCGACACGGCGCGCACCAGGGTGCCCAGAAGTCGATGATCACCGGGGTCTTCTTCGAGCCCTCGAGCACCACTTGCTTGAAATTGTCTGCGCCGACGTCGACCGAGTAAGTGCTCATCGTGCTTGCCTTCCGAGGGAATCTTCCCTCAATTGCGGTCCGCGATGCTCGGAGTCAAGCCCGCGTGCGATCGGATCATATGCGCCGGGCCAAAGTGGTCGCCAAGCCGATGTAGCCGGCCGGGGTCAGTGCCAGCAGACGCGCCTTGGCGTCGGCCGGAATGGCGAGGCCCTGGATGAATGCGTGCAGCGTGTCGCGGTTGATCCCATCGCGACCGCGCGTGAGCGCCTTCAATTGTTCGTAGGGATCAGCGATCCCGTGGCGACGCATGACCGTCTGTATCGGTTCGGCCAGGACTTCCCAGGCGGCATCGAGGTCGTGAGCGATGTGGCTGCGATTTGCCTCGAGCTTGCCGAGGCCGCGCAGGCAGGAGTCCCACGCCAGCAGCGTATGGCCGAGCGCAACGCCCATGTTTCGCAGTACCGTGGAATCGGTGAGATCACGCTGCCAGCGGGATATCGGAAGCTTGTCGGCCATGTGCCGCAGCAATGCGTTGGCCACACCGAGGTTGCCTTCGGAATTCTCGAAATCGATGGGATTGACCTTGTGCGGCATCGTCGACGAGCCCACTTCACCGGCTTTCACTTTTTGTTTGAAGTAGCCGAGCGACACGTAGCCCCAGACGTCGCGATCCAGGTCGAGCAGCACGGTGTTGATGCGCGCGTAGGCGTCGAACAACTCGGCGATGCAGTCATGCGGCTCGATCTGCGTCGTGTAGGGATTGAATGTCAGGCCGAGCGAGGCGATCAGCCCGGACGCAAAGTTCTCCCAGTCGATATTCGGATAGGCGACCATGTGCGCGTTGTAGTTGCCGACGGCCCCATTGAACTTCGCCGTCAATTCGGCTGCGGCGAGTCGCCCTCGGGCGCGCTCCAGTCGGTGGACGACGTTGGCCATCTCCTTGCCCAGGGTCGTCGGGGTGGCCGCCTGTCCGTGCGTGCGTGCGAGCATCGCTACATCGGCCAGATCGTGCGCCATCGCGCGCAGTCGGTCGATGATCTGGTCCAACATCGGCAGCATCACCTGCTCGCGGGAGCCGTGAAGCATCAAGGCATGGCAGGTGTTGTTGATGTCTTCCGACGTGCAGGCGAAGTGAATGAAGCCGGTCGCCGCTTGCGCCTCGGGAAAGGCCTTGAGCTTCTCCTGCAGGAAGTACTCGATCGCCTTCACGTCGTGATTGGTTTCGGCCTCGATCGCCTTGACCCGGGCGCCGTCCGCTTCACTGAAGTGCTCGACGATCCTGTCCATCGCTGCGATCGTCGAGGCCGAGAAAGGCGCAACTTCCGGCAGCCGGGAATCGCCGGCGAGTTGCTTGAGCCACGCGATTTCCACACGCACACGCATGCGAATGAGGGCTAGCTCAGTGAAATACTCCCTTAATGACGACAGCTTATTCTGATAGCGTCCGTCGACTGGGGAAAGTGCTGAAAGCGCAGAGAAATTCATAAGGGTCAGCCGATTAAGGTGTGCATTAAGTCACGATATTTTATTGGCACAGCGCTTGCTCAATGGTTCAGGCAATAGCATGACGGGAGTCAAGAAGTGAGAACAGTCGAAGTCTTTCGCAATTCCGCCAATGAGAGCAGCCTCGCTCCGGCATACGCCAATGGTTACACGGATGGCCAGACAGCACGAACGAACAATGCCCCGTTGACCGCGTACCTCCGCGTCGGGATCGACGATTACGCCAAAGGCTTTCGTGCCGGATTCTTCGCTCGGGGCAGTGTGCCGGCGGTCGCCGAGCGCAGCGTCGGCCGTCAGGTTGTGAATCTCTAGTAGACGCCAGAACAGCACGGGCGTCCGATTTTCGACAGCGCTTCCTTCTCCTCCCCGCTCGACGGACGCCTCGCAGACTGCGGTTCCGAAATCCAGCCTGCCCCCGCGATTCAGACTCCGCCGCTCCACACCCCGCTCTATCCGTAAACTCTTCACAGCTTTGTCTGGCACGGGTTGCTGAAAGCCAGTCCGCAGTGCCCGCATGCCTGCGGGAGTTCGATGCGCGGCTGAAACCGAATCCTTTTCCCGCAGCGAGGACAGACGCCGCGTCGCATGCTCCGCAGAGCGAGGCTCGCTAGCAGGAGCAGCGCTGCCGCCGACAAGACTTCGAGCCATGTCGGGGCGCCGAGCAATCCCAGGAGCGCCCATACAGCCACGGAAGCCACCATGGTGGCGACCCACCAGCGCACGACTCTTCGTCGCCAGCGATGAAGCGCCGCTATCTCGGCTGGTTCCGCGTCGGCGCGCAACAAGGGGTCGAAGGGTTTCAAGGCTTGCGCACCGTGGGGTTTGCATGTCTCGTCGAGTCGAGCCGGAGCCGGGCTTCAGGCGTCGGCCAAGGTGAAATCCGATTTGGGCGCAGAGCAGTCCGGACAGGTCCAGTCGGCCGGGACCTGCGCCCACGGCGTTCCCGCAGCGATGCCCTCGCCGGGCAGGCCGGTGTTCTCGTCGTAAGTGAATCCGCACAAATCGCAATGCCACTGGTTCATGGTGCAAGTCGCTCCGGCTGATGTTGGACAAGAAGTCTGGCGATGAGACGGGCATCTTCCAGCTTCTCCAGATTGAGTACGGCGTCGCGCAGCGCCTCGACCTGCAGCGCAGGCAAAGCGTGTCTGGCGAGTTTCTCGAATTTCTCGACCACATCGTCTTGAGATGCGAACTTGTGCTCCGAGCCGCGGGGAGCCTCGAGTGTTCGGATCATTCGGCGGCCGTCTTTCAGATGCAGTTCCACGCGCACCATGTGCCGAGATTTCGAACCTCGCGCCGTGATCTCGGGATCGTGCCGAACTTCGACTCGCTCGGCGAGCTCCATGCGCGCGGGATCGGCTACGCATGACGCGGGGAATTGATCGACGAAGACATCGCCCTCGAGCAGCAGCGTCGCGACGCAGAACGGCAGGTTCAGCTGTGCCGAGGTCAGTCCCTGGGGCTGGTACTTCCAGCCGACGTGGTCCATCGTGACTTGGGAGCCATGGACGACGACACGCTCCACGTCCTCGGGACCATACGGTTGTTCGGCCTGCATGTCGCGCAGCGCATCGAGCGTGGTGTGGTTGCTGCCGACGCACGAATAGAACTTGAGGGCCACGCCCATCGTTTCCCAGCGTTGTCCAAGATCGGCGGTCAGTTTGCGCAGGTCGAAGCGGTCGCTGGAGCGCGAGAAGGTGGTGCAGAATCCGCCGTACTCGGACTCGAAGACATTGGCGATGCCGGTGTAGCCGCCCTCTGCGAGCAATGCGCCATAGAGTCCGCTTTGTGCGGCGCGGCCCGCATGCATTCGTTTGACCATCGCGCCATATTGTGCCGCCATCAGCCCGGCCGATTGGGTGCCGGCGATGCCGAGCGCGTGGACGGTCTTGTCCGCATCGAGAGCGAGCCCGCGCGCAGCGCCGGCTGCAGCGGAAAAGACACCGACCGTCGCCCCCGAATGCCAACCCTGCCCGACGTGCTCCTGCCCCATGCACATGCCCACGCGCGGTCCGGTTTCATAGCCCGCGACCGCGGCGCTGAGGAAATCTTTTCCTGGCATCCCGGTACTCGTTTCCGCGATCGAGACCAGCGGGGGCAGCGTGACCGCGCCCACATGCAGAACGCCGACGCGGTGGACGTCGTCGAGTTCGAAGCCTTGCACGAGGGAGCCGTTGGCCAGCGCGGCGTGAGGTGCCGAGAGCCTTTGCGAGGTTCCCCAGACGGCGGCGCCGGACGATGAATCCACCCGTTTGAGGGTGTCGACGAGAATCCGGCTCCACGGCAGGTGCGCGCCGTAGATCGCGCAACCGAGCGAATCGAGGATCAACAGCTTGATCCGGGCGAGCACCTCGGCAGGGATACGGTCATAGCGAAGTCCGGAGATGAACTCCGCCAATCCACGGGTATAGCGATTGTCGCTGTTGGCGTCATGCGCCATGGGAGTTCTTCCGCTGTCGGGTCGTGCAGCGCGCCGAGTTTCGATGTCGGGCGCGCCGGGCGGAAGAGAGTGGGAGTCGAACCCACAAAGGACCGTCAACGGCCCCCACCGGGTTTGAAGTCCGGCCACCCCACCGGGGACGCTTCTCTTCCGTGTTTACTCGTGCTCATGCCGCAGCCCGAGGACGCCGTGATTCTACCTCGCTTAGTGCGTTCTGCGTCGCTACTTCGCGCTCAACCTGCCAGCAGGCGTGCTGCACCTTCCGCGGCGGCCCGCGCTTCGCGCACGGCGTCCACCAGCTTCCCGCTATAGCCGGCGCGCACCGCGCCGGCAGCGAAGATGCCCCGCACTGCTGTCTGGAAGGACTCGTCGGTTTGAATCGCGCCGTCCGCGCTGCGCGCCACGGCGGCTGGCGCGAACTCCGAATTCGGCGCTACACCCACGAATACGAACACGCCTGCGCAATCGATGCGGCTCTTCTCGCCGCCGCTCGTGCGCACGGTGATGCCGTCGACTGTGGTGCCGCCCGAAATCTCTTCGATCTGGATGCCCGACTGAAGCGCCACATTGCTCAACGCGGTCGCGCGTTGCACGAGATCGGCGTGGGCGCGAGGCTTGATTCCGCGCATCAGGATGGTCACATTGCCGACGTAACGCGACAGGGCGATGGCTTCCTGGAAGGCGGCATCGCCGCCTCCGACGACGACCACGTGTTCGCCCTGAAACATCGGGCCGTCGCAATCCGCGCACTGCGAAACGCCGCGATGGTCGAATTCTTCCTCGCCGGGGACGCCGAGTTTCTTCATCCGGGCGCCGGACGCGATGACCACCGCGCGCGCGGTGAACTCGCCCGCCTCCGAGCGCACCTTGAAGACGCTGTCCTGCGGTTCGATCGCCGTCACCGTTCCGCCCAGATTCTCCACGCCTGCCTCGGCGTTTGCTTCCAATAACGCGGAGGCGACATCGACGCCCGAGCCGGGCTCGTCGTAACCCTCCAATTCAGCGATGTTGATGACCAGCCCGCCGAACAGATTGCCCTCGGTGGTTGCTGTCTTCAGGCCCAGGGAGGCCGCATGACGGGCGCATGCCAACCCGGTTACTCCTTCGCCGATCACGATCAAGTCAAAAGCGGTCGCCAACGTCTTCTCCTGAAAAATCCGGTTTAGGTCTTCGTCCGACCAGCGGTGTTCGACGCGCCGGCCAGCGCCTGCTCCAGCGGACGCCGGATTCTGCGTGCATCGCCGAGGCGCTGCGTGTAGCCGATGCGGTCGAAATACTCGAGCACCTCGATCGAGAGCTTGCGGCTGGCACCGCAGTGATCCCGGTAATCGGCTGCCGTGAATTGCCCGTTGGGCTTGCTTCCCGCCGTGGCTTCCGCGATGCGAGCCAGCCGCTCGACGGTACTGCGCAAGAGGAAGCGGTCGGGCATCGCCTTGATGGGCTCGCCCCCGCGGCTCTTGCGGTGGAGGAAATCGCTGACGGTCTTCTCCGGCAGCCGCAGCTGTTCGGCAAGCTCCTTGAGCGTGGGCGGCAGCGGCGTGTCTTTCTGCAGGGCAGGCAGGACACGCTGCCACATCTTTTCGTCTTCCGGATTGGATGTCGCGTCATGGCCGGGGCGCCGCACCCGGGTTCCGGCGAGTTCGACTTTACGGGCCGCGGCCAGATCGCGGACCAGCTGCGAGAGGGCCCACTCCGGCATGCGCGTCTTCAGGCACTCGGGCAGACTGGCCAACTCGAGACCGAGCGATTTCGGGTCTTCCTTGTGCAGCCGTGTCACGGCCGCAACGATCGCCTCCGCAAGCTCGTCGCGTCGCTGCGCGGCGAGGCCCAGGCGCTCGGCGCGTCCGAGTATGTGGATTCCCAGCTTCGTGTAGAGCGCTGCCGCGCTGGACTCATCGAGATTGAACGCCGCCTCGAAGGCAGCGACGTCGATTCCATCGGGCGACACGCTGCTCAACTGGCGCAAGGCGTCTTCTGCCGAGCCGGCAGCCAAGGCCGCGACCACCTGCTGGCGCGCAGCCGAGTTCCGGCGTATCGCCGGCGCGAACGGATCGACGACCGTACCCCCGCCGATCGTGCGAGTGGCCGACTGGTCGCGAATGATGAAGCGGTCGCCGTGCAGGCAGGCAATCGGCCGCTCCATGATGATTTGTACGACCCGGCTTTCCCCCGGAGCGACCGACTCGCCGCGACGCACGGCTATCCGCGCGGTGACAGCCTCGGTGCCGAGGTGGAAGTGCACGGGTGTCCAGTGCGCCAACGGTTCCTTTTCTCCCGCGAGGACCTTGACCTGGGCATCGATCCGAAGCGTCGGACGATGGATCGCTTCCTCCATGACCCAGTCGCCGCGTCGGACCGTTTCCTTGTCGAGCTTCTCGCCGGTGAGGTTCAGCGCGCAACGGCTGCCGGCGCTGACCTCGCTGGCAGCCTGGCCGTGGATCTGAATGCCGCGCACGCGAACCGCGATGCCGGTCGGGGATACGATGAGCCTATCCCCTGTCTTGACCTTGCCGTTGAACACGGTACCGGTGACGACCGTACCGCTGCCGGAGACGCTGAACACCCGATCGATGGCGTAGCGGAAACGCCGTCCCGAGGTTTCTCGCTCCCGCACCTGCCTGGCTTCTTCGAAAAGCCGCGTGCGGAGCGCTTCGACGCCGGTGCCCGCCATGGCCGAGACAGGCAGCACGCTGGCGTTCTCGAGGCAAGTGCCGACAAGCAGCCGGCGCACCGACTCGGTGACCTCGGCGACGCGAGCGTCGTTCACGCGATCGATCTTGTTGATGACCGCGATGCCGCGCGGCACGTTGAGCAGATCCAGGATCTGCAGGTGCTCGATCGTCTGGGGCATGACGCCGTCGTCGGCGGCGACGACGAGCAGCGCAAGGTCGATGCCGCAAACCCCGGCGAGCATGTTGCGCACGAAGCGTTCATGGCCGGGGACATCGACGAAGCCGAGCAACCCGGCATCGGGCGTGGGAATGTACGCGAAGCCGATGTCGATCGAAATGCCCCGATTCTTCTCCTCCGGGAGCCGGTCGGTGTCGACGCCGGACAGCGCCTTGACCAGCAATGTCTTGCCATGATCGATGTGACCTGCCGTCGCGACGATCATGATGCGGTTGCCCTTTGCGCGTCGGTGTTCGGCGCCGCCTTGGGGGCGCCGGGCACTTCGAGCACGAGATGCTGGAGTTGGTCGACCAAAACCGATGGGTCGTTCAGGGTGCGCAGATCGAAGACGAGCACGCCTTCCTGAATGCGGCCGATCACCGGCACGGGCAGCTTGCGAAACGCGGCAGCAAGGCGTTCGACCCGTCGTCCGCTGCGCCGCCCCGCGTCGACGGGGCGCGAGGCCAGGCCGACGCTAGGCAGGAGGTCGACGGGCAGGGAGCCGCTCCCGATCTGGCTGCGACAGTCGACGAGAGCGACATCGGCATGGCCCGCCAGGGCTGCCTGCAGGGAGGGCAGCACGGCTTTCGCGACCTGCTCGATCTCGTCGCGCGGCCGGGTAAGCCAAGCCAGCGTGGGCAATCGGGCTCGCAGTCGATCCGGGTCGGCGTACAGCTTCAGTACCGCCTCGAGCGCCGCGATTCTCATCTTGTCGACGCGCAGGGCGCGCTTGAGCGGATTGCGATTGATGCGGGCAAGCAGGTCGCGACGGCCGGCGATCATGCCCGCTTGCGGACCCCCGAGCAGTTTGTCGCCGCTGAAGGTCACCACATCGGCACCGTGGGCCAGCGTCTCGCGCACCGTGGGCTCGTGAGGCAGACCCCAGCGATCGAGGTCGACCAGCATGCCGCTGCCCAGATCGACGATGAAGGGCAGGCCGCGTTCATGCGCAAGCTGCGCGAGCTTGTCTTCGGCGACCTGTGCGGTGAAGCCATGGATCGCATAATTGCTCGTATGCACCTTCATCAGTGCAGCGGTGCGTGGACCGATCGCGTCGGCGAAGTCGCGCAGATGGGTACGGTTCGTGGTGCCCACTTCGATCAGCTTGCAGCCGGCGCGACTCATGATGTCGGGAATGCGGAAGGCGCCCCCGATCTCGACCAGTTCGCCGCGGGAGACGATCACTTCCTTGCGGGCAGCGAGCGTGCCCAGCACGATCAGCACCGCCGCTGCATTGTTGTTCACGACGGTGGCCGCTTCTGCGCCTGTGAGACGGGTAAGCCAGTTCGACAGGTGGTCGTCGCGCTCGCCCCGCGCCCCGCGATCGAGGTCGTATTCCAGGTTGGTTGCCGATGTCATGGCTTCGGCCACTGCGGCGGCGGCTTCGGCGGGCAAGACCGCTCGGCCCAGATTGGTATGGAGCACCGTGCCGGTGAGATTGAGCACGGCTCGCTGCGAGTTCCGGGCTATGGACACGAGCTTTGCGCGCAGAAGCGCCTGGAACACGGAATGATCGAACTGGTCGCCGGCCACCAGTTCCGGACGCGCGCCGCCTCGCAGCTCTTCGAGCAGGTCGCGCACGAACTCGGTGACCAGGCTGCGGCCGTATCGATCGATTTCCGGCGCGCAGTCGGCCAGAAGCTTGTCTACCGACGGGATCGATCTGGGCGTCAATGCGATGGGCGGCATGCGGATGTTCGAGGCTGAAGGATGCGGGCGGAGCAACGCGCAAGTTTAGCATCGTCACGCAAGTTCACGGCCAGCGCCCGCCGCGGCAACACCGGGCGTGGACGGCTTCAGCTCAGCGCCAGCACTCGATCAGCAGCGTGTGGCGTCGTGCCTGCTCCGGGGCATCGATCGCCGCGGGCAGTTCCGAAGGCGCGGCTTGTCGATCCAGCTCGATGCCTTGGGATTCCACGAAGGCTCTGGCCAGAGCGCCGCTGATGGCGAAATTGACGTTCTGCGGCACATCGCCGGTCACCATCGCGACGCGCAACGCGTTCAGCTTGCTCACCACGACCCCCAGAACCTGGCCCTGAGCATCGAGCACCGGGCCCCCGCTGTTCCCTCGCTGTACGGGAGCCGTGATCTGAAACAAGGCTTCGTTGTTTCTCGGGCCTGCCAGCGCGCTGATCGTGCCGCTCGTGACGTTCAGGGACGAAGACAGCAGGTCCGTCAGAGGGTATCCGGCGACGAGGATCGATTCGCCCAGCCGGGGCGGGGTGGCGGTCCGGAACTTCGCGGCCTGCAATGCGGGCAGCTCGCCTTCGAGCAAGGCGAGGTCGTTCTTCGGGTCTCGCGCGAGCACACGCAGCACCGTCTTGTAAGCGGGCGCACGAACCTCGGTGCATTGCTCGATCACGTGGTTGTTGGTCAGCACGTAACCGGGCTGCGCGACGACGAATCCACTGCCTGTTCCGGTGCGGCGCTTCCCGTCGCCATCCCGGCCGGCATCGGCGGCGGCCTGCTGGGCAGGGCGGTTGGGTCGCCAGCGGCTTGCAGCCTTTTGCGCATCCGCGATCTGATCCGGGGTCATCTTCGCAGCGAGCTCTTCGCGCAGTTTCATCGCCCGCGCTGAACCTCGCGCTGCCGCGAGGTTCGCCCACATGTGCGCTTGGATGTAGTCCTGTGGCACGCCGTTGCCCATGTGGTAGCTGACGGCGAGCGCCTCCATCGAGTTTCTGTTGCCCTGACTGGCTGCGCGTCGCGTCCAGCGCAGGAACTCCGTGATGCTGAGCTGGGCACCGCCCTCGCCCTTGAGATGAGCCTGCGCCAAGACGGTTTGAGCCAAGGCATTGCCGCGCTGCGCGCCGAGGCGAGCCCAACGCACGGCTTCGATGGGGTCTCGGGCGACGCCGTCCCCAGCGAAGAGCGCCTGCGCGAGTGCTCCTTGCGCGGCGGCCGAGCCGCCCTCGGCGGCCTTTTTCCACAAGTGCAAGGCCTGTTCGGGATCTTTCGGGATGGTTTCGCCGAGGCGATGCATCACGCCCAACCAGAAATGGCCGTCGGCGTGGTTTTGCTCCGCCGCCCTCGTGAACCACGCCAGCGCCTCGGCCGAGTCGCGTTGGGGATTCGCAGGATTGCGCAGTACCTGGCCCAACGCGACCTGCGCGACGGCGTTGCCGCCTTCGGCGAGAGGGCGCAACTGGACCACGGCTTCGGCGAAGTTGCCGCCCGCAAGCGCCTTCAAGGCCGACGGAAGATCGCAGCGGGCAGCGGGGCTTGCGAGGCCCAGAGCGAGGCTGAGCACGAGCGTGGCCAGCTTGGGTGCCGTACGCGAGCATCCGCGATTCGGCTTGGCACCGGCTGCCAGGGTCGCCAGCGGCCCTGGCAGGGCACGATCACAGGGCGAGTGCGGCGGCCCTGCCGTCGTTACTCCCAAAGACCCTCGGGGAGCGGGAGTCCCTGGAGTTGCTCGGCGGTCAGCGGGCGATCGGGCGGGATGCCGAAGCCCTCGAGCATGGCCGCAAGCTGTCGGCAATGCTGCGCAGAGTGCCAAACTGTCCGTTCGAAGACGTCGTGCGCGGTCTGCTCGCCGTAGTAGGTGCTGACCTTTTTTTCCAGATTGCGATCCGCGGTGTTTTTCCACCAGTCGTTCAAGCGATCGCGGATCTGCTGGCCGTATTCAACGACCTGCTGCGGTGTCTGGATGGACTCGGCAGGCTCCATGTTGGCGAGCGTGTTGTTGTACTCCTCGCCGTTGTAAGCGATCAGGAAGGCCTCGCCGATGCGGAAGATGTGGAAGATGAACGGACGGATGATGCGCGGCCGATTGGGTATGACCCGCTCTCCGAGCTTCTCCATCGGCACCTGTACCACCAGACGCTGCGCTGTCTCCAGAATCGAATCGTAGCGCGCCGCCAGCACGGCGGGCGACAACTGCTCGCGGTTCAGGGCCACGCCGACGAACTTGGCGACGTCCTTGAGGTTCTGGGCGAAGGTATAGCGCTCGCCGATCGCCACCACGGGGACGTTGCGCAGACCCAGCGCCTTGAGCTGATCCATGCCGCCCGGTGTGTTGAACACATCGATTACGTCGAAATCGTTGACTGTTTGCGAAAGAAACTCTTTCGTCTTGAGACAGCTGCTTCACCCCGGTTGGGTGAATAGGCGGACGCGCTCCATGTGCGCTCTCCTGAAAGATGGAAACGAAGGCTATCCCGCCGGTAGGAACCGCGTCAAGGACGGAGGGTCCGGGTAGGCCTCCTCGATGATGCCCCCGCCCAGGCAAACCTCGCCCTGGTAGAGGACGGCGGACTGGCCCGGGGTGGCGGCCCAATGGGGCGTAGCGAAGGCGATGACGCAGTGCTTCTCGGTCATCGACATGAGGGTGCAAGGGGTATCGGCCTGACGATACCGGGTCTTCACGGTGAACGGGGCGTCCAGGGGGGGGCGCGCGCAGGTCCACGTCAGCCGAATCACCGCGACGGCGCGCGACAACAGCAGGGGATGGTCGTGGCCTTGGACGGCAATGAGGCGATTGCCGGACAGATCCTTCCCGGCGACATACCAGGGCGTGCCGTCGCTACCGTGGCGGCCGCCTATCCCCAGACCTTGTCGCTGTCCGATCGTGTAGTACATGAGTCCGGTGTGCCGCCCCACCACTTGGCCCTCGGGTGTGCAGATGTTGCCCGGTTCCGTGGGCAAGTACCGGTTCAGGAATTCTCTGAACGGGCGCTCGCCGATGAAGCAGATGCCGGTGCTGTCGCGCTTGTCGTGCACGGCGAGTCCATGTTGCCGCGCGATGTTCCGTACGCTCGACTTGGCCAAATCGCCGATAGGAAAGACGGCGCGTTCGAGCTGCGACTGCTCCAAGCGATAGAGGAAATAGCTCTGATCTTTGCCCGCATCGATCCCTCGCAGCAACGCGACACCGTCGGGGCCAGGTCGCGTCCGGGCATAGTGCCCGGTCGCAATGCGGTCCGCGCCGAGGGCGAGGGCATGATCGAGGAAGCAGCGGAACTTGATTTCCGCATTGCACAGCACATCGGGATTGGGGGTGCGTCCGGCGCGGTACTCGGCGAGAAACTCGGCGAACACGCGCTCCTTGTATTCGGCTGAAAAATTGACGACCTCGATCTCTATGCCAATCGCGTCGGCCACGGCGACGGCGTCGACGAGGTCCGTGCGCGAAGAGCAGTACTCGTCGTTGTCATCGTCTTCCCAGTTCTTCATGAAGACGCCGAGGACGTCATGTCCTTGCTGCTTGAGCACCAGGGCGGCCACCGAAGAGTCCACGCCGCCCGACATGCCGACGACGATGCGTTCTTTCATCGGGCTCATTCCCGAAGCAGCGTCAGGGGAAAACGAAGGCCGGCCAGGTAATCATCGATACATCGCATGACGAGCGGGCTGCGGTGACGACTAGCGCTCGACCTCGCTTCGTCCAAAGTGTACCAATCGGCCCGCAAGATCCCAGCGTCGAGCGAGCGCCCCGGTTCGACATCTCCGACCGGACCCCAGAACGTAAAGCGCAGGAACGTGGGACGCCGCCCTGCGGCCGGCAGCCGATAGACGCCGACCAGGCCCTGCGGTGCGAAGCTGCGGGCAGTTTCTTCCAGAACTTCCCGCCGGACGGCGTCGACGAGCGATTCCTCGGGTTCCAGGTGGCCGGCAGGTTGGTTGATTCGAATGCCATCGTCCGTTTCTTCCTCGATGAGCAGGAAGCGACCGTCGCGCTCGACGACGGCGGCGACGACGACATGGGGCTTCCAGATCTCGATCACGATGGCAAACGGCCTCGGAAGAAGGCATGGACGCGCGGTCCGTTGCCTGGGGTTGGGCTGGCGGGTTCTTTGCGGCGGATCGGTGCATGCGTCGCGACGACGACCACGACCGCAAGGGCTGATCGCAATGCAGCGCGGGACCCAAGCCAGGGCGGACTCAAGGTCTCGACGCAGCAACGCTGTCGGAGGCTTGCCTTGCGTCGCGCCGTGCTCGGCCGAACGTTGCTAGACGACGGCCCGAGAGTATAAAAGACTCGCGGGCGATGTAAACCGGGAGACCTCGTGTAGCCGCGAGAAGAAGACCAAGACGGTGCCCGTGCCGGTTGGTGTTCCATCTGGTGTGCCGTCGCGCGAATCCCTGCTCGTCGACTGGGCGCCACACAAATAAACCGGACCCCAAGACGCAGCCTTCGTATACTGTCTGTGTTCGGGCGGATTACACCTTTCCGGCCACTTATAGTGTTTCCTGGCGTCGTTCGCTCCGCTCTTTCTGGTTGCTTTGTTGTCTGCGGCCAGCCAAAGCATCCGCACACTGACGTTGGCGGCGATCGGGTTCGATCGGGTCATCGTCCTCTAGCCGGCGGACGGACAGTGCCGATCGGATGGCGAAGAAGGCAGCATCGCTTTCAGGCAACTTGCGTGGGAACCGTTTTGCTTTCGCGGTCCTGGCGGTACCGTTTTGCCAGCGTGCCTTAGCCGAACCTGCGTTGGGCGGTTCACGGCCGGTGCCGGAGCGATCGATGTCCGAGTCACGGATGCGCGGCGGCGGTGGGCCTGGAGGGTGCGCGAGCTGTTTCGGGCGTTGATCAGGGCAGGAAACAAAAGTGCCAGCGCAGAGAGAAGATGCCCAGCGGAGAGCGCGCGCTGGGCATCGGAGTTGCTTCCCTCTTGCGGGTGCTAGGCAGAGCAGAGGCCAGTTAACCTTGGGACTGGATGTTCGAAGCTTGTTTGCCCTTGGGGCCTTGGGTTACCTCGAAGGTAACTTTCTGGCCCTCTTTTAGGGTTTTGAAACCGCCCATCTGAATGGCAGAAAAATGTGCGAACAAATCTTCGCTGCCATCGTCTGGAGTAATGAACCCATAACCCTTGGCGTCGTTAAACCACTTGACGGTACCCGTAGCCATGCGCGTCTACCTCACGAAAGAATCGGGCGGGGAGCCCGTGACCTGTTTGAGATTCAAGACCCGCGCATCGGCAGAACCGGTACAGCAGCTCACCTTGAAGCCAAACACCCTCGCGCGTTCTATGGCATTTATGAAGGGAAGTCAAGTTCTTTGAGACCCGGATCGTTGCGGCTTTGATGGCCTTGAAAAAATCTCGTTAACGGTCAAAATAGACTTCCGATGGACCGCAATTTCACACAGTACGGTCATGGCAACACGGCAGCGTGAGAGCACCATCCTCGAGCCGGCGAAGGCGAAAGCCAAGCCGCCGAAGATGTTTAAAGTAATGATTCTGAACGACGACTACACGCCCATGGATTTCGTGGTCGCCGTTCTGCAGACTTTTTTCTCCTACAGCAGAGAGCGGGCCACACAGATCATGCTAAAGGTGCATCGAGAGGGCATGGGTATTTGCGGAGTCTATTCGCGGGACGTGGCGGCGACGAAAGTCGAGCAAGTCACGGCGTTCGCGCGTCAGCACCAGCATCCGCTGCGGTGCGTCATGGAGGAAGCGTAATGATTGCCCAGGAACTCGAGGTCAGCCTGCATATGGCGTTCATGGACGCGCGGCAAAAGCGCCATGAGTTCATCACTGTCGAGCATCTGTTGCTTGCGATGCTCGACAATCCGACCGCCACCGAGGTGATGCGCGCCTGCGCGGTCGATGTCGAAGAGCTGCGCAAGCAGTTGACCGACTTCATCGCCGAGCACACGCCCAAGCTCGCCAGTGAAGACGTCGACACCCAGCCCACGCTGGGCTTCCAGCGTGTCATTCAGCGTGCCATCCTGCACGTGCAGTCCTCGGGTAAGAAGGAAGTCACCGGCGCGAACGTCCTGGTGGCGATCTTCGGCGAAAAGGATTCGCACGCCGTCTACTTCCTGCACCAAAAGGGGGTCACTCGCCTGGATGTGGTGAATTTCATCTCTCACGGCATTCGCAAGGCTCAGGAGAGCGCTCCAGCCAAGCCGGAGTCCGAAGAGCAGCCGGAGCAGGAGCAGCAGGCTGGCGGCGGCGCGCTCGAGACCTACACGCAGAACCTCAACGCGCAGGCTTTGGCGGGCAAGATCGACCCGCTCATCGGACGCGACCGCGAACTGGAGCGTGTCATCCAGACGCTTTGCCGGCGGCGCAAGAACAATCCCTTGCTCGTGGGTGAAGCCGGCGTCGGCAAAACCGCGATCGCCGAGGGGCTCGCCCGCAAGATCGTCGAAGGCAACGTGCCCGATCTGCTGCGCCGCTCGCAGGTGCATGCGCTCGACATGGGGGCCTTGTTGGCGGGGACGAAATACCGTGGCGATTTCGAGCAGCGCCTGAAGGCGGTGCTCAAACAACTGCTCGATAACCCCAATGCCATCCTATTCATCGACGAGATTCATACGTTGATTGGCGCGGGCGCGGCTTCGGGCGGCACCCTGGATGCCAGCAATCTCTTGAAGCCGGCATTGTCCACCGGGCAGCTGAAGTGCATAGGCGCGACGACCTACAACGAGTACCGCGGCGTGTTCGAGAAAGACCACGCGCTATCGCGGCGCTTCCAGAAGATCGACGTGACCGAGCCTTCCGTGGAAGAGACGGTGGCCATACTGCGCGGGCTGAAGAGTCGGTTCGAGGCTCACCACGGCATCAAATACTCCGCGTCTGCGCTCACGGCCGCAGCGGAACTCGCCGCCCGCTACATCAATGACCGTCATCTTCCGGACAAGGCGATCGATGTGATCGACGAGGCGGGGGCGGCGCAGCGTATCCTCCCTCGGTCCAAACAGAAGCGGACGATCGGCAAGGGTGAGATCGAGGAAATCGTTGCCAAGATTGCGCGCATTCCGCCGCAATCGGTGTCGGCCGACGACAGAAGCTCCTTGCGCACGCTGGACCGTGACTTGAAGAGCGTCGTGTTCGGTCAGGACAAAGCGATCGAAGCGCTGGCCACGTCGATCAAGATGGCGCGCAGCGGCTTGGGCAATCCGCTGAAGCCGATCGGTAGCTTCCTCTTCTCCGGGCCCACCGGCGTCGGCAAAACCGAGGTGGCGCGCCAGCTCGCCTACATCATGGGTGTCGAGTTGATCCGCTTCGACATGTCGGAATACATGGAGCGGCACGCGGTGTCGCGCTTGATCGGCGCGCCTCCGGGCTACGTGGGATTCGATCAGGGGGGCTTGCTGACCGAGGCGATCACCAAGCATCCCTATGCGGTTCTGCTGCTCGACGAGATCGAGAAGGCCCATCCGGATATCTTCAATATCCTGCTGCAGGTGATGGACCACGGGACGCTGACCGACAACAATGGCCGCAAGGCCGACTTCCGCAACGTCATCATCATCATGACGACGAATGCCGGCGCATCCGAACTCAACCGGGTGTCCATCGGTTTCACCAACGTTGCCCAGGCGGGCGACGAGATGGCGGAGATCAAGCGCACATTCACTCCGGAGTTCCGAAACCGCATCGATGCGATGATTTCGTTCGGCCCCCTGAATCACGACGTCATCCTGCGCGTGGTGGACAAGTTCCTCATGCAGCTCGAGGGGCAGTTGAACGAAAAGAAGGTCGAGCCGACGTTCACGCAGGCCTTGAAGGACTGGTTGGCCAAGAACGGTTTCGATCCCCTGATGGGTGCCCGACCCATGGCGCGCTTGATTCAAGACACCATCCGCAAAGCGCTTGCCGACGAGTTGCTCTTCGGGCGCCTGGCCAACGGTGGCCGGGTGAACGTAGACATCGATGCGGACGAGGTTGTGCGACTCGTGTTTGCGGAAGAGCCGGTGGGACTGCTGCCTCCACCCGCATTGCCGGCTCCAGCGAACTAGACGACTCGTCCACGAAAACGGCCAGCGGATGTTCATGCTGGCCGTTTTTCTTCATGCCGGTTAGCGCCGGTCGAATTAATGACCACGGGCGCCTTGCAAGGCCTCGCTGGGCGAAGTGTTGTTCGCATGGGGTCGCCAAGGTAGCATTGCGCGACTTTGCCTGTGCCGGAGGGGGATGATGTCTGGATCATCGAGCGCCATTCTGATGGGGTTGTTCGTTGTGACTGCAGCAGCAGCCGCTGCCGACGACGTTCGGGCAGAGGACTATCAGGCGAGATCCTGGGCGGCGAGTTGCGCCGCTTGCCATGGCACCAACGGGCAAGGCGGGCATCAAGTGCCAGGTCTGGCGGGTCGGTCGAAAACCGAGCTGTACACGGCAATGCGGGAATTCAAGGCCGATCAACGACAGACCGCGACCATCATGCATCAGCATGCCAAGGGCTACAGCGACAGTCAGCTGGCGCGGATCGCCGAGTATTTTTCGCGGCTCAATCGCTGAGCGAGTACCGAGGCAGGGAGGAGGTCGAACGTGCACATGACGCGGCGTGAATTCGTGAGGCTGGTGGGCGCATCCGTGGCGGGCGCCGCCGTATTGAACGGCTGTGCCGGCCATACGGGCGGGCGCACGGTGGGACGAGTCGTCGTCATCGGCGGTGGATTCGGTGGCGCGACCGCTGCGAAGTACCTGAAGCTGTGGGCTCCTGAGCTCGACGTCAGTCTGGTCGAGCCCAACGAGAACTTCGTTTCCTGCCCCTTCAGCAATCGCGTGCTGGGCGGTAATCTCGGCATTGAGGTGCTCACGCGAAGCTACGCTCGTCTGCAAAGCGAGCGCGGCGTCCGGGTATACCGGGATCGCGCCGTCGCCGTCGATGCGCGCTCGCGGCAAGTGCGGCTCTCCCGAGGAGAAACGCTCGATTATGACCGGCTGGTCGTCGCCCCGGGCGTGGATTTCATCTACGAGGACCTGCCCGGCCTGCAGAGCGCGGACGCCCGTCGACGAATCTTGCATTCGTGGAAGGCAGGGGCCGAGACGCTAGCGCTGCGCAAACAACTCGAAGCTATGCGCGACGGCGGCGTCTACGCGCTGTGCATACCTCGCGCGCCCTACCGCTGCCCGCCGGGTCCCTACGAGCGGGCTTGCCAAGTGGCGTTCTACTTCAAGCATCACAAGCCGCGCTCCAAGGTACTGATTCTGGATGCCAACGAGGATGTGCAATCGAAGAAGGGACTATTCAGCGCAGCCTGGAGCGGGGTGTATAAAGGGCTGGTCGAGTATCGCCCGAACAGCGAGCTGCTGGATGTCGATGCGAAGACCATGACGGCAAAACTTCAGTTCGAGGAGGTGAAGGCCGATGTCCTGAATGTCGTGCCTCCGAACCGAGCGGCCGACATTGCGCGTCAGGCCGGTTTGGTGACCACCAACGATCGTTGGTGCGCGGTCGATTGGCGCACGATGGAATCGACTGTCGTGCCCGGGATTCACGTGCTGGGGGACGCGACGCTGGCTGCGCCCGCGATGCCGAAGTCGGGACACATGGCGAACCAGCACGGCAAGCTCGCCGCCGATGCGATCATCGCCTCGCTGACCGGGCGGCCCATCAACCAGGAACCGATCATCTCCAACACCTGCTACAGCTGGGTGAGCGACACGGAGGTGGTACACGTGGCTTCGGTGCACGCCTTCGATCCAAAGCAAAATACCCTGGTGCCTGTCAAAGGCGCCGGCGGGTTGTCGCCGGCCATCTCGGCGCTGGAGGGTGCGTTCGCGATGGGCTGGATGGCGAGCATTCTCGACGATGCGCTGGAGTGAGCTTCGGCGGCTAGGGGCGATTCAAGCCTTCGGTTGGGGCCGTCGGGGCGGAACAATGCGCCATGTCAGCGCGGTTGCGATCACCATGCCGACGTACGCCGAGGCGAAGACCCATTCGGGTAGATCGTAGTAAAGCAAGCGGCCGATCCAGCGCGCAACGAAGCTCTTGTCCGAGGCGCTCCCTCGCAGGGCATCCTCCCAAAGCGTCAGCGGGCACGTGATGCCCAGCAGGCCCTCGACAGCGACGATGCTGATCGCGCCGATGTGAGCGAATCGAAAGCGCGGGTTCCGGATCCATGCCCAGCCCAGCGCACGGCCCAGCCAGATGCTCGCCAAACCCGCAGTGATGAACAAGGCGAGGCCGAAGTGAACCACGAGCACGATATCGGCGAGCAGTAGGCGCATGTTCCGTAGATTACCCCGGGGGTCTTGGAGTTCGTGCTCAACCGCGCGCTGAGGTTGCGTTCTTCGCGCTCGCGGTCGTGTCGCATGCCAGCAAGCTCGTCAGTTCCTGCAGCAATCGATCCGCCGTCACGGGCTTGGGAAGGCAGCGCAGTCCGGAGGCCTGAATGACGCGCAGGCTGCTCGGCGCCGTATCGCCGGTCACGATCATCGCCGGGATCTGAAAACCGAGTTCGTGACGAATTCGTTCAACGGCATCGATGCCGTTATCATCGTCGCCGAGCCGGAAATCCGAGACGATGGCATCGGGGTAGCGTTCGCATTCGGGCAGCCGCTCCAGGGCGCATTGCAAAGAGCGTGCGGTGACGGGACGCAAGCCCCAACTGCGCAGTGCTTCCGCCATTGCTTCGCGCACCTGCGCTTCGTCGTCGATCACCAGGATGATCGCATCCGCCACTGCCGGCGACGTTCCCGCCGAAGTCGTTCCGGCGGATATCGGTGCTGGCGGAATGCCCTCGCTCCTCGGTAAATCGAACTTGAAGACCGATCCGCGTCCGAGCGCGGAGCGAACGACGATGTCGACGTTGAGCAGTCGCGTGAGCCTGCGCACGATGGCGAGGCCTAGGCCCAGCCCCTCGCGCCGGTCGCGTTCGGCCGCCTGGTAGAACTCGTCGAATATGCGATTTTGTTTCTCGAGGGGGATGCCGATGCCCGTGTCCCAGATCTCGACGCAGACCTGCGTCCCTTGTGCTCGGCAAGCGACGAGAACCCCGCCGCGGTCGGTGTACCGGATGGCATTGTTGACCAGGTTGCGCAGGATACGCTCGACCAGAATGGCATCGCTGCAGGCGGCGAGACGGGTAGGTCGCATCTTGAGCCGAATGCTCTTGGCCTCCGCTTCGCCGGCGCAATCGCTCAGCACGCGATCGAGCAAGGGTTGAATGGCGAACGAGTCGCTACGCGGTTGCACGATACCCGCGTCCAGCCGTGAGATGTCGAGCAACGCATCGAAGGTCTGCTCGATCGCCTCGGCGGACTGGCAGATGCGATCGGCGAGCGCGCGCTTATGGGGATCGTTGATGCGCCGCCGCAAGGAATCGCTGAACAGGCCCAGCGCGTGCATGGGTTGTCTCAGGTCATGGCTGGCGGCAGCCAAGAATCGGGTCTTCATGAGGTTCGCCTGGTCGGCCTCTCGGCGTGCTGTTTCAGCCTGCGCCGTTTGATGTTTGAGTTGTTCGATCAAGTCGAGGTTCTCATAGCGCCTGCGTACCGACTCGATGATGGTGCGGTTGAGTTCCGCGCCGAAAAGAAAGATTCCGTACATGACCAGAGAACTGACCATCGCGAGCGCCACGCGCGCCGCGTCGCCTTCGAACGCCAGTCGCACGATGATGGGTACGAGAACGCTCAAGACGAACGCGTAGAGAGAGGGCAGATGGCGCACGATCAGCGGGACGGCGGCGGTGCTGATGGCGAAGAGCGCTACCAGAAGGAGCGCCTGATACTCCGGCGACCCCGGAACATACATGAAGTAGGCGCTGCTGCCCCATACCGTTCCGTGCACGGCGGTGCTCAACGTCCAGTTCCGTTCCCAGAATACAACGCGTTCGAGCGCGGGCCTCGGTTTTGGAAAAGCCCGATAGAGGAACAACCGCCAGATCAGTATGAGTCCGATGATGCCGAGCCACGTCAGCAGCGCGAAGTGATTGACCTGGCCCCACATTCCCCACGTGACGGTCAGTGCACCCGCAAGCACACCGAGCGAGGAGCGAGGTATGTGGCTGTAGATGGAAGTCACCAGGTCTGCGCGAACCTGCAGCGCGCGGGCCGGATCGGGGTCCGATCCGGTTCCGGCCGCGTCGGCTGACGCTGGTCGAGGCGGTCGCTCCGTCGGCATGGTCGAAATCAGCGATGTCGTTCGAACCAAGCTCGCTCAACGAGCGAGGGCGCCTGCAGGGGCCAGGGTGTCCAGTCGCAATCCCATGCGACTCACGGCGACCAGGGCTTCGGTGCGGTTGGAGACGTTCAGCGCGCGAAGTATGGCTGTGACATGGATTTTCACGGTTCCCTCGGCCAAATCGAGGGCGCGGCAGATGAGCTTGTTGGATTTTCCTTGAACCAGCAGAGCCAGGACCTGTGCCTGGCGCTCGGTCAGGCCTGCGTCTTTGGGCGAGCGTGTGGCCGGTGCCGGAAGACGAGGGTCGAGCGAGGCGCCGCTGGGCGAGGTGAACACTGAGGGGGGGAGGTAGACGCCTCCGGAGAATACGAGTCGCAACGCCGCGATGAGAACCTCGGTCTTCGATGACTTGGGAATAAAGCCCATCGCGCCATCGTTGATTGCGCGGAGCACGGTATCTCGGTCCTCGGAGGCGGACAGAACGACGACGGGGACGTCCGGCGAGTCGGACCGCAACTCGGCAAGCAGTTCGAAACCATGCTTGCACGGCAAGGAAAGATCCAGAAGTACGAGGGACAGGTTGGGGTGCAGGTTGGCTTGATCGATGGCTTGATGGCCGTCGCGTGCTTCGATGACCTCTATCTCGGGGTCCAGATCTCGCAATACCTGCTTCAAGGCTTCGAGAATCAAGGGGTGATCGTCTATGACAAGTACCTTCATGGTTCCTCCGCGGCATGCAGGGATTGATTTCGAAGTGGCTTTGTTTCTGTTTCCCAGTATAGCTTTGTCATAAGCCATGAGAATAAGACTTTGGTACTAGGGCGATGGCATGGCTCGCGATGCGCGGCTGCCTGAATCATGGTAGATGTGGTTGAGGGCGTCTTGCGCCCTGCGGGGGAGACAGGCGGCTCGGGGCGCGAGGTTTATGACGGCGACAGGACTTAACTCGACTAGCGGTGCGGCGCCCCGGATGGGGTGCGGGCCTCAGGCGCTTCGCCAACGGGTCTGACGAAAAAGGCGGCGATGACGGTATCGGTATCGGCGACGAAGAAGACGAGGACCCGGTCGGATACCCGGCGAGAGGGGCGCCAAGCAGGGAGCCGAGGCGATGCGACTTGCCCCTCAACTGCGAGGGTTAGGTCGTCGGTCTGATTGGCGGGTGCTTCCGGCGGTCCGACAATTCAGCCTGACTCGATCGCGGCCCGCGGGGCGACGGGCGGGCGGGAAAGTCGACGGCATCGTGGACGAGCAATGAGGGCTGCGGCGAAGGAGGCGCTCCTGTGCCGTCCTCCGTTCGCGATCGGCGAAGCGTGCAATGCATCGATCCCGACGCATGCGAGGCACGACGAGCGCTCTTTCGGCATGCAGGGCTGTCCGACCCCGAGCATGCCCGGAAGATTCGACAGCCCTGATGGATCATGGGAACGGACCCCTCCGTTTGCGCGGCTGCGGCCGCGCTTTTTTTTGGCGGGGGGCAACGGGCCGGCTAGGGCATGTGGGGGTCGATCTGGCTGCGCAGGAATTCGTGGAAGTGCCGCATGCCATCCTCGGTCGGCGACTGATAGGGCCCCACGTCGTTGAGGCCCTGCAGCCAAAGGGCGCGCCTGCCCTCGGTCATGCGGGTGCAGATGATTTCGTCCTCGACTGCGGTTTCGACGTACGCCTGCCTTTCGGCTTCGACATACTCTCGTTCGAAGAGCGCGATTTCTTCCGGGAAGTAGAATTCCACGATGTTCGTGCAGGCTTCCGGGCCCCTGGGAACGACCGTGCTGACGATCAGGACTTGTGGATACCACTCGATCATGATGTTCGGGTAGTACAGCATCCAGATGGCGCCATGGCGCGGGATTTGTCCCGAACCCTGCTTGAGCACCTGTTCTTGCCATTTGCGGTATACCGGGGAACCCGCACGCTTCAACTCCCGCTTTACCGGGACGGTCTGCACGCTGTACCAATCGCCCATCTCCCAGTTGAGCCCGCCGCAGTCGACGAAATTGCTCAGCCCCGGATGGAAGGGTTCGACGTGGTAGTCCTCCAGGTAGACCTCGATGAAGGTTTTCCAGTTGAACTTGTATTCGGTGATCTCTGTGCGATCGAACAGGTAGCCGGTGAAGTCCAGATCGGCCACACAACCCAACTGCCCCAGATCCTGGTTCGGACTGCGCGGGCCTCTGAACAGCAGGCCGTTCCATGCCTCGATATCGACGCGAGTCAGATCCAGGCAAGGCTGCGTCGGGAAATGCGGGGCGCCCAGAAGTTTGCCGTCCAGACCGTAGGTCCACCGGTGCAGCGGACAAACCAACGACTTGCTGTTGCCGCGGCCTTTCAGGATGGTCGCCTGCCGGTGCCGGCACACATTGCTCAGGAGTTGCACACCCGCCGCGTTGCGTACCAGAGCGTGCGAATCCCCAAGCCAACTGAGGGTATGGTGATCACCCAACTCGGGGACCATCAGTTCATGTCCGACGTATCCGGGGCCCACATCGAATAACAGTCGCTGTTCCAGGGCGGCGATCCGTTCATCGAAGTACCAGTGGACGGGCAATTGCGCGTTTGATTCCTGCAAGGCCTTGACCGCGGCCAAGTCGGACATAAAAGACGATCCTCTCCGGTTAGGGGTAAAGGCGTATTGTGCCAAATGGGCCTTAACGTGCAAGCCGAAAACGCTTCTAGCCCCGGCATTATTTCGAAGTGCACTACGGGAAATGGGGGTGACGACCCCGCAGGTCAAGGGGATCGACGCGGGTTCCGCGGGTCGTGGTACAAGGCTCGGGGCGGGTATTCGCGGCCCGTGTTGCGGACCGGCTTGCTGCCCGAAGCGCCGACCTCCCGGCGGGGCGAAGTTCTGCAGCGCGCGTCAGGCGCGGTCGATCGTGTGCATTCCTGAAGCCGACCGATGGCCCGCATCGTCTGCCCGAAGACACATGTCCGAGCAGGGGTAATCACGCGGTTTGACCGCGAGGACCCGGGTGCGGTATTTTTGCCGTTTGATTTCAACACCGCGCATGTCCAAGCCGAGCCCGTCCCAGCCGCCCAAAAGCTTCGAGAGTGCCCTCGCAGAACTGGAGAAGATCGTAGACTCGATGGAGGCGGGGCAGCTTCCTCTGGAAGACTCGATTGCCGCTTATCGGCGAGGTGCACAGCTGCTTCAGTACTGCCAGAATTCGCTTAGCGCGGCGAGCCAGCAAATCAAGATCCTGGAGGCGGGCGTGCTGAAAGACTTCAGCGTGGATGGGGAGCCTGTCGTTGCAGACAGCGGTGAATGACTTTCAAGCGTGGTCTCGAGAGCGGCAGAGCGCCCTGGAACTGCGGCTGCAAGGAATCTTGCCGTCGGGCGAGATCGCTCCCGGCAAGTTGCACGACGCGATGCGCTACGCCGTTCTGGGAGGCGGCAAGCGAATCCGTCCATTGCTGGCCTGTGCGGCAGGGGAGCTTGCCGATGCGCCCTTGGAGCGGACGCTCCTCGCGGGTGCAGCCGTCGAATTGATTCATGCCTATTCCCTGGTCCACGACGATTTGCCCTGCATGGATGACGATGTGCTGCGCAGGGGCAAGCCGACGTGCCATGTCGAGTACGACGAGCCCACGGCCTTGCTCGTGGGGGATGCTTTGCAGAGTCTGGCGTTCCAGGTGCTGGCCGAGCATCGACTCGCAGACGAGCCCGCCCGACAGATCGAGATGGTGCGCATACTCGCAGCGGCTGCAGGATCGCGCGGCATGGCAGGCGGTCAGGCGATCGATCTCGACGCTGTCGGCAAGCAGCTGGGGGCGCCCGAGCTGGAATTCATGCACATTCACAAGACCGGGGCGGTGATACGAGCGGCGCTGCGGCTGGGCCTGTTGTGCGGGCGCACGCTGGATGCCGATGACGACCGGCGTGTCGACCATTTCGCCAAATGCATCGGTCTTGCTTTTCAGGTCGTGGACGACGTGCTGGATGCAGAGGCGAGCACGGCGACCTTGGGCAAGACGGCAGGCAAGGATGCTCGCAGCGATAAACCCACGTATGTGAGCGCCTTGGGCATTCCAGCGGCGAAATCGCTGGCACGCGAGTTGCGCGAAGAGGCCGCCTCGGCGCTCAGGCCCTTAGGCGGCCGGGCGCTGAGGCTCGGTCAGTTGGCAGATTACATCGTAATGCGAGAGTTCTAGGCGCCAACCGCCGCTTCGCACGCATTCAACCAAGAGCATCCATGCGCGAGTTACTCGACAAGATCAATTGGCCGCACGAATTGCGCGCGCTGGACCGGCGCCAGCTGCGTCAGCTCGCCCGCGAGATGCGTGAATTCCTGATCGAGTCTGTGAGTCAGACTGGCGGACACTTGTCGTCCAATCTGGGCACGGTGGAATTGACGCTCGCGCTGCACTACGTGTACCAGACCCCGCACGATCGCCTGGTCTGGGACGTAGGGCATCAAACCTATGCCCACAAGGTGCTCACGGGTCGCCGCGAAGGGATGAACCGGCTGCGCATGCGTCACGGCATCGCGGGTTTTCCGCGTCGGGACGAGAGCGAGTACGACACCTTCGGCACCGCGCACTCGAGCACGTCGATCAGCGCTGCGCTCGGCATGGCGGTGGCGGCCGCGGCGCAGGGCAGCGATCGCAAGGTCGCGGCCATCATCGGCGACGGGGCCATGTCGGCGGGGATGGCTTTCGAGGCGCTCAACAACGCGGGTGCCATGGATGCCGACCTGCTGGTCGTCCTCAACGACAACGAAATGTCGATCTCGCCGGCCGTCGGCGCATTGAACAACTATCTTGCGCGTCTCATGTCCGGGCGTTTCTACACGGCCGCGCGGCGTGCCGGGCGCAAGGTGCTGGGCGATCTGGCGGAACGGGCGGAGGAACACGTCAAGGGCATGGTGACGCCGGGGACGATGTTCGAAGAATTCGGGTTCAACTACATCGGCCCCATCGACGGCCACGATCTGGATGTTCTGGTGCCGACGCTGCGCAACATCCGAGAAATGCGCGGGCCGCAGTTCCTCCACGTCATTACCCGCAAAGGGCAGGGCTACAAGCTCGCGGAAGCCGATCCGGTGCTCTATCACGGCGTCTCCAAGTTCAAGCCCGACGACGGGATCAGCGGCGCCAAGGCAGGCGGCAAGCCGACTTATACCCAGGTGTTCGGCGATTGGCTGTGCGACATGGCCCTCCTCGACGAGCGGGTAGTCGGCATAACGCCGGCGATGCGCGAGGGGTCCGGCCTGGTGCAGTTCGCCGAGAAGTATCCTGACCGCTATTTCGACGTGGGGATCGCCGAGCAGCATGCGGTTACCTTCGCCGCCGGATTGGCCTGCGAAGGCATGAGGCCCGTGGTCGCGATCTACTCGACCTTTCTTCAGCGCGGCTACGATCAGCTCATACACGACGTCGCCTTGCAGAATTTGCCCGTGCTGTTCGCGCTCGATCGTGGCGGGATCGTCGGCGCGGACGGTCCGACGCACCATGGCGCCTTCGATCTGTCTTTCTTGCGCGCGATACCCAACATGGTCGTGATGACGCCGAGCGACGAGAACGAGTGCCGGCAGATGCTCTACACCGGCCTGAAACTCGGGGTGCCCGTTGCCGTGCGCTACCCCCGCGGCACCGGGCCGGGCGTCGCCATCGAGGCCGACATGACCGAGGTGCCCCTGGGCAAGGCGCTCGTGTGTCGGCGCCACAGCGAAGCCGTGGCGACCGGACGTCGCGTGGCGCTGCTGGCCTACGGCTCGATGCTGCGCCCCTGCTTGCAGGCGGGGGAGGCCCTGGACGCGACGGTCGTCAACATGCGTTTCGTCAAGCCGATCGACGCCGAGCTCGTTCGAGAGCTTGCGTCTTCGCACGATCTGTTGGTGAGCGTGGAAGAGAACGTCGTGATGGGCGGCGCCGGAAGCGCGATTCTGGAGTGTTTGCAGAATCAGCGTATCGCCATGCCCGTCCTGCAGCTAGGGTTGCCCGATGCTTTCGTCGAGCATGGCGATCCTGCCGCGCTTCTCGTCGAGTGCGGCCTGGACGCCGAGGGCATCCTGGCTCGGGTGCGCGAAGCGCTCGCGGGGTAGAATAGTCCTCACGGCTGCGGCGAACGCAGTGCGTCAGGAGCCCCTTCCCATGGATCGACACGACGGCAACGAGGACTTCGGCTATCAGAAGGTCGATCATTACAACGGCCGGTCGGTTGCGCGTATCGCGAAGTCGTTCCGCAGCATTCTGGAGGAGATCGGCGAGGATCCCGATCGCGAAGGCCTCGCGAAGACGCCCGAGCGTTTCGCCAAGGCCCTGCAGTTCCTGACCCACGGCCACGATCTGGATCCGGCGGCAATCCTGCGCTCGGCGACGTTCCGGGAGGACTATCGGCAGATGGTCATCGTCCGCGACATCGAGATCTACTCGCTGTGCGAGCATCATCTGCTGCCTTTTTTCGGCAAGGCGCACGTGGCGTACATCCCGAACGGCCAAATCGTGGGATTGTCGAAGATTCCTCGTGTGGTGGACGCCTTCGCCCGTCGACTGCAGGTGCAGGAGCGCCTGACGACCGAGATCCGTGATTGCATCCAACAGACACTGCAGCCCTTGGGGGTTGCCGTGGTCATCGAGGCCCAGCATCTTTGCATGGTCATGCGCGGGGTCCAGAAGCAGCACTCCATCGCGACCACCTCCGCCTTCACCGGCGAGTTCGAGCAGGAAAAGACCCGCGCGGAGTTCATGCGCTTAATCGACTAGAGCACAAGCGTGGCATCGAACCAGCATTCCTCCCGCACCAGCGAGCGCATCATCGAAGAGTTGCTTATCGACGTGCGCAAAGGCCGCATGATCATCCTCGTCGATGACGAGGATCGCGAGAACGAAGGTGATCTGTTCGTGGCGGCGGAGCGCGCGACGCCGGAGGCGATCAATTTCATGGCGCAGCATGCGCGCGGCTTGGTTTCGCTGGCGCTCACCGAGCAGCGGGTCAGGGAACTCGGGTTGCAACTCATCGCGGACGATACCGGGAACACCACCCGGTTCGGCACGGCGTTCGCCACACCCATCGATGCTCGTCAAGGCGTTGCCTCCGGGATGTCTGCGCACGATCGGGCGCGCACCATCGCCGTTGCGATCGCCGATGACACCCGGCCTGCGGACCTGATTCGTCCAGGACGCCTGTTGACCCTGCGTGCCGTGGAGGGGGGCGTGCTCGCGCGGCGCGGTCATACTGAAGCCGCCGTGGATTTGGCGCGCATGGCCGGATTGCGCCCGGCGGGTGTGATCTGCGAGATCATGAACGAAGACGGCACCATGGCACGCATGCGGGAGCTGGAAGCGTTTTCGCAGCGGCATGACATCAAGATCCTGCGCATCGCCGACCTGGTTGCGTATCGGCGCAACGAGAGGCAGATTCGTCGCAAGGCCGAAACCATCCTGCCCACGCGCAGCGCGGGCGAGTTTCGGATGGTGGTCTATAGCGATGAGCTCGAAACCACACCCTATGTGGCCCTCATCAAGGGCGCCTGGAAGCCGGGAGAGCCGGTGCTCGTCCGCCTGCATTCACAGTGTCTCACCGGGGATGTCTTCGGCTCCGAGCGGTGCGATTGCGGCGAGCAGCTGGAACTGGCGATGACATTGATCGAGCAGGCCGGATGCGGCGTCGTGGTCTATACCTTCGATGAGGGCCGCGGCATCGGGTTGCTCAACAAGATCCGTGCGTATGCCTTGCAGGACCGCGGTCACGACACCGTGCAGGCGAATCATGAACTCGGGTTTGCGGCCGATCTGCGCGATTACAGCGCGGGCGCGCATATCCTTTTCGATCTGGGCGCGCGTCATGTGCGCTTGATGACGAACAACCCCGACAAGGTTCGCACGCTCGAGGAGTACGGTCTGAACGTCGTGGAGCGGGTGGCGCTCGAGGTTCCGCCCAGGGCGCCGAATCGCGCTTACCTGCGCACCAAGCGCTCGAAATTCGGCCATCTGTTGTCGCTGGCCGATGCGCAGGCGAGCGACGAAGGATCGGGCAGCGAAAAGAGCGGTTGAGCGGTTCTTCGGTGCGTTCCGGCAAACCGCCTTACCGGGCGGCTCAGTAGCGACGTGTCAGCGTGAGCGCTGCTCCGTCTCGTCGCATCTCCATGCGGTTCAGAAAGCTCATGCCGAGCAGTCCGATCGGCAACTGCCCGCTCGTATGCACGGCCGCGTCGACGTTGTGCAGGACGATGTCTCCGATCTTCAGCGTGTCGAGTTTGACCCGGTACACCGAGGTGACCCCGCTGGCTGTTTGCGTCAGCGCTCGCTGTCCGGCGAGGTAGTTGATGCCGGCTCGTCGGGCATCCTCGGCACTGATCGAAACCAGGGATGCGCCGGTGTCCACGAGGAAGCGCACGCTGGCCGCGTTGTTCAGCATGCCCGTCACCAGGAAGTGACCTTGCGTATCGGCCGCAATGACCACGCTGCGACCGACGGCGCCGCCTGCCGACGTTGCAGGACCTTCACGATAGTTGGTGCCGAGAGGGAGGGTCCGGCGCTTGCCCTCGAACTCGACGACGGCGGCTTCCGAACTGGCACTGAGCAGCCGCACGCCTTCGGGGGAGACTTCGCCCGCGGACAAGGTACGCGGCTTGGCCGTATTGATGACGAGCGTCGCTTTGCCGTTGGTCAGCGCGATGACCTGGATCTGGGCCGCGTGCAGCGGCCATGGGCAAAGGCATAACGCCAAGCTAAGATTCGTCGTGATCGAGCGCATGAGGCGGGTATGAAACCGGTAGCGATATTCAGGCACCATCCGACCGAAGGGCCCGGTTATTTTGCCACATACCTTTCGCGCTGCGGCCGGCCGTGGCAACTGATCAGGATCGATGCCGGAGAGCCTGTCCCTTCCGATCCTTCCTCGTTTGGCGGCATCGCCTTGATGGGCGGCCCCATGAGCGTGAACGACCCGTTGCCCTGGATCGCCCCGATCACCGAGCTGATCCGGAACTGCGTGAGCGCCGATGTGCCGGTCATTGGCCATTGCCTGGGTGGGCAGCTCATGGCGAAGGCGATGGGCGGGAACGTGACGCGTCACCACTGCAAGGAGATCGGATGGGGCGAGGTTCGTGCCGCGGAGAGCGTCGTGGCGCGCCGCTGGTTCGGCGCCGAGGGGAGGTTCGAGGTGTTTCACTGGCACGGGGATACCTTCTCGCTACCCGCCGGGGCGACGCATCTGCTCGCCAGCGATTTCTGCGAAAACCAGGCGTTCGCCCTCGGCAAGCATATCGGCATGCAGTGCCACATCGAGATGACGTGCGAGCTGATCGAGTCGTGGTGCGTTTCCGGTGCAGACGAGATCGCCGCAAGCTCAGGACAAGCGGTTCAACGACCCGAGGAGATCCAGCGTGACCTCGCAGGACGGCTCAGTCGCCTTCATGGGATCGCCGATCACGTTTATGCGCATTGGGTGGCAGGGTTGGCGCGCTAGGGCTCCGTGATCCACGGCACGAAACGCGCATAAACCGGTTGTCATAGGGTAGCGAACATCCAGGCAGGCCTGCTGTTTCGGTGCGGGATCGTGCGCATCTCGCGGCGATTGCGACGCTTTTTCCATCCCGAGGGCGCACGAGGTGCTTGGAAATCCGCCAAGCAACCTCTCGCCCAGGACGCTATGCCGCGCGACGTGTGCGAAAACGGCGTCGCTTGCGCCCGGTGCGCTGCGGTGTGGGCGCTTGATCCGCAGGGGCAGCATGGGAGCGGGCACGGGAACGGGTGTGGCGCGGCGTCCTTCTTGCCTGGCGGCTGAGGACGCTCCACAGCAGCGCGTAGATCGCGACGATGATGTAAACGAGCAGACTGATGGGATGGGTGGTGATTTCGGCGGCGAGTTCGACCACTTGCTGTAGCGGATGCGCATCGGTCGGGGCGCGGACGGGGCGTCCCCCGGATGGACCGTCGAAGGGATCCCTGTCGCTGTAGCCGCCAGCCGCGCGGCTCGACGTCTGAGGGTAGGGCATGCGGTGTGCCGAGAACAGCACATCCTCGCCGGATACGAAGGCAATCTCGGAGCGGTCTGCCGAGACCATAAGACCGAAATTTCCCTGCCCCAGCACTGAGAAGGTGGTGCGACCTTCGCGCTCGTGCAGTTCCAGTGTGGAATCGACGATGGCGCGCACGGCGTCCTGGATCCAGGCCTGGGCCTCGGGGGCGACCGTCAAGGCCATGTCATCGGGGCGACTCGTCGGGCGGCGCGCTCCAACGCGGCCGGTGGTTGCCTCGAAGCGCTCTGCAGGCACGTTCACGACGCCGCGCAGGACATCGAACACGAGGCTGGAACTCGAGGGGGAATCGAAGCCCTTTACGGCGTCTGTAGTGGTGCTCCAAGTGTGGACTGTGCCCGGGGAATCCGCTGGCACATTCGGCGTGGTCTCCCTCATGTCCATGTCGACGCGCGCGGCTTGCGCATCGACCAGATCCGAGTCGCTCAGGCGAGCAGCGTAGCCTGACGTCGAGACTTGGCCTGCTTTATGGTCGAGCGATAGCGGCGAGGACCAAGCGGCAGTCGACATGAACGCTGCAAGGACGAGGATCGTCGGGCTACGCAGGGCTAGGGGTATTGCGGGGAAAGGCATCGGTGAGCGGCACTGGCGCGTACTAACTGAAAGCGCTTGCTCAAGCAGAATCGATGCCCAGCATCAATCGTGAGAAAAATCAAAGATTCCCGAAGGAACTGGGCGTCCATGTGTAAAGCGAACCGACATGCGCCCGCACGTAAGTCGATTGCTTGGCGCCCGGGGCTGGCGCTCCGAGGAAAAAATTCACTGCAAAAGACCCGCTTGGTGTCGGGGCCAGGCCGTTCTTTCGAATCCGTGCCAGATGTCGGCTCCGACTGGGGTCCGCCTCGCTGCCGTCGCCGACTGCGGCGCATGGACCGTTCATCAGGCGATTCGACGGGACCGTCGAATCAGCAACGCAACTGCGAGTTGTGACGCTAGTCGCGAAAGTTCTTGAACTGGAGGGGAAAGTCGGTCACGGATTTGCGCATCAGCTGGATGACCTCTTGCAGGGTATCTTTCTTGGTGCTCGAGATGCGCACGGTGTCGGCTTGGATGCTTGCCTGCGCCTTGAGCTTGCTGTCCTTCACCATCCGGATGATCTTCTTGCCGAGATCCTGCTCGATGCCCGCTCGCACGGTGACGGCCTGCTTCATCTTGTTGCCGGAGATCTTCTCGGCGTCGCCTATCTCGAGGCAACGGATGTCCACGCCGCGCTTGCTCAGCTTGCCGGTCAGCACGTCACGGACCTGCCCGAGCTTGAACTCGTCGTCGGCGAACACCGTCAGTATCTTGTCGCCGATCTCCACGCGTGAATCCGAGCCCTTGAAGTCGAATCGATTGGTCACCTCCTTGTTGCATTGATCGACGGCGTTTCGCACTTCGACCTGATCCACTTCCGAGACGATATCGAACGAAGGCATGGCATGGCTCCTCAGGGGCTAGGTTGCGGCGAGTTTAACTTTGTGCGCGATCACAGGCAGGCCGGTCGCGTCGTCGAACTCCGCGGCTGTCACGACAGCGAGCCGGGCGAGGGCCAGCGCGTCGCGGTCAGGGTCGTCGTAGGTGGCGTAGAGCGCGCCGAGCGCGAGATCCGTGCCGCTGCCGATCGCGTAGAACTTCGAATACTCCTGCACGGTTCGATGAGCGCCGATGCCGAAGATTCCGCGCGGATTGGCGAGAAGAACGTCGAAGCGCGACGATTCGAGCGTATCGTCCTTCTCGCTCCCGGTGAGCAGGAAGTACTCCTCCTTCAGCACTGCGTGCAAGCGCTGCCAGGTGCGGAAGATGGACAGCGGATCATCGAACTTCGGCGCCACCCGAGGCCGCGAGAAGTAGTCGCGCAGAATGATCTTGAAGGTGGCCGACCCGGATCCGGCGAGAAAGGTCGAGCCGACCTTCACGATCTTGTCGCTGTTCGCGATGTAGGCCGCAGACTCCTTGCCTGAACCCCACTTGGTCAAGGTGTCGGCGGCGATGGCGGCGTAGCCGTTCTTCTTCACCACGGCGATGGTGGTCATCGTCGTTCCAGTCGCTGTCGCCGCGAGACCGTTGAAGGCCTAGCGACGGCGCTTCTTGCGCAGGTTGGCTTCGATCCGTAGCCGCAGCGCATTGAGGCGGATGAAGCCTTCGGCGTCCGCCTGGTTGTACGCTCCTTTGTCGTCATCGAAGGTGGCGATGCGCGGGTCGAACAGCGAATCGGTTTCGGAGCGGCGTCCCGTGACCAGCACCGTCCCCTTGTAGAGCTTCACACGCACATGGCCATTGACGGCTTTCTGCGATTCGTCGATGAGGCCTTGCAGCAGGCGGCGCTCGGGACTGAACCAGTAGCCGTTGTACACCAGGCGTGCGTAGCGAGGCATGAGATCGTCCTTGAGCGAGAGCACCTCGCGATCCAGGGTGATCGATTCCATGGCGCGATGGGCGCGCAGCATGATGGTGCCGCCGGGCGTCTCGTAGCAGCCGCGCGATTTCATGCCGACGTAGCGGTTCTCCACCATATCGAGTCGACCGACGCCGTGGCGCCCACCGATGCGGTTGAGCGTCTCGAGCACCTTGGCTGCACTGAGCTTCTTGCCGTTGACGGCGACGATGTCACCGCCGCGGTATTCGAGATCGACGTACTCCGGCTTGCTGGGCGCCTTCTGGGGCGACACGGTGATGCGCCACATGGATTCCTCCGGTTCGAAGTCCGGATCTTCGAGTATGCCGCCTTCGTAGGAGATATGCAGGAGATTGGCATCCATCGAATACGGGGCTCCGCCGCCGCGACGCTTCTTGAAATCGACCGGGATGCCGTGCTGATCGGCGTAGGCGAGCAGCTTGTCGCGCGAGAGCAGGTCCCATTCGCGCCAAGGTGCGATGACACGAACATCCGGCATCAGCGCATAGGCGCCCAGTTCGAAGCGCACCTGATCGTTGCCCTTGCCCGTTGCCCCATGCGAGATGGCGTCGGCGCCCGTCGCCCGAGCGATTTCGACCAGGCGCTTGGCGATGAGCGGGCGGGCGATCGAGGTGCCGAGAAGATATTCGCCCTCGTAGACTGCGTTCGCGCGAAACATCGGGAACACGAAATCGCGCACGAACTCTTCACGCAGATCCTCGATGAAGATTTGCTTGACGCCCAACTGCTTGGCTTTGCGCCGTGCCGGCGCGACTTCCTCACCTTGCCCGATGTCGGCGGTGAAAGTGACTACTTCGCACTGATACTCATCCTGCAGCCATTTGAGGATCACCGAGGTATCGAGGCCGCCCGAATAGGCGAGCACGACCTTTTTTACTTTCTTCTGTGCCATATCCATTCCCTGTCGAGTATTGTCAGCTGCGTTGCGTGTTTGTCACGCGTGGCAAGAGGTGTGTGCGTAGCGGCAGTGCGCGCGATCGTCGGTCTGCACGCGTCAGATGGGGTGTTCGCGCGGCGTGCCGAAACCAGGGTTCAGCATGGCGCGCATGCGGGGTCTAGGGCGACGTTCATGCCGGCGCGACCTGCCCCAGAAGGAGAAACTCCAGCAGCGCCTTCTGCGTGTGCAAGCGATTTTCGGCCTCATCCCAAACGACGCTGTTCGGACCGTCGATCACCTCGGCGGTGACTTCTTCGCCTCGGTGCGCCGGCAGGCAATGCATGAACAGGGCGGTCGGCTTGGCCAGCGCCATCATTTCCGCGTCGACGCGGAAATCGGCGAAGTCATGCTTGCGCTCCTCGGTCTCCTCTTCGAAGCCCATGCTGGTCCACACGTCCGTCGTCACCAGATCGGCACCCCGCACCGCATCGTGAGGATCCGCGAACCGGGCGAGGTGATCGCCTGCTGCGTCGGCGCGGGTGGTTTCGATTTCGTATCCAGGGGGCGACGCCACGTGCAGTTTGAAGTCGAGCAGGCATGCGGCCTGCAGCCAAGTGTTGCACACGTTGTTCGAATCTCCGACCCAGGCGACCGTCCGCCCGCTGATGGGGCCCCGGTGTTCGATGTACGTGAAGATGTCGCCCAAAATCTGACAAGGATGGAATTCGTCGGTGAGCCCGTTGATCACCGGCACGCGCGAGTTCTCCGCGAAGCGCTCGATGATCGCCTGCTCGAAGGTGCGGATCATGACGATGTCGACCATGCGCGTGATGACGCGCGCGACGTCCTCGATCGGCTCGCCGCGACCGAGTTGGGTGTCACGCGTAGCCAGATTGATCGCGTGCCCCCCCAGTTGCATCATGCCGGCCTCGAACGATACTCGCGTGCGCGTCGAGTGCTTCTCGAACACCATCGCGAGCGTCCGGTCCGACAGGGGACGGTAGGGGTCGTAGCGCTTGAAGCGTTCCTTGATCCAGCTTGCGCGGCGAAAGAGATGCTCGATCTCGGGGCGCGAGAAGTCGTTGAACTGGAGAAAATGCCTCACGGACGAAGTCATGGCCTTAGGCTGCCGAGCGCGCGGGGGCGCTCGAAAGAAAATCGCGAATCAGCGGGACGAGGATCGAACCGAGCAGATCTGCATGCTCCACGCTGAACGACAGCGGCGGCACCAGCCGGACCACGTTGTCCGCCGTCACATTGATGATCAGGCCGCGTTCCAGCGCCATGGGGACGAGTTCACCGCAGTTGCGATCGAGCTCGATGCCGATCATGAGCCCGCGCCCGCGAACCTGCGTCACGCCGGGCACGCTGGCGAACTCGCTGCGCAGGCGGCTCATCAGGTACTCGCCGGTGCTGGCCGCGTTTTCCACCAGCTTCTCGTCTTGCAGAACGTCGAGCACGGCCAGCGCGGCAGCGCAAGCGAGCGGGTTGCCGCCGAAGGTCGAGCCGTGTTTTCCGGGCTGGAACAGGCTGGCTGCCGCCCCCGACGCGAGGCAGGCCCCAATCGGCATGCCGCCGCCCAGGCCTTTCGCGAGCGTCATGACATCGGCACGCACGCCGCTATGCTGATGGCCGAACCACTTGCCCGTGCGGCCCATGCCGGTCTGCACCTCGTCGAGCATCAAGAGCCATCCGTTCTGGTCGCAGATCGCCCGCAATTCGCTCAGGTAGTTCTCGGCGGGGATGTGAATCCCGCCTTCGCCGGTGATCGGCTCCACCAGGATCGCCACGACGTCCTTGTTGTTCGCCGCCACTTGACGCACGGCCGTGAGGTCGTCGTAGGGGACACGGGCAAAACCCGCGAGGAGCGGCTCGAACCCTGCTTGAACCTTGCGGCTTCCGGTCGCGGTCAACGTGGCCATCGTCCGACCATGGAAGCTCTTTTCGGTGACGATGATGGTCGGCACCTCGATGCCTTTCTTGTGCCCGTGCAGCCGGGCAAGCTTGATAGCGGCTTCGTTGGCCTCGCAACCGGAGTTGCAGAAGAACACGTTGTCCATGCCGGACACCTCGCACAGGCGATCGGCGAGCTTCTCCTGCAGCGTGATGTTGAATATGTTCGAGGTGTGGATCAGGCTGTGCGCTTGATCCGAGATCGCCTTGGCGAGCTTCGGGTGGCAATGGCCAATGCTGATCACTGCCACGCCCGCGAGGGCATCCAGGTAGCGCTTGCCCGCCGCATCGATTAGGAAAACGCCTTCGCCCCGCGTGAAAGCGAGCGGTTGCCGTGCATAGGTGCTCATGACGTGGGACATGGCCGAACCCGTGGGTGAGTGAATGGGAAAACCTCTACATTTAGCCGAATCGACCGCCATGCGCAAGGGCGGGAGCCCGAAGGAGAAACGCAGGGGCGGCAACGGGCTCGTCCTCGTTCGGTTTCTGTGCTGGCGCCCGGATTGCAGCGTGCAGGCCAGCCGGACACCACAGGCCGGCTGGAAACCTCGTGGTCAGCGGCTCGGTGGCGTTGTTCGGAAGTCGAATGCCGCGCCGGTGTCCGCAGGCTCGCCTCGGCGGCTGTCCGAAGCGTTCGGCGGCGGCAGGCCTTGCGTCTTTCGCTCGAACTGGATTCGACAGCCGGTCTTTGCGACGGTCAGCGTGTCGAAGGAGTGCGCGCGGGCCGCGGCTGTGTGCAGGATGAGGCGTTCGGTATGGGGGCCGCCCCCGATATCGACTGGTCAGGGGCAGCGGGGGCGACGCCGGCGGCGCGGTTTGCCAGACGCATATCGCACGGCGAGACGGCGGCCAGGCGGGCTGGTGGCGTCTGCTAGAATCGATGCATGACTCAAGAAGCGCGTCCGGGCGCTGTCGCTCCCGAAATTGTCATTGTCGGCATGACGCAGTCGGGGCGGACGTTTCGGCCGAGCGACTGGGCCGAACGTTTATGCGGGATGATGTCGATATTCGGCGAGGACCGACATCTTTCGTATTCGCCGTACCTGAAACCGATCATCGCCGACGGGCTGACATGCGTCGTCGTGGACAGGAAACTGGAGAGTCTCGATCCCTCGGCCTTCAAGTTCCTGCTGGACTTTGCCCATGACAATGAACTAACGATGCGGCCGGGTCGGGATCCGAATTCTGCGGGTGCGGTCACTGACAACAACGAGCGTCGTGTTGCGGAGCCGGTCCCGCAACGTTCGAGCTGAAGCAAAGTGCCCGAATCAGGCCATCGCCTTGACTGCGGCCGAGAGCCGGCTCTTGTTACGGGCTGCCATGTTCTTGTGCACGATGCGCTTGCCTGCGGTCGAGTCGAGCATGCTGTGTGCCGAGATCAGCGCGGTCTGCGCAGCACCCTTGTCGCCGTCGGAGATGGCCTTGCGAACGCGCTTGATTGCGGTGCGCATACGCGAGCGCAGGCTGGCGTTGTGCTCTCTGAGAGCTTCGCTTTGCCGAGCGCGCTTCTGTGCTGATTTGATGTTTGCCATGGAATCCTCGAGGGAAAGCGGAAAAAAGGGTGAAATCATACGGTTGTTGGCCGCCTTTGACAAGGCCGAAGACTCCCTCCGAGGCAAGGTGCCGCAGATCGCCTGGCGGTGCCGGATGATGCATTGCGGCAAGTGCTGCGAAATACCCCGAAGGAGGGGCCATTGAATCTGCTGAAGGTGCTGGCCACAGTCAGCAGCATGACCCTGCTGTCGCGAATTCTCGGATTCGCCCGCGATGTCGTCATTGCGCGAGCCTTCGGGGCCGGGATGGTCACGGACGCGTTCTTCGTCGCCTTCAAGATCCCTAACCTGCTGCGTCGGCTGTTCGCCGAAGGGGCCTTTTCCCAGGCCTTCGTTCCCGTATTGGCGCAGTACAAGAACCAGCGGGGCCAGGAGGCCACCCGACAACTCGTCGACCATGTCGCCACCTTGCTGTTTCTGGCCCTGGTCGTGGTCACCGCGATCGGCATGCTGGCGGCGCCGGTCGTCATCTACGTGACCGCGCCCGGGTTCGCCGGCAGCCCGGAGAAGCAGGCTCTCACCGTCGAGATGCTCCGGATCATCTTTCCCTACATCCTGTTCATTTCGCTGACCTCGCTCGCCGGGGGCATTCTCAATACCTACAGTCGCTTCTCCGTGCCGGCTTTCACGCCGGTATTTCTGAACGTGAGCTTCATCGTTTTCGGCTTGTACCTGGCGCCCTATTTTTCGCCGCCCGTGATGGCCCTGGCCTGGGCCGTTTTCGTGGGCGGCGTCGCGCAGCTGGCTTTCCAGCTGCCGTTTCTTGCTCGCATCGGAATGCTGCCCCGTTTCAGGCTGAATCTGCGCGACGAAGGCGTCTGGCGCATTCTGCGTCTGATGGCGCCCGCAGCCTTCGGCGTCTCGATCGCCCAGATCAGCCTGCTCATCAATGTCGTGTTTGCCTCGTTTCTGGTGACCGGCAGTGTGTCGTGGCTGTACTACGCCGATCGCCTGATGGAGTTTCCCAGCGGCATGCTGGGTGCGGCCCTGGGCACGATCCTGCTGCCCAGCCTCGCCAAGCATCATGCCAATGCATCGACCGAGGAATACTCGCGGCTGCTCGACTGGGGCTTGCGCGTGACCTTCCTGCTGGCGTTGCCCGCCGCCGCTGCGCTCGCCATTCTGGCCGTTCCGCTGGTGGCGACGCTGTTCATGCACGGCCAGTTCCAGGCGCACGACGTGATGATGACGCGCAACGCCGTGGTCGCCTACAGCGTCGGTCTGGTGGGCATCATCCTGGTCAAGATTCTGGCCCCCGGGTTCTATGCCCGGCAGAACATCAGAACACCCGTGAAGATCGCGATCGTCACCTTGGGGGCTACCCAGCTGATGAATCTCGCGTTCATCTGGCCATTGAAACACGCGGGGCTGGCGCTGGCGATCGGTCTGGGCGGTTGTCTGAACGCCGCTTTGCTCTACCGGGGGCTGCGGCGAGCGGGCATTTTTCAGCCCGAGCCTGGCTGGTTCGCTTTCTTCGCGCGCATGTCGACGGCTGTCCTGGGGATGTGCGCGGTGCTCTGGGCCGCCGCCGCCGATGCGCAATGGTGGCTCGATGCGTCGGGTGTGCAGCGCATGGTCAGGCTTGCCGTCGTCGTGACTGCGGGCGCGGCCGCTTACTTTCTGGTGCTCTGGCTGCTCGGATTCAGAGTCAGGCAGTTCACCCGGCGCGGGGCCGAATGAGCGCCCATTTCAGGTAACATCCACGTTTTTGCCGGCGTAGTCATGCGCGTTTTCCGTAACATCCCGGCGCGCGCCGACGTCCCCCTCGCGCTAACCATAGGCAATTTCGACGGTGTCCATCTCGGGCATCGAGCGATGCTCGAGCGCCTCAAGCGAGAAGCGGCCGCGCGCGGATTGCCTGCAGCAGTGATGACGTTCGAGCCGCACCCGCGCGAATTTTTTGCGCCGGACCAGGCCCCCGCGCGCTTGTCGTCGCTGCGCGAGAAGATCGAAATGATCGCGAGTCTGGGCATCGACCGCGTTTACGTTCGCCGCTTCACATTCGATTTCGCACGCACTGCGGCGGATGCATTCGTCTCGGACATGCTCGTGCGAGGCTTGGGCGTGCGCTGGCTCCTGGTCGGGGACGATTTCCGCTTCGGCGCCCGTCGCGCGGGCGACATCGCGCTGTTGCGCGCGCTCGCGGGGCAATTCGGATACGAAGTCCACTCGATGAGTTCGGTGATGGTTGCCGGCCGCCGCGCGTCCAGCACCGCCGTGCGGGAGGCACTCGCCGCGGGCGATGTGCCCCTGGCCACGCAACTCCTGGGGCGCCCCTACACGATCAGCGGGCGCGTCGTCGCGGGCAACCGGATCGGCCGCACGCTCGGGTTTCCCACGGCGAATGTACGCATGCGGCACAACAGGCCTGCGCTGTGCGGGATTTTCGCTGTGCGGGTACACGGGCTAGGCGAGCCGGTCGAGGGCGCGGCAAGCCTGGGCGTTCGCCCAACCATCGACAGCCTGGGCATCCCTGTGCTCGAGGTGCATCTGCTCGATTTCTCGCGCGACATCTACGGCTGTCACGTCCAGGTCGAGTTTCTGAGCAAGCTGCGCGATGAACTCAAGTACCCGGATCTCGACAGTCTGCGCGAGCAGATCGCGCTCGATGTCGCGCACACCCGACAGTATTTTTCCAACGAGGCATCCGCATCGTGCGTTCGCGATGCGGCTCCATGAAGAGGGCACGCACCCGATGCACTGTGCGTTCCGGCGAGCTAGCTCATGACCGACTATAAGAAGACCCTGAATCTGCCGGATACGGCATTTCCCATGCGGGGCGATCTCGCGCGGCGCGAACCGGCGATGCTCGAGCAATGGCAGCGCGAGGGCCTCTATGCCCGCATTCGGGAGGCTAGGCGCGGGCGGCCGCAGTTCATCTTGCACGACGGCCCGCCCTATGCGAACGGCGATATCCATATCGGCCATGCTGTCAACAAGGTGCTCAAGGACATCATCGTCAAGAGTCGGACCTTGATGGGCTTCGATGCGCCTTATGTGCCGGGTTGGGACTGCCATGGCATGCCGATCGAAGTCCAGATCGAGAAGGACCACGGCAAGAACCTCGAGCCGGGCAAGACCCAGCGGCTGGCCCGTGCTTACGCGACCGAGCAGATCGCTCGGCAGAAAACGGACTTCATCCGGCTCGGCGTGCTGGGGGACTGGGGCAATCCGTATCGCACCATGGACTTCGCCAACGAGGCGAACGAGATCCGCACGCTTGGCCGGCTGCTCGAGCAGGGCTATCTTTATCGCGGACTGAAGCCGGTCAACTGGTGTTTCGACTGCCGGTCGGCGCTTGCCGAAGCCGAGGTGGAGTACGCCGACCGAAAGGACGTGGCCGTCGATGTCGGCTTTCCGGTGGCCGAACCGCAGCGCCTGGCCGAGGCCTTCGGGCTCGGCGAGTTGCCCGAAGAGCGCTGTTTCGCCGTGATCTGGACGACGACGCCCTGGACGCTGCCGTCGAACCAGGCGCTCAATGCGCATCCCGAGATCACGTACTGCCTGGTCGCCACGCCGCGGGGCTTGCTGGTGCTGGCGGAGGAATTGGTCGAGGCTTGCCTGAAGCGCTACGGCTTCTCCGGGAAGATCGTGGCTCGCTGCAAGGGTGCCGCACTGGAGCGGATCGCGTTCAGACACCCGTTTTACGATCGCACGTCGCCGGTTTTCCTCGGCGATTACGTGACGACTGAACAGGGCACCGGCATCGTTCACAGCGCCCCGGCATACGGCGTGGAGGACTTCCTGTCTTGCCGCCGTTACGGGATGAAGGACGACGAGATCATCAATCCCGTATTGTCCGACGGCCGCTACGCCGACTCCCTGCCCCTGTTCGGGGGCATGCTGATCTGGGACGCCAATCCCAAGGTCGTCGAAACCTTGCGCCAGCAAGGCGTGCTCTTCGCAAGCGAAGACAACACGCACAGCTACATGCACTGCTGGCGGCACAAGACTCCCGTGATCTATCGGGCGACCACCCAGTGGTTCGCCGGCATGGACGAGGTGCCCGGGTTCAATGGGACGAGGCCTGCGGAGGATTTGCGCTCGTCGGCTCTGCGGGGGGTCGAAGCGACTCAGTTCTTTCCTGAATGGGGCAAGGCGAGACTGCATGCGATGATCGCGGGCCGCCCCGACTGGACGCTGTCGCGCCAGCGACAGTGGGGTGTGCCGATGCCCTTCTTCGTGCACCGGGAGACGGGCGCCCTGCACCCGCGAACGCTGGAAGTGCTGGAGGGCATCGCGCAGCGTGTGGAGAAAGAGGGCATCGAGGCCTGGCAGAGTGTCACTGCCGAGGATGTGCTGGGTGCCGCCGATGCTCAGCGCTACGAGAAAGTGCGCGATACCCTCGACGTATGGTTCGATTCAGGAGCCACCCACGAAACCGTGCTCGGCGGTCCGGGCAATCGTGCCGGCGGCTCGCACGCAGATACCCTGAGCTTTCCAGCCGACCTCTACCTCGAAGGCTCGGATCAGCACCGTGGCTGGTTCCACTCCTCGCTGCTGGTTTCCTGCATGCTCAACGGCGTTGCACCCTATCGGAGTCTGCTTACGCACGGGTTCGTCGTCGACGGCGACGGGCGCAAGATGAGCAAGTCGCTGGGCAATGTGATCGCACCGCAGAAGGTTGTCGGCACGCTGGGCGCGGATATCCTGCGGCTGTGGGTGGCCTCCACGGACTACTCCGGAGAGCTTTCGATCTCGGATGAGATCCTCAAGCGCGTGGTCGAAAGCTACCGTCGCATCCGCAACACGCTGCGATTCCTGCTCGCCAACATCTCCGATTTCGATCCGGTGCAGCACGCGCTGCCACCCGAGGCGTGGGCGGAAATCGATCGTTACGCCGTCTCGCGACTGGCGCGGCTGCAGACCGAAGTGATCAAGGATTACGAGCAGTATCGTTTCCATTTCATCACGCAGCGACTGCACGAGTATTGCTCGGAGCAGCTGGGGTCCTTCTATCTGGATGTGCTGAAGGATCGTCTCTATACTGCGGGCAAGGATTCGAAGGCTCGTCGCGCAGCGCAGAATGCGCTGTATCACATCGCGCACGCGATCATCCGGATGTTCTCGCCGATTCTGAGCTTCACGGCCGAGGAGGCTTGGTCGCATCTGCCTGACAAGCCCAAGGAAAGCATCTTCATGCAGGAGTGGCATCCCGTCCCTCCTGTGCCGCAGGCCGAGCGTCTGGATGCGCAATGGGAGACGCTGCTCGGCTTGAGGGCGGATGTCAGCAAGGAACTGGAGGGTTTGCGTGTGGCCGGAAAGATCGGCTCCGCGTTGGCCGCGGAGGTCGAACTCTATGTGACTTCGGACGCCGAACACGAGATGCTGACTCGTTTCGGCGATCATCTGCGCTTCGTCTTCATCACGTCCGCCGTGCGCATCCTGCGCGGCGCCCATCCCGAGGCGGCTCCCAGCCGGCTGAACGGCGTTGCGGTGCGCGTGCAGCCCAGCACGGGCGTGAAATGCGATCGCTGCTGGCACTATCGTCATGACGTCGGGATCGCGCCCGAGCATCCCGCCTTGTGCGGGCGCTGCGTGAGCAACCTGCATGGCGACGGCGAGTCTCGCCCCTATGCTTAGGCGCCGACCATTCGCCGGTTGGCTGCTGTTGTCCGGGTTGGTGATCGTGCTCGACCAGTGGACCAAGTGGCTCGTCGAGAGCCTGCTTCCGTTCGGCGCGAGTGTGTATGTCGCGCCGGTGTTCGATTTGGTCCATGTCCGCAATACCGGCGCTGCGTTCAGCTTTCTTGCCGGGGCATCGGGCTGGCAGCGCGAATTCTTCATCGCGATCGGCGTCATCGCATCGATCTGGATCGTGTGGATGATCAGTCGCGCGCAGGCCGGCCAGCGGGCTTTCTGCCTCGCCCTGAGCCTCATCCTGGGTGGTGCGATCGGCAACGTGATCGACCGCGTGCGCTTGGGCGCCGTGGTGGATTTTCTGCATTTCCACTGGGGGCCGTATTACTTTCCGGCGTTCAACATCGCCGATACGGCCATCAGTTGTGGCGCGGCATTGCTCATCATCGACGCGTTTCTGCAGGGCCGCAGAGAGTCGCGGGCAGGAACGGGCGCGTCGCCGAGCTAGTCACAACCGTAGACGTTGCGCAAGACAGGTCGATCTTCAGCGAAAGGAACTTGCCGTGGAAGTATTGCTTGCGAATCCCAGGGGTTTCTGTGCCGGTGTGGATCGTGCGATCGAGATCGTGGAGCGCGCGCTGGAGCTGCACGGAGCCCCCATCTACGTGCGCCACGAGGTCGTTCACAACCGGTTCGTGGTCGAGGATCTGCGCCGCAAAGGCGCGGTATTCGTGGAGGAACTCGACGATGTGCCCGAGGGGGCGACAGTGATCTTCAGCGCGCATGGCGTCTCCCAGGGGGTTCGCCAGCAGGCCGAGGAGCGCAAGTTGCGCGTCTTCGACGCGACTTGCCCGCTGGTGACCAAGGTGCACGTCGAAGTCAGCCGGACCGCGGAAGCAGGCCGCGAAATCGTCATGATCGGTCATGCGGGCCATCCCGAGGTGGAGGGAACCATGGGCCAGGTGAATCAAGGCATTCATCTGGTGGAGACTGCCGCGGATGTCGAGAAACTGGTGGTTCGCAATCCCGATCATCTTGCTTACGTGACGCAGACGACCTTGTCGGTGGACGATGCTCGCTCGATCATCGATGCACTGCGTGCGCGCTTCCCGATGATTCTCGCACCCAAGAAGGACGACATTTGCTACGCGACGCAGAACCGGCAGGATGCGGTCAAGCAGTTGGCGCAGCAATGCGATGTCGTCATCGTGGTCGGTTCGCCCAACAGTTCGAACTCGAACCGTTTGCGCGAGGTGGCTGCGAACCACGGCGTTCCAGCCTACATGATCGACCAGGCCGAGGAACTGGAGCTAAGCTGGATCGAAGGCAAGCAGCGCATCGGCCTGACCGCAGGCGCCTCGGCGCCGGAGAATCTGGTGATTGCCGTCATCGATCAGCTCAAGGCGTTCGGGGTCACCCGCGTCTCCGAGTTGAGCGGCACGCCTGAGAACGTGACCTTCCATCTGCCCAAGGCGCTCGCATCGCGCTAGCGGCCCCTGCCTGAGCGATGTGACGCAGGCGGTCGCCTGCCTGCGTCACGACCCCGTCAGGCCTTGCGGCCTATTGTTCGGGCTCCATGTACCAGTAGGTCCGTCTCGCGACCCCGACGACACCTTCGCGGCAGCTGAATAGCTGGGCTCCCGCGCCGCATCCGCTTGCCGGCGGAGTGGCCGTGTTCGTGACGTTCCCGCCGGCGAAGCCGATGGTGTAGATCGAACCGCGGATGATCACGGTCTGCAGCGGCGAGTAGTACCCGCGGCTGACGCCCGGATAGTAGCGATCGCGTGCCGTCAGGGAGCCGTCGCCGTTCAAGTCGACCATGTTGCCGTAAAGCGCGCTGATCTCGTTCAGGCGGCCCTCGCCCGGCGGCAGGCACTCGCTAGAAACCGCCGATGGACTGTAGCTGCTGAACCGGAGCTTCTGGTTGAACACGAACGGCGGCCCGGTCACCTTCTCGCCCGCGTCGAGGTCGCGGTACCACCCGCGCTTGGTCACCAGCGTCGTGGGCAAGACGCCTTGTGTATCGGTCGCCGTCAGACCGAGGAAGTCTCCGGCCGAGAAGCTGGCCGCGGTGCCGGCAGTCGCTGTGAGCCCGATATCGAAGTCGGCCACCATGAAGATCTTGTCCGATGACGTCATGGTCAACGGATGCTCGCGGTCGCCGGTGCCGACATAGACCGCGTCCCATTCCACGGGGAATGGTGCGTATTGCGGGGCGACCACCGGCGGGAACAGAATCTTGCGATTGGGCACACCGGGGTCGGAAAGTATCGCGAGTCGCTTGGCTCTCCACGACGCGGCATCGAGGGCGCCGATGTCGAATCGCCACAAGTTTCCGCCGACGTCGCCGACGAGGATCCGATCCATGAAGCCTTGCGCGTCCAGATCCGTGTTGAGCACCGCCAAGTCCGATGGAATGCTCCAATCGATGCCGCTCGCATTGATGAAGTCGGCCGCGATATTGCTGAAGCGTTTGACGAGCGTGCCATTCGAGCCTTCGACCACGAAGAGCGCTTTGCCTATGGTGTCGGCTGTCGTTCCCGTGGGCAGCGGCTCGGTGTCCTGCTGCGGGTCGTACCCGCCGCCGAACATGACCACCGGATCGACGTTGCCGGCCGGTCGGGCGCCGGACGCACCCGTCGTGGCCGCCACTCGCGCCACCACCGGAGTCGACCAGGTCTGGCCGAGCAGCGAGTAGTCCGTGCTGGCGCTGCACGAAGCGCCCGCGCAGCGCTCCGTCGGCGTAATCCGCCACATGAACTGTGGCGAATCGATGTTGGTGATGTCGATCGCGTAATAGGCCTTGCCTCCGCGCCGCAGGCCGAAGTACAGCCACACGCGCTCCGAGCCATCGACGATGCCGTTGCGGTTGCCGCGATCCACCCAGAATGCCGGACTGCCGTCCGCCAGATCGAGCGACGCGCCGTTGGCGTTGGTCATGACCGCGTTGATGAAGGGCAAGGCCTCCTCGACCAGGAAAACCCATTTTTCCTGGCCGGTCGTGGCGTCCACGGCATGCAGCAGCCCGTCGTTGGTCAGGAAGAAAAGGTACTGCGTCGTCGCGCGGTCGTTTCCGGGAGCCTGAGCGTCGGCGATCGGCGTGGTGTCATAAGCGATGATCGTCGGCCGGGAATGCTGCACGTCCGCATGCGCCCACGATCGCCACGCCGCGCATGCCGTGATGTTGCCCGGATCGTACGCATCGCTGCAGGAGGCATCGCTCGGATTGCCGCCGCGGATGTAGTTGATCAGCGTGCTTCGCGCTGCGTCCGACATGCTGGCGTTGCCCAGCATCGTCTTGGTGATGCGTGCGTTGCTCTCGGTCACCAGATTGGTGGCGTCGGTCAGCGCGGCGCTGGTCGGCGGCGACGAGGAATTCGAGCTCAGGAACGTATAGACCTTGCGAGCCGCCGGGGTGTAGGCAGCCACAGAGATCAGCTGATGTCCGGTGCCGCCTTTGTCGGGCTTGCTGCCGTCTTGCAGCGTCACCGGGTTCCAGAAGCTCACCGCTTCGGGATTCACCACGACTTGTTCGAAGCCGGTGAGGGCGTCGGTCTCCAGTCGTTCGATGTCCTTGAAGCCGCCGTCGAGGGCGGTTTGCCCGATGAGGCAGAGCTCCTTGTCCGGACCGCAATCGGTTGCCCCGACACCGATGCGGAATCTCTTCACCGTGCCCTTCCAGGCCTGGCTGGGGGAGGGCGCGAAGAATGCGAGATAGACGTCGAGGGCGTTTTGCGCTCTGTTGAGTGCCGACAGCGGCACCGTGGGTGCGGCGACGGTCGGCGTGAATGCGCGGATCTGAATCAGGGCATCCGTCAATGCCGCGGCGAGCTGGGCGCTGTCCTCGGCGATATAGTAGGCGCCGCCAGAACGACTGGCTGCGTTTTCGAGCACGGGCGAGTTGGCGCCCGCAAAGCCGATCGTGTAAGTCGTGACCGTTTGCGTGCCGAGCAGCTGATCGGTCGTCGTTTCGGTCGCGCTATGCCGCGCACCCGGGCTCATGTCGGCCTTGCTCATGAAGTACGCCAGTTCGTCGAGCCACACGTAGCCGCCGTCGGTGCGTCCGGTATCGCCGATGCTGGCCGGGCCGTAAGGCAAGGAGGGATCGCCGACTTCGAATTGCCCGCTGGTCGTGTTGGTCTGGATCGTGTCGATCCGCGTGTCGGGCGCGATGGTCCCCGCCAGCGCCGTGTACTGCTTCGGCGTGATCTGATCGTTCGCATCCACGTCTTTGTCAGGACCGCCGTCCGTCAGCAGGATGACGAAGTTCTTCTGACACGACGAGGGCGTGGCCGAGGTCGGATTTCGCATGATGGGCGAGACGTAACTGCCGGAACTGACTGCGCTGGGGTCTGCGCCGTCGGTCACGCTGCCGCCTCCGACCGCGGGCAGCGCGGCTGCGCCGAAGTTCGCCGTGATGGCATCCGAGGTGCCGAAGCGCGGCGCTCGTCCGCTGTAGTACAGATAGGCTTCGTACAAGGATTCCGTAAGCGGCGTGGCTGCCTTGGCCAGCTGGGTGTTGATGACGTTGATCAAGGCTGCCCGGTTGGCGTAATCGACATCCGCGGCGTTGCTGCCCATGCGCTTGACCGGGAACACGATCTTTCCGCCCTGGCTGCCTTGCGTGGAGCGCAGAGTGGAGTCGTCGGGCAAGGCGTTGAACGTCTCGAGTCCGAATCGCACCCCGTCGGTGGTCGCGATCAAGTCGGCCAGCGCATCCTTGGCGATCTGCAGGCGCGTCTTGCGGCCGATGGGGTGGCCGCTCGGGCCTTTGGGACCGTACTTCCAGTTGAGGTAATTGACCGAATACAAGTCGATCGCCGGCGCATCGGTGATGGCGTTGCCGGAACTGCTCGTATAGGACGCGGTGGTGTTCGTGCCGTGGATCGTGGTGTTGTAGGAACGGTCGAAATCCCGTTTTTGGTTCGTCATGAAGACGTTCGTGCCGCCGTTGTTGGCCGGTTCGTCGGCCTTGCAGTCGTGCACGAGGTTGTCCTCGTTGGCATTGCGGTTGTAGCGCGGATAATTGAGTACCGATCCGCCGGTGGTGACGCTGGTGCTGCGGTTGGGACAGAAGGTCGCCACGTTGTTCGAGGCGTAGACGCAGGCGAAGCCCTTGCGCGTAACGCAGTCCTGCTGGGTGTCGCCGACATCGGAGCAGGTGCCGATCACGTTCTTGGTGACGTTGTTATAGGCGGTGCCGTCGACGGTGAATGTGCCTAGCCAGTTGGTGCCGCTGTTCCCGGCCGTGGGCTGGTTGCAGTACGACGTGCTCGTTGCTCCGGAGGGGCAATCGGAGCCGCCCAGCACGAAACCCGCGCCCCTGCAGCTGCCCGAGCAGGTGCCGCCGTAAAAGACCGTGCCCACGCCCTCGACGTACTTGGAACTGCGACCCGTCCAGGCGCAACCCGTATTGTTGCGGTTGACGAAGTTCTGCGTGCCCACGTTGGTGCACAAGGGCGGATCGGCGACCGTGCCACCCAGGCTCACGCAGTCGCCCGACAGCGTGCCGTTCGGATCGCAGTACTGACCGCTGCCGTTCGGTTGGTAGTAGAAGCGGGTGGTGTCGTTGCCGTCCCGGCCATCGTTGGTGGGGCCCGCTGCGCCCACGGCGATCGTTCCGCAGGTGCGAGTGCACGTGTTGGTCGTCGTACCGCTGGTTACGCCGATGTCGGCTGGGCGAACGTTGTAGTAGGCCGGTGTGCCCGTGACGAAGCCGAACGCCGTTGTCGCGACATCCCGGTTGCCGAGCCAGGCGCTGAACCGCTCGATTTCGACTGCGCTGGCGCCAGTCACGGCAAGCAGGCCATAACCGTACACACCTCTGAGCGCTGTCAGGTTGGCCTGGGCCAAGTTGTTCACGGCGCTCTGAAAGATATAACCGCCCAGGTCTGCCTTCAGTGTCGTCCAGCCCGCGTGCGAGTCGGTGGGGTCATCGGCGAAACCGTTCGAGCCCGTGTCGTCCTGCACGCGAATCGGCTGACCTTGAGATCCATTCGTGCCGACGTTGTCGCGGAAGCGGGTGATGGTCGGAGCGGGCGGCGCCGCGACGCCGCGCGGCGTGCTGCCAGGGGCATTGACGATGGGATCGGTCGGGCCGGGGAACGCCGTGATCGCGGGATCGTAACCCAAGCTGCCGCTGTATCCGATCCGGAAGTTGGTGCCGCCCAGATTCACCGTGTTGTGATCGCCCGGATAGGACGAGGCGCGCGAGTTTTCGAGATTGAGCCAGCGCTCGTAGCGCAGCCATGACTGATTGGTCCATTTGCCGCTGTTGCGGGCGTGCTCCGTCGGGGCGTAGACCGTGGAGGGCAGGAGTTGGTCCAGCGAGGCGGTGCAGCGGTTCAACGTGCCGCTCGATGTGTGCAGCGTGGTGCCGACGGTGCGATTGTTGTTGTTGCCGTAGTTGAATCCGCCCCGCACGACCGGGTTGGCGGTGCCGTTGGTGCTGCTGAAGTTCGACACCCGAACGCCGCCGACGAAACGGTTGAACGTCAAGGACCAAAGCCGGTTGTCGGTTTCGGCGGTGCCGGCGGGCAGCCAGTAGATCCATGAAGCGTCGTTGTAGTTGCGAAAGGTCGAGCGCGCACCCGGGTCGCCGCTTTCGGTCGCGGCCGCGTAGGCGAGCACGGTCGTCTTCAGCGCTGCGCGAATGGTATCCGTCGATCCGGCGAAGTAGCCCGAGTCGCGCGGGCACTGCGGGTTGGTGGTGCTCGGGCAAGAGCCGCTGTAGCTGACGAAGTAATTGTTCGGCGAGGAACCGACGTTGCTGAAGTCGGCGTTCGGCGCGGTCGTCGTAATCGTGTTGATGTAATTGGTATCGTTCCAGAGATACTCGACGTGAGAGTCGTACGCGCCTTCGTACTCGCGCCAGCCCTCGTAGGTGTTCATCGAATCCGAGGTGTCCAGCAACAGCAGGATGTTCGGTTCCGCTGTCGTCACCGACGACGCGAGGCCCATGAAGATGTCGGTATCCCGGCCGAAGGCGCCGGGCACCATGACAGCGGGATTGAGGAGCGCCGCGATCAATGCCCATACGGTGGCATTTCTGGCGCTTCGCTTCTTAGGCAGCATCTCTGACCTCGTTTGGAAAAAGCACGGCGCGCTTAACAGGAACCCGCAGGCACGGTGGAACGGATGCCTTGATGGACCGTGGTGGATCCGCCCAGGTCGCCCGTGGCGGTGGAACGGACATCGAAAAACACGTACTCGATGCTTCCCATGCCGACACCTACGACGCGCAGCCCTGTGCACTGCAACTGGCGAACTTGCAGCGCGGCCCTGCCGCCATGCAGATTCACGGGGGCGATGTTGTAAGTCAGCCCGGTTGCGCTGTACGTCGCCGTCCCCGATGCCGGGGCGACAGGACCGCCGGAGGCCGTGGCCAGGGCAAGGTAGTCCGCGGCGAAGCGTCCGTTGTTCACGTCGATGAAGGTGTTGATCAGGCGCTCGGCGTTGGTGAGGTTTTGCTGGGCGATCTGATGGGCGCCGCCGATCTTCAATTCCACGACGGACGTCTTGATCATCGAGACGACGAGCAGTGTCATGACGGCCAGCATCACCAAGCCGACGATCAGCACCGCACCGCGTTGACGCACCGCAGCGAGTTGGAGACGATTCATGGTTAGGCGCCTCTTCGGAAAGCTAGATTACGGACCTGGATGACCTGACTGAAGATCGAGCGCTTGTAAGCGCATTCGACCGCATTGCCGCAAGTGAAATCGGCGGCGCCATCGCCGTCGAGGTCGTAGCTCTTGCCGCTGTCGTCATAGCCCGCCACGACCGTCGGGGACCGGACCAGCAAGGTCACCCGGACCGAGACCACGCGCGCCCATCCATCGCCAGCGACGGAGAGCGGGTCGGCCACGAAGCGGTCCGCGACACCGTCACCGTCACCGACAGGCAGCAGATCGACGCCGTAGAGCAGGCTCATGCGCTCCACGCCTTCGGCCAAGGGGCGCTCGACCATCGTCGTTCCTTGCAGTTCCTGGCGCACGAGTGTGGGCACAGGGCGGCCGGAATCATCCGAGGCCTGACACTGATTGTTGCTCGCCGGCCGGCTGCATGGACGGATGTAGTACACGTGCACCTGGTAGGGGAATACCGGAAACTGCGCGCCGTTGCTCAGTTTCAGAACGGTGTTCGACGATACGAAGGTCGCGAAATCTTCGCCTCGGAGCACGAAACCGCCCCGGACGTTGGACTGCGCGTACAACGTGTTGGTGTAGCCGGCCTGCGCGACCAAGCCGTCGCTGAAATTGCCGTCTGCGTTGGGATCGGCAACGGCCAAGCCGGTTGTCAGGCGCGCGATCAAGACCGGTCCGGGCTGAAAATTCGTGGCCAGGATGCAGGGGACGGTCGCTGCGACGTTGGCAGTGGTGAGCGCGTTGTAGCCGAACAGCGGCACGGTGGTGGTGAACGTATTGCCGCAGTCGTTGGTGATGGCGCCTATGGTCCCGTACTGCGTCAGTGCGCCTGTTTCCGCCATCGGTCCGTAGAAGCCGGCATGGCGGAGCGTATCGCCGATATAGCGCAGGCCGCTCACCGCGTTTTCCTGCATGCGCGCGAAATCGTCCTGGATCTTGAACGTGCGCGAGGTGTCGCCCATCATGAGGATAAGCCCGAGCGTGAGGAAAAGGCCTATGGTGAGGGCCACCATCAACTCGACCAGCGTCAAGCCGCGCTGGCAGGCAATGCGGGTAAGCATGTATGCGCTCTTCATGGGCATGCGCAGGGAATGACCGTATACACGTCCACGCTCACCAGGCGCCGATACGTGTTGTCGACGTTGCCCGTCCGCGGATCACGGTACTGATCGACACCGCAGGCGGAATTGGCAGGCGCTGCAGTGGCGAAGTTGCCCTGCCAGGCGACGCTGATGCGGTAGGTCTCCTGGCGGCTGGCCGCATTGCCGGTACAGGCCGGGCACACGGTGGATGCGATGCTTTCGATGCAACCGCGGGGGTTGAGCAGCGGGCCCAGTGCGTTGCCCGTCGCAGTTTCCGTTTCGGCGGCGCCGCCGGAGAGCAAACCGTCCCACAAGGCAGCGTCGTAGGCGACCGCATCGGTCGTGGTGCAGTTCGTTGTCATGCAGTTGGTGATCGTGCCCGTCGTGAGGGCGGTGTATCGCGTGCCCGTGCCGGCCGGAGTGGCCAGCGGGACGGCGGCGGCATAGGTGGTCGTGACGAGTGTGGCGTCGACGCCCGGCCGGTTCGCCTTGATGCGCTCCGCCATGTCGCTCGCGAGGGCCAGCGCCTGCTGGCGCTGATAAGCCTCGAACGAAGTTCGCTGGCCCTGGGCCATCAGGCCGGCGATGCCGAGCAAGCCGATCATCAGGATAACGAGCGTCACCAGCACCTCGATCATGGTGAAGCCGGAGCCAGGCGTTCTCCTTGGAGCCGAAGTCACTAACATACGGTCCCTCGTGTGGGATTGTCCCTGTCGTTGTCCTGGACCTCCATCCTGGCGCGCCCCGATATGCCGAGGAAGATCAAGCGGATCCGGTCGTTGGTCGTGGCGCCGTCCCCGTTGTCGTCGCTCACCTTGATGCCGTCGCTCGCTCCAGGGGCCGTGGTGCGGAGCACGCGGCCGTCCGGACGGAACACGATCCGATCGTTCAAGTCGGCCGTGGTGGCGCAAACCGCCGTCCGACCGGGAACCGGCGTGGTCGCCTTGCGGACCTCGGCGGCGTCGCATGTGCCGTTGTTGTTTATATCGACGCAGATGCGCCAGCCGTCTTTCCAGGTGTTCGTCGCGCCCGCCAAACGTTCCATGATGGCTTGGCGGCTTTCCTTGAGGGCTTCCGCCCGGGCGAGCGCCATGTCGGCAACTAGATCCGATGCTGTCGTCCGCACGCGTTGAGAGGCGGTGAAGTCCGTCAAACCCGGGACCCCGATGGTGATGACGATCGCCATGATGACCAACGTGGCCATCAGTTCCACCAAGGTAAAGCCGAGTTCTGCTCGGCGTTGGGTCGACATGGAGGTCATCGAGGAAGACAAGGGTCTTGGCTAGCCTTCGCCGGCGATGCGACAGGAACTGTTCGTCCATGGGCACTCGCCTGCGTCGAAGGTGCCGTTGCCGGGCAGCGCCTCGCGCCATTGCTGCCCCTGATTATTGATGCAGAGACGGCCGTCGCTGCGTGCGGCCAAGCCGGAGCCTGCGGCCGGGGCCATGCAGATCGAGTAAGACGGCGGTGTGGTCGTGTTGTCGACGCCAGCGAAACTGGGGGCGTCGTACTTGATGCCGTCGGGCAGATTCATGCCCAGACCGCCGGCGCCTGATCCGAACACCGTGGCGTACTGCCGCCGATCCAGCAGATATTGCTCTTGCCGCTGCGCGACGTCCGACAGAAGCTGTTGCCCTGCGGAGCGCTGGCCTTTTGCGATATGGTCCCTGTAGGAGGGATAACCGACAGCCGCCAGCAAGGCGACTACGGCCAAGACGATCATCAGTTCGATCAAGGTGAAGCCGCGAGGCAGACGCATGGTGAGGCCCGGAGGATGTACGCACTGGATCTTACGGCCCGGTCGCTAAACCGATCCAGGCGAAGCCGATAAGCGGTCAGATGCCTGGAATGAGCGGGTTCAGTTCGTGCAATGCCTTCCCCGGGCTGGACACGCGGGTGCTTTCGTTAGACGCCTAAAATGCTTTTGCTTATACTTCAAGAGTATGCGGAATTACTGCGAATCAGTTGAAGACATCGTCAGCTTGCTGAGGCGTCACGGCGTAAGCCCGACGCGACAGCGAGTCGTGATCGCGCGCGCTTTGTTTTCGCGTGCCGGGCACCTATCGGCGGAGCAGGTCTGGTCCCTGGTCAACGAACAGCGCCCGGCTACCTCGAAGGCGACGGTCTACAACACGCTGAACCTGTTCTCGGAGCGCGGCCTGATCCGGGAGGTGATCGCAGACCCGAACAAGGTGTACTACGATTCCAACACCTTGCCGCACCACCATTTTTACGATGTGGATACGGGCGAGTTGACCGATATCGACGTGCAGCAAATCGAAGTCACCCGATTGCCGACGCTGCCCCCCGGCATGGTGGCCGACGGAATCGACATCATCGTCCGGATCAAGTCCAGATCACCCTCATAATCGATTGCTGCCCCCTGGCCCGGCGAATATAATCGGCGCCCACTGCTGTTGTAGCTCAGTTGGTAGAGCAACTGATTCGTAATCAGTAGGTCGCGAGTTCGAGTCCCGCCAACAGCACCAGAAATCAAGAGGTTAGAAGAAGAAATCGACGGGATGGCGACTTCTAGTCTCCAATTAGTCTCCAAAGGGCGCGTCTTCTAGATGCGCCC
>LNFM01003417.1_pt1 | contig 59679 bp, 58 predicted proteins | sample 596031 | NCBI WGS metagenome assembly LNFM01 (sample SAMN04254537, study PRJNA301005) | activated carbon metagenome | isolation source: dual media filters at the Ann Arbor, Michigan drinking water treatment plant | place: USA: Ann Arbor | reverse complement strand
GCGGATGAAGCTGCTGCAGGTGCCGCGCTTCATCCGGTGGGGCGTGCCGGTCGAGCGCCTGGTCCGGGATCACCCCGGCACCACGCTCGCGCTTGCGGCCATGCGCCCGCTGGGGACCGTCTCGACGTTCACGGTGTGGAAGTCCGCGCGCGAGATGATCGACATGGTCCACGGTCACAGCGCGATCGCGGCCCCCGAGCGCCACGCGGTCGCGATGGTCGAGCGCCGCCGCAAGGACTTCCACTTCGAGTTCACGACGCTGCGGTTCCACTGCCTCGGCGAGTACGGTGCGTGGGAGGGGCGCAGCTCGATCGTCCCGACGCAGCGGGTGGATCCGATGCGGCCTGCGGCGATCGACTCGCCCCCGTGATCGTTCGGTTCACAGATCGGTGCGGTGCGCTGCATGCAGAGGCATGCGGCGGACGGCGACCTCCCTCGGCGTGATCCTCTCCCTACCTGCGTGCGGCGCCGCGGCGCCGGGGTCGGGCGGCGACGCAGGCAGCAGCGGAGCAACCGGGGGTGATACCGCCGTCGTCGACGGCACGGGTGATTCGGCAGCGAGCTCGGGGGCCACGAGCCCCGGCCACGACGACTCGACCGGTGCGATGCAGGGCACGACGGACGCGACGGAGGACACCGGTTCGCCGCCACCGCCGATCGCTCCGTGCGAGGGATTGCCGTCCCGAGGGCAGTGGGAGGCCATCACGCCCCCATACGAGCCCGCGGCAAGCGAGTGGGCGGACGGCTTCTCGGAGATCGTGCTGCTGGATCCGCACGACCCGTCGATCGTCTTCGTGACGATCGGCAACCGTGGGCTCTTCCGCTCCGAGGACTGCGGCGCGAGCTGGTCGAAGGTGAACGTCGGCGAGGGAGGAGAAGCCATCGACGACGGCAACCTCTGGAGCGGCGCGATCGATCCGAACGACGGCAACGTGCTGTTCGCGGTCAACGGCTACGGCGCGCAGGGCATCTGGAAATCGGCGGACGCGGGCGTCAGCTGGACCGCGTTGCTGGATCCGACGACCGAGGCGGGGAGCGCAGTCGCATACAACTTCTACACCGGCATCGCGATGGATCCGCACGACGCCGCGCACCTGGTCGCGACGCCCCACGCCGAGTGCGACGCAGCGCACCCCGGTGGTTGCCTGCTCGAGACCTTCGACGGCGGCGCGAGCTGGGCGGTGCGCAGCTCTCCGTTGGGCAGCGCGTGGGCGGAGGGCTCCGGTCCGGTGGTGCTCGACGGGACGTCCTATCTGTACGCGACGCAGTTCGAGGGCCTGTGGCTCACCGAGGACAACGGCAGCACGTGGGCCGAGGTCACCGCGCCGGGGGCAGGGGGCGCGAGCGCGGCGGCCGTGCGCGGGCCCGAGGGCGAGCTCTACGTCAGCACGCTTCAAGGCGTGACCCGCAGCGACGACGACGGGCGCAGCTTCGCGATGCTCCCCGACGGCGGCGGACGCCTGGTCGCGCTGGCGGCGAGCGACGTGGCGGTGTTCGCCGCGGATCAGTGGTCGGCGACGTATCGCCGGCTGTCGTTCGCCGACCCGAGTCACTGGGAAGACATCGCGCCGCCGGCCGAGTTGGCCCCCGATGCCGGTGCGCCGTACCTCGCCTACGATCGCGCCCACGGCGTGCTGTACTCGTCGAACTTCGTCGGCGGCCTCTGGCGCATCGTCATCGAGTGACGGAGGTTGCCGGGGCTTCGATCTCCCGGCATCGTCGAGCCGTGGTTCGCACGCTCGCGTGGCTCGGGATCCTCTTCTGCGCGTGCGCCCGCGCCGAGCCGCCGCCCGCCCCCGAAGGTGAGCCGGCGTCGCTGGACGAGCCGTGCGCGCGCGACGAGGACTGCATGTTCGCGAGCGGATGCTGCACGGGCTGTTCGTTCTTCAGCGGGCGCACCGCGACCGCGCCCATGACCTCCGCGAGCGCGCAAGCCAGCCAGGATCGCCAGTGCTGGGTGCGCGGGTTGTTCGAGGACTGCCCGCTCGTCGACTGCGCTTCGCCTCCGCCGTGTCGCCTCGATCTGGACCCGGCGTGCGTACAGGGGCGCTGCCGACCGCGCGCGACGGGGGTCGTCGGCGGTGCGAACGATCGCTGCGACGCGGGCGCGTGCGGTGAGCCGCCCGTGTTCACCGGCTCCGACTGCGACGACTTCGCCCAGGCGGCGTTCGAGCGCTGTGCGTGCATCGAGGGCGGTGGCCGGTGCCCGCCCGAGATCTGGCGTGGCCTGTGCGCCGAGGCGAGCCGCTGCGCGGGCGACTCGCCCGGCGTGGCGGTGAAGCGCGCGACCGCCGATTGTCCGTAGCGACCTACTCCACGACCATCCGCGCGACGCCGCCGGAGAACATCGACGCGTACAGCACGTGGTGCGCGTCGTCGTAGGCGAGGAACGGGATCCCGCCGTCGTTGCCCATGGCGATCTGCTCGCTGGGCGCTGCCACGTCCTCCCACGTCGCGTCGTCGGCGAGCGTGCGAGACGCAGCTCGGGGACGCGCGTGCTACCATCAACCCATGTTGCGCGGCGTTCCGTGGTCGATCCTCCTGGTCTTCACCGCGTGTGGCCATTCGAAGCCGAACCCTTCGGAGCCGCAGGCACGGACCGCCGCGGATCCCACCGCCGCGACGCCGGCGACCCACGAACTCCCCGCCGACGCCGTCGCCTCCGTCGATGGCACGCTGATCCCCTATTCCGAGCTGGCGGCGTTCTACGAGGCCGCCGCGCTCGATCGGGAAACCGACGTCCTCTCGGAGGCCGAGGCGCAGCAGCTGCTCGAGGACGCCATGGACGTGGTCCTGTATCGCGCGCTGCTGCTCGCCGAGTTCGAGCGCCTCGGACTCGACGACGAGGCGCGAACGAGGCTCGCGGCGGAGTTCGGCCCGCGGCTCTCCATGATCCTCTCCATGATCCCGCTCGAGCTCGCGCTCGGTGACACCAGGTTCCCCGTCACCAACACCGCGCTCGCGCTCCAGCTCGCGCTCGCGAACGGAGCCCACGTCGTCAGCGAAGCGGCGCTCTCCGACGCCTACGAGCGCCGCAAGCACGAACTCACGTCCAGCACCGGTTGGGTCCGCCTCGATCGACTCGAACTCGGCTACACGACGTCGCCGATCGCGACGACCGGCGTCGCGGCGTGTGATGATCTGCTGCTGCGTTGGCACGCGTGTGTGGAGACGCCTGGCACGAAGCTCGACCCCGAAGCGGTGGAGAAGATGGAGTCCACGATCCGCCAGGGCTTCGGGGCTCCCGAGCAGAAGGCGTTCGTCACACAACTCTGCTCGGCCATTGCCGCCGAGATGGCCTCGGAGCCGGCCGACGCCCTCGGGTGCGAGTGGGAGCCGCGGCCGAGCGCACCGCTGGGTCGAGCGCAGCGCGCCGCGCTCGCGAAGGGGCGCGCTGCGTCCGGCAAGCGCGCTGCAGTGCTGCAGCGCCGCGCGACCGCGAAGGACGTCGACTTCCTGGCGCTCGCCGGTGCGGAGCAAGGGGTCACCGTGCAGTCGACGCTGGTCGCGATCGACGAGCTCGAGCCGGAGATCGCCCGCGCGATCGAGACGCTGCACCCACCCGGTGTCACGGCGCCCGTCGCCGGCGCGACGCGCTGGACGATCGCGCGGGTGCAGGAGCGCTGGCCCGCCGGGCCTGCGCCGCTCGAGCTGCGTCGCGGCGAGCTCTCCGACACGATCATCGCGGCCCAGCTGACGGCGGCGATGAGCGGGCTGTACGAGCGGCTGCGCGCAAGCCATCGCGTCGTGGTTCGATTGCCCCCGCCACCCAAGCTCCCCCCGCGACAGGAGTGAGCGTCGAACTCCGACGAGCCCTACTCCACCACCATCCGCGCGACGCCGCCGGAGAACATCGACGCGTACAGCACGTGGTGGGCGTCGTCGTACGCGAGGAACGGGATCCCGCCGTCGTGGCCCATCGCGATCTGCTCGCTCGGCGCGGGCACGTCCTCCCACGTCGCGTCGTCGACGAGCGCGGCACGGCGCAGCGTCGGGCTCCACTGATCGGCGGCGTACAGGTGCGTCGAGCCGTGGGCAAGCATCACCATGAAGCCGCTGGTGTTGGGCACGTGCTCCCACTGCACGCCGTCGGCGCTGCGGATCACGCCCGAGCGGCTGCCGAGGTAGCGGTTGCCGTTCACGGTGGGGACCAGCGGGCGGATGGTGTACTCGGCCTCGCACGAGCCGCCGCCTTCGAGGTTGTCGGTGCTCCACGTCGCACCCGCGTCCTCGGTCACCATCAAGATCGAGCCGCACCACACCCAGGTGTCGCCCTCGACGATGACCACGCCGCCGCCCTCGATCCAACCCTCGGGGGAGGTGAGCACGCGCCACGATTCGCCGCCGTCCAGCGTCTCGGCCATGCAGCTCGGCTGGTAGGGCTCTGCACAGCCGCCGTGGGTCGTCACCAGCAGGTGGCGGTGATCCGCGGGATCCATCGAGACGTTGTTGACGAAGCGGTACTCCGCGACCGCGCCGTACTCCTCGTCGACGAACAAGTCGGTCCACTGCACGCCGCCGTCGGTGCTGCGCCACAGGCTCTGCGCCCCGTAGCCCGACACGGCGAACAGCACGCCGGGATCGACCGGATCGACCATCATGCTCCACTGCGCGCCGTCGCCGACGCCGCCGTAGGTCATGCCGTCGCCGACGCTGCCGGGGCCCGTGTTCACGCGCTCCCAGCCCGCGCCGCAATCGTCGGAGCGCCAGATCTCGTCGTTCTCGCCGCCGGTGCCGAGCCACACGGTGCCCGGGTCGAACGGATCGACGATGACCGCCGCGCCCACGGTGCCGTTCACCGCGTCCGGGAAATTGCTGGGCGGCGTGATGTTCTCCCATGTGCCGGGCGCGGGCAGTCCGTCGCAGCCCTCGACCGCGGCGACGGTCACCGTCGCTTCGGCGGTCACGTCGCTGTCCGCGTCGCTCGTCGCGACGACGTGGAAGACGCCCTCGGCCGCGGGCGCGTGGTACAGGCCCGACGGATCGATCGATCCGCCGTCGGCTTCCGGCACGCTCCACGTCACCGCCTGCGCGTCGCCGTCGCTGGTGTGCGCGACGAACTGCGCGGTCGCCCCGGGCGCGAGCACGACGGCCTCGGGGACGATCACCAGCGCGCCGCCGGGCGACGGGCCGGTCGTGTCGTTCGCGGCGGTGCCGTCGGTGGTGTCGGGATCCGGCGCGGTCTCGGCGGCCTGCGTGGTTTCGCCGTCGACTGCGGTCGTGCCCGCGGCCGTACCGCTGGTCGCATCGTCACTTCCGTCGGCGCCGTCGGCGGCCGGCGCCGCGCAGCCGACGAGGCACGCCAGGACGGGGAACCACGGGTCGCGGAGAGTGGATCGCATGACGTCGGCCTTCCGCGGCTCTCGAGGCGCGCACGGGACACATGCACGCGGCGCGGGCCGCCTGTGATCGAAACGCCGTGGGGTCGCGTGGCCGCGATCGTGCGACGGGCCGCCGCGGTCACGGCAACGCGCAGGCGCCGACGTGGGCGAGCCCTGGCGGTGCCATCCCGGGCGCGTACCAGGGCACGCAGGTCTGTCCGTCGAGACTGCACGGCGCATCGGGATCCGCGGCCGTGAGATCGCAGAAGTGACTGCAGCAAGTCTCGCTCGTGCAACCCGGTACGGTGCTGGCATCGGCGCAGAAGCTCCCCGGATCGCAGTCATTCTCGAATGCGCAGGGATCGCCGGGCCCCGCCTTGGTCTGCAGCGATGGCGTGCAGGCGAACACGCCTTCGATGAACGTGCACACGCGTCCGCGACCGCACGATTGTGTGATCGGATCGCACGCATGCAGACACAGGATCAGCAGGTCATCCAGGATGACGCACTGGGTATTGGGGTCCTCGCAGATCGGGCTCGCTGGTGTCCCGAGACAGAGCGCGACACAGGTGCCGGCGTCGGTGGTGGGGTCGACCTCCCAGCACAACGCGCCGGCCCCACAGTCGTCGACGCCCGAGAGGCCGGCGTTCTCGGCCGTGCAGGCTTCTCCAGGCTCGGCCGGATCGCTCGCGATGGGCGAGCACGTGGTCTGCGTCCACGAGAACTCGCCCTCCGCCGCGCGCGGCATGCACTTGAACCCCCGTGGACAGTCTTGCGCCCAGAGGTCACACGGCGCTGACCCGTTGTCGGGCTCGCACAGAAATGGCGCACACCCACCCGACCACGCTCCATCCGCATCGGACGAATCGCCGGCCGTGGACGTCGTCGATGTCGTCGAGCTCGCCGCTGCGCTCGATGTGCTCGGGTTGTCCGACGAGCTGCTGGGGTCGGCGGCGCCGGTGCTGGTGGACGCGGGGCCGCCACCGGACACAACGGCGCGATCGAGACATCCGATCGTGCTCGCGATCATCCAGGTCGACGCAATCCTCGCGCGCAACATCGGAGCTTAGTCTAGTCCACGGCCGTCGGCCGCGCGACGCGGCCCGCGGACGTCGGCGTGCGTACTGTGTACCGCTGCAAACGCGCAACGGGTCGCAGGGGTAGCGCCGCCTCGGACCGCCGCGCGGGCGCGGTCACGGCGTACGATCGATCGCCCATGCGACCCGTCCTGCGAGTCCTCGTGTGCGTGGTCGCGCTCCCCTCGTGTCGGGTCGCGCCGTCGGTCCGACCCGCTCCGACGACGGTGACGCCCGCGATCGACCCCGCGATCCCCCCTTCGCCGATCGGGGTCATCGCCGTCGCGATCGTGCCGATCGCACCCGGCGGCGCCGCGATCGACATCGAGGACGCGGGCGCAGCCGTCGCGGCGTGCGAGGCGGCTGGGTGGCCCGCGACGCTGCCGGTCGAGCGGGCCCGCGCAGTGGCCGAGCACGGGATCGGATCCCACGCGACCGTCGTGCACCCCGGCGGGATCACGACGGTGACCGTGGCCGCGATCGACTGCGAGGCGCCCGGTGACATCGAGGGGCCTGTCGCGTCGCTGGTGCTCGACGCCCCCGCGCCCGAGGGCCCGCCGGATTCGCGTGACCCTACGGCGCCGCGCGACGGGCCGCCCGGGCGACCGCACCTCGCGATCGTCGGGGCGAGCGTCGCCGCCACCGCGCGGCTCGTCGATCCCGTGCCGCTCGATCTCGCCGCCGCGCCCGCCGTCCGCGATGCGCTCGCGCGCTACGCCGCCGACGTCGCCGAAGAGCGCCGTCACGCCTGCGAGGATCGGGAGACGACCGAGGGCGTGCCGAGCGAGGCCGCGATCGCCCGGGCGATCCCCGAGGCCGTCGCCACCGCCGTCGTCCACCCGATCCGCGCGGGCGCCCAGACCCTGCACTTCGCCGTGGTGCAGCACCCCACCATCGGCTTCGGCTGCCAGGGCCAGGAGGAGCAGCTCGGCGTGCTGCTCGATCCAAAGGGCGAGGTGCTCCTCGAGCTCGTCAGCAACAACGGGATCGACCTGCAGTGGATCACCGATCTCGACGGCGACGGCACCGAAGAGGCGCTGGTCGACATGCAATGGATGGAGGACGGCATGCACGACATCGGCCTGGTGCACGGCGAGGCCGCGACCTGGGAGCGCACGATCGTGTGGTCGGCGGACACCCCGTAGGTCCGCCCGCCCCTGCAACAATGCCCGTTGTCGCGGCCGCCCCCGCGTGCAACCGTGATCGAATGGGCGAGTGGACGTCGACCGCGTGCATCCTGTGCGAGTGCAACTGTGGGCTCGAGGTCGAGCTCGGCGGTGAGGACGGTCGGCACCTCGTGCGCCTGCGCGGCGACAAGGCCCACCCGGCCTCGCGCGGCTACGCCTGCGAGAAGGCCCACCGCCTCGATCACTACCAGCACGCGCGCGATCGGATCCTCTCGCCGCTGCGGCGCACGCCCGCGGGGGACTACGAGCCCATCGGGTGGGAGCAGGCGAACGCCGAGATCGCAGCGCGTCTCACCGACGTGCGCGATCGCTTCGGCGGCGCGTCGATCTTCTACTACGGCGGGGGCGGCCAGGGGAACCACCTGCCCGGCGCGTATGCGACCGCGACGCGTCGCGCCCTGGGCTCGCGCTACCGATCGAACGCGCTCGCGCAGGAGAAGACCGGCGAGGCGTGGGTCACCGGGCGGATGATCGGCGCGTACACCCGCGGCGACTTCGAGCACGCCCAGGTCGCGATGTTCCTCGGCAAGAACCCGTGGCACTCGCACTCGTTCCCCCACGCGCGCACGACGTTGAAGCACCTCGCGCGGGATCCGGCGCGCACGATGATCGTCGTCGATCCGCGGCGCAGCGAGACCGCGGCGATGGCCGACATCCACCTGCAGGTCCGGCCCGGCACCGACGCGTGGTTGCTCGCCGCGATGGTCGGCCGGATCGTGCAGACCGGCGCGATCGATCGGGCCTTCGTCGACGCGCACACCCAGGGACTGGCGGCAGTGCAGGCCGCGTTCGGCGAGCTCCCCGTCGTGGCGTACGCGGCACGGGCCGGCATCGACGAGGCCCTCTTGTCGCGCACGGTCGACGTCATCGCCGCCGCGTCGAGCTTCGCGTCCTACGAGGACCTCGGCGTGCAGATGAACCGCCACTCGACGCTGGTGAGCTACCTGCACCGGCTCGTCTGGCTGCTCACCGGCAACTTCGGCCGGCCCGGCACGCACTTCGTCCCCACGCCCCTGTCGCCGCTGATGGTGCTGAAGGCCGACGACACCAAGCGATCGCCGGTGCTCGGCGAGCGGCTGGTCGGCGGCCTCGTGCCGTGCAACGCGATCGCCGGCGAGATCCTCACCGATCACCCCGGCCGCTACCGCGCGATGATCGTCGAGGCCGCCAACCCGGCGCACTCCCTCGCCGAGAGCCACCGGTTCCGGGAAGCCATGCGCCACCTCGACGTCTCGGTCGTGATCGACGTCGCGATGACCGAGACCGCACGGCAGGCGGACTTCGTGCTGCCCGCCGCGACGCAGTTCGAGAAGGCCGAGGCGACCTTCTTCAACTTCGATTTCCCCGACAACGTGTTCCACCTGCGTCAGCGCCTGTTCCCGCCGCCGGCCGGCGTGCGGACCGAGGCGGAGATCCACGCGGGCCTGCTCGAGGCGATGGGGGCGCTCGGCGAGGCCGACTACGCGCCGCTGCGCGAGGCGGCCGCGCAGGGTCGACTGCCGTACGCCGCGGCCTTCATGCAGCATGTGCTCGCCACGCCCAAGGCCGGGCTCGCGGCGGTCATCGCCTACCGCACGCTCGGACCCACGCTGCCTGTCGGCATGGCCGAGGCCGCGGTGCTGTTCGGGGCGGCCTTCGCCGCCGCGATGGCGTCCCCCGCCTCACTCGCCCGGGCCGGCTTCGACGGCCCCGCGCCGGTGGCCGCGTCCGCGCTCTTCGACGCGATCCTCGCGGCGCCCTCGGGATTGGTCTTCGCGCGCGACACCTGGGAGGAGACGTTCGCGCGGCTCGGTCGATCGCGCCTCGAGCTCGCCCTGCCCGATCTCCTCGACGAGCTCGACACGCTCCGCGCGCCCGCGGCCGACCGCCCCGCCGCGTTCCCGTTCGTGCTGTCGGCCGGCGAGCGCCGCTCGTTCACCGCGAACACCATCGTGCGCGACCCGAGCTGGCGCGGTCGCGCCGACGAGCACGCGCTGCGCCTGGGCCCCGTCGACGCCCAGGCCCTCGGCGTCGCGTCGGGCGACAGCGTGCGCCTGACGACGGCGCAGGGGAGCGTCGTCGTCGAGGTCGCGATCTCCGAGATGATGCAGCCCGGGCACATCTCGCTGCCCAACGGCCTGGGCGTCAGCTACCCCGGCACGGACGGCGTCGGCGTGGCGCCCAACGAGCTGACCTCGGCGGCGGATCGCGATCGCTTCGTCGGCACGCCGTGGCACAAGTCCGTGCCCGCGCGGCTCGAGCGGATCACTGCTTGAGCCGGTACCCGGTCTTGAACATCCACGACACGACCACCAACAGCCCGATCAACAACCCGAGCGTGATCCCCAGGCTCACGCCCACGTCGACGTCCGCGGCGCCGTAGAAGCTCCAGCGGAAGCCGCTGACCAGGTACACGACCGGGTTGAACAGCGCGACGGTGCGCCACGCCGCGGGCAGCATGTCGATCGAGTAGAACGCGCCGCCCAAGAACGTCAGCGGCGTGACCACCAGCATGGGGATGAGCTGCAGCTGCTCGAAGCTCTTGGCCCAGATGCCGACGACGAAGCCGAACAGGCTGAACGTGAGCGCCGTCAGCAGCAGGAAGCCGAGCATCCACACCGGGTGCTCGATGCGGACCGGCACGAAGCAGAACGCGGTGACGAGGATGATCGTCGCGACCAGGATCGACTTGGTCGCGGCGGCGCCGACATAGCCGAGCACCAGCTCGACCGCGGAGATCGGCGCCGACAAGAGCTCGTAGATCGTGCCGGTGAACTTGGGGAAGTAGATCCCGAACGAAGCGTTGGAGATGCTGCCCGTGAACAATGACAGCATCATCAGGCCGGGGACGATGAACGCGCCGTACGAGACGCCGCCGACCTCGGACATGCGCGAACCGATCGCCGCGCCGAAGACGACGAAGTACAGCGACGTGGTGATCACCGGTGTGACCACGCTCTGGACCAGCGTCCGCAGGAAGCGGGCCATCTCGAAGCGGTAGATCGCCCAGACGCCGCGGTGGTTGAAGCCCTGGCTCATGTTCTCGCCTCCGATTCGGTCGACGCGCTGACCAGGTTGACGAAGATGTCCTCGAGCGAACTCTGCCGCGTGGCGAGGTCGCGAAAGCCGATGCCGAGCTCGGCGACGCGCCGCAGCAGCGCGGGCACGCCCGCCTGGCCGTCGTTGGCGTCGTAGGTGTACTCGAGCTCGTAGCCGCCGGACTTGATCGTCAGCGGCCACGCCGACAGGGCCTCGGGCAGCTCGCTCATCGGCTCCTGCAGCGACAGCGTCAGCGCGCGCTTTCCCAGCTTCTTCATCAACGTGGCCTTGTCCTCGGCGAGCAGCAGCTTGCCCTTGGAGATGATGCCGATGCGATCGGCCATCTCCTGGGCCTCCTCGATGTAGTGCGTGGTCAAGATGATCGTCACGCCGCGCTCGCGGAGGCCGCGGACCAGGTTCCACATGTCGCGGCGCAGGGCCACGTCGACGCCCGCGGTCGGCTCGTCGAGGAACAGCACCTCGGGCTCGTGCGCGAGCGCCTTGGCGATCATGACGCGGCGCTTCATGCCGCCGGACAGGGTCATGATCTTGTCGTTGCGCTTCTCCCACAGCGACAGGTCGCGGAGGATCTTCTCGATGATCGCCGGCGCCGGCGGCCGCCCGAACAGCCCGCGGCTGAAGGTCACCGTCGCGATCACCGTCTCGAACGCGTCGGTGGTCAGCTCCTGCGGCACCAGCCCGATCTTCGTGCGCGCCATCCGGAAGCCGCGCTCGATGTCCTGGCCGTCGAGCGTCACCTCGCCCGAGGTGCGCGTGACGATGCCGCACACGATGTTGATGAGCGTCGTCTTGCCCGCGCCGTTGGGCCCGAGCAGCGCGAAGATCTCGCCCTTGTCGATCTCGAGGTCGACGCCGTCGAGCGCCGCGAGGCCCGACGCGTACCTCTTGGTGAGTCGCGAGATCGAGAGGATCGGAGGCATCGCGCGGACCTTAGCACCGCGCCGGGTCGCGCCGTCACGTCGAATCGGGCAGGTGCGACCGCGCCGCCGCGCTCGGTAACCTCGACGCGCGCCGCGACGATCAAGTCGGCCGCCGCGCCGATGACGTCGGCCGAAGCGCCGGGCTAGACCTTCTGCGCGCCGTCCAGCTTGGCCAGCCCGCGGTCGAACGTGCCGAGGGGGAGATGCCCTGCCTTGCGCGCGATCTCGAGGATCAGGCAGTCCGAGAAGCCCAGGTTCGGTCGCGCGGTGAAGCTGTCGAGCGCGGCCTCGACGACGTCGGGGTCTTGCAGGACGAGGGCGTCGTGCTCGAGGAGCATCCGCACGGCGGTGGCCAGCGCCGCGGGTCCGAGCTCGTAGACGCTGTCGAGGACCCAGATCGTCTCGGCGAGGACGAGGTGCGAGACCCACGCCCCGGCGCTCACGAAGCTCTTGGCCGCCGCGGCCTGCTTCGCGTCGTCCTGCGCGATCAGGCGCACGAGGAGGTTCGTGTCAGCGGCGCGCATGACGAGCCCGGATGTGCCGCCGGATCCCCTGCTCGAGGTCCTCGAGGGAGTGGGTCGCAGGGGCTGCGTCCGGGAACAGCGCTTGATGGATGTCATCGGACGTGAAGCGATGCGCCCGCCGCACGACGATCGTCGCGCCCTCCTGGTCCCACTCGAGGATCGAGCCGGGCGCGACGCCGAGCCGACGCCGGACCTCGGCGGGGATCGAGACCTGGCCCTGGTTGGTGATCCGCGATCGCGCGATCTTCACGGCGTCAGAGTACCACGGTACTGCGGGGGCGGCATCGCCGGAGCGGCGCCCCGACCCTACTGCGGATCGAGGGGATGCCACGGCGCGCCGACACAGCCGCCGCCCGCGGGATCGCCCGGATCTGCGCCGGCGCCGGCCTCGGCGGCCGCGGCGGTGACCTGGCCCTGGACCGAGGCGCAGTAGTAGAGCTGCTCGCCCTCGTAGGTCCACTCGAACTTCGCGAAGGTCATGTCGTTGGCCGAGCGCGCGACGACGAAGCGCGTGGCGTTGTCGAAGTAGCTGATGAAGTACGTGTAGACGTCGGGGTCGAAGGCCTGCACCCAGCGCTTGTCGCTGATGTCGTGCTCGCCGCTGACGTCGTCCGTCCACAGGCCGATGATCTCGAGGACCTGCTCGCCACCGCCGGTCGAGGTGGAGTCCGCGGCCTCGTCACTGCCGCCACCGTCGGTGCAGCCGGGCAGCGCGGCAGGGGCGAGCGCGAGGACGAGGGCGGTCGATCGGGTGCGTGTCATGGGGGTCCTCGCGGAGCTTCAGCCGGCCTCGATGCGGACGATCACGGCGGAGATGTTGTCTGCGCCGCCCGCTTCGTTGGCGAGGTTGATGAGCTGGGTGGCCGCCGTGTCGATGCTCTCGAAGCGCGTCACGGTGGCCAGGATGGTCTGGTCCGTGATCATCCCCGACAGGCCATCCGAGCACAGCAGGTAGATGTCGCCGCGGGCGTACTCCTCGACGAAGATGTCGACGAAGACGTTCTGCGACAGGCCGAGCGCGCGGACGACGACGTTCTTGTAGCCGAAGTTGTCGAGCTCGTCGCCGCTCATCTCGCGCATGCGACGGTAGTCGTTGAGCAGCGAGTGGTCCTCGGTGACCTGGCTGATCTGACCGCCGCGGATCCGGTACACCCGCGAGTCGCCGACGTGCCCGACGTAGATGCGACCCTGGGTGAAGTACACCGCGTCGACGGTGCAGCCCATGCCCTTCTTGCTGGGGTCGTTGACGCCGGTCTCGTGGATCCGCGTGTTGGCGAGCTTGATCGCGACGGTCATGCGATCGCGCTCGATCGCGAGCTGCGGCATGCGGAAGGGCCAGGTCGGCGAGACCTCGCCGGCGGTCTGCTGGTAGTAGCCGCTGACGGTCTCGACCGCGATCGTGCTCGCGACCTCGCCGCACGCATGGCCGCCCATTCCGTCCGAGACCACCGCCAGGGGGAACTCGGCGGGGATGAAGATGTTGTCCTCGTTGTGGTCGCGGACCCGGCCGATGTCGGTCTTGCCCGAGAAGCGAATGCGTGACCCACCCTCGAGGAAGCTGATGCTCATCGGCAGGCCCACGCTATCACCGCGCTCGCGGCCGCACAAACGAAGGGCGTGCTCGCGCGGGTGTCAGCGACCGATCCGCGCGCGCGGCGGGGCCGCCGGTCCAGGCCGGCGCGTCGGCGATCGGGGCGCGCGCGGGCCCAGGCGCGGCGCCGCTCGTCGCGAGGGACGGCGCAGGGTAGACTCGCGACCCAAGGTGGAGCTCACCCGACCACGCGGTGCGGCAAAGTCGGTGCGCCTCGAGCAGATGTCGATGCCTCGACTGCTGTTCGCGTTGCTGCACAAGCGCTTCACCGGGATGGTCCAGCTCGAGCAGCCCGAGCCCACCGGCATGCGCACGATCTGGTTCAGCGGCGGCATGCCGACGTTCACCGACTGGGTGTCCGCGTCGCACGCCCTGGGCGAGGTGCTGGTGTCCGAGGGGCTCATCGACGCCCAGCAGCTGTCGATGGCGCTGCGCACGATGGCCAAGGACGGCGGCCTGCTCGGCCCGGTGATGGTGCGCCTGGGCCTGCTCGACGATGCGGGCCTGTCGTCGGGCCTGATGCGGCAGTGCCGACGCAAGGTGCTCGAGGCCATCGCGCTGCGCGAGGGCGAGGTGCTCGTCACGCAGGGCCCGTGGGAGGGCCCGAACTTCGACAAGGTCAACGCGCTCGAGCTCATCGGCGCCGGCGTCGTCGCCCACTACGACGAGGCGCGGATCGAGGCCGAGATGGGCAGCATCCTCCACGGGCCGCTCGCCGGCACCGAGGGCCTCGCGCGGTACGTCGCCCACTTCAAGTTCCCCGCCAACGATCGACCGCTGCTCGACGCGCTCGCGGGCGCGACGACGTTCGACGCCCTCTCGCGGCAGCCGGGGGTGTCGCGTCGACGGGCGGCGCAGCTGGTCTACACGCTGTGGGCCTGCCAGATGCTGCGCGTCGGTGCGGCCGCGGTGTCGATCAGCGCGTTCGCGGGCGCCGATACCCCCGAGCAGGCGCCGCGCTCGCGGCCGACGCCGACTGCCGTGCCCGCGGCCGAGCCGCGCTCGCGGCCGACGCCGACCGCGGTCCCTGCCGCCGGCGCCGAGGCCCGCTCGACCCGTCGATCGACGCGCACGGAGGCGGCGGTCGGCACCGGCGAGCTGCCGGTCGCCGAGGAGGTGCCGCAGACCCCCGAGCAGTTCATGGCCGAGCTCACCGCGATCGAGGCGAAGCTCGCCCGCCAGGCCCACGCCTTCGATCTGCTCGGCATCACCCTCGACGCGGGCAAGCGCGAGGTCCGTCGCGCCTTCGGCGAGCTGAGCCGCAGGTTCCACCCCGACGCGCTGCAGGCCCGCGGCCTCGGTGCGCTGCGCGAGCGCGTGGGCGGCGTGTTCGCGGCGTTGAGCGAGGCCCAGGCGCTGCTCGGCGACGAGCAGAAGCGCGAGCAGCTCCGCGACGCGATCTCGCGCGGCGTCAACGTCAGTCAGGCCGGCGCCGACGCGACGGCGATGGCACGCGCGGCGTTCGAGAGCGAGGTCCTGGCCAAGGACGGCGACAAGTTCCTCAAGGCCGGTCGCTGGGATCGCGCGCACGAGCTGTACGCGCGTGCCCTCGAGCTGGCGCCCGACGAGCCGGATCTCCGCGCGGCCGAGGCGTTCTGCGCGTACAACCTCTCGCCGCGCACGCGCAACGATGCGATGGTGGCCGAGCGCGCGCTGTCGGCGGTGCTCACGGCGGCGCCGCAGATCGCACGCGCGCACTACTTCAAGGGGCTGGTGCTGCGTGATCTCGGCGCGATCGATCCGGCGGTCGCGAGCCTCACCCGCGCGGTGCAGCTCGATCCGCGGCTCATCGACGCCGAGCGCCAGGCGCGGGCGCTCCGGGCCAGTCGCGGCCCCGCGCCCGCCGAGAAGCCCAAGGGCATCCGCGGGATGTTCGGCAAGAAGTAGCGACCGTCGGATCCGCGATCATCGATCGCAGGTCTTCTCGATCGTGTGGACGTCGACGAGCTCGCCGCCCCCGTCCCCGTCGACGGCGAAGAACTCGAACGACATGTCCGTGCTGCTGATGGAGATCGACAGCGCGCCGTGGTGCTCGTTGTAGCGGACGATCGATTCCGGCACGACGTTGGGGAACGAGTAGCGCCCGGCGCCGCCGAGCCCCACGACGAAGTAGGGGATCCCGCCGACCTGCAGCCGCTCGTAGGTGTGATCGTGGCCGGCGAACACCGCGTCGGCGCCCCAGGCCTCGAATGGCCACTGCATGTCGGTCTCGGAGCCGTGCGATCCCGACGAATACGCCGGGTGGTGGAAGTACACGAAGTTCCAGCACGCGGTCGATTGTGCGAGGGCGTGCCGCAGCCAGTGGGCCTGCGTGCTGTCGGCCAGCGTGCCGTCGGGCTCGTGCGGATCGCTGTCGATCGCGAACAGGTGCACCAGCCCGAGGTCCACGTCGTAGTAGCGCTCGTTGCCGGGCAGCGTGAAGTAGTCGAGGTACGGCTGCAGATCCGGCGTGCCCCAGTCGTGGTTCCCCGGCGACGGCCAGAACCGATTGACCGCCGCGCCGCTGCCGTAGTCGCCTTGGTACTCGCCGATGAAGTGCGAGTAGTACTGGCCGATGTGGTCGTCGATCGTGCTCGCCGCGCCGATGGGGTAGTTGTTGTCGCCGACGGTGAAGACGTGGTCGGGCGCCCAGCTGCGCACCAGGGCGGCGACGTCGGCCGCGTCCTTGCTGTCGACGCCGTAGTCGCCGACGACGGCGAACAGCAGCTGGCGCTGCGCGCCGGCGTCGTCTTCGACCGGGCCGTCGGCCGACCCGGCACCCGATCCGGCGCTCGGATCGGTGCGGTTCGGAGCCTCGCGCCCGCCCACGCCCGTCGAATCGCCGGCCGCGTCGCTCCCGGCGGTGACACCGTCCGTGGGGCCGAGCGCGGGGTTGAGGCCCGGGTACTCCGCCGCGCCGCAGCCGACGGCGAGCACCGCCGCCCACGGCGCGACGACCCGTGTCCACGGGTGCGTCGCGCTGCACGGAGGGCAGAGCCGCATCCCCACAGCATAGCGCACCGTCACGCGTCGAGACGGCCGCCGTCGGGGGACCGAGGGGCACCGACCGCGTCGAGGAACGCACGTCAGCGCATGCGGTACGGGCAATCGTCGCCGTCGCAGCGCACGTTGTGCCGCTCGGCGCCCTTGGGCGTTGCGCCCTCGGGGAAGTCGTCGCGCAGCACCGCGGCTTCGGGGTCGTAGTCGCGCCCGAGGTACCAGCGCGCGGCGAGCCCGAGCACGTCGAAGTCGAAGCGGTCGCGCACCGCCCGGGCGTTCGCGCGCAACTCGTACGCGCCGAGCGGCTGCGCCGACGCCGACGCGACGTAGGTCGTCTGCCGGCTGCTCTCGGCGAGGAACGCGTAGCCGGTGGGGAACACCGCCTCGAACGTCACGCGATCGTGCGGGTACATCGGCGTCGCGTTGTGGAGGTTCGCGACGACGACGCCGTTCGGATCGAGCCGCGCCAGCAGGCTCGTGTAGTACTCGCGCGTCTTCAGGTGGAACGGCACGAACACCCCGCGGAACGCGTCGAGGATGATCATGTCCCAGCGCTGCGCGGCGGGGGCCTGATCGACGAACAGCCGGCCGTCGGCGGCGTGGGTGCGGTAGCGCGGATCGTCGGGGACCTCGAAGTGCTTGCGCGCCAGCCGGACGACCTCGGCGTCGATGTCGACCGCGTCGACCTCGAGCCCCGGGATCGCGCGGAAGAGATAGTTGCTGAGGGTCCCGCCGCCCATGCCGATCATCAGCAGCCGGCGGATCTGCGGCCGCACCAGGAAGCCGGCCATCATCGTGCGCGTGTAGTCGAGATCGAGCGCCTGCGGCCGCCGGCGATCGAGCCGCGACTCGATGTAGTGGGTGCCGTCGACGACGAAGTACATCGTGCGAAAGTCGTCCGACTCCGCGATGACGATGTGGTTGTACGGCGATTTCACCTCGTCGATGATCCGCTCGTCGTCGGCCAGGGCGCGCCGGGGGGCGAGCCCGGCGAGCGCCGTGGCGCCGGCGCCGACGATCCAACGGCGACGCGTCGTGGGCCCGAGGTGCACCGCGGAACGCTCGCAGCCCCAGGTCCGACCCGTCAAGCCGGCGCCCCGAGGTGTCGCCTGGTTTCTTGCGACCGCTCGATCCGCCGTGCTAACCGCGGGAGTGAGCCCCGCCGTGAGCACCGCCGAATCGCCCCGCCTCGCCCCGCGCCGGACCCTCGGGCCCGCCGCGTGCATGGGCCTGCTGGTCACCTCGATCGCGATCTCGGCGATCGGCCTGGGCCGCTTCGTCGTGCTGCCGATGATGGTGCGGGCCCACGCGCTGGTCGACGCCAACCTCGCGCGCTCCCTGGCGCAGCCGATCCACTTCCGCCTCGCGGAGATCACCCTCGCGGCCACGTTGGTCGCGTTCGTGGTCTTGCCGCGCTGGACCCGCTCGCGGATCGCCGGCGGCCTCTCGGTGTCGCTGGTGCTCGGCGCCGCGGCCTGGCGCGCCGCGATGTTGCCGGCGCTGTACGCCGCGTGGTCGAAGGTCGATCTGGTCGCGGGTCGACCGGTCGATCGCATGCAGGCGGCGACCGCCCTCGACGGCTACGAGCAGGCGGTGAGCCTCGCGCTGATGTTCGGTCTGCTCGCGACCGCCTGGGTCGCGCTGCGCACCGGCGAGCCGGTCGTGCGCGGCCTGCCGGTCGTCCCGACGCCGCAGCGCGCCTCGGCGGCCGGCACGATCCACGTCGATTCGACCGAGTCCGTCGCGACGTAGGTCGTCGCTGCGAATCGTCGGCGATCAGCGGCCGGGCTTGGGGATCGCACCGGCGGCGGCGATCGGCAGCGCGATCACGGCCCAGATGAGCCAGAAGCGCGAGCGCAGGTCCGCGAGCGAGGTCTCGAGCTCGCCCACGATCGTGTCCGGCGGGCGGGCGCGACCCTCCTCGACGCCGATGGGGTCCGCGACCGAGGCCTGCAGCTCGCCCTCGAGCGTCTCGCAGGTGCGGGCCGCATCTCCGCGCACCCAACCGAATGCGACGATGAGCCCGAGCACGGCGCCCGCGGTCGCGGCGATCAGCACCGACAGCACGCGATCGGGCGAGAGCAGGCCCGGGGTCGGCGGCGGCTCGTAGGCGGGCGCGCGAGCGCTGGCCTCGGCGGGGACGCGCGCCCGCATCGATTCCGAGGGCATCCGCGTGGCGCTCTCGGCCGCCGCCGGGACCTCGCCCGACGGTCGACGACCGACGCCGCTCGACTCGCTGCGGGCCCGCGCCAGCGCCGAGGTGCCCACGGGGGCCTGGGCGAGGCCCGCCGCGGCGAGGTCGAGCTCGACGCGCTCGCCGGTGGTCGGCGGCGCGAAGCGGGAGGCCGTCGGCGCCTCGCCGAGGGCGGAGCGGGGGATCGCGGGCGCATCGGGATCGAGCGGCGTGTTGGTGTCGGCGCGCGACGGCGGCTCTGGATCGGCGCGCGGATCGATCCGCGGTGCCGTGGGGGATCGCGTCTCCGAGCGCACCGCACCGCCCGAGGCCCGCGCGGCGGCGGGCCGTGGCGACTCGGGCCGTGGCGACTCGGGCCGTGGCGACTCGGGCCGCGGCGATGCTGCGCTGCGGGGCGCCGCGGCCGGGCGGGGCGTCGTCGCAGCGGCGGGGCGCGGGGTCGGCGAGGCGGGGCGCGGCGTCGCCGGTCGAGGCGGCTGCACCACCGGCTGCGGGCCCGTGGACACCTGCGACGGCAGGCTCGACGCGGGGCCGGTCGTGGGCCGCGTGGCCGCCCGCGTGGCCTCGCGAGCCGGCTCGCCGATGATCCCGAAGGGGGGCGCGGGCGGCAGACCGGCCGCCTCGGCGCTGCCCGGCGCGCCCGTGATCGCGGTGGGGATCGCGTCGGCGTCGGGCTCGATCATCAGCACGCCGCTCGCGTCCCGGGCCGCGCGCACCTCCGCGACGGCCCCGAGCTCGTGCAGCGCCCGCGCGGCGGCGATGGCCTCGGCCTTGATCAGCCCGCGGTGGATCTCGATGCCCCCGCGATCCAGCCCGAGCGCGACGGCCCCCGGCGCGAGGCCGAAGCGCCGCGCGATCGTCTGCGCCAGCTGGGCCGCGGGACCCGGCCCCGCGCCGCGGGCAGCGACCACGATCACGTCGAAGAGTTCTGGCTGGGCCAACGCGACGGCCACTCTACCCAGCCCCGGGCCAGCCCCGAGTTTTTTTTGCGCCGCTGACGCCCGACCCGCCAACCTGGGGTTTCTTTGTGGCGGTGTGCGTGCGTCGTATGCTGCCCGCGCCCGATGACCGACCGATCCACGCCCGCGTGCAACGCCTCCCCGCCCGCGGCACGCGGCTTGCGTTCGAAGGGGCCGATGCGCGCCGCAGCGACCCGACGCTCCGCCCTTCGCCGGGCCCCTGCCGTGGGCCTCGCCCTGGCGGTGGGTCTCGCGTTGGCCCCCGCCGCCCAGGGATCGCCTGCGGTCGAGGGCACCCGCAACCTCTCGCTCGGGAATGTGGCCCGCGGCTCGTCCTACGGCACCAACGCGGTGCTCCTCAACCCCTCGAACATGGGGTTCTCCGGGACCTTCGCGATCGAGCCCCTGTACCAGCTGCAGATCGCCAGCCGCACCAGCGGCGTGGGCGTCGTGGTGATGGACTCGCTGAACAACGCCCGCGTGTCGCTCGGCCTCGGCTACCTGTTCATGCGCGGCAAGCCGCAGATCGCGTTCACCAGCACCGAGACCGGCGAGGACGAGGACTTCGACCTGTCGCGCTTCGGCCACGAGGCCTTCGCGGCGATCAGCGTGATGGTCATCAAGCAGTGGCTCGCGGTCGGGATCAAGCCCAAGTACCAGTACACGAGCCTGCGCTACCGCGATGTCACGGGCGCGGCGCGCAACGCCGCGGACAAGCTCAGCGCCTTCGGTCTCGATGCCAGTCTGACCGCGAACTTCGCCGGGATTGCCGCGTTGGCGCTGGTCGGGACCAACCTCACCGGCAACAGCGACCCGGCCTTCACGGATGAACGCGACGTCACGCTGACCGACGTCGGCGCCGACGAGGAGACGATCCGCTACAAGTCGCTGTCGGAGCTCTCGGAGTACCCCCTGGGTTTCGCGTGGGGCGCGTCGATCTTCCCCCTGCGCAAGCCCGACTTCTCGATCAACGCCGACGGCTACTACGACTTCTCGAGCTTCCGCTTCGAGAAGACCACGCGGCAGGTCTACGGCGGCAGCGCGGAGTTCGTGGCGGGCCCCGTGCCGCTGCGCTTCGGCACCACGTGGGACTCGCGCGGCAAGGGCAAGAAGGACGATCGCGTGTTCGTGAGCGGCGGCATCGGCTTCGTCAAGCCCGCGCCGGTCGGTGGCGTGGGGGTCGACGTCGGGTTCGGATTCTCGCAGCAGGTGGCCGGGCCCCTGCGCGACACCGTCATCGGGTTCAACCTAGGGCTCCGGATCCACCCGGATCTGTGAAGCGATCGTCCGGCGCCCGGAACCTCGGCGCCGTGCAGTAGTCTTGCGCAACGTGGGCGCGACCTTGGGCACTCCGGACGCCCGCGAGCTCGACGCGGGGCCCGAGTCCCCGCGCGCCGAGGCCGAGGTCGGCCCCGCCACGCCGCTGGACGGCGCGCCGCTGGACGCTGCGCCACCCGACGGCGAGGCGGTGCCGGAGCCCGAGCCGCTCGACCCCAGCGACGCCCGCGATCGTCGGCTCGTGCGGCGCGCTCGCGGCGGGGATGCGCGCGCCTTCGAGGAGCTGGTGTCGATCTACCAGCACCGCATCTTCGGCCTCGTGCTGCGGATGATCGGCAACCGCCAGGAGGCCGAGGATCTCGCGCAGGAGGTGTTCATCACCGTCCACCGCGCGCTCGCGAGCTACCGCGGCGAGGGCCGCTTCTACACGTGGCTGTATCGCATCGCGACGAACACGTGCAAGAACCGGATCAAGTACCTGCGCGGGCGCAACTTCCACCGCAGCGTGGATGTCGACGAGACCCCGGAGGCCCACGCGCCGTCGGCCGAGGGCGGCCCGACCGTCACGCTGCAGAGCCACATCGCCGGGCCCGAGGCGACGGTCGAGGGCAGCCGGCTCGAGGCCGCGATCCAGGCCGAGCTCGCGCAGCTCGAGCCCGAGCATCGCCTGCTGATCGTGCTCCGCGACGTCCAGGGCATGTCGTACAGCGACATCCTGCGGATCACGGGCCTGCAGGAGGGCACGCTGAAGTCCAGGCTGCACCGCGCCCGCTTGGCCCTCAAGGACCGCCTGAAGCCCTACATGCGTTAGCGATCTCCAGGTTTTTTCCACCCGACCGATGCGCCGCCCGAGTCCCCGACGTACGCTCTGAAAGTCCACGCCATGGCCCCGCCGAACGACAACCGCGCCGAGCGCATGACGGCCTACCTCGATGCCGAGCTCGAGGGTGCCGAGGCGCAGGAGTTCGAGGAGTTCCTCGAGGGCTCCCCGGAGGCGCGGGCCGAGCTCGAGGATCTGCGCAAGGTCATGCAGCTGGTGGGATCGCTCGGTCCCGTCGAGGCCCCGCCGGACTTCGCGGAGAAGGTCTCGCGGAAGATCCGTCGTCGCATGCTGATCGAGCGCGACGGCGGCTTGCTGGGCCTGGTCACCCTGCCGTTCCAGGTGATCTGCATCGTCGTGATCCTCGTCGTCGCGGCGCTCAACATGATGGCGCAGCTCGATTCGCAGCCGCAGGGCGTCGAGCGCGATCCTGCGCTGGCAGAACCCGAGCCCGGCGAGGCCGACCCCGACGCGCCCAAGCCCATCGCGCGGTGACGGCTCGCCACTCGAGGGGAGTGCATCGGCGGGCAACCCCGGGCGCGGAAGGCGGCCGATTGACCCGCGCAGGCCGCAGCTGTGATACAAACGCGCCCGCATGGCCCGGGAAGTGACGATTGTCGATGCGGGGCTCGGGAATCTCGCCAGCGTAGAACGCGCTCTCATCCAAGTGGGCGCCGCTGTTCGGGTTTCTGGCGATCCCGATCGGGTTGCAACGGCCCGGATCGTGGTGTTCCCCGGGCAAGGCGCGTTCGGCGCCACCACCGGGGCCATCGTCGACGGGGCGCTGGGGGCCGCGCTGCGCATGGTGATCGACCGCGGTGACCCGTTCCTCGGGATCTGCCTCGGCATGCAGCTGCTGTTCGACGGCAGCGAGGAGAACGGCGGCCAGCCCGGCCTCGGGATCCTGCCGGGGTACTGCCGCCACTTCCCCGTCGGCCTCGACGAGGAGGCCGAGCCCGGCGCCGCGGGGCCGATCGAGCCGCTGCGCGCCGCCGAGCCGAAGTCGGCGCAGGCGCCCGCGCGCGAGTCGATGGCCGACTCGATCGCCAGCGCCCTCGAGGGCGACGCCGAGCGCCGCGGCGCCCAGGCCTCGCTGACCTCGGGGGTGAGCGACGAGCCGCGCAACGAGGACGGCACGATCATCGCGCCGCCGCCCTCGGAGATCGTCGAGGTCCCCCCGGTCATCGTGCCGCCGCCCGCCGAGCTCGTCGCGCAGCCGTCGGCGCACCCGAGCCCCGAGGGCGTGCCGCTGCGCCGCCGCGTGAAGGTGCCCCACGTCGGCTGGAACGAGGTCGAGCCGACCGGCGAGCACTACTACTTCGTGCACAGCTACTACGTCGACGCCTCGCGGGCCGAGGACGTGATGTGGATCGCCAACTACGGCGGCATCCGCTTCCCGGCGGCGGTGCGCTACCAGAACGTGCTCGGCTGCCAGTTCCACCCCGAGAAGAGCCAGCGCGCTGGCCTCAAGTTCCTCCGCGCCTTCCTGCTCGGAGGCTGGGGTTGAAGCTCATCTGCGCGATCGATCTGCTGGGGGGCAGCGCCGTTCGACTCGTGCAGGGCGATCGCGCCCGCGCGACGCGCTACGCCGACGATCCGCGCACCGTCGTCGACCGCTTCCTCGGCGCGGGCGTGACGATGATGCACTTCGTCGATCTCGACGGCGCCTTCGGTGACGCGCCGCAGTCGGCGTTGCTCGCCGATCTGATCGCGCGTGCGCATGGTGGCGGCGCGAAGGTCGAGGTGGGAGGTGGGCTGCGCGACGCTGCGGCCATCGATCGCGCGCTCGAGACCGGCGCCGACTGGGCGGTCATCGGGACCTTCGCGCTGCGCGAGCCCGAGGCGACCGCGGCCGCGTGTGCGCGACACCCCGGGCGCATCGTCATCGCCGCCGACGCGCGCGACGGCATGGTCGCGGTCGACGGCTGGCGCGAGGCCTCGACGGTCAGCGCCCTCGACCTCGCGATGGTCGCCCAGCGCTGGGGCGCCGCGGCGATCCTGCACACCGACATCGGCCGCGACGGCCTGCAGGGCGGCCCCGCCGTCGACGCCACCGCGGCGCTGCAGGCCGCTGTCGAGATCGACGTCTACGCCAGCGGCGGGGTTGGGACGCTGGACGATCTCGACGCGTGCAAGCGCGCCCGACTGCGCGGTGTCGTCGTCGGCCGTGCGATCTACGAGAACTCGTTTTCCATCGAAGAGGCCATGGCGCGATGCTGAAGCGACGAATCATTCCCTGCCTCGACATCAAGAACGGCCGCGTGGTCAAGGGCGTGCACTTCGCCGGCCTGCGCGACGCGGGCGATCCGGTCGAGGCGGCGCGGGCCTACGATCTCCAGGGCGCCGACGAGCTGTGCCTGCTCGACATCACCGCGACCACCGAGGGCCGCGAGACCTTCGTCGAGGTGGTGCGCCGCGTCTCCGCGCAGCTGTTCGTGCCGGTGACGGTCGGCGGCGGTGTGCGTCGCGAAGAGGACGTCCGCCGGCTGCTCAACGCCGGCGCCGACAAGGTCACGATCAACAGCGCCGCGGTGGCGAACCCGTTCGTGGTGCGCCGGCTCGCCGAGCGCTACGGCTCGCAGGCGATCGTCGGCGCGGTCGAAGTGCGCCGCCTGCCCGCACCACCCGGCGAGACCGAGCCGCTGTACGAGGCGGTGATCCACGGCGGCACGCGCTCGACCGGCCTCGACGCGGTGAGCTGGTGTCGTCAGCTCGCCGAGCTCGGCGTCGGCGAGATCCTGCTGACGAGCATGGATCGCGACGGCACGCGCGATGGTTACGACCTGTGGATCACCCGCGAGGTCGCGCGCGCCGTGCCGGTGCCGGTGATCGCGTCCGGCGGCGTCGGCTCCCTCGAGCACTTGCGCGACGGCTTGGCCACCGGCTACGGCGAGGCCGACGCGGCGCTGGCCGCCTCGATCTTCCACTTCGGCCTGTACTCGATCGCGCAGGCCAAGCGCTACCTGCTCGAGCAACACATCCCCGTGCGACCGCCCGAGTCCGGCATCCCGGTGGTGTGATGGGCGCTGCCGCGGACACCCTGTGGGCGGCGGCCAAGCCCGACGAGCGCGGCCTCGTCACCGCGGTCGTGCAGCACGCCGAGGACGGCCGCGTGCTGATGGTCGCCGCGATGAACCGCGAGGCCCTGGGTCGCACGATCGACACCGGGCTGGTCACGTTCTTCAGCCGCTCGCGGCAGGCGCTGTGGACCAAGGGCGAGACCAGCGGGCACACCCTGGCGTTGGTGTCGCTGCGGATCGACTGCGACGGCGACGCGATCCTGGCGACGGCGATCCCTGCGGGGCCCACCTGCCACACCGGCGCGAGCAGCTGCTTCTACCGCGCGCCCGCAGCCGAGGGCGAGGCGTTGGTCGCCGACGACGGGCCCGCGCGCGGCGTCGACGATCGCCTGCGCCGCGTGTTCGACACCGTGCTCGCGCGCAAGGCCGGGGTCGGCATGACCGCCGCCGGCCGCCGCAGCTACGTCCGCGATCTGCTCGCGGCCGGCCCCGCACGCATCGGCGAGAAGCTCCGCGAGGAGGCCGACGAGCTCGCCCGCGCCGTCGCCTCCGAGACGGACGATCGCGTCGCGAGCGAGGCCGCCGACCTGCTCTTCCACGCGATGGTCGCGCTCGCCGCCCGCGACCTGCGGCTCGACGACGTGGCGGCCGTGCTCGATGGCCGCCATGGGACCTCGGGCCTGGACGAAAAGGCCCGCCGCACCGCGCCGACGGATCCATAGCGGCGCCGTTCCGCTATCCTGCGTCGGCTTGGCCGATCTGGCGCACAGCACCGCGGCGTGGGTCGGCTTCGCGTACTTCCTCGCGGCGGTCCCGACCGGTGTCCTCGTCGCGAGGCTGCGCGGCGTCGATCTGCGCCAGCTCGGGTCGGGCAACATCGGGGCGACCAACGCGGGGCGCGTCCTCGGGGCCAAGCTCGGCGTGTTGGTCCTCGTGCTCGACACGATCAAGGCCGCGACGCCGATCTGGCTGGCGTCGTCGTCGTGGGCGTTGGGTCCCGACGCGAAGCTGGGGCTCGCGAGCGTCGGCATGGCCGCGGTCGTCGGCCACATCTTCCCGGTGTACCTGCGCTTTCGCGGGGGCAAGGGCGTCGCGTGTGCCCTCGGGGTGTTCCTCGCCCTCGATCCGCCGGTCGCGCTCGCGGCCGTGGTGATGTACGGGCAGAGCGTGTGGCTGTCGCGGATCTCGGCGTTCGGATCGCTGACCGCGGTCACGTCGATCACGCTGTGCCTGTGGATCGCCGATCGCCCGTGGCAGTATCAGGTGCTCGCGCTCGTCACCGCGGTGATCATCTGGGTGCGCCACGTCAGCAACATCCGCGGGATGCTGGCCGAGGCCCGCGCCCGCAAGCGGGCCGCGACCGAGTCCGAGTGAACCGCGGCCGACGCGAGCGCCCCGTGCGCATCACCGTCGTTGCCCCTCGGCCGCCGTGGCCGAATGGCCCACACGGGCCTACGGGGAGTTCCCCTTGGCGGCCCGGTTCGGAACTCGGTAGCGTGTAGCCGTGGCGAGTCGCTCGGCGTGCACGCTCTACGTCGGTGGCCTCCCGGCGGATATGGACTCCGACGGGTTGGAAACGCTGTTCGGCGAGTTCGGTGATCTCCTGGCCGCGCGGGTCGTGATGCGGCCGTCGACGAACACGTGCCGCGGCTTCGGCTACGTCACCTTCGTCACCGAGACCGCGGCTCGACTCGCGAAGCAGGCCCTGGACGGGCGGGCGCTGGGTTCGACTCGGCTGCGCGTGGCCGAGGCCACCTGATCGCATCGCCGAGGCGCAGGCGCGTGCGACAGAAGCCCTCGCACGTGCGGCACTGCTGCCGACAGTCGCGGGTGCACGTCCTCGTGCAGTCCCCGACGCAGGTGTCGATGCAGCCCTCGACGCAGTCGTCCACGCAGCCATCGCAGTGCGTGACGCAGGCGTCGGGGCGGGGCGCTCGCAGCAGCAGCGCGCACGCTGCGAGCAACAGCAACGCCTTGCCCGGCATCGCCTAGTCCACCAGCACGCGGCGCATCAGGTCCCAGCGCGTCTCGCCGCCGACCTTGCGGCGCAGGTTGCTGGCGTACATCTTGACCGTCCGCGGCGAGATGGACATCGCGCAGCCGATCTCGCGGTAGCGGTAGCCGAGCGCGATCAGCCGCAGGACCGTCCGCTCGCGCGACGACAGTCGGACGTCGCGGGCGAGGACCGCGACGCGGGCCTCGATGACGCTGGCGTCGTGTCGCGTCGCGGGTGGGAGATCGAGGGCCGCGGGGGCGGTGGGCTCGACGGAGGGGGTCGGATCACGGTCGTCGTCGTGCAGGGCCATCTCGAGTGCTCGGGCTTTCTGGCCGGCGCTTGCCGTCCAGGTCCGCCCGTCGGCCCTGCCCGCCATGGCGTTGCAGGGAAATCTCGCGGGATTCCGATCACCGCGGCATTCCGATCACCGCGGGATCAGGCTCACCGCGGGATCACGCTCACCGCGGCACGAGCAGGGGCGCCTCGCGGCGCGGCGCGGGGCTGCCGTACAGCCGCGTCACCTCGCTGGCCATCTTCCCGCGCAGCGCGAACCACAGCATCTTGTAGTCGCTGCGCAGCGACCACAGCGGGTACTTGAAGCTCGCGGGCTTGTTGTTCTCGATGAAGAAGTGTCCGACCCACGCCGGTCCGTAGCCGCAGACCAGCGCGATGGGGAACAGCCACCACGTGCCGGTGACGACCGCGGTCACGGCGGTGCACGTCGCGATCGATGTGCCGACGTAGTGGAGGCCGCGGCAGATCGGCACGCGGTGCTCGCCGATGTAGTACGGCCAGAACTCCTCGAACGTGGTGATCCTCGGCTCGCCCATGGACCGCGGAGGATAGTCCGGGTCGGGCGGCCGCGTCAGCACACTCCGCCAGCCCTCGCGCTGGCGCTCGGCAGGCCGGGGTCTCGCGGCAATTCGGCCATGCATTCCCCCGCGCTCGCGCCGGCCCGCGTCGCTCGCTCCGGCGCCACCGCTCGCGGTCTGGACCGTCGCGCGCGCGCGGGGATAACCTCGACGCATGATGACGAAGCACGGGGGTGGGTTCGGAGGCGTGTCCGCCCGCGAGCGACGCGAGGCGGATCTGTTCTACGCGGATCTCATGGGAAGGCGGACGTCGATCGCTGCGGTCGATCGGGGGCGCGCCCGCTCCGAGACCCTGGCGGAGGTGGCCACGGCGACGGCGTGGACACCCCTGCGCGCGGACGAGATCGACACCGCGAGCAACACGGACAAGTTCGCCGCGCAGACGTTCGAGACGACGATCCCGCTGCGCACCGACGCCGGGCGCATCGACACGCCGGTCTCGATCTTCATGCCGCGGCTCGGGCGGAGCGCCAACTTCATCCAGGTGCACGTCTTCTTCAGCCCCGGGACCGCGACGCAGGCCGGCTTGACCACCAGGCCCGCGGCAACGAGCACCGCCGGCTTCAACGCCGTGATGATGCACGGACTCCGCGGATCCACCGATGCGAGCGGGTGGATCATGATCGGCGTTCCGGGGCGAGAGCCGGGCTTTGTCGCGATGGACGCCGCCGACATCGCGACGTGCTTGGGCGAGATCAATCCCGGCAGCCGGTACCAGGCATCGGACATCGGTGCCGTGCGACTGAGCGCGCACAGCCGCGGCTACAGGGGCCTCAAGGCAACGGTCGCCGCAGGCACGATCCCGGTCGCGAAGATCGATCGCGTCGTGATCTTCGACGCCGTCTACGCCAGCCTGAACGCCGCGCTCGGTGCTGCACGAATCCCGGGATCCAAGCAGTTCGCCTATCAGGTCAATGTCGGGACTCGGCTGTCCGCGACCGGCGCGACCAACATCGCCCTCGACGCGGCGGCCATGCGTGCCATTGGCTATTCTCGGCTCATCGCCGATACGTCCGCCGCCGCGAGGGTCATCGGCGCGACCGTCCCCGCGTTCACCGGGTCCACGCTCACGTTGCCCCCGCGCGGCACCTTCACGACGCGCGCCGGGGCCCCGGCCACGATGACCAACATCAACGCATTCGCGGCCGCGAACCGCACCGCGATCCGCTCCATCGTCAGCGGTGAGCTCGCGGCCGGCGGCGCGAAGACGTACATCGACGCGAACAACCTCACGCGGCTGTTCCAGCCCACCCGGCCGTTCGACGCCGCCATCCTGTCGCACCACCTGTTCGTCGCCGAGCTGGCGCACGAGATCGTGGATTGACGTGTGCGCCCGCGGCGTTCACGTGCCCGGGCGCTGCGGCAGATGCCGGTATGCGAGGTTGTCGACCTTGGCCGCCTTGAACTCGTCGATCAGCGCTTCGCTCATCACGTACACCGTTGGCTTCTGGGCCAGACGAAACAAGGGCGGGGCGTCCTCGAGCTTGCGGGTGTCGAGCACGATCACGGGTACATCCAGGATGCGCCCGTCCGTGGCCGCTCGAGAGATCGTCGAGGCTTCTTCGTTCAAGGCATCGAAGCCACCCACGGGGTTGATCAGGGCGTAGTCGGTGCTGTGCACCCGCCCTTTGTGGTTGATGAGCTCGAACGGCAGGTACTCGATCTTCTGACCCACGCAGGCCTTCTCGATGATCGCGCGCCCGATTGAATTGAAGATGAGATAACCGGGCGTGTTGCCGATGAAGCCCGCCAGCTGGAGGCCGCGGTACTTGTTCTGGAGGCGGATGCGAGCCGGGCTCGGCATCAGCTTGCGAGCGGCCAGGCCGACGGCCATGCGCGTGTCGCCCCTCGCCATGCCCTCTGGCCCGGTGGAGATGATGCAGAGCCTCGCGTTGTTGAGGTTGCCCGTGGTTTCGACTCTGACGTAGTCCATTCCCTGACTCGGGTGAGCCCGCCTCGGCGCTAGCCCTCGTTCGGGGCCGCCGCCGACAGGCTCGGGAAGCTGTCGACGACCACGAGGCGCAGCAGCTCCGCGCGATCGCCCGCGCCGACCTTCGCCAGCGCCGCGCCGAGATCGGGGGGTGTGTCGACGAGCGGCGAGCGGGCGGCGTCCGTGGGGATCTCGAAGGCGTGGATGCCCAGCTCGGCGCCGCGCTCGACGTGCGACGCGACGATGGAGAAGGCCGCGCCGTCGTAGCGCAGCGGCAGGCCGGCCTCTTCCCACGTGCAGACCTCGCCTCCGCCAGCGCGCACGCGGACGCAGTCGATGCCCGCGACGCTCTCGCGCTCCCCGGGATCCTCCGCGCGGGCGAGCGCGAGCTCGGCCTGCCACGATCGGAGTTGCGTCAGCACGGCGATGCGCAGCGCGGGGTCGAGCTTCGCGATCGCGTCGGCGAGGGCGCCGAGGCGACCGGGCTCGACGACGCCGGAGGTCTCGCCCTCGGCGCGCCACGACGACGTCGGTGTTTGCACCGCCGAGCCGCGGATCTCGCGGGGCCCGTCGGGCAAGGGCAAGCTGATCGTCCAGTTGTCCCGGCGGTAGCCGCCGGCGGCCGCGAGCACCTCGAGCGTGCCGGACATCCCGCCCGGGCCGATCACGTCGTACACGACGACGACGGCGCCGTCGGGGATCGGCGCGAGCTCGGCGAGGATCCCGGGCGCGTCGACGGGCAGCGGCGCGACCGTGGCCGGCGCGGCGGCGCCCAGGGCCGTCACGGCGTCGCGGGCCTCGGGGTGCGGTGGCGTCGGGGCCGTGCCCGTCGCGAGCAGATCACACGCCGCCAGCGCGAGCAGGGCGGGCAGGCACCGGCGGCGGAGGGGCATCGTCGAGCGCGGAGGCACTGGCCCTGGTGGTTAGCATCGGGGTGATCGCGGGCGAAGTTCTCGGCGGAATCGGACGGGCGCGAGTTCCGGGAGGCCGCGGGGCTCCACGCCGGAGTTCGGCCACACCGACGCTCGCCGCAGCGGTTCGTCGCACGTCCGTGTGGCGCGTCGCAGGTGAGATCGGGACGTTCTGCCGGCCTTGAAGAGGGATTCGACCCGACGCACGCTCGATCGGTGCGTACCCACGTCTCGATGATCCTGTGTCTGCTGGCTGCCTGCGATCGAGGTGCCCCGCAGAACGCTCCGCAGCCGGCGTCCGGAGGCTCCAAGGCGCAAGCATCGACCTCGGCTCCATCGTCTCCCGCAAAGGCGGTCGCGAGTCCCGCGAAGGCGGTCGCGAGTCGCCCGGATCCCGCGGTCGTTCCAGCGGCCTCGCCGACCCAACCGCCGGAGTCCGATGCCGTGGACGTCCCGAGCTCCAACGCCTCGCGGTCGAGACCCGTGATCTCGCCGGACGGCCAGACGGCCTTCGTGAAGGTGGAATCGAGCGCGGGAGACGAGTCGCAACATGCACATGTCGTGACGGATGGATCGGACAAGTCGGAGGCGTTCGGCCCAGACGCCGCTCGCGAAGTTGGGGCCTTGGAGCGAGGTCGAGATCGCGAAGTGGACGCCGATGCCGGCCCAAGCGGTGCGCATCAACTCGAGCTGGCTCGACTTCTCCGACGAAGGTCCCGTGGAGTTCGACAGCATCGATCTCGGCAGGGTCCCCGTCGACGTTCGACCCGTGCAAGCCGACTACCTGCCGAAGACACACGAACTCACGCTCGGAGTTCCGGGCGACGCGGTGCTGTTCCGCCAGGCGGTGAAGTGGAAGCCCGTCGCCGCGAAACCGGCGCGAGGCGAAGAGGAAGGCTGTTCCCGCGACGCGCTCGAGCCCACGTTGCTGGGCATCTACGGTGTCCCGAGTCTCCGTAAGCTGCTCGTCGAGTACGCGTTCGGCGAATTCAGCGACGTGTGCAACGATCCCACCCAGTTCGCCCTGATCTCGGTGCCCGAGGAAGTGTTCGTGCGGATCGCGAAGGCGCCGTACACCTCGAGGATCAAGCAGCTCGCGGCCGTGAAGGGCCCCGCAAAGCCAGGGGAGTGACCTCCGCCGGGTCCTTCGGCTACGCTCGGGTCGTGGGCCTGCTCTGGCGTCAGCGCGTGTACGAGAGCGGCGCTTGGTTGGTCGGCCTCGTCGCGACGCTGATCGAGGGCGCCTGCCTGTGGGCGTTCGACTCGCTGCCCGGTTGGGCGCAGTGGGCGACGCTCGGCGGCGCGGTGGCGGTGCTGGGGTTCGCGGTGCTGCTGATGTTCCGCGATCGCTGGCGACGGTGAGGCGGCTGCGGCCGGGCGATACTCAGGGGTCGCAGAGGCAGGAGCACTCCGGCGGAGTCTCGTTGCCCCCGCACGCGCCCCAGCCGTCGTCGAGCGCGGCGAGCCCACACTGCGCCGGCGGATTCGCGAACACCTGGATCGCGCCGTCGACCTCGCGGAAGAACCCGTCGACCGTGGCGCTCGAGCCGGGGCCTTCGCACTCGAACGCTTGGCAGCCCTCCCCGACGTAGGTGAGGCCGACGCACTGCGCGACGACGACGTCGCTGGCGCACGTCGGCCCGGGGACGCGGACCTCGAGCCATGCGCACGTGTCCTGCCCGAGGCTCGAGGCGGCCGCCTCGCACTCCGCCTGCGTCGGGAACTCGGGGCATTGCTCGACGGAGACGGCGCCGGCGGTGGTGTCGGAGGTCGCGCCGGTGGTCGCGTCCTGCGGCGGATCGTCGGGCGCACCGCAGGCCGCGGCGACGAGGAAGGACGAGACGAGGATCACGACCGAGCGCCGCGCGTCCACGTCACGCCCCCCCGCGCTGGATCCCCATCAGCTTCATCTTCTTGTGCAGGTGCGTCCGCTCGATCCCCAGCGACTCCGCGGTCTTCGACACGTTCCACGCCAGCTCGCGCAATCGCTGGGTGATGAACGCCCGCTCGACCGCCTCGCGGAAATCCCTCAGCGACAGCTCGGCTGGCAGATTCCCCGACGACAGATCGACCAGCGCCGGCATCCCATCGAACGACGGATCCTCGACACCGCCGCGCAGCTCCGCGGGCACGTCGTCGACGCCGAGATCGCCGTCCGACAGGATCACCATCCGCTCGATCACGTTGCGCAGCTCGCGGATGTTGCCGGGCCAGCCGTGGCTCGACAGCGCGGCGATCGCCTCGGGGGCGATGCGCTTGGTCGCCAGGCCGTTCTCCTGACAAGTCACGTCGATGAAGTGCCGCACCAGGAGCTCGACGTCCTCGATGCGCTCGCGCAACGGCGGCACGTGGATCGGCACGACGTTCAACCGAAAGTACAGATCCTCGCGGAACTCGCCGGTCGCGGCGAGCTCCTGAAGGTTGCGGTGCGTGGCGGCGAGCACCCGCACGTCGACGTTGATGAGCTTGCTGCCGCCGACGCGCATCAGCTCGCCGCTCTGCAGCACGCGGAGCACCTTGGCCTGGGCGCCCGGGGCCATGTCGCCGATCTCGTCGAGGAAGATCGTGCCGCCGTCGGCGACCTCGAACAGGCCCTTCTTCAGCATCATCGCGCCGGTGAAGGCGCCGCGCTCGTGGCCGAACAGCTCGCTCTCGATGAGCTCGCGCGGGATCGCGGCGCAGTTGACCTTCACGAACGCGGCGTCGCGGCGCTCGCTGGCCTCGTGCACGGCGCGGGCGACCAGTTCCTTGCCGCTGCCGCTCTCGCCGGTGATGAGCACGCGGGCGCGCGTGCGGCCGACCTTGGCGATCTGGGCGAGCAGCGCCTGCGTGGCCGGGCCCTCGCCGATGATCTCGCCGCGGATCCGGGATCGCAGGCTGCGGAGCTGCTGATCGGCCGCGAACTGGCGCAGGGCGTTGCGCACGCTGACGATCACGCGGTCGCGATCGAGCGGTTTCTCGAAGAAGTCGAACGCGCCGAGCCGGGTCGCGCGCACCGCATCCTCGACCCCCGCGTGGCCGCTGATGAGGATGACCGGGATGTTCGGCTGGCCGTCGCCCTGCGCCGACAGCCGCTCGAGCACCTCGAGCCCGGTGACGTTCGGCATCATCACGTCCATCACGAGGACCTCGATCGGCGGGCCGGGCTGGCCGAGCATCGCGAGGGCCTCGGCGCCGTCGGCGGCCTCGAGCACCTCGGCGCCCTCGCCCTCGAGCACCATGCGCAGCGTCCGGCGGATGTTCTTCTCGTCGTCGGCGACGAGGATCCGGCCGCGCAGCGCACTCGTCTCGGTGGATCCGGGCTCGTCGACCATCGTCTCCCCCATGATGCCCGCGCCGCGGCGGCCGTGGTAGCGTCTGCCCGATGACGACGCTGTTCCTCAAGAGCACGTGAACCACCTGCCGTGACGTACGAGGTCTCGTACGCGAGCTGGGACACGACATCGAGGTGCGTGACTACGCCAAGACGCCGCTGCAACGCGCCGAGATCGAGCAGATCGTCGCGACGGGCGGCGGGCCCGCGGCGGTGCTCAACACCCGGCACGCGATCGCCAAGGAGCGCGGCTGGAAGGACGCGCCCCCGGACGCGGCCACCTTCGTGACCGCGGTGCTGGCCGAGCCGAACCTGCTGCGGCGCCCGATCCTCGTCCGCGGCAAACGGATCGTCGTCGGCAAGGACGAGGCCGCGATCCGGAGCTTGCTCGGCGGCTGAGGGCCCCGTCGAGGAACGCCTCACCCGCGCGCGCGCAGGTGGCTCGCCACCGCGTCGAACGCCACGCTGGTCTGCTCGCCCGACGCGAGGTGCTTCACCGTCAGCTCGCCGCGCGCGAGCTCGTCGGTGCCCAGGATCCCGCACCACTTGGCCTTCACACCGGGGCCATCCGCGTACTGCATCTGCTTGCCGAGCTTCGCCGCCTCGGGGAAGACCTCGACGCGCACGCCCGCGGCGCGCAGCTGCCGGGCCACGCCGAGCACGGCGGCCTGGTCGACGTCGAGCCAGCACAGCATGAGCTCGGGGCCCGCGGCGAGCTCGGGGTACATCCCGCGCTCGGCCATCACCACGAGGATGCGCTCGAGCCCGAGCGACAGCCCGACCGCGGGCACCTTGCGCTTGCCGAACATGCCGACGAGCTCGTCGTAGCGGCCGCCGCCGGCGATGCTGCTGCCGAGGTCGTGGACCTGGATCTCGAAGATCGGACCCGTGTAGTAGCCGAGGCCCCGGGCGAGCTTGGGCACGATGCGCGCGCGCGGGCCCGCGGAGGTCGCCGCGAGCAGGCCCCGCAGCGTCCGCAGCTGCTCGATCGCCGCGCGGCCCTCGTCGTCGGTCATCGCCGCCGCGAGGCCATCGAGGCAGGCCTCGTCGGTCTCGTCCGCGGCGCGATCGATGAGCGTCAACAGGCGCGCGCCGGCGGCCGCGTCGATGCCACGCTCGGTCAGCTCGCCGAGCACGCCGTCCTTGCCGATCTTGTCGAGCTTGTCGACGGCCTGCAGCGCGGTGCCCTCGGCGGCGACGTCGATGCCCGCGGTGCGGATGAGCCCGCGCAGCAGCTTGCGGTGGTTGACGCACAGCGTGTAGCCGTCGAAGCCGAGCCGATCGAGCACGTCGCACGCCGCCGCGCAGACCTCGGCCTCGGCGACGAGGCTCTCGGTGCCGGTGATGTCGACGTCGCACTGGTAGAACTCGCGGAAGCGGCCCTTGCCCGGCCGATCGGCGCGCCACACCGGCTGGATCTGGTAGCGCTTGAAGTACTTGGGCAGCTCGCCGTACTGCGCGACCACGCGGGCGAGCGGCACGGTGAGGTCGTAGCGCAGCGCCTGATCCGACAGCACGTCGGCGTCGAGCCCGTCGGCCGGCGGATCCTTCAGCACGCGCGCGAGCTCCTCGCCGCGGTGCATGATGCGATAGATGAGCTTCTCGTCCTCGCCGTACTTGCCGAGGAGGATCTCGACGTTCTCGACGGCCGGCGTCTCGAGCGGCAAGAAGCCGTAGCGCTCGTAGATCTCGCGGACGACCCCGACCACGAAGTTGCGCCGCGCCAGATCGGCGGGGAGGAAGTCGCGCATGCCCGACGGTGGCTTGGTGCTTGTCGCCATGACCAACCGCGGTTGTATGCGAAAGCGCCCGGGCATGCCAGCGTCGCCCCCGGGGCCGAGGACGGCTGGGCGGGCTACGGCAGGGCTTCTTCGGCCGCGAAGGTCGCGAGGGTGTCGTTCATCGCGGCGAACTGGGTCACGAACCAGTCGCCGTCGCGGGCCCCGTGCTCGATGCGGATCTCGTCGAGCGTGCCGAGCCAGTACCGCGACTCGTCCGCGTCGACGTTGGCGAGGTAGACGTCGGCGTTGGCGTCGGCCAGCGAATCGCCGGTGCGCGCCTCGTTGGCCACCTCGACGCCGTCGATGAACAGCACGAGCTGCTCGGTGGCGGCGCTCCACGTCATCGCCAGGTAGTGCCACTCGTCGGCCGGGAGGCTGTCGCCGGGGCGGATCTCGGTGGTACCCGCGCCGTCGCCGTCGGTGCGCAGCCGCAGCTTCACGTCGGCCCCGTGGGCCCCGAGCATGAACACGTGGTCGTTCGGACCGGTGCCGAAGGCCTTGCTGATCGCCCGGTCGTCGCCCTCGTCGCCGTGGAAGACCCACGCCGACAGGGTGATCTCCGTCCACGCGTCGCTGTCGATGGTGCCGACCAGCGCCGAGTCGTCGACGCCGTCGAACGCGAGGCCACGCGTCGCGAAGCCCGGCACCAGCGCGTCGTTGGTCATGCCGCCCTGCACGGTCGCGTCGCGCAGCGACGGCGAGCTGTCGCCGATCTGCGGCGCGTCGTCCTCGGGGTTGTCGTCGAGGTGATAGACCGCGGCGTAGCCCGGGGACCACAGCGCGGCCGGATCGTCGCCGCGCGGCGCGTCGGGGTTGCCCCAATACATGAAGATGGAGTCGACGGCCGTGAACTCCGGGATCTCGACCCAGACCGCGGTGCCGCCGGTCGGATCCCAGCGCTCGATCTCGTGGGCGAGCACGGTGGTGTCGTCGGCGTCGACGAAGCGGAGATCCTGGCCGCGCAGCTGCAGCTCGTCGAAGGCGATGCGCTCGTCGTCGAGCAGGATCAGCACCGGCACGCTCGACAGCGGGCCGGCGACGTTCTCGGGCAGCGCGAGGTCGATGCGCCGCCGCTTGGCCCAGTCGGCGTCCCACCAGTCGCGCACCACGCCCGTGTCCGAGGTGCTCGAGCTCCCCGAAGTGTCGCCCGTGCCGGACGAGCCACTCGGATCGACGGTGCCCGAGGTGTCCGCGCCCGTGCTCGACCCGGAGGTGCCCTGGGTCGGATCGACGGTGGTCGTCGTCGCCGTCGTCGGATCGTCGGTGGTCGTCGGGCTCGACGTCGCGACCGAGCCGGTGCTGTTGTCGCCGACGCCCGAGGCGTCGAAGGAGCACCCGAAGAGCACCACCAGCGCTGCCGGGGCGACGATCGCGACAGCGGCGCTGCGTCCCTCACGACGTGGTTGCACGATCGCAGGGTAGCACAGGGCTGCGGCGGCGATTGGGTCCGGGGCGCGGCTCGTGTACACACGAGGGGGCGTGGGCCCGACGCTGCATGCGACGCCGGTCGTGGTGCTCGACGCGCAGGCGACCGGGGCGTCACCCCGGCACGGACACCTGCTCGAGCTCGGCTGGTCGATCACGCGCGCGGAGCTCGTGCCCGATGCGGGCGCGATCCGCAGCAGCACGATCGCGCTGCCCGAGGGCGCCGAGATCCCGCCGGTCGTCCGCGAGCTGACGGGCATCGGCCCCGACGATCTCGTCGACGCGCCGTCCGCCGCGGCGTTGTGGTCCGGCGTCCTCGATGACGTCCGCGCGATCGCCGATGCCGATGGTGTCGCGATCGCGGTGGTCCACTTCGCCCGCTTCGAGCAGGCGTTCCTCCACGACCTGCACGCGCGCGAGTTCCCCGGGACGCCCTTCCCCCTGCGGATGCTGTGCACCCACGAGATCGCGCGGCGGCTGCTGCCGGGCATGCCTCGACTCGGTCTGCGGGCGCTCGCAGGGTACTTCGGGCACGGCGCCGAGGCGCCGCGGCGGGCCCGTGGCCACGTCTGGGCGACGACGATCGTGTGGCGTCACCTCGTCGACGTCCTCGCCGAGCGCGGCATCTCCGACCTCGTCGGCCTCGACGCGTTGCTCGGCCAGGCTCGCGTGCGCGCGACGAAGCGCGAGTACCCGATGCCGAAGGCGACCCGCCTGGCGCTGCCCGACGCGCCCGGTGTGTACCGCATGCTCCGCACCGGCGGCGACGTGCTCTACGTCGGCAAGGCCACATCGCTGCGCAAGCGGGTCAACAGCTACTTCCAGAAGCAACGCAACATCCCCGAGCACCTGCTCGAGATGTTGAGCCAGGCCCGCGAGCTCGACGTGACGCCCACCGCCAGTGCGCTCGAGGCCGCGGTGCTCGAGTGCGACGAGATCAAGCGGCTCGCTCCGCCGTTCAACACGGCGCTGGGATCTCGCGACCGCGCGGCGTGGTTCGCGGGAGACCAGCTCGACGATCTCTGCGAGCGCGCGGACGACCGACACCGCCTGGGCCCGCTCGGGTCGCCGTGGCCGGCCCGCCGGCTCGCGGCGCTGCAGCGCGCGCTCGTCGACGGGACGCTCGCCGTGGACGGCCGCGCGGCGCTGGGTTGGGTCGACGCGGCCGAGCTCGATCCCGACGCGCTCGCCGAGGCCGTGACCGACTTCGCGGCCGAGCTCGCCGGTGCCCGCCTCGATCGGCGCGAGGTCATGCGCCGCGGCGCCGCGCTGTGGCGTGCGCGGCTCGACGCCGGGGTGCCCGTGGCCGAGCCGGACGACGACGCTGACGCGGACACGTCCGGGCCCGCGCCGTGGACCGCCGAGGAGATCCACGCCGAGCTCGTCGAGGTCGTGGTCGCCCTCGCACGGGCGGTGCGTCGTGCCCGGTGGCTCACGCGGCTCACGGAGGCCAGCATCGCGTTCGTCGACGGTGACGCGCGGCGGCGCCTCGTGATCGAGCGCGGCATCATCACCGCGCGGGCCGATCACGATCCGGCGGTCGTCCTGGGGGTGCCCCCCGGCGCGGCGCGGCGCGATGCACAGCGGCGCGGCGCGTTCGATCTCGCGACCTTCGACCGCATGCGGGTGCTGACCTCCGAGCTGCGGCGCATCGTCGAGGCAGGGGGCTTCGTCGCGGTCCGCCTCGAGCGCGGTCGGATCCTCGACGGTCCGCGGCTGGGCCGGTTGTTGGCGTGGACGTGAGCCGCGGCCGGGCGTCGATTCCCGGCGTCACATCCCGCGAACCCCCCGTCATTCGGAGCACAAGGAGCCCGAACCTCAGATGCTCATCAGCCTGCTGACCTTCCTCTCGCTCGCCAACGCCCCCGCCATCGGCCCGATCAACCCTCGGGTGCTCGATGCATGCGCGAGCGGAAGCGCCGACGCGAGCGCCACGCTCGGCGCCGACGTCGACGCGCGCGAGCTCGCGTCGTCGGGGATCACCTACGCCTCGAAGGCGATGTGCAAGCGCTTCGTCGCCGACTTCACCGTCCCCGCCGACGCCAACCCCGCGAACATGCACGGCGTCCTCGAGTTCGATCTGGGCGGCAGTTTCGCCAGCGAGCCGGGTCAGGCGTCGTCGTGCAACAACACGGAGCTGCTCGTCACGACCTACGAGAAGGCCGCCGGCGCGAACAGCTTCACCAAGCGCAGCTCGGCCAAGTACAAGGGCAAGTGGTCGACCGGCATGTTCCAGATCTGCTCGTTCGTGAAGGTGTCCGGCACCAACCCGCCGACCGACACGCCCAACGCCGCGGGCACCGAGGTGTGGCGCGTCTCGGTGAGCGCGAGCCACAACGGCACCGCGAAGCCGGTCAAGGCGATGATCGCGTTCAAGCAGATCCCGTGGTGATCGGGCGGCGTCAGGCCGAGGATGATCGCGTTCGAGCAGATCCCGTGGTGATCGGGCGGCGTCAGGCCGAGCAGTCGACCGGGATGTAGAACGGGTCGAAGCAGCTGCGCAGCTCGAAGTCGAAGGTGCCGGTGAACAGCTCGCCGCACCAGACCCGGACCTCGTCGTGGTACGAGGTGCCGGGCTCGAGGCCGAGGATGATCGGCACGGCGTTGAAACGGTCGATCTTCGCGACGTCGAACTCGATGTCGCTGCTCGCCGCGCTGATCCAGTTGACCGTGAACTCGGTGCCCTCGGGGACGCTGATCGACGCGGGCATCGTCGTGAACGTGCAGTCGTCGTGGGCGATGATCGTGACGTCGACGATCCCGTCGTCGACGATCCCGCCGCTCGAGGAGCCCTCCTCGCCGGTGCTCCCGTCGACGTTGCCCGTGCTCGCGCCGCCGCTCGAGTCGGCGGAGGCCGAGCTGTCCGCGGTCTCGGTGGCCGACGTCGGCGCGGCGGTCGTGTCGGTCGCGGCCGTGCCGGCGCTGGCCTCGGCGGCACCCGTGCTGTCCGCGTCCTCGGTCGTGCCGCCGCCGGTCGTCGGTGTGCCGGTGCCGGTGGCCGACGCGCCGTCGCTGGCCGACGCCGAGGCGCCGTCACCATCGCCGCCGCAGGCGACGGGCGCGATCACGGCGAGACGAGCGCAGAGGGACGGACGCAACCACGTGGGCAATCGCACCGCCCGATGACACGGCCTGCGGGCGCGCGTGTCAACCGGGCGCGCCGATCTCGACGGTCGCCGTGATACCCCCGCACCCATGCACGACACGCCCCTGGGCCGCGCGATCGGCTTCCTGCGCGAGGCCGACAAGCTCAAGTCGGTGCTGCGACGCTCGCGGCTGAGTTTCGATCCCGAGCGCCGCGAGAACGACGCGGAGCACTCGTGGCACCTGGCGTTGATGGCGATCGTGCTGTTCGACCGACTCGCGCCTCCCGGCCTCGATCGCGCGCGCGTGCTGGGCATGATCGTCGTGCACGATCTGGTCGAGATCGACGCGGGCGACACCTTCGTCTACGACCACGCGCATGCCGCCTCGCAGGTCGAGCGCGAGGAGCTCGCCGCCGATCGCATCTTCGCGCTGCTGCCCGAGGCCGAGGCCGCCGATCTCCGCGGCCTGTGGGACGAGTTCGAGGCGCGCGTCACCACCGAGGCCCGGTTCGCGCGCGCGCTCGATCGTGTCCAGCCGATCCTGCAGAACATCTTCACGGAGGGCGCGTCGTGGCGCGCCCACGGCGTGACCGCGGCGCAGGTCCACGCGGTCAACGGCCCGCTGGTCCGCGATGGTGCGCCCGAGCTGTGGGCGCACGTCGAGGCGCTCATCGACGACGCGGTCGCGCGCGGCTGGCTGCCGCTGCGGTAGCGCGGGTGGACCGCATTGGGCCGTGCGTTCGCGGACCCGCGACGCCATGCAACGATCGACGCCCGAGCCGTGCCGATGCCCCTTCGCCAGCGCTCGAATTCCCCGCGGGAGGTCGTCCTGTGACGATCCGCCGGGTCTCGGTGTTCCTGCCGCGGGTGTCCGAGTTCTACGCGGGCCTGCTCGCGCAGATGCTCCGCGGCTTCCGCGAGGCGGGCGTCGAGGCCAGCGGCGCGATGGGCCACCTCGACGCCGACGGCATGCGGCAGTGGTGCGCGGCGCACCGACCCGATCTCGTCTTCGAGATGAACCGCCCGCGGCGCGACGTGCCGTTCCTGCCGCGGGACATCGCGCACGCGTGCTGGGTGGTCGACTTCAACGGTCGATCGCTGTCGCACTTCGAGGGCAGCGAGGCGACGTATCTGTTCGCCGAGTCGTGGATGCTCCACTACCCGCACGAGGGCTTCTTCCGGTGGATGGGGCCGGGCGCGTGCCCGCACGACTACCCCGAGGTGCCGCACGTGCACGGCAGCGACGCGAGCTTCGCCGGTCACATCCCCAACCCGTGGTCGCCCGCCGAGCTTGCGCGCGATGTCTCGGGCCACGGGGCGTGCACGTTCGGCGAGCTGCTGCCGGACATCGAACGACTCCTGCGCGGGCGTGCAGGCGAGCCGGAATCCCCCGACGCGTTCATGCAGAAGGTCGAGGCGGCGTGCCGCGAGCGCTGTGGCCACGGGCTGCAGCTCGACGACGTGCTGCGCTACGACGTCACCGGGCGGACCGTGCGTCACATCAACCGCACCGATCTGATCGACGCGGCGCTGGGGCCGGGCCGCACGATGGCCCTTTATGGGCCGGTGAACTGGTCGAGGTGGCCCCGCTACGCGCCGCACTACCGCGGGTGGTTGGCGGAGCCCGCCGCGATGCATCGGGCGTACGCCGAGGCCGCGGTGAACCTGCACGAGGGCACGGGGATCCACTTCCGATCGATGGACGTGATGAGCACCGGTGCGCTGCTGCTGTGGCGACGGACCGCGTACGATCATCTGCCCGGCGGCATCGCGGATCAGTTCGAGCCCGGGGTGCACTACATTCCGTTCGAGTTGGAGACGCTCGGCGAGCAGATCGAGGAGCTCCTGTGCGATCGCCCGAGGGCCGCACGGATCCGCCGCGAGGCCGCCGCGGCGATCCGGTCGGGGCACACCTGGCGGCACCGGGCGGAGGCGATCCTCCGCGATCTCGCGGCCCACTGAGGAAGTGCAAAGTGCGCCGGAGCCCGCGCTCGATAGCGCCCAGCGCGCCGTGGGGGTCTCCCTGAGGCCGAAATCCGCGGCGTAGATCGGCCGTGTCTTTCCGGCGGAGCGCGCGCCTATCCTCCGGGATGCTCCGCGGTTTCTTTCCCCTGATCGACACTGCCCGGTATCGCCAACGTCTCGTCCTCGTCGCCCTCGTGGCCGGCGCTTGCGGCGACGACGGTACCGAGGCCACCTCCAGCAACACCGCGTCGGGGACCGACGCGTCGACGTCGGATTCCGATTCCGACACGATCGACCCCAGTGACACTGCCGACACGAGCGCAGGCACCGTCGATCCGGACTCCTCCAGCGGACCCGGCGAGTCGAGCGGCCCCGGCGAGTCGAGCGAGTCGAGCGGCGCTGGCGAGTCGAGCTCGAGCGGCGCGGGCGAGTCGAGCTCGAGCGGCGCGGGCGAGTCGAGCTCGAGCGGCGCGGCCGAGTCGAGCGGCAGCACCGGCGTCGGGCCCGCCTGCGGGAACGATGCGGTCGAAGACGCCGAGGTCTGCGACGGCGTCGACCTCGCCGGCCAGGACTGCGTCTCCCAGGGCTTCGGGGGCGGCACGCTCGCGTGCGCGGACGACTGCACCGCGTTCGACACCAGCAACTGCACCGTGGGGGGCTGCACCCACGACATCTGTGCGCAAGGCGAGGCGCTCGTCGTGGGCTGTGATGACTGCGTCGACCAGATCTGCGCGCTCGACCCGTTCTGCTGCGACGACTCGTGGGACGGCCAGTGTGTCAACGAGGTCAACTCGATCTGCGGCATCGTCTGCCCGGGCTGCGGCAACGACGTGATCGAGGGCATGGAGGTCTGCGACGGCAGCGACCTCGCGCTCGAGGACTGCGTGTCGCAGGGCTTCGAGGCCGGCACCTTGGCGTGCGCGGCGGACTGCAGCGCGTTCGACACGACCGCGTGCGGCGACCTCGGCGCGGACTGCTGCGTCGCGCACGGGTCCCCCGGTTGCACCGACGATGTGTGCGAGGCCTCCGTGTGCGCGCTCGATGCGTTCTGTTGCAACAACACGTGGGACGGGCAGTGTGCCGGCGAGGCGCTCGCCGATCCCAACTGCTTCGCGGCCTGTGGCGGCGCGGCGGTGTGCGGCGACGATCTGGCCCAGGGCGCCGAGGCGTGCGACGGCACCGATCTGCTCGGCCAGGACTGCGTCACGCAGGGCTTCGACGGCGGGACCCTGGCATGCGCCGGCGACTGCACCGGGTTCGACACCACCGCGTGCACCAACGACCCGAGCGACTGCTGCATCGCCAACGGTGGACTCGGCTGCGATGACGACGCCTGCGAGGCGGCCGTCTGCGCCTTCGATTCCTGGTGCTGCAACAACAGCTGGGACGGCCAGTGCGCCACGGAGGCGAACGCCGAGCCCGCCTGCGCGCCGGTCTGCGGCGGCGGCGGTGCGGTGTGCGGCGACGACGTCGCCGAGGACGCCGAGGTCTGCGACGGCGCCGACCTGGTCGGGGCGACCTGCGTGTCGCTGGGCTTCGGTGGCGGCGCGCTCGCCTGCGCGGGCGACTGCTCCGGGTACGACACCAGCGGGTGCCTCCCGGCGTTCGCGTGCCAGGACCTGGACGTCGGCGGCACCCTCGGCTCCCCGGTGGCCGCGGGCAACACGGCCGGCAGCGACAACGACCTGGATCCGAGCTGCGGTGGTGGCAACGCCAACGACGAGGTCGTCCGCTTCACCGCACCGCTGGCGGCGCAGTACACGTTCAGCACCACCGGCTCGAACTACGACACGGTGATGTCGCTGTTCTCGGACTGCGCGACGCAGCTGGCCTGCAACGACGACACCGTCGGCCTGACGTCGCAGGTCGTGCGGAACATGGCGGCGGGCGAGGTCGTGCTGGTCCTCGTCGACGGCTACAACGGCGCGACGGGCAACTGGACGCTCAACATCACCTCGCCGTGAGGTGACAGCAGGCCCTTGGCCGCGCGGGTTGCCTGCGCGGCCACGGGTTTGTCAGGCGGTGGCGCGCAGCGCCTCGGTCGGCCCTTCGCTCGGTGCGCTGGGCCGTTCTTGCATCGCCGCCACGAACATCGCGTTCCAGCACAGGACGCGCTCCGGATCGACCCCCGCGGCGTCGAGCACCGCGAGCGCGCGGTCGTATTCCACCCACGGCAGGACGACGTATTGCACGTCGCCCTGCGCCTGCACGCGCTCGACGTCGAGCGGCTGCACCTCCACGCCCATGAAGCTCGCCCCGAGCCGGTGGGGCCGCGAGTCCAACGCGCCGACGATGTCGAGGCCGGTGAGATCGAGGTCCTCGGCGAAGACGCCGAAATAGCGATCCATCGCGGGCACCATCACCACCTTCGCGCCCGTCTCCTCCAAGCGGTCGAGCTCGGCCTGGAACTGCGCATAGATCTTCCCGACGTGGGGGATGCGGCACGCCGCGAGGTGCATCTTGCGATTGCACGCATCGCACACGATGTTGTAGCCCTGCACGCCGATGATCGAGCGGGGCTCGACGCGGCCGTCCACGGTCCCCGGCGGGTAGGGCAGCTCCATCGTCTCGACCTGGCCGCAGCTCGGGCACTCGACGGTGAGCTCGGAATCCAGCGGGCCCAGGGCGCGGCCGTCCTTGACGATCGCGGGCCGGCGGCGATGGTTGCGATCATTGAGCTCGCGCAGCTCGACATAGCGCGCGTGGTAATCCGCGTCGGACATCTGCGTCAGGTTGATCATCCCGTTCCACAGATAGGCCGAGATGTTGCACATCGAGCGGATGAACGCGACGCGGTCGGTGATGAGCCCGCGCTGCACCGCCGATTGGTACAGACGCGTGCCCGGGTAGGGGATCACGGCCGACCAGTCGACGAACATCAGGTCGTGCTCGCGCTGGAACACCAGCGACTCCGCCAGCGTCGCGTCGGTCTCGGCGGGGTCACCGAACAGGAAGTTGGCCTGGATGCCGATCCGCGCGTTGCGGGTCAGCTCGACGGCCCGCGCGATCTGGGCGGCCGTGATCTTCTTGTCCATGCTCTCGAGCACGGCGTCGCTGCCGCTCTCGAAGCCGAACGAGATGTGTCGGCACCCCGCGGCGCGCATGCGATGCAGCAGCTCTTGGTCGAGCTGGTCGACGCGGAGCTGGCAGAACCACGTGAACTTCAGCCCGCGCTGCTCCAAGAGGTCGCAGAACTCGAGGATGCGCTTCTTGTTGGCCGAGAACAGCTCGTCGTAGATGCTGATGTGGGTCGCGTCGACCTGGGCGAGGATCTGCTCGATGTGGTCGACGACGTTGGCCATCGAGTGCCGGCGATACTTGCCCATGCCGGCGTGGTAGCAGAACGTGCACCGGAACGGGCACGAGCGGCTCGCGGTGATGGGCACGGTCTTGCCGGCGTGGAAGCGGGTCTCGTGGTAGCTGATCTGGCGCGTCGACTGCAGCTCCATCTCGCGCGCGATGCCGAACAGCTCGAGGTCGGGGAACGGCAGATCGTCGAGATCCGCGATCGACGGGCCGTCGCCGGTGGCACGCGGCGTCTCGCCGTCCCAGTACCAGATGCCGGCGACGCGCGAGGGATCGCCCTTGGCGGTGATCACGTCGAGCAGGTCGCGGAAGATGAGCTCACCCTCGCTGACGACCATGAAGTCGGGGTGGATCGTCCGCATCACCAGCTCGCTCTCGCACGAGGTGATGCCGCCGCCCAGGACCACCTTCGCGTCGCAGCGCTCGCGGATGAAGCGGACCATGGTCTCGATCGCGTTGAACGCGACAGTGAGGCCGGTGATGCCGATGACGTCGAAGTCTTGCGTGGCCAGTAGGCGCTCGAGCTCGGCGTAGCCGGCCTCGGGCGTGTGGTGGTTCATGTTGAGCGGCGTGACCTCGTGGCCGAACTGCCGGATGTACGACGACACGTACGCCAGCCCGATCGGGAAGTACGCCGAGACGTAGCGCGGCGAGACGAGGAGCACCTTGGCCGGATGCGGCCCGGTCGGGGACGCAGGCGGCACGCGCCGCTGCAATTGCACGAGCTGGGTCATCGCGAGCCTCCCCGGTGCGGCCGCACGGGGTCCGCCGGGCGCGATCGAGAGATAACGCGCCGGGTCGGCCGGGCAAGCGTCCGCCCCGAAATGGACCGCGTCAGGCGCTGCGCACGGCGTCGTGTGCCGACGCGAGACCTCGGCGTCGACGCAGCAGACCCAGCAGCACCAGGCCCAGGCCGGCGACGGGCGACCCCGCCGGCTGCGTGCAGCCGCAGCCGCCCCCGTCGCCGTCCTGGCCGAGGCCGCCGTCGGTGTCGCCGGTCGTGCCGGCGTCCTCGGGCGGGTCGATCCCGATATACACGGTGATGAGCTCGCTCGTGCCGACGTTGCCGACGCGGTCGGTGGCGGTGACGGTGAACTCGTAGATGCCCTCGGGGATGTCGACGACGTCCCAGCCGAACGGCGCCATCGTGCTGGTCATCAGCGCGGCGTCGCCCTCGAACAGCTGCACGCTCCGGACCTCGTCGTCATCGGTCGCCGTCACGTCGATGCGGAACGACGCGCCCGCCTCGAAGTAGGCGTTGTCGCCCGGCGCGGTGATGCTCACGACCGGCGCCATGACGTCGGGGATCGACGAGCCGAAGATCTCGAGCAGCTCCTTGTGCGAGTTCTGCGTGGTGCCCCCTTCGCAGTGCAGCTCGTGGGCCGCCCCGCACACGACCATCGGATCGACCAGCGCGGTGCAGTTGTCGCGGAACGTCGGATCGCCGCCCGAGTTCGCCGGGTTCATCACGTCGGGCGGATCGTCGACGTGCTCGAGCCCGTAGGAGTGGCCGGCCTCGTGGCTGATCGTGCCAGCGGCGCCCGACGGGCTGTAGCCGTCGCCGGCGCCGTGGAACGCGAACACGACGTTGTTGGGCATTCCGTCGTTGCAGTCGAGCGGCGCGATGCCGAGGACGCCGCCGCCCAGCGGATTGGTCGGTGACGTCACCGCCATGGTGTAGTCGCCCGTGCTCGGCCGCTCGTCCACGATCACCACGTCGTACAGCTCGAAGTCGACCTTCACCGCGTCGACGATCGCGGTCTTCTCGGCCTCGCTGCCGCCGTGGGGCGCGAACTCCTGGCCGAAGATCATCGACGAGTCGTTCTGCGAGAAGTCGCCGCCCATCATGATGTTCGCGCCGTCGAAGTTGATGAACAGCACGCCCTGACGCACCGCCTTCGGTTCGATCTCGGCGGCCAGGTCGCGGCTCCCGGGGACCACCACGGTGTCGCCCCAGAAGTGACCCGGCGCCGCGGAGACCGGCGCGTCCGGTGGCGTCGGTGCGGCGTGCAGGACACTCGGGCTGGCGAGGGCGACCAGCGACGCGAGCGCCAGGGTCGAGCGACGGGGGACACTGTGACGGTTCAGCACGGGACTGTGTCGCAGTACACCAGGGACCCGAGCGCGCGGGGAACGCCAGGGACGCGTCTCCTTTGCCGCCCCGGGGACCTCGCGTCACTCGGGAGCGGGGTGGGTGGTCGTGGGGTCTGCGCCCTCGCGGATGCCCGGGAGCGGCGACACGACCTCGCAGATCCCGTCGATCCGGTTGGCCTCGGCGAGGTGGATCGCGGCGGAGCTCTCGTCGCCGCGGCGCTCGGCCATCCCCGCCAGCGCGCGGTGCATCTCGATCGCCATCGGCCCGACCTGCCCACTGCGTCGCATCGCGGCCTCGGCGTGGCGGCTCCACGACAGCGCCTCGTCCTGGGCCTGGGCCCCGCCGCGGTGCAGCACCACGACCATCGCGGCGGCGGCCTCGGCCGCGAGGTGGTCGTCGTGGAGCCGTGCCGCCTGCCAGGCGGCCTCGCTGATCTGTTCGGCGGCCTCGGCCATGCGGCCGTTGGCGGCGTGGCCGAGGCCGATCACGTAGCGGGCCTCGGCGTGGGCGATGCCATCCGACTGCTCGGCGACGACGGGGACCTCGATCCCCGCGTGCTCGCGACAGTGCGGATAGGGCAGCACCCCGGCAACCATTGGGACGGGCGCATCCGCGGACGGCGTCGCGTCGGCGACCTTCGCGGGCGTCGGATCGCCACCGCCCGATCGCCGCGCTGCGACGACCAGGAGCGTGATCGCCAGCGGTCCCACGAACGCGAGCTGCAGCGGCCACGGGGCGCCTGGTCGGCTCGCCATCGCGGCGAGCCGGGCCCGCAGCGCCGCGACGGGATCGAGCCCGGGCGCCAGGACGTGCGCGGGCCACCGCTGCTGCGCCAGGTCGAGCAGCAGCCGACGATAGCCGCGCACGATCGGCGCCTCGCAGGTCCGCACGGCCGCCGCGTCCGCGCGCAGCTCCATCAGCAGACGCACGCGGGCGACGGCGATCCACACCGGCACCAACGGCCACGCGAGCGCACACAAGAGCGCCATCGCCAGCGCGAGGACGCCGTCGCGGTGGCGGACGTGGGCCTGCTCGTGGCGCAGCACCGCGTCGAAGATCTCCGACGGGGTCGCGTCGAGCAGCGCGTGCGGGACGACGATCGTGGGGCGTCGCAGGCCGACGACCATCGGGCCTTCGGACGCGTGCGCGCGGACCGGGACGCCGCGGCGAACGGCCGTCGCGGTGGTGGCCGCGAGGACCCTGCCGAGGCGACGCAGGCGGCGCACGACCACGAACAGGAGACCGGCGGCGCCGGCGAGGTAGATCGCGAGCAGGCCGAGGCCGATGCCGTCGATCGACACGGGCGCGAGCGTCGACGTCGCGCTCGCCTCGGCGACGACGACGAACGCCTCGCCGGTCGCGGCGACATCGACGACCGAAGGTCCGCTGGCCGCGATCGATCGCGCGGCGCCGTCGTCGAGGGCGCCGACCGGCGTCTGCCAGTCGACCGGCAGCGCCACGCGGATCAGCACCACCGCGTACAGGGCCATGCGTAGGCCGGGCTCGGCCACGCGCCGCAGCGCCCAGTCGGCGAGCCACGCCAGCGCGAGCAGGCCGCCGGTCCACAGCATCATCAGGCCCAGCCACGCCGGGAGTCCGCGGCCGAGCGCCGCGAGGGTCGTCGCGAGATCGTGCAGGTCCATCACTCCCCCTCCTCTTGATCGATGAGCTTTTGCAGCTGCGCGCGCTGCTTCTTCGACAGGCGCAGATCGCCGGCGAGCAGGCCGAGCGCCGGGGACGCCGAGCCCTCGAGCACGGTGTCGACGAAGCGCCGCCACGCGCTGCGCCGCGCGGCGGCCTGCTCGACTGCGGGGCTGTACTCCCAGACGTTGCCGACGCGACGCGCCTCGACCAGGCCCTTGTCGAGCATCCGATCGAGCATGGTCTTGACCGTCGAGTAGGCCCAGCCGCGCCGCTCCTCGAGCGCCTCTGCGACCTCGCGCGCCGTGGCGCGCTCGCGTTGCCACAGGACCCCGAGCACATCCCACTCGGTGTCGTTGATCGCCTTCTCGTCGGCCATGCGTGGATCCCCGATGCGCGACAGCCGTCGTGGCCGTGCGGCATTTGTAGAGATGCCACTACAACTGTAGCGCGTCAAGGGAGATCGCCCGGCCCTACGGCCGGGCGAGACCGCAGTCCGTGCCCGGGGTGCACGGCTCGCAGCCCCAGCGGAAGTGATCCAGCAGCACCACCGAGTCGAGCAGGTCGTCGCCCTGGTCGAACAGCGCCGCTGCGATCGTCGCGGTCTCGCCGGGCTGCACCGCGGCGGAGAGTACGAGCCAGTCGGTCGCGGCGCCGCGGGGGCACGACGGGGTCATCGCGCCTTGCACGGTGCACGGCGTCCCGGTGCCGCCGTCGACGCCGGTGCGCAGGAGCATCGGGTCGTCGCCGGTGTGCTCGGCGAGGAGCGACGCGAGGCCGGTGGTCGTCATCGGCTGGCCGCCGAGGGTCGCGACGTTGCCGGTGAACGCCTCGGACGACACCCACAGCACGAAGGTGTCGTTGGCGGTGGCGCCGACGCGCTCGGGGAACTCGGCCGACAGCCACCCGACGTCGAGCTCGAGACGGTTGGCGCCCGCAGGGACGGTGACGTCGGCCGACCACGACAACAGGTCGCGCGCGCGGCCGCCCTGCGACCACGGCTGCACGAGGGACTCGGAGCAGTCGCCGACGCCGTCGCAGTCGAAGAACGGCGCGCCCCCGGCCCCGCCGTTGCTGCCCGAGGTCGGGCGCATCGGGGCGGGCAGATCGACGTCGTCGGGGTTGTCGTTGGCGACGCCCGGCTCGGCGACGCCGACGGCCTGCGCGACCTGGCCGCTCGGATCGGGCTCGGCGAGCACCCCGGTGGTCATGACGAGCAGCGCGTCGCCGAAGCGCGGCGCGAAGTAGGCGTTGCCGAACTCGTGGGCGCGCCGCCACGCCGCGGTGTCCGAGGTCGTGAACGTCGCGGCCGCGACGTCGGCGAAGCACACCAGCTCGAACGTCCGCAGCGGATCGGCGAAGGCGTCGCAGGCGGGATCCGGCGCCGGCAGGTCGCAGTCGCTGGCCGTGTCGGTGCCGGTGCCGGTGCCGGTCGCGTCCGTGCTCGATGCGCTGGTGTCGACGGCGTCGGTGCCCGCGTCGCCCGAGCCCTCCGCCGTGCCGTCCGCCCCCTCGACCACGCCCGCGACGTGGGGCACCCAGCAGCCGCCCGTCGCGAGGCAGGCGATCGCGATGCGCCGGTGCATGCGGTCGAGAGCTTGCCAGGCCCCGCGCGACGGCGACAGTGCCGCCGCGCTGATCCGCGATCGGGTATCGTGCCCGCGATGCTCCGAACCTCCGTCGCTCTGCTCGTCACCGCGTGGATCTCCGCCTGTGCGACGCCGCCCGAGCCGGCCAAGGCCGCGGCGACCTCGGAGCCGGCGAAGGTCGAGCCGGCGAAGGTCGAGCCCGCGAAGGTCCAGCCGAAGGCGGACCCGGTCGTGCTCACGGTGTGTGCCGCGTTCGACGAGGTCGTGGCCGAAGGGCACGCCGACATGCCGTTGTCGCGGGCGGCGGTGCGTGCGACCGAGAAGGGGCTCGGCGAGGATCAGCTCGCGGAGCTCGGGGCGATGCCGGCGGAGCTCGCCGCGAGCATCCGCAAGCGGGGCAATCCCCCGCAGTGCGCTGCGATGCTCGCGTTCCTCGATCGCCAGGGCTGACGTCAGGCCCCGCGGGCCCGGCACCAGCGCACGACGAGCATGCCGGCGAGGATGCATCCGGCGCCGAGCGGCACGAACGTCGGCCAGGCCGCGGGCGTGACCGCCAACGCGAGGCCCGACATCACGCCGGCGACCACGAGCAGCGAACCGGCGCCCTCGAGGGTGCCGAGCCACGACGGCACGGGCGAGGGATCGGGCGCCGTCATGCCGCGCACCGTAGCAGGCATCGGCGCCTCGGGAAGCGGGGAATCCCTGGGAATGCCACGATGGGACGCGAACCCGCCGAGAACCGCTCGCGCTGCCGCTTTGCTAGAGTTCGTCCGTCGTGGCGCGCGATCGATTCGAGCAGCAGATCGAGGCGGTGCGCGCGGCCCTCGACGATCGATCCACCGCTGCGGCGCACACGCTGCTCGCCAAGACCCTGCGCACCGGCAACGGTCACCTCGTCGCGCTCGTCGCCGATGCGCTCGAGGACACCGACGCCGCGCTGCTACGCGCGCTGCCCGAGGCGTTCACGCGGCTGCTCGAGGATCCGATCAAGCGCGATCCCGGGTGTCGGGGCAAGGTCGCGATCGCCCGCGCGCTCGATCGCGTGGAAGTGCGGGAGGTCGAGCTGTTCCTGCAGGGCGTGCGGCACGTGCAGCGCGAGCCGGTGTGGGGCGGGCGCGTCGACACGGCCGCCGAGCTGCGGGGGATCTGCGGCATGGCGTTGGTGCACGCGCGGGCCGAGCGGGCGCTGGTCGAGGTGGCGCTGCTGATCGCCGATCCCGAGCCACGGGCCCGGATCGCCGCGGCGCGGGCCCTCGCGGCGTCCGGCGATCGCATGGTCGCCGAGCCGCTGCTCCGCCTGCGCATCGCGATCGGCGAGGCCGAGGGTGAGGTGCTCGGCGAGTGCTTCGCGGCGCTGCTCGAGCTCGTCGGTGCCCAGGGCATCGAGGACGTCGCGCCGTACCTGCGGCACGCGGACGCGACGCTCGCCGAGGCGGCCGCGCTCGCGCTTGGGGGCTCGCGCCTGCCGGGCGCCTTCGCGGCGTTGCGGGCCGCGGATGCGTCGCTCGTCGGGGCAGGCTCGCGGCGGATCCGCCTGCTGGCGATCGCACTGCTGCGCGATCCCGAGGCGTGGTCGTGGCTGCTCGAGCAGGTCGAGCGCGGCTCGAAGGCGATCGCGCTGGACGCCATCGACGCGCTCGCGACGTTCCGCCACGACGCGGAGCTCGTCGCACGGGTGCGCGCCGCGGTGGCGGAGCGCGGGGAGCCCAGCGTCACGCAGCACGCCGACGACGCGCTGGCCGATGGCGCACCGTGATCGGTGTCGCGGTCTGACAGCGACGTCGCGGGCCTGCCGGGAAAAATCCCGTGCTTGCCGAGCGCGGACCCTGGCATCGGCCATGCACCGACGCGATGCATGGGTTTGGGTTGGCGTAGGCTGGTCTCTGTCTTGTTGGTTCCCTCGGTCGTCGGTGTCGCTGCGTGCGATGTCGAGAAGGGCGATCGTGACATCGCCGACGACGCCGACACGGACGACGGTGTGGACACGGACGACGGTGTGGACACGGACGACGCTGTGGACACCGACGACGGTATCGACACCGACGACGGTGACGAGCCGGGCGAGCCCGAGCCCGAGCCCAAGCCCGCCGCCGCGCAGGTCTGCGACGGCTCGCCGTGGGAGGGTACCGAGTGCACCATCGCGGAGGGCGTGGTCGGTCGCACGTTCTGCATCGTGCTCGACGGCGCTGCGTTCGACACGCCCTGCATGGTCGATCCGGGTGAGTGCAATCCCGGCGAGGGCGAGGACTACGGTTGCGGTGGTGACCGCTGCTACTGGGACGGGGACTCGTTCGCGCGCTACGAGTGGTGGGAGGACGACTGCGATACGCCGCTGGTGCTCGACTTCGACGGCGGTGCGATCGAGTTCACACCGGCCATCGCGGCGTCGTTCGACCTGTCGGGCGACGGGTCCTGCGTCAGCACCGACTGGCCGACGGCGCCCTGGCTCGCCCTCGATCGCGACGGCGACGGGGCGATCCGCAGCGGCGCGGAGCTCTTCGGCAGCGCGACGCCGATGGTCTCGGGCGCGCCCGCGACCCAGGGCTTCGCCGCGCTCGCCGAGCTCGACAGCAACCGCGACGGCAAGATCTCGGCGGCCGACGTCCGCTTCGGCGAGCTCGTCCTGTGGTCGGACCTCGACGACGATCGCGTCGGGACCATGGCCGAGCTCCGGCCGCTGCGCGACACCACGCTGGTCGCCATCGACCTCGGCTTCCGGCGTCAGGCGACCTGCGACGGCCGAGGCAACTGCGGCGTCGAGCGTGCCGCCTTCGAGTACCGCACGGCGACGGGCCGCGTCGCCGTCGGCGAGGTCGTCGACGTGCACCTCACCTGCCGGTGACCGGCCCTCACCCGCCGCGGAGCTTCGCCGTGTACGCGCTGCCGGGGAACCTGCGCTCGAAGTCCGCCGCCGCGTCGCGGGCTGCGGCGTCGCGGTGAAGGGCCCGCAGCGCGCGGATCCTGCCGAGGCTCGCCTCCTCGGCCAGCGCGCCGCCGCGTCGAAGGTAGCGCTCGAAGGCGGCGAGGGCCGGCTTGGGGCGGCCGCGCTCGAGGTGGATCTCGCCGAGGGACACCTGCGCCGTGTGGGCGACGGTGCTGCCGCGATGGGCGTCGATGAGCTTGGCGTACGCCCGCGCGGCGCCGTCGAGATCGCCGGAGGATCGCAGCGCGCGGGCCTGCGCGAGCAGATCGTCGGGGTCGGGCGCGGCGGGGCGCACCGTGGCGCCGCCGCCCTGCAGCCGCTCGCCGGCGACGAGCTCGAGCGTCGAGCCGTCGCGATCGATGCTCGCGCGGCCGCGGGTGATCTCGATCGTCCACGCGCGGCGCTCGATCGTCACGACGACCTCGCTCGCGCCCGCGATCGCGACGCGCGTGCCGGCCACGACGACCTGCAGGTGCGCTGCCGTGGCGGCGCCAGCGGCCACCGTGGCGGCGCCGGAGACGAGCTCGAGCTCGGGCGACGCACCATCGGCGCGGGCGATGAACTCGCCGCCCGCGTCGACGCACACCTGCGCATCGCCGTGGCGCATGCACGCCGACGAGCGCGCCCGCGTGCGCACGCCCAGCGGCACGCGCGAGGCGATCGCCGGCTCGACGACGAGCTCGCCGCGCTCGAGCTGCCACGCGGGCGCGACGGGAGCGGGCATCGGATCGATCGCCGTCGGGCGCAGCTCGATCGCCGCGAGCGGGGCCATGCCCGGGTCCATCGCGACCGCGCGCGGGGCCAGCTGCCACCACGCCGCCGACGCGAGCACGAGCGCCGCGGCGATCGCCAGCGCGGGCCCGAGGCGTCGGCGCGGGGCCACCGGCTCGAGCTCTCCGCGCTCGGCGAGGAAGCTCGTGACGGCCGCCGCGACCTGGCGGTCGTCGTCGGGATGCGCGGGGGCATCGGTCGCCGCGAGCTCGGCGAGCAGCGCCTGCTCGATCCGCGCCGCCGCATCGTCGGGGCCGTACGACTCGACCAACGCGCGCTGGGCCGCGTCGGCCTCGTCGACGAGGCACGCGTCGATCGCCGCGCGCCACCGGGCGTCGTCGAGTCGATCGGTCACGACGCGTCCTTTCGCACCCCGAGCTGTACGTCGCGACGCACGGCGCGACGCAGCTCGGACAGGGCCTTGATGATCCGCGACTTCACCGTCGCCACCGGGGATCCGGTGAGCTCGGCGATCTCGGGCAGCGTGTACTCGAGCCCGACGCGCAGCACCAACGCGGTGCGCTGCGCCTCGCCGAGCTCGCCGAGGTACGCCGACAGCGGTCGCACGAGCCCATCGCCGACGTCGACCGCACCGACGTCCGCGGCCATGCCGTCGATCGCCTCGGAGTCGAACCCGCGCCGCGCCGCCGCGCTGCGCAGCCAGTGACACGCGCTGCGGGCCGCGACGCGCCGCGCCCAGCCGACCAGCGGCCCCTCGCCGCGGTAGTTGCCCGCGGCGCGCAGGACCTCGACCACCCCGAGCTGCGCGACGTCGGCCGCGTCGGCGGGGTTGGAGACGAGTCGGGCCGTGACGGCGCGGACGGTGGGCATCAGGATCCTCGCGAACTGCTCGGCGGCCGCCCGCTCGCCGGTGGCGACACGGGCTGCGAGGGCGCGCATGGCGACGCGGTCCTCGAGCGGCGGATCGGGCACTGGACGGGGCACGGCCGCTATCTCCCCGGGTGGCGCGGCCGCGCGCGGTTCGGATGAAAAAAAGATCCGTGCAGCCGCACCCGTAGCCCGGCCCACACGAGGCCGGCCACCGCGTGGGGTCGCAGCAGCGTGTCCCGACCGCTGGGGGTCTCGAGCACCAGCGTCGCGTTGGCGACCCAGGCATCGGCGCGCCCGAGCAGCAGCAGGCCCACCCGCCGCGACACCGACACATCGAGGCCGGCCACCGCCGCGAGCCCGAACCGCGCGGCCCAGCCCCGTCCCTCGGTCACGTCGCGGACGCGCCAGCCCACCGCCTCCACGACCGCCGCACCGCCGAGGATGGGTTGCACACGCGCGTCCCGGCGCAGGGTCGCGGCGAGCCCGAGATCGACCGCGACGCGCGTGAGCGTCGTCGGCGGATCGTCGGGTCCGGCGACCGGCGGCGCCCAGGCGATCCCGAGCATCGGCGTCGCGCCGCGCGGGAGGATCGCGTGCACGCGCAGCCCCACACCGCTGTGCCACGGGATCGATCGCGCCACGTTGCCGCCGACGTAGCCGAGCGACGCATCGATGCGCGCGCGCCTCCGCGGCGCGGCGGTGGCCTGGGGCGTCGGGGGCTGCGGCGCGACGACGGCGGGGGGAGGCGGCGCCGCCGGACGCACCGTCGGATCGATCGACGTCGCCATGCTGCGCACCATCACGCCGATCGACTCGAGCAGCGCGTCACCGTCGTCGCCGCTGGGCAGCGCGCGACCCCACGCCCCGGCGTCGCCCGGCAGCCACAGCTGCAGGCGCACCGCGTCGGTGCCCTCGGGCGTCAGCCAGAACGCCGCGCGCAGTCCGGGCACGTCCACGGCGCGGGCCCACGCCTCGGGGGCGCGCGCGTCGTCGATCGTCAGCGTCGTCACCTCGAGGGCGAGGCCCGTGCCGGCGAGGTGGCTCGACAGCACGGCGCGCACGTCGTCCTCGACGAGGCCGAGCGTCGGCGCGACGCCGACGATCACGACGGGCTCCGCGGCGTCGTCGGTCGGCGACGTGGTCGCGGTCACGCTCGGATCCTCCGTACGATCGGCGACGGGCATCGGTGACGGGGGCGCACCGGCGAGCACGAGCGCCAACCACGCCACCATCGCGGCGCGATCGTGCCACACCGAGATTTTTTCATCCATCCGCCGAGCCGCCAGACCACCGACCTCGACGATGCCGCGCGCGCTCCGAGCTCCTCGTCCTCGTCCGGTGGATCCACCGCGCTCGGCGCTGCAGCTGCGCCGTCGCACCCTGCTGCGGGCGCTGGGCCTCGGCATCGCCGCGCCGGTGGCGACGTGGATGGCGCGCTTCGCCGACGCGGAGCCGAGCACGCGGCCGGTGCGGCTGCTGACGATCTACATCCCCCACGGCTGGCCGATCGAGCACGTCGAGCCCTTCGGCGCCGGCCCAGCGCTGCTCGGGAACTCGACCGTGCTCGCGCCCCTGGCTCCGTACGCCGCCAAGACCACGGTCGTGCGCGGCGTGAGCATGAACGGTGCGAGCAACCACGGGGCGATCCGCGCCACGCTCACCGGCTTCCCCGACGGCGGCGCGGCCGACTCGATCGACGGATCGATCGCGGACGCCCTCGGCGTCACCGCCCACGTGCTCGGCGCGGTGCCGTACGACAAGGGCGCGGGCTTCGGCGCCGACTCGTTCCTCGTCAAGCACGGCGCGTGGGTGCGGCCGACGGAGGATCCGCGGGCGGCCGCCGACGACTTCTTCGCCAGCCTGCCGGGCGGCCAGGGCAGCCCGCCGACCTCGAGCGACGCGGCCCTTCGCGCGCGGGCGCTCGCGCTGACCGAGCGCGAGCTCGAGGGCATGCACGCCGCGCTCGCGGATCTCACGGCCGAGCAGACCAAGCTCGCGCTGCACCTCGAGGCGGTGCGGCACCTGAAGGCCGGCGGTGGCGGCGGAGGCACACCGCTGTTGTCGTGCGACGAGCGGCCGGTGCTGCCGGCGGTCGACGCGACCGCGGGCCTCGACGTGCTCGACCCGGCGAACTTCGGCCTCGTGCTCGACGGGCACTTGGAGGCGATCGCCGCGGCGCTGGTCTGCGGCACGGCCCAGGTCGTGACGCTGCAGAACATGTACGTCAACGCGGGCCTGAACTTCGGCTTCGCGGGCGGGCCCGGCATCGCCAAGGGCCACCACGATCCCGTCTCGCACTCGTGGGACGCCGCGGGGCGCAGCGAGTTCGCGACGTGCCAGCGCTGGTTCTACGAGCGCATCGTCGCCAAGTTGCTGTCGACGCTCGATCAGCCGGACCCGGCCGACACCGATCCGACGCACACGGTGCTCGACAACACGTTGATCTACGTGTGCAGCGAGGTCTCGGACGGCGCCAACCACAACAGCGACGCCTCCGAGGTGTGGCTCGACGGGGCCCCGCACGCGACGTACCTGCCCGCGGTCCTGATCGGCGGCGCGGGCGGCTGGCTGGCGCCGGGTCGAGTGGTCGACGTGAGCGGCACGAACCTCGATCTGCTCGCGACCCTGAGCGCGGCGATGGGCGTGCCGGTGGACGCGATCGGTGGGCAGTCGGTGCAGATCTTCGAGGAGCTCCAGGCATGAGGCGACACGCGACGATCCCGATCCTGGCGCTGGCGCTGCTCTCCGCCTGCTACGCAGGCGCCGATGGCGACGCGACCGATGGCGGCAGTGACGACGGCGGCAGCGACGACGGTGCCGATGGCGGCGGCGACGGTGCGACCGACGGCGGCGAGCCCGGTGCCCGCTGCGAGAGCTCGCAGCTCGGCCCGCGGTTGCTGCGTCGACTGACGCGCGACGAGCTCGAGCACTCGCTGCGCGACATCTTCCCCGAGCTCGGGGACGCGTGGGCCGGCGTGCGCCTGGGGCCCGATCCCCTGTCGAAGCTCGGCTTCTCCAACGACGCCGCGATGCTGCAGGTCGGCGACCAGACCGCGGCCGATCTGCTCGACACCGCCGTCGAGGTCGCCGCGCTGGTCACCGCGCCGGAGCGGCTGCCGACGATCCTGCCGTGCGCCGGCACCACGGCCGACGCCGCGTGCGTCGAGACCTTCCTCGACACCTACGGCCGTCGGCTCTTCCGCCGCGCGCTGACGGCCGACGAGCGCGCGGACTACCTCGCCCTGTTCACCGACAACGCCGCCGAGGCCGACTTCCCCGCCGCGCTGCAGTGGATGTTGGTCGCGCTCATCCAGTCGCCCCACGCGCTGTACCGCCGCGAGCTCGGCAGCGACGACGCCGACGGGTTCGCGCTGGACGCCGACGAGCTCGCGACCGCGCTGGCGTACGACTTCTCCGGCACCACCCCGAGCGAGGCGCTGCTCGACGCGGCGGCGGCCGGCGAGCTCGACGATCCGGAGGCGCGGGTGCAGTGGGCCCGCACGCTGCTCGACAGCCCGGCCGGTCGTGCGCTCGTCCAGCGCTTCGCCGCGGAGTGGACCGGCTTCGAGCGGGTCGGCACCGCGACCAAGAACGACGTGCCCGAGTTCGACGGCGTCCGCGCCGCGATGATGGCCGAGACCCGCGCGTTGTTCGACGCGGTGTGGTTCGAGGACGAGGGCGACGTGCGGGCGCTGCTCACCGCGCCGTCCACGATCGTCGACGCCGAGCTCGCGGCGTTCTACGGCTGGCCGGCCCCGGGCGTCGACGGTCGCGTCGATCGTCCCGCGGGCTGGGGCGTCGGCCTGCTCGCACAGGGCTCGCTCCTGGCGTCGAACGCCCACGCCGACGCGTCGTCGCCGACCAAGCGCGGCCTGCTCGTGTACCGCAGGTTGCTGTGCCAGGACGTGCCGCCGCCGCCGCCCGGCATCCCGCCGATCGACGCGGTGCCGACGGGCGAGACCACCACGCGGCAGCGCTACGAGGAGGTCCACGCCGCGAGCGAGTCGTGCCGCGGCTGCCACGACCAGTTCGATCCGATCGGTTTTGGCCTCGAGCACTTCGACGCGGTCGGTCGCTGGCGCGCCGACGAGCGCGGCCTGCCGATCGACGCGACGGGCACGCTCGTGGTCGTCGACGCCGAGCCGATCGCGTTCGACGGGCTCGACGCGCTCGCGACGGTGCTGGCCGAGGGCGCCGAGGTCACCGACTGCGCGAGCGGCCTCGCGGCGACCTGGGTGTTCGGCGGCGCGGGCGGCCAGTCGTGCCTCGCCGAGGATGCCCGCACCGCGCTGGTCGACGGCGAGATCGGGATGATCGAGTACGTCGCGAGCCTCGC
>LNFM01001213.1_pt1 | contig 59712 bp, 52 predicted proteins | sample 596031 | NCBI WGS metagenome assembly LNFM01 (sample SAMN04254537, study PRJNA301005) | activated carbon metagenome | isolation source: dual media filters at the Ann Arbor, Michigan drinking water treatment plant | place: USA: Ann Arbor | reverse complement strand
TTGCCCCCGCGCTGCCGCTCGACTTGCATGTGTAAAGCATGCCGCCAGCGTTCAATCTGAGCCAGGATCAAACTCTTCAGTTCAATCCTTCCAAGGCTTCAAACTCGCTTGACGTATTTCTACCTCTTGCGAGCACTCTGTCTATTACCTTCGCAGCATCCCGCATCCACCCAGAGTTCCCCCCAAGCAAACACAGAACACCCGCCAGAGTGCCCACATCTATCGGCTGTTCAAACTGTTAAAGAGCGATCCGAATCGCCATCAACGGGGATGGTTGCGGGGGCAGGATTTGAACCTACGACCTTCGGGTTATGAGCCCGACGAGCTGCCAGACTGCTCCACCCCGCGCCCGGACTGCGATTCAGAGTCAAACAGTTTAGCTGGCACCCTACCCAGGCGTCAACAATTCGACGCCTGAAAGCCCGGATTCAGCCGTCGGCGCGAAGCCAATCCAGGATCGGCGCCCATTGGACGCGGTCGCGGGCAGTCAGGTACTCGGGCAGGTCGAAGATGCTCTGCCCGTTGAACGCCGCGTTGGCATAGACCTGGGTGTCGCGAAGGTACGACAGTACGGGGAGGTCGAACTGCTGCAGGAAAGCCTCCAGGGTGGCCGCCGCCTTGGTCCTGGGATCCACCCGCATCCCGATGATCCCTATAGTCGAACGGTGCCGCTTCACGGACTTTTCAGCCACCAGCGCCTGAATGAAGTCACTGGTGGCTGCCATGTCGAAAAGTGACGGCTGGACCGGCACGACGATCTTCTGGGCGATCTTCAGGGCGTGCGCGAGGTTCTTGCCGTGCAGGCCGGCCGGACTGTCCAACACCAGCCAGCCCTTGGCCCGACCACCGCCGCTATCCGCGTCCTCGCCGTCGAGGCGGGCGATGGGTGGGGCATCGGCGCCCCGGATACCCAGCCAGGCGAGCGCCGAACGCTGCCGGTCAAGGTCCCAGAGGGTCACATGCTCGCCTCGGCTCGCAAGGGCGCCAGCCACGTTCGTTGCGAGGGTGGTCTTGCCTGCTCCGCCCTTTGGATTTGCCACCAGTACCGACCGCATGAACTCTCCCAAGTTTTCGGTGCCACGCTTCAGGCCTGTTCTACGGGTGCCTCCTGTGCTGCTTCCAACGGCAATTCCGCCTCTTCCTCGAGGGGTGTCTGCTCGATCAAGGTGCCCAACTCCTCCAGCGGCGGCAATTCGGCCAGCGAACGCAAGCCCAGGTCGTCGAGGAACGCGCGGGTAGTGGCGAACAACTCGGGGCGGCCCTCGACCTCCCGATGGCCGATGCGCTCGATCCACTGGCGGGCTTCAAGGGCCTTGAGAATGGTGGCCGCCACTGCGACACCCCGAATATCCTCGATATCGCCTCGGGTCACCGGCTGCCGGTAAGCGATGATCGCCAGCGTTTCGAGCACCGCCCGCGAGTACTTGGGGGGCTTCTGCGGGCTCAGCCGGTCGAGGATGCCCTGGTACTGGGGCCGGGTCTGGAACCGCCAGCCGGAAGCCACCGAGACCAGTTCGACGCCGCGCCCCTGCCAATCGGAGCGCAGATCCTCCAGCACCTTGCGCAGGGTCTCGGCGTCGACCTCGTCGTCGAACAGGCGCTTCAACGCCTGCAGGGAGAGTGGCTCGGGGCTGGCCAGCAATGCCGCCTCGAGCAGCCACTTCGCATGGGTGAGATCAGTTGTGGGAAAGTCCATCGTTCAACCTGACGTAGATCGGAGCGAACGCCGCCTGCTGGGTGACGTTCACCAGATGCTCCTTGGCGAGCTCGAGAATCGCCAGGAACGTGACGACCAGTTCGGGCACGCCCCGCTCGGGTTCGAACAGCCGGGCGAACTCGACGAATGAAAGACCCTGCAGGTGTCGCAGGATCCGGCTCATGTGCTCACGCACGGAAAGCTGCTCCCGCGTGACTTTGTGGTGTCGCGTGGCTTTCGCCCGGGCAAGCAGCCCGAGCCATGCCAGGCGCAGGTCTTCGGGCTCCACTTCGGGCAGGCGTACCAGAACGGCACGCTCGGAAAACACCTGCACAGCCTGAAAATCGCGGGTCGCCTGCGGCAGCTCGTTGAGCCGCTGGCCGGCCACCTTCATCCGCTCGTACTCCAGCAGTCGGCGTACCAGTTCGGCGCGGGGATCCTCCTCCTCAGCCTCCGGCGCGGCTGGCGGCCGCGGCAACAACATGCGCGACTTGATCTCGATCAGCAGCGCCGCCATCAGGAGGTACTCGGCCGCGAGCTCGAGCTGCTTTACCCGCATGACCTCGACGTATTCCATGTATTGCCGGGTGATCTCGGCCATGGGGATGTCGAGCACGTCGAGGTTGTGCTTGCGGATCAGGTAGAGCAGCAGGTCGAGCGGCCCCTCGAACGTCTCCAGGAAGACTTCCAGGGCCTCGGGCGGGATGTACAGGTCCCTCGGCAATTCCAGGATCGGTTCGCCATTGACCCGTGCGATGCGCCCGGAGTCCTGACTCGTGGGCGCGGCTCCGTCAATGACGGTCAATTCGACCAATTGTGCTGCGCTTTCCGGGACATCGGGTTTCCAGGCAGTCGCGGGGCGACCGGGTTGACCGCGGGATTATCCAATAAAGCATCGGCCTGGCGCCACCCGGGCAGGACGGATGGGGCGCGCCCGGGTGCTTTTAAGGTTTCCCACGGCGTTGCCGATATTCGGGGCGTCACTGGCGCACATGCACAGGGTATCCGATCGACCCTGGCAATGCCCGAACCAACCATCCCCGAACACCCCAAGCAGCAATCGCCACCGGAGCGTAACACCATGTCGGAATTGATGAAAAATATCGACGCCCGGACCAAACTGGCGGGCACGAACAAGCTCGAGATTCTCCTTTTCTCCCTGGGCAAGGACAGCCGGAGCGGGCGCCGTGAAACCTACGGCATCAATGTCTTCAAGGTCCGGGAAGTCATGCGCACGCCGGAGATCACCCGGGCGCCGGACATGCCCGATGCCGTGGAGGGCATGGTCAGCCTGCGCGGGAGCCTGGTGCCGGTGGTCGACCTCGCCCGCTACACGCGGATGCCGGTGGAATCGACGCCGCAGATCATGATCGTGACCGAATACAACGGCCACACCCAGGGATTCCTGGTGGAGGCGGTGGACACGATCCTGCGCCTTGACTGGTCGGCCATGAAGGTGCCGCCGGAGATGATGAGCGCGCAGACCGGCGGCCTGGTCGTGGCCGTCACCGAGCTGCCGGACAACCGCCTCGTGATGATGCTGGACGTCGAGAAGATCCTGTCCGAGACCAGTGGCTACGACGACGAGCACCTGTACGCGAACATCAAGCCGGTGGACACCGGGACACGCACCGTGCTGTTCGCCGACGACTCGTCGATCGCCCGCAAGCAGATCACCAAGACCCTCGACGCCATGAACGTGCGCTGGGTAAGCGCCATCAACGGCGGCCAGGCGTGGGAGGAACTCGAGCGTATCGCTGCTGCCGCCACCGCCGCCAATCGCCCCATCAGCGATTTCGTGAACCTCATCCTCACCGATGTGGAGATGCCCGAACTGGACGGCTACATGCTCACCCGGCGCATCAAGAACGATCCGCGCTTCGCCAAGCTGCCCGTGATCATGCACTCGTCGCTTTCCGGCATGCAGAACCAGCAGCTCGGCCGCTCCGTCGGCGTCGACGAATACGTCGCCAAGTTCGAGCCGCACAAGCTCGCCGAAACCCTGAGCAACCGCCTGGCAACGGCCGCCTGACCGACCCGCCCGATCTCCCTTACGACAACACGCCCACCGATGGACCTCTCCGACAACCAGAACCTGCTCGAATCGGTCGATGCCCGCACCAAGCTCGCCGGCTCGAACAAGATGGAAATCCTGCTGTTCTCGCTCGGCACCCGCGAGACCTTCGGCATCAACGTCTTCAAGGTGCGCGAAGTGACGCGCACCCCCACGATCACGCGCACGCCCAACATGCCCCCCGGGGTGGAAGGGGTCATCTCGCTGCGCGGGAACATCATCCCGGTGATCAGCCTCGCCAAGTTCATCAGCATCGGCGATCCGAGCGCGGCGGGTGTGGCGACCATGATGGTCACCGAGTACAGCCGCCGCACGCAGGGCTTCCTGGTCCACGACGTGGACCGCATCGTGCGAGTCGACTGGGACAAAGTGAAAGCGCCCGAAACCATCCTCGCGGGCCACGATGGCCTCATCACCGCCATCACCGAACTGCCCGACGGCAAGCTGGTGTCGATCCTGGACGTCGAGCAGATCCTCGCCAACGCATTCGGCGAGGAGCCGGTGCCGGAACTGGAGAAGGTCGATTCGGACCGCGAGCACCACGTGTTCTTCGTCGACGATTCGATGGTGGCGCGCAAGGAAATCTCCCAGGTGCTCGACAAGCTGGGCGTCAAGTACAACCAGGCCAACAACGGCTTCGAAGGTTGGGAGCGTCTGAAGGGCATGGCAAGCCGTGCGCAAGCCGAGGGGCGCAGCCTGAGCGAGTCGGTGAGCGTGATTCTGGTCGATGCCGAAATGCCCGAGATGGACGGCTACGTGCTGACGCGCAACATCAAGACCGATACACGATTCGACGGCATTCCGGTGGTGATGCACTCCTCGTTGTCCTCGGAAGCCAACCGCGCCATGGGCAAGAGCGTAGGTGTCGACGCCTATGTCGCGAAGTTCGACCCGACGGTGCTCGCAGACACCCTGCGACCCTTGTTCCACAAATGATCCACGAGATCGCGCCGCGAGCGCGACGTTCGCCAATCCGTACGCCGGAGACGCATCGATGAGCAAAGACATGAAATTCCTGGTGGTCGACGACTTCTCCACCATGCGACGAATCATCCGCAATCTCCTGAAGGAGCTCGGCTTCACCAACGTCGACGAGGCGGAGGATGGAGTGAGCGCCCTCGCCAAACTGAAGGGCGGCGGCTTCGACTTCGTCGTCTCGGACTGGAACATGCCGAACATGACCGGCATCGAACTGCTGCGCGCAATTCGCGCGGACGACACACTGAAGCAGCTGCCCGTGTTGATGGTCACGGCGGAGGCAAAGAAGGAGAACATCGTCGAAGCAGCGCAGTCCGGCGCCAGCGGCTACGTGGTGAAACCCTTCACCGCCGTCACTCTCGACGAGAAGATCTCGAAGATCCTCCAGAAGCAGGGGGTGCCACAATGAGCGTGACCGTCGCTTCCAGCCAGGACTCCGACGACCTCGAAGCACTGTTCGACAGCATCGTCGCCGAGAACACGATCAAGGAAGGCCCCGCTGCTCCGACGGGCGACGATGCCGGTGTCGTTGCACGGCTCGGCCATCTCGCCCGGTCCCTGCACGACAGCATGCGCGAGTTGGGCTACGACAAGATCATCGCGAAAGCCGCCGATTCCATTCCCGACGCGCGCGACCGCTTGACCTACATCGCCTCCATGACTGAGAACGCAGCCTCGCGCACGCTGACGGCCACCGAAGCGGCGCAGCCGCTGCAGGACAAGCTCGAGTCCGACGCGACCACTCTCAACTCCGAGTGGGAAAAGCTGTACGCCAATCAACTCTCCGTGGATGAATTCAAGGCACTGGCCGGCAAGACACGCGATTTCCTGCGCGACGTCCCGGTGCATGCCCGCGCCACCAACGCGCAGTTGCACGAGATCATGATGGCGCAGGACTTCCAGGACCTCACCGGCCAGGTCATCAAGCGCATGACCGACGTCGCTCGCGACGTCGAGAAGCAGCTCCTCGAGCTGCTGATCGAACACCTGCCGCCCGAGCGCCGCGTCCAACTCGAGGCCGACGGGCTCGCCGGCCCGAACGTGCACGGCAAGAGCGCGTCGGGCGTCCTCACGGACCAGGGGCAGGTCGACGACCTGCTCGAGAGTCTCGGATTCTGACCGGGCGCACTTCGCCCGAGGGCCACATCGATGAGTGATTTCGCAGGGATGGAGGAGCTGCTTCGGGATTTCCTGACCGAAGCCAACGAACTGCTCTCCGATGTCGACAACAAGCTGGTGGAACTCGAGAAGCGGCCCGATGATGCCAAGCTGCTGAACGACATCTTCCGTGGCTTCCACACCATCAAGGGTGGTGCGGGCTTCCTCAACGTCGACGAACTGGTGAAGCTCTGCCACCTGACCGAGAACCTGTTCGACAAGCTACGCAACCACGCGCTCACCCTGTCACCCGAGCTGATGGACGTGATCATGTCGGCCACCATGGTGGTGCGCGACATGTTCCAGTCGCTCGAACGGGCATCGATGCCGCAGCCGGCCGATGCTGGTCTGCTCGCCGCCCTCAAGGACGCGCTCGACGGCAAGCTCTCCGAACCCGCCGCCAACACGGAGGCGACTGCATCTGATCCCGCGTTGACGCCGGCGCCTCCCGCCGACTCCCCCGTTGCAGGCGCGAGCGGAGACGGTCCGGACTGGAATGCCCTGTATCACGGCCTGCTCGGAACCGCGGCGCCTGCCGGGAAGGCGGCTGCAGTGCGTGAAGTACAGCCAGGTCGCAGCCCCGGGCGGCGTGCCACCGACCTGCCCGAAGCCGACGGCATGCGTGCCGGCCGGCGCGACAACGACAAGGTGGTCGTCGTTTCCCAGGAAACGACGATCCGCATCGACACCAACCGCCTCGATCAGGTGCTCAACCTGTCCGGCGAGATCGGTCTCGCGAAAAACCGGCTCAACTGCCTGCGGACCGACATCCTGTCGGGCAAGGACAACCCCGACACCTTCCGTGCGCTCGACGAAGCGGTCAGCCACCTCGATCTTCTGGTGAGCGACCTGCAGAACGCGGTCATGAAGACGCGCATGCAGCCGATCGGCCGCCTGTTCCAGAAGTATCCGCGGCTTGCCCGCGACATGGCGCGCCAGCTCGGCAAGAACGTCGAACTGGTGCTGGTCGGCGAAGACACCGAACTCGACAAGACGATGATCGAGGAGCTGGGCGACCCGCTCATCCACCTGGTTCGCAACGCCGTGGACCACGGCATAGAAGCGCCGGATGAGCGCCGCCGCAGCGGCAAGGCGGAAACCGCCACGGTGCGCCTGTCGGCCCAGCAGATGGGCGATCACATCATCCTCGAGATCGCCGACGACGGCCGCGGCATGAAGCCCGACGTACTGCGTCGCAAGGCCGTGGAAAAGGGTCTGATCGACGCCGACGCCGCCGCCAACATGGACGATCGGCATGCGCTGCAACTCGTCTTCATGCCAGGCTTCTCGACCAAGGAGCAGGTGAGCAGCTTCTCCGGCCGCGGCGTGGGGATGGACGTGGTCAAGACCAACATCCAGAAACTGAATGGCCGCATCGAGATCAAGTCGATCGTCGGCGGCGGCACCACATTCTCCATATCCCTGCCGCTCACCCTGGCGATCCTGCCGGTGCTGGTGGTGCGCGTGGGCGAGCAGCCTTTCGCCGTCCCGCTCGCCCTGGTGCGCGAGATCATCACCATCAAGCCGGAGGAGGTCCAGGAAGTGTCCGGCAAGGCGACCATGGTGGTCCGTGACGAGGTGCTGCCGGTGCGTTCGCTGTCCGGTCTCATCGGGTGGCCGCAGGAGAAAGCGCCTGCCTATGGTGTGCTGATGCAAAGTGCGGTGAACAACCTCATTCTCGCCGTGGACGGTTTCGTGGGCCGCGACGACGTGGTCATCAAGCCGCTGGAAGACGTCAAGCCGAAGGGTGTGGCCGGCGCGACACTGTCGGGCGACGGTTCGGTGGTGCTGGTGCTCGACATGGAACAGTTGCTCAGCGAACCGCACGTGGAGACCCGCCGCAGCCTGTTCGACATGGCGGCTTGAGCCCGGTACGCGTCCTTGACTTCCCCCAGCTTCCTCGTCCGTCGTCCGCTGCTCGCGCGTGACGGAAAATTCGCGGCCTACATGTTCCGTTCGATCGGTGGCGCGTCCGATGCCTCCGCGTACGACGGCATCCTGAACACCGACACCAAGGCCGACTCGCGCCTCGTCTTTCTGGAAGACGTGCCGGCAGGACTGGCCGCCCCGGCCACCGGGGACGCGAAGCGCTTCGTCGCCATGGTCGGTGCCGACGATGGCGCCGACCGGATCGCCCCGCTGAAGGCGAAGGGGTTCTCCGTCTGCGCTCGCGTTGCAGGTGCAGCGCCCTCGGCGCTGGTCAACATGGGCGCAGCCGACTACATCTGGTGGGATGCCAAGGTCGCCGGGGATCTGTCGGTTCCAGCCAAGGCCGCGCAGCGCATCCCCGGCAAGCGAGTCGCGGGGGGTGTGGCATCGCGCGACGCGTTCGATCACGGGAAGGAGCTGGGTGCCCAGCTCTTCGAGGGCGAGTGGTACCTGCGCGTCGACGGCAACCCCAACAAGCCGATCACGCCGGCGCAGTCGACGATCCTCGAACTCACCAACATGATCCAGACCGAGGCGCCGGTCGCGAAACTCGAACAGGCGCTGAAGCGCGACGCGACCATCTCGTTCCGGCTGCTGCGCTACATCAATTCGGCCGGCTTCGGCCTGCAGTGCGAAATCACCTCGTTCCGGCACGCCCTCACCATCCTCGGCTACCAGAACCTCGGGCGCTGGCTCGCGCTGCTGCTGGCGACCGCCGGGTCGGGCACCACCGCGCCGGCCTTGATGCGCGAAGCGGCCGCCCGGGGGCGCCTCGCGGAGCTGATCGGTCATGACCTGGTCGATGCACAGGAGCGCGACACCCTGTTCATCGTCGGTGTGTTTTCGCTGTTGCCTGCGATCCTGCAATTGCCCATGCCGCAACTGCTCGACCAGTTGAATCTGGCCGAAAACGTGACCGATGCTCTGCTCACCCGTCAGGGGCTGTACGGCCCCATCCTGCGCCTCGCCGAGGCCGTGGAAAGCGATGACGAGGCGCTCATCTCACGCCTCACCGTCGACCTGCAGCTCGATGCGACCCAGTTGAACCGCCATCACATCGCAGCGCTCACCTGGGCCGACCAGCTCTCGTTGCAGTAACGGGCCTCAACCCTTCGAGAACTCGAAGCGCCCCGCAACAACGTCCACTTTCACGCGGTCCTTCGGCGCGAACTCGCCCTCGAGGATGCGCTTCGCGAGCGGATTCTCGATGCTCTGCTGGATCGCCCGCTTGAGCGGCCGTGCCCCGTAGATCGGATCGAAGCCCGCCAGCGCGAGCTCCGCGAGCGCCGCGTCGGTGACATCCAGCCCGAGCTCCATCTTCGCGAGCCGTGATTCGAGCCCGCGCAACTGGATCTTCGCGATGGCCTGGATGTTCTTCTCGTCCAGGGCGTGGAACACGACGACCTCGTCGATCCGGTTGATGAACTCCGGCCGGAAATAGGACTTCACTTCGCCCATCACGGCAAGCTTGATGACCTGGTAGTCGTCGCCGGCCATCTGCTGGATCATCTGTGAACCGAGGTTCGACGTCATCACGATCACCGTGTTCTTGAAGTCCACGGTGCGGCCCTGCCCGTCGGTCATGCGGCCGTCGTCGAGCACCTGCAAGAGCACGTTGAACACGTCCGGATGCGCCTTCTCGACCTCGTCGAGCAGGATCACCGAGTACGGCTTGCGCCGCACCGCTTCGGTGAGATAGCCGCCCTCCTCGTAGCCCACGTAGCCGGGCGGAGCACCGATCAACCGTGCGACGGAGTGCTTCTCCATGAATTCGCTCATGTCGATGCGAATCAAGTGGTCCTCGGAGTCGAACAGGAACCCCGCCAACGCCTTGCACAGTTCGGTCTTGCCCACACCCGTAGGCCCGAGGAAGAGGAACGAGCCGTAGGGCCGGTTCGGGTCCGACAGGCCGGCACGCGAGCGGCGGATCGCATCGGACACCAGGCGCACTGCCTCGTCCTGCCCGACCACGCGCTCGTGCAGCCTGGCTTCCATGCGGACCAGCTTGTCGCGTTCGCCCTGCATCATCTTGGAAACGGGAATGCCAGTCGCACGTGACACCACTTCGGCGATCTCTTCGGCACCCACCTGCGTCCGCAGCAGCGTCGGCCGCTCCTTCGAATCGACTTTCTCGGCCGCCTTCAGCTGAGCCTCCAACTGCGGCAGCTTGCCGTATTGCAACTCCGCGACCTTGTCGAGCTTGCCCTCGCGCTGGAACTTGGCAATCTCGGCACGCACGCGGTCAATCTCTTCCTTCACGTGCGCCGCGCCGTGGACCTGGGCCTTCTCGGCCTTCCAGATTTCCTCGAGGTCGGAATACTCCTTCTCGAGCCGCACGATCTCGTCTTCGATGAGACCGAGGCGCTTGCGCGAAGCCTCATCCTTTTCCTTCTTGATCGCCTCGCGCTCGATCTTGAGCTGGATCAGACGGCGGTCGAGCTTGTCCATCGCCTCGGGCTTCGAATCGATCTCCATCTTGATGCGCGCCGCGGCTTCGTCGATCAGGTCGATCGCCTTGTCGGGCAGGAAGCGGTCGGTGATGTAGCGATGCGAAAGCTCCGCCGCCGCGACGATCGCGGGGTCGGTGATCTCGACACCGTGGTGCACTTCGTACTTTTCCTGGAGTCCGCGCAGGATCGCGATGGTGTCCTCGACGCTGGGCTCGTCCACCAGCACCTTCTGAAATCGGCGTTCGAGCGCCGCGTCCTTCTCGATGTACTTGCGGAACTCGTCCAGGGTGGTGGCGCCGACGCAATGCAGCTCACCGCGTGCCAGCGCAGGCTTCAGCATGTTGCCCGCATCGATGGCGCCTTCGGCTTTGCCGGCGCCCACCATGGTGTGGATCTCGTCGATGAAGACGATGATGCGCCCTTCGTCCTGGGCCACTTCCTTCAACACGCTCTTCAGGCGTTCCTCGAACTCGCCGCGGTACTTCGCACCCGCCAGCAACGCCGCCATGTCGAGCACCAGGACGCGCTTGCCGCGCAGCGAGTCGGGTACTTCGCCGTTGACGATGCGTTGCGCCAGCCCTTCGACGATGGCGGTCTTGCCGACCCCGGGCTCGCCGATCAGCACCGGGTTGTTCTTGGTGCGGCGCTGCAGGATCTGGATGACGCGGCGGATCTCGTCGTCGCGCCCGATCACCGGGTCGAGCTTGCCGCGCGCCGCGCGTTCGGTCAGGTCGAGCGTGTATTTCTTCAGTGCTTCGCGCTGGCCTTCGGCCTCCTGCGACTGCACCGATTCGCCGCCGCGCACCGCGTTGATCGCGGTCTCGATCGCCTTGCGGGTCCCGCCATGCTGCTTCAGCAGGCGCCCGGTCTCGCCCTTCTCGTCCGCCAGCGCCAGGAGGAACAGTTCCGAGGCGATGTACTGGTCGCCGCGCTTCTGGGCTTCCTTGTCGGTGACGTTGAGCAGCGCTGCGAGCTCGCGCGAAACATTGATCTCGCCGCCGGTACCCTCCACCTTCGGCAGGCGCTCGACAGCGTTCTTCACGTCCTGGGTCAGCGCCGGGACATTGCTCCCGGCCCGCTGCAACAGCGACGCGGTGCTGCCGTCCTCCTGCTGCAGCAACGCGAGCAGCAGGTGGGCCGGCTCGATGTAGCCGGCGTCGCGGCCGACCGCGATGCTCTGCGCATCGGCCAGGGCCTGCTGGAACTTGGTGGTGAGCTTATCGACTCGCATGGGATCCTCGGCAGTGCAAATATCTGAATGCCTGCGAGTTTGGGGCAAGGCCCGAGCATTTCAACGGTCCGCCGGCGGCTTTGATCTGCGTCACGAAAACTGGCACATTCGGGCGCACAATCCGCTGTCACCGGAGGCTCGATGAAACAGCTGCTCGCCGTATGCGCTGGTGTGCTTGCCTGCGCCGCACCCGTCCTGGCCCAGTCCGACCTGGAACGCGAGACCCAGGCCGCCCGTGCCCTTTCCGCACAGCTGGTCCAGCAACTCGGCGCCACTCTCAAGGCCGAGCTCGGCACCAACGGCCCGGAGGGCGCGATCGGTGTCTGCAAGGACACCGCGCCCACCATCGCCGGCAACCTGTCGCGGCAAAGCGGCGCCCGGGTGGCGCGCGTGAGCCTGCGCACCCGCAATGCCATGCTGGGCACCCCCGACGCCTGGGAGCAGACGGTGCTCGCCGACTTCGACCGCAGAGTCGAGGCCGGCGAAAAGCCTGAGGCCATGGAGCACGCCGAGTTCGTCGACGAGCCGGCCGGACGCTACTTCCGTTACCTGAAGGCGATCCCGGTTCAACCGATGTGCCTCGCGTGCCACGGCGCCACCGACACCATCCCCGAAGGCGTCAAGCGCAAGCTCGCAGCCGATTATCCGAACGACCGCGCCACCGGTTATGCGCCCGGGCAGATCCGCGGTGCCGTGACCGTCAAGAAGCCCTCGAACTGAAAAGTGAGCCGACCCCCGATGGGCCTGCGGCCCTTCCCCCCAAGGGGGCCAGCCCGCTTGGGGCGGCCCGGCGCGGGCTGAGATGACGCCCCCCCCGATGGGCCTGCGGCCCCTCCCCCCAAGGGGGCCAGCCCGCTTGGGGCGGCCCGGCGCGGGCTGAAGAGAGACTGAACCATGCCTTTTCGCCAACTCTTCGACCCGGAATCCTCCACCTATACCTACGTGCTGGGGGATCCCGAGAGCCGCGAGGCGGTGATCGTCGATCCGGTCCGTCCGAACATCGAGCGCGATCTCGCCGTACTGGCCGAGCTCGAGATGAAGCTCGTCTGGATCCTCGACACTCACGTGCACGCCGACCATGTGACCGGGGCCAACGCGCTCAAGCAGCGCACCGGCGCTCGTACCGTGGTCAGCACCCATTGCGGCGCGAGCGGCTTCGATCGCCTGATCGACGAAGGCGAACTCATCGTCTTCGGCAACGAAGTCGTGCGCGCCATCGCCACGCCCGGGCACACGCCCGGCAGCACCTGCTACCTGTGGCGCGACCGGCTGCTCACGGGTGACACCCTGCTGATCGGCGGCTGCGGGCGTACGGATTTCCAGCGCGGCAGCGCGGAGGCGCTCTACGAGAGCATCACCGACAAGCTGTTCGCGCTGCCCGAGGACACGCTGGTCTACCCGGGGCACGACTATCACGGTCGGCGCGTATCAACCATCGGCGAAGAGAAGTCCACCAATCCGCGGCTGGCTGGAAAGTCGCGCGAGGAGTTCGTTCAGATCATGAACGCGCTCGACCTCCCGGAGCCGAAGCAGATCCGCGTTGCGGTGCCCGCCAACCTGGCAGGAGGAACCCCTTGATGGCGCCGGTACGAGCGCTGGTCTTCGACGCCTACGGCACCCTCTTCGACGTGCATTCGGTCATTGCCGAATGCGAGCAGCATTTCCCCGGACGCGGTGCGAACCTGTCGAAGCAGTGGCGCGTGACGCAGCTTGAATACACCTGGCTGCGCAGTCTGATGGGACGCTACGAAGATTTCGAACAGGTCACTGCCGGCGCGCTCGCGCATGCGTGCGCCTCATTGAAACTCACGCTGAGCGATGCCACGCGGGCGGCGCTGATGAATTCGTACCTGCTCCTGACGCCGTACTCCGAGGTACCGGCCGCCCTGGATTCCCTCGCGCCACGCAAACGCGCCATTCTGTCGAATGGATCGCCGCGTATGCTGGACGCCGTGGTTCGCAACGCCGGATTGAGCGAACGGTTCGACGCAGTCCTGAGCGTCGATGCCCTGCGCATCTACAAGCCCCACCCGAGCGTCTACCAGCTCGCCGTCGACCGGCTCGGCGTGCCGATCGACGAGATCGCTTTCGTCTCGTCGAACTTCTGGGACGTGTCGGGCGCCACATCCTTCGGCTTCCGGACGTTCTGGATCAACCGGGCCGGGAACGTGCCCGACCCCCTCGGCTTTCAGCCAGCGGCCGTCCTCAGCGGACTCGACCAGCTCGCCGGAGTCCTCAGCCCTGGTTAGCGATGCGGCGTCAGCACGTCGGCAACGATCGCCTTGGCGACCATGCCGCAGGCCGCCATGGCGACCGTGCCGGACAGCACCAGCATTACGAGATTGACGATCATGGGGTTTCTCCTGGAGGTCGGGGCACCGCCTTGGGCACCGCCTCACCCCTTGACGTTGCAGCGGTCATGCCAGGATTTCACGACACATAATCAATGAATTAAGAAATCCTCGACCCACCTAGCCGTCGAACCTCCGACACCGGTGTCGACAACTTGGCGTCACTCACCGCTCAAGATGCACCGAAGGGCTGTGCGCCCCACCCACTACCCCTACTTGCGGCGGAGGGCCCGTGCGCCCCACCCACTATGCCTGTTTGCGGCGGAGGGCCGTGCGCCCCAGCTTCGCTGGCCGCGGGGCCAGTTACGGTGCTTGGTAGCTCAGCTTCGCTGGCCGCGGGGCCAGTCACGATGCTTGGTAGCTCAGCTACGCTGGGCGCTGCCCGACCATGGTCTTTGATACCTCAGACCTTGGGGTAGGGAAACAGCGTCGACAGCGCCACGCTTTCCCACGCGCTGGTGACAACGCGCACATGCTCGCGCCGGAACTCGCGTGCGTGCCGCAGGCCGCAGGAGTGCGCGATCATGTCGATTTCCTTGTTCATGTTCTGCGCGTAGTTCGCGACGCGCAGGTACTTCTCCTCGACCACCAGCCCGCGCTGCAGTCGCCGGTTGTGCGTGGTGACACCGGTCGGACAGGCGTTCGTATGGCAGCGCATCGCCTGGATGCAGCCCAGCGAGAACATGAAGCCGCGAGCGGTGTTGATGAAGTCGGCGCCTGCGCAGAGGGCCCACGCTGCCTTGGCGGAGGTCACGAGCTTTCCCGCCGCGACGACCCGGATGCGGTCGCGCAGGCCCGATTCGATCAGCGCATCCACCACGCGCGGCAGGGCCTCGGCGATCGGTAGTGCCATGTGATCCATGAGCGCCTGGGGTGCCGCCCCGGTACCGCCCTCCCCACCGTCGATCACCAGGAAATCGGGCGCGGCGTCGAGCCCCAAGCGCCGAACCGCCTCGCACAGCGCGTGCATGAACTCCCACCCGCCGATCGCCGTCTTGATGCCGATGGGCTTGCCCGAGGTCTCGCGCAACAGACGCACGCGCTCGAGCAGCTGATCCATGTTCGCGAGGTCGCGATGGCGGTTCGGGCTGATCGAGTCGATGTGGGGCGGGATCCCGCGGATCGCGGCGATCTCCTCGGTCACCTTGGCGCCCGGCAGGACTCCACCCTTCCCCGGCTTGGCACCCTGCGAGAGCTTGATCTCAAAGGCCTTCACCTTCGGGGCGAGCAGCCGGATCTTGTCGAGATCGAGATCACCGGTGGCGTTGCGCACGCCGTAGTTGGCGGTGCCGATCTGCATGATGATGTCGCACTCGCCCAGCAGGTGGTGCGGCGAAAGCCCGCCCTCGCCCGTGTCCATCCAGCAACCCGCCAGCTTCGCGCCGCGCGACAAGGCCCGCACGGCAGGCTCCGAGATCGCCCCGAAGCTCATGCCGCTCACGTTGACGAGCGACTTTGCCTCGAATGGTTCGCGACAGTAGCCCGCACCTATGATGAGCGGCGGCGTGGGCGCGCGTTCCTCCTCCAGGATCGGAAACGCGGCGTTCACGAAGATGATGTTGCCCGGCTCGCTGATGTTGTTGGTGGAGCCGAAGCCGATGGTGCCGCCTTCGTCCTTCGCGAGGCGATACACCCACGAGCGCAGCGAGCGGTTGAAGGGCATCTCTTCGCGATCGTTCGCGAAGAAGTACTGCCGGAAATACTCGCCCTGGCGCTCGAACAGGTAACGCAATCGACCCACCACCGGGAAGTTGCGCAGGATCGTGTGCTTCTTCTGGGTGACGTCCTGGATGAACCAGACGATGACGAGCCCGATCGCCAGCATGCCCAGAATGGTCACGAGGCCTTGCAGCAGCACGCCAGTCATCCTGGCTCTCCTCTCGCGGGGTTCAGGCCCGTTTGCGGGCCACGAAATCGATCAACGCCGAACGGCCGACGTGCTTCGTTCCTTCGGCCAGGACCGCCTCGTGCTCGCGGACATGGACCACGTCGAAACCGGCAAAGGCTGCTTCCAGCATCGGCCGGGTGTACATATGTGCGCGGTCGGGCGGTCCGCCGGTTCCGAGTTCCACTTGCTCCGGCGTGTACCCCTGCATCACGACCAGGCCACCGGGCCGCAACGACGTGTGGAAGCCATCGAACAGGCGTGCCCGGTCTGCGGGCGCCGCGAACTGGATGAAGATGCAGACCATCGCGTCGTATGCCGTCGGGATCCATTCCCAGGTGCGGATGTCCGCCTGCTCGAACCGTATGTCGACGGAAGTGTTTTCGGCCAGCCGCCGTGCCTTCTGAAGGGCCAGCGGCGAAATGTCGAACCCGGTGACCTCGCAACCGCGCTGCGCCAACCACACGCTGTTGCGACCTTCGCCGCAGGCGACGTCGAGCACTTTCATGCCGGGCCGGAACAGTGCGCCCTGGCTCGCCAGAAAGACGTTCGGCTCGGTGCCGAAAATGTACTCACCTGCGGCGTAGCGCTTGTCCCAGAAGGCCTGCGCATCGTCGAAGGTAGCCATCGCAGTCAGGTGGCGTGCTCCGCGATGTAGCGCTTGATGGCGGCAGGGTCCGGATTCATGGTCTCGAACCGGAGCGGTTTGTTCTCGATCCCCACGTAGGCAGGCGGCCGTACGGGATCACGCCCGAGCGCCTCGCGGATGGTTTCCGCGAACTTCGCCGGCTGTGCCGTCTCGAGACAGATGAGGGGCACCCCTGCTTCGCGCCGTTCCAGACCGGCCTTGATGCCATCGGCCGTGTGGGTGTCGACGACGACGTTGTAGCGCTCGTTGATCCGGCGGATCGTGGCCACGCGATCGGCGTGGGTGCTGCGACCGGACACGAAACCGAAATCGCGCACCTTCGCGAAATATGGCGTGTTCGCCAGGTCGAAAGCCCCGCCGCCATCGACGTTGCGCCACAGGTCGGCCACCACCCTCGGCTCACGGCCCACCAGGTCGAAGATGAACCGCTCGAAATTGGATGCCTTGGAGATGTCCATCGACGGGCTGCTGGTCTGCGCCACGTCGGCCGCGGCCCGCACACGGTAGCGTCCGGTGCGGAAGAACTCGTCGAGCACGTCGTTCTCGTTGGTCGCCGCCACGAGGCGAGCGATCGGCAGACCCATCATGCGCGCGACGTGCCCCGCGCAGATATTGCCGAAGTTGCCGGAAGGCACCGCGAATGTCACCCGCTGGTCGTCCGACGTAGTGGTCGCGAAATACCCTTTGAAGTAGTACACCACCTGGGCCATCATGCGCGCCCAGTTGATCGAGTTGACCGTGCCGATGCGGTGCCGCGCCTTGTACGCGTGATCGTTCGACACCGCCTTCACCATGTCCTGGCAGTCGTCGAACACGCCGCGCACGGCGATGTTGAAGATGTTCGCATCCTGCAGCGAGTACATCTGCGCGGTCTGGAAGGCGCTCATCTTGCCTTCGGGCGACAGCATGAACACGCGCACGCCACGCTTGCCCCGCATCGCATACTCCGCCGCCGAACCGGTGTCGCCGGAGGTTGCTCCCAGAATGTTCAACTCGTCGCCGCGCTTTGCAAGCGCGTACTCGAACAGGTTGCCGAGCAGCTGCATCGCGACGTCCTTGAACGCCAGCGTCGGCCCATTCGAGAGATGCAGCAGATGGAAACCCGGTGCCAGGGTCGATACCGGCGTGATGTCGTCGGAACCGAACGCGGCTTTCGTGTAGGTGCGATCCACGATGTCCCGCAGATCGGCCGCGGGAATGTCGTCGACAAACCGCGAGAAGATCTCGAATGCGAGATCGCGATATCCGAGCTGGCGCCACGCGCCCAGTTCGGAACGCGTCACCTGCGGATAGGCCTCCGGCACGGTGAGGCCGCCATCGGGCGCCAGTCCGCCCAGCAGGATGTCGGTGAAGGGCGTCGGCGGCATACCGCCGCGAGTCGAGATGTACTTCATGGAAAAGTCAGTGGCACCGGGCCGTCCCAGGCCACTGATGCGCCCCCCCGGGGGGCAGCGACCATCGTGAGCGTGCGGGCCGTTCCATTCTAGTTCCTGCCGAGTTCTTCCAGGCGGATGCGCGTGACCTTGCCTGACACGGTCGGTAGCGCCTCCATCTTCGCCATCGCCGCGTTGACCCGCTTCTCCACCGTGAGGTGGGTGAGCATCACGATGTCCACCTGGTCCTCGCCCTCGCCCGGTTCCTTCTGCACCATCGCGTCGATGGAGATTGTGTTGTCGGCGAGGATGCGCGTGATGTCCGCCAGCACGCCGGGACGATCCAGTACCCGCAGCCGCAGGTAGTAGGAGGTCTCCACCTCCTCCATCGGCAGGATCGGGGTATCCGAGAGCTGATCCGGCTGGAATGCGAGATGCGGGACTCGATTGCCCGGATCGGCGGTGTGCATGCGCGTCACGTCCACCAGATCCGCGACGACCGCCGATGCGGTCGGCTCGGCGCCCGCTCCCGCTCCGTAATACAACGTCGCTCCGACCGCGTCACCCTTGACCAGAACCGCATTCATGACACCTTCGACGTTGGCGATCAGCCGACGCGCAGGGATCAGGGTCGGGTGCACCCGAAGCTCGATGCCGTTGGCCGCGCGGCGCGTAATGCCGAGCAGCTTGATGCGATAGCCGAGCTGCTCTGCGTAACGGATGTCGTCCCGCGTGAGCTTCGAGATGCCTTCGGTGTAGGCCTTTTCGAACTGCATGGGGATGCCGAACCCGATGGCCGCCATGATGGTGAGCTTGTGCGCGGCATCGACGCCTTCGATGTCGAAGGTCGGATCGGCCTCGGCGTAACCAAGCCGCTGTGCTTCCTTCAGCACCGTATCGAAGGCGAGCCCCTTGTCGCGCATCTCCGACAGGATGAAGTTGCTGGTGCCGTTGATGATGCCGGCGATCCACTCGATGCGATTGGCCGTGAGGCCTTCGCGCAGCGCCTTGATGATCGGAATGCCGCCCGCCACGGCCGCTTCGAACGCGACCATCACGCCCTTGCGGCGCGCCGCCGCGAAGATATCGTTGCCGTGGGTTGCGAGCAGCGCCTTGTTCGCCGTGACCACGTGCTTGCCGTTTTCGATGGCGGCGAGGATGAGATCCTTCGCCACGGTATAGCCGCCGATCAGCTCCACCACGATATCGATGGCCGGGTCGCGCACGACCGCGAACGCGTCGTCGGTCAGGCGGGCCGCGTCGCCGACCAGTTGGCGTGCGCGCGCCTGGTCCTTGTCCGCGACGATGTCGATGACGATGCCGCGGCCGGCGCGACGCAGGATCTCTTCCTGGTTGCGGCGCAGCACGTTGAACGTGCCGCCGCCGACGGTACCGATGCCCAGCAGGCCCACACGAATCGGGTTCATGTCAGCGGCACCGGGCCGCCCCAAGGCACTGACGCACCCCCTTGGGGGGCAGCGAACGAAGAGAGCGTGGGGGTCATGTCAAATTCTTTCGGAAACTGAAGGAGGGAATGGTGTAGCCCTCACGGAAATAGAACCGGTGCGCACCGCCGCGCTGCACCCCCGACTCGAGATCGACGCCCGGACAGCCCCGCGTCTTCGCTTCGACCTCGATCCAGCCGATCAGCGCATGACCGACACCACGGGAACGTCGGCGCTCGTCCGTGACGAGATCGTCGACGTAGCAGCGCAAACCCACGTGCGTGTTGCGGTAGAGGCGAAAGATCGCGACGCCCGCGACGCGGTCTTCCGCGATGGCGACCGCCATCTCACCGCCGTCGGCAAAGATGCCCTGCATGGCGCCCACGTAGTCCTGCTGGATCTGTGGCCGCAGCTGACGATGCACGGGTTCGGCCGCCGCAAGCAAAGCCGCGTCGAGGACCTTCCCGTCCGGGCTCGAGACCCGGACCACCGCGATGCTCATCCCGCCCGCACCAGCGCCGGTGGCGCCATCACTCCGTCCTCGCGGAACATCTGCTTGATGCCGCGTACCGCCTGGCGCGTACGCTCGAGATTCTCGATCAGCGCGAAGCGCACGTATTCGTCGCCGTAGTCGCCGAAGCCGATGCCGGGCGACACCGACACCTTCGCCTGGGCCAGCAGTTTCTTCGCGAATTCCAGCGACCCGAGGTGACGGTAGGGCTCCGGAAGGCGAGCCCAGATGTACATGGACGCCTTGGGTTTCGTCACCATCCACCCCGCTTCCTGCAGCCCCTTGTACAGCACGTCGCGGCGCTGCTCGTACTTGAGCCGGATTTCCTCGACACAATCCTGCGGCCCTTCGAGCGCTGCGATCGCCGCCACCTGGATCGGCGTGAAGGTACCGTAGTCGTGGTAACCCTTGATGCGTGCCAGTGCGTTCACGAGCTTGGGGTTGCCGACCATGAAGCCGATACGCCAGCCCGCCATGTTGTAGCTCTTCGACATGGTGAAGAACTCCACCGCCACGTCGCGGGCACCCGGCACCTGCATGATGGAAGGAGCCTTCCAGCCGTCGAAGACGATGTCGGCATAGGCGAGATCGTGCACCACGTAGATGCCGTGTTCGCGCGCCAGCGCCACCAGGCGCTCGAAGAAATCCAGTTCCACGCAACGCGCCGTCGGATTGGACGGGAAGCCCACGATCAGCAGCTTGGGCTTCGGCGTGCATTCGCGGATCGCGCGCTCCACTTCTTCCAGGAAGTCGACGTCGTCGGTCATGCGCACATGACGCACGTCGGCGCCGGCGATCACTGCCCCGTATATGTGAATCGGGTACGACGGGTTGGGCACGAGGACCGTATCACCCCGATCCAGCACCGCCAGCATCAGGTGGGCGAGCCCTTCCTTGGAACCGATGGTGACGATCGCTTCGGTTTCCGGATCGAAGTTGACGCCGTAGCGGCGCTCGTACCAGTCGCAGATCGCCTTGCGCAGGCGGGGAATGCCCTTCGACACGGAATAGCCGTGGGTGTCAGGCCGGTGGGCCGCCTCCATCAGCTTGTCGAGGATGTGCTGAGGCGTGGGCCCATCGGGGTTGCCCATGCTCATGTCGATGATGTCCTCGCCGCGACGGCGGGCGGCCTGCTTCAGCTCGCCGGTGATGCTGAACACGTAAGGCGGCAGGCGCTTGATGCGGGGGAACTCGTGCATGGATTCGGCTCGTCAGGCCCGGGAAGCGGGCCTAAAAATGCTAATGTTACGAGACCTTACCTCATTTGAGCAATCGGAAATCCCCCGTGAAGCTGCACCTCGACCGGCTCGACGGTCGCAATTCGTTCACCGGCTACGGCGCAGGCTACGTGAGCGTCAACGGCCGGCGCCACGAGACGAGCCTCGTGGTGTTCCCGGACCGGCTGATCGATCCTTGGCCGGTCGCTTCGTTCGACCAGCTGGTCGAGCCCGCCCTCGACTTCCTCGCCCCCCTGCCGCTCGAGATCGTGCTCGTGGGTACCGGGCAAACCATGCAGATGCTGCACCCCCGGCACTACCGCCGGCTTTCGGAAGCACGCATCGGCGTCGAGGTGATGGACACCAGCGCCGCGTGCCGGACCTACAACATTCTGCTGGCCGAAGGGCGCAAGGTGGCCGCGGCGCTGGTGGTGGCCTGAGGCCCTCGCCTTGCGCCGGGACCTCAGCCCGTCAGCTTCTCGGGTTCCACCCCTACACGCACGGCACCCCAGTGGCGTCCGCGGATGAAGATCGGCATCGACAGATCGTTCAAGAGCTCGCCCGTGTCGCGCAGATAGGTCTGCAGCAGCATCGGCTGTTCGCTGCGCGCGGCGTTGATCGCCGTGTCGTCGTTGAAGATGCGCTTGTCGCGGCTCGCTACGAGATCCTTCGCGGCATCACCGGTGGGCGGCTGCGCGAACTTGCGATTGTGCGTGGGCGCGTAGCCGTTCTCATCCACGGCGATCGCGAAACGCGCGCCATCGAAAGCTTCCAGCAACGCATCGCCGAGCGCCTGCAACCGCGCTTCGCAGGTCTGATCGTAGGCCGTGCGGAACTTCTTGGGCTGCGAGCCGGGAATCTCGCGGTAGTTGCGATCGAACACGTCGATGCCGGCGCTGGCGGTTTGGGTGAGATACGCCTCGACTTCGTCGCGATAGCGACGCGCGACCCGCTGGAGCCGGTCGAGCGCGGTGTCGCCCAACTCGAACTGCGCACCGGTCGCCAGCATGCGCTCCGTGGCCGCGCGGAAGCCCTTGGTACGAGCGCGGCTCGTGTCCATGCGCTGCGACACGGTGGCGCTGATCTCGTGGATCTCGTCCATGCGGGCGTGGATCTCGCGGTTGGCAGTCTGCAGGCCGGTCATGGCCCCTGCCATCTCCTCGAGTTGCTGGTTCATCGCGCCAAGATCTTCGACCATCGCCTGGAAGCGTTCGGAGGAACTGCTCAGCACCGTGCCGGTCCGCCGCGTGTCTTCGTCGATGCGATCGCTGTCGCGTGCCGTCGCTTCCACCAACCGTATCATCTCGCCGGTACCTTCCGCGATCACCGCGGTGGCGGATTTCACCTTCTCGGCGAGCTTGCGCACTTCGTCCGCCACGACGGCGAACCCGCGGCCGGCTTCACCCGCCCGCGCCGCCTCGATCGCCGCGTTCAACGCGAGCAGATTGGTCTGGTCCGAGATGTCGTTGATGAGCGCGCCGATGTCGCGAATGGAACGGGACCGCTCCGACAGCGATTGCACCGTCTCGCGAAACGCCGCGAGACTGCGGCCTACACCCTCGGTGAGGCGCGACACCTCGAGCATCTCGGCGCCCGATTCGCGGACCACCACGAGGTTGGCCGCGGTGGCTTCCGATACGGTCCGCGCGCGCTCCGCCATGCCTTCCACGGCATCGGTCACGGTCTGGCTGCTGGCGAACACGTTGTCGGCCAGATTCTGCTGCCGTCCGGCGTTGCGGGCCGACTCGTCCAGGTCCTTGGCGAGCTGTGCTGCTGCGGTCGCGATTTCGCTGCCCGATTCGCGGGCCACCTGCACCAGGCCGGCAATGCGATCGACCAGCGCGTTCACGCTGGCAGCGGCAGCCGCGATTTCGGACGAGCCGGCGGCATCGAGGCGGTTCGCCAACGGCGCGGTGCCGTCGCTCAAGGCCTGGACGGAAGCGGCAATCCGGATGAGGGGCCGGGTGATGCGCTCCTGCAGCTGCCACCAGCCAAGCGCGCCGGCGCCGACCCCTGCCAACAGGCCGCTCGCGGCCGCAACCGCAATTCCGGCCCCCAGTGACCCCAGCAGGGCCACGGTACCCGCGGTGGCCGCGGCTGTTCCACCAAGCCAGCCTGCGATCAACCACTTGCCCGAAATACCCGGCACTTCACCCATGCATCGCTCCGTTCGAGTGGATCCGGGCAGTGGCCATCCACCCCCGGGCATGAGAGGAATTTTCGGACTCCGCGGCTCGAACTTGAGGCTGCCGACCGGCTGCCTCCGCGCCCGCTACAACCCCGCCAGCACCCGCAAATGGGCAGCCGCGCTGCGCCCCAGGGCGTGCAACTCGTACCCACCCTCGAGGAGAGACACGATGCGCCCCTCGGCAAAGCGCTCGGCCACCTCGACCAGGCGCTCGGTGACCCATGTGTAGTCCGATTCGACCAGATTGAGCGCGGCCATGTCGTCGTCGCGATGGGCATCGAAGCCAGCCGACACCAACAGCATCTGCGGTCGGAACGCGGCCAGCGCGGGCAGCCAGTGCTGCTCCACCGCCGCCCGGAACTCGGTGCCGCCACTGTACGCGGCGAGCGGAATGTTGACCATGCGTTCCGAGCGCCCGTCGATGCCGCTGTACGGATAGAACGGGTGCTGGAACGTGGACACCATCAACACTCGCGGATCGTCGCGAAAGATGTCCTCGGTCCCGTTGCCGTGATGGACGTCGAAATCGACCACCGCCACACGGTCGAAGCCATGCACGTCCAGCGCATGGGCAGCAGCCACCGCCACGTTGTTGAAGAAACAAAAACCCATGGCCCGCCGGCGCTCCGCGTGGTGGCCGGGCGGTCGCACGTTGCAGAACGCATTGGCGGCCTTGCCGCCGGCCACGAGATCCGTGGCCAGGACCGCGGCACCGGCCGCGCGCAAGGCCGCACGGTGCGTGAAGGCATTCATCGCCGTGTCGGGATCGAGATGCACGACACCGTGCTCGGGGCCCACGGCCGCGAGTGCCGCGACATAGTCGGGTGCATGCACGCGCTCCAGGTGCTCGCGCAACGCGAGCGGCGCTTCATGGACGTCGAGCCCGGGCATCAGGCCCGAGGCGATCAACTGGTCCTCGATGGCGCCGACGCGCGCCGGACATTCCGGATGGTGCCGGCCCATGTCGTGCAACGTGCAGTCGGGATGATGGATGAAGGCAGTGCTCATCGGCGCTCGGCGGGGTTCGATCCGCTTCGATGGTACCCACGGCGCGGCCGAGCGTCCATGCCGCCTCGCCCAGCCCATTTGCCTTGAGGCGGCGATCGGCCATACAGTCGCTCGAGATCCCCGCCCGACGTCCTCCAAGTGTCCGCCCATCCGCTCACACCCCTGTTCGCGCCGCGCAGCATCGCGGTGATCGGCGCGAGCGAGGTGGCCGGCAGCGTCGGCGCCGTGCTCATGGAGAACCTGCGCGGCGGTCGCTACACGGGCAAGCTGTACGCGGTGAATCCGCGGCACGCGAGCCTGTTCGGTGCACCCGCATGGCCGTCCATCGACGCGGTGCCCGAAGCAGTGGATCTCGCCGTCATCGGCACGCGTGCCGAAACCCTCCCGGGCATTCTCGAGCGCTGTGCCGCACGCCGCGTACCGGCGGCCGCGATCATCTCCGCCGGCCTCACCGACGCGACGCGCGACGGTGCACGCCTGCTGCAGCAGGTGGGTCGCATCGCCCGCGAGCACGGCATCCGCCTGCTCGGTCCGAATTCCATGGGCGTGATCCGGCCGGCGCTCGGCATGAACGCCACGTTCACGCTGGCGACGGTCAATCCGGGCAGTGTCGCACTGGTCTCGCAATCCGGCGGGCTCGCGAGCGCCATTCTCGACTGGGCGGTCGCCGATGGGGTCGGCTTCTCTAGCGTGCTGTCGCTCGGCAATCAGCTCGACGTCGACTTTGCCGAAGCGCTCGACTACCTGACCGTCGACGGCGAAACCGAGAGCATCGTCCTCTATCTCGAAGGCATCCGCACCGCGCGCCGCTTCATGAGTTCGCTGCGTGCCGCCGCGCGCGTGAAGCCGGTGATCGTCCTGAAGACCGGACGCGGCGCCTCCGGGGCACGCGCGGCCGCGACGCACACGGGTGCCATGACCGGCGCCGACGACGTGTTCGACGCCGCTTTGCGCCGGGCCGGTGCGGTGCGCGTGGAGACCTTCACGCAGTTGCTGTCGGCGGCGAAGTGTCTTTCGTCGCGCTACCGGGCGACGGGACGCAACCTCGCCATCGTCACCAACGGCGGCGGACCGGGTGTGATGGCTGCGGATCGCGCGGCCGAAGCCGGACTCGTCGTCGGCACTCTCTCGCCCGACACCATCGCGACCCTCGACAAGGTGTTGCCGGCGGCATGGTCGCGCGGCAATCCGGTGGATCTGCTCGAAGACGCCGACACGGCGCGCTACCGGCATGCGGTCGAGGCCTGCCTCGCCGATCCGAAGGTCGACGGCGTGGTCACGATCCTGACCCCGCAGGGCATGACCGATCCCGCCGGCGTGGCGAGCGCCGTGGTCGACATCTCCCATCGCCAGTCGAAGCAGCTGATCGCATGCTGGATGGGCGACGAGCGCGTGCGCAAGGCCCGGGAAATCCTGCAGGCCGCGCAACTGCCCGTGTTCCGCACGCCGGAGCCGGCGGTCGAAGCCTTCGCCAACATCGCGTCGTTCTACCAGAATCAGCGCCTGCTCATGCAGGTGCCCGGGCCGTTGTCGCAACCGCTGCGACCCGACGTGGATGCGGCACGTTCGGTGATCGAAGCAGCACTGGGCGAGCGGCGTCGCGTCCTTTCGGAAATGGAATCGAAGACCCTGCTCGCGGCCTTCCACATTCCGGTCGCGACCACCATCGTCGCCACGACGGCGCAGCAGGCCATCATGATCGCGCAGCAGCTAGGCTTTCCGGTGGCGATGAAGGTCCAGTCACCCGACGTGTCGCACAAGTCCGATTCAGGCGGCGTGCGCCTCAACATCACGTCGACCGAAGGCGTGCGTGCCGCTTTCGCGGACATCACCGACCAGGTGAAGGCGGCCCGACCCGACGCCCGAGTAGACGGCATCGCCATCGAGCGCATGGTGGTGAAGCGCTACGGGCGCGAGCTGCTGGTGGGGGTGGTGAAGGACCCGGTGTTCGGCCCGGTCATCACCTGCGGATCCGGGGGCACCGCGGTGGAACTGATCGCGGATCGCGCCACGGCCCTGCCCCCGCTCAACGGCTTCCTCGCCCGCAACCTGATCGAGCGCACCCGCGCTGCCGCCACTCTCGGCAGCTGGCGCGGCGGGCCGCCGGCCGACATGGCCGCGCTCGAGGACGTGCTGCTGCGCGTCTCCGAGATGGTGTGCGAACTGCCCTGGCTCACCGAGATGGATGTGAATCCCGTGATCCTCGACGACGCCGGCGCGGTGGCGGTCGATGCACGCATCGTCGTCGATCCGTTGCCGCCATCCGCGGCACTCGACCGCTACGGCCACATGGCGATCTGTCCGTATCCGTCACACCTCACACAGAGCTGGGTCGCGCGCGACGGGCGCGAGATCGTGATCCGTGCGATCCGCCCCGAGGATGCGGAGATGGAACAGGAGTTCGTGCGCAACCTCTCCGACGAGTCGCGCTATTTCCGGTTCATCAACGCGATCCATGAGCTGTCCGATCGCATGCTGGTGCGCTTCACCCAGATCGACTACGACCGCGAGCTCGCCCTGGTTGCCGTCGCCAACGAGGCCGGCCGCGATGTCCAGTGGGGCGTGGCTCGCTACGCCATCGCGGCCGACGGCCTTTCGTGCGAGTTCGCGATCGTCGTCGCGGATGCCGCGCAAGGCATGGGTCTGGGTACCCGCCTCATGGCGAGCCTGCTGGACGCGGCCCGCGCCCGGGGCCTCCAGACCATGGAAGGTTTCGTGCTTTCCACCAACCACAAGATGTTGAAGCTGATGGAGTCCCTCGGCTTCGACGCCACCACCACCGCCGACGATCCAACGCTGAAGCGCGTTGTCAAACGCCTGGTGTAGCGGGGAGAGGTATTCGCCCCGCCTTCGGCTTCAGTTCCGCCCGCTCCGGCCGTCATAGCATTGATGAACACCGAAATCCGCCCCGTCCTCACCGCCATCGGCCGCATCATCCTCGGCAAGGAGCGTCAGGTGCGCCTTACCTGCGCCTGCCTGCTCGCCCGCGGCCACCTGCTCATCGAGGATCTTCCCGGGGTGGGCAAGACCACCCTCGCCCATGCGCTCGCCAAGGCGCTCGGCCTGGACTTCCAGCGCGTGCAGTTCACCAGCGACCTGCTGCCCGCAGACATCCTCGGCGTATCGGTGTTCGACCGCGAAAGCGGTGCGTTCAAGTTCCATCCGGGGCCGATCTTCTCGCAGGTGGTGCTGGCCGACGAAGTGAATCGTGCGACGCCGAAGGCGCAGAGCGCCCTGCTGGAAGCGATGGAGGAGCACCAGGTCACCATCGAAGGCGAAACGCGCAAGCTGCCCGAACCCTTCTTCGTGATCGCCACGCAGAATCCATCGCACCAGGTCGGCACCTTCCCGCTGCCCGAATCGCAGCTCGACCGATTCCTGATGCGCATCCAGCTGGGTTATCCCGATGCAGCGGCGGAACGCGCACTGCTCTCCGGCAGCGAGCGCCGCGACATGATCGATGAACTGACCGCCGCGATCGATCCGCAGGGCCTGGTCGAACTTCAACGCCGCGTGCGCGAAGTGCACGCGGCACCGGCGTTGCTCGACTATGTGCAGGCGCTGCTCGCCCATACTCGCCGCTCGGCGGATTTCATCACGGGCCTGAGCCCGCGTGCCGGGCTCTCGCTGCTCAACGCCGCGCGCGCCTGGGCGTTCATGGACGGCCGCAGCGCCGTGCTGCCTGAAGATCTGCAAGCCGTGCTTCCACCTGTAGCCGGACACCGGCTGCACGCGGCCAACGGCTATGCGCGGCTTTCGTCCGACGATCTCGCCGGCAAGCTGATAGCGGAAGTCGCGATTCCATAGCAGCAGCGATGCGAGATACCCGGCGAGGGGATCGCTATGGCGCGGAGGAGGGGCCCCATCCCAGGATGGGGATCCGACCGCAACAGCGATCGACGGGGCGGCGATCCCCCGTGCGCCGGGACGCGGGTCGCATCCCCCCAGGGGGCCTCTGCTCCGCCGCGTTCGCCGCCCCAACCGAAGGTTGGGGATCGACGGTCAATCGAGTCAGCGCTCGAGCCGAATGCGGCTACGCCTTGCGCTCGCTGCGCCGGTCCTGAGGCTCGCGGATGCCGCCTTCGCCGTCGCCCGTCGCCGACTGGATCCTGCCGCAGCACGGGACCGAGCACGGCCCGGTGGTGCTCACCCAGCGCCGCGTCTACATCCTGCCCACCGGACTGGGGCTGCTGTTCGCCGTCACCATCGTGTTGCTGCTGATCGGCTCCATCAACTACAACCTCAGCCTGGGTTACGTGCTCACGTTCCTGCTCGCCGGGCTGGGTGTTGTGGCAATGCTGCACACGTGGCGCAATCTCGCCCGCCTCAGCCTGCGGCCGGGACGCGTGAGCCCGGTATACGCGGGCGAGCATGCGGTCTTCGCGATCACGCTCGAGAACCATGCGGGATTCGACCGCATCGCGATCGGCATCAGCGCGGAGGCCGCGACCGCCAGCTACGCCGACATCCCGGCGCAGGCCGCAGCATCGATCAATATCGCGTTGCCCACCGCACGGCGCGGCTGGCTGCCGCTGGGGCGCTTTCGTGTCTTCACCACCTTTCCGCTCGGCCTGTTTCGCGCATGGTCGAACGTGGAACTTGACGAGCGCTGCCTCGTGTATCCGCAACCTGAGCCCGGCGACCCGCCACTGCCCATCGCCACTGCCGTCGCCGGCGAGAGCGGGCTGCACGGGCGCGGCGCCGAGGACTTCGCCGGCCTGCGCGAATATCACCCGGGCGACTCGCCCCGCCACGTGGCCTGGAAGGCCTACGCGCGCGGCGACCAGCTCCTCACCAAACAGTTCGGCGGTCGTGCGAGCAGCGAAGTGTGGCTTGACTGGGCCACGACGCCAGGACACTTCGGTGTCGAGCAACGCCTGGCCCGCCTGACGCGTTGGGTGCTGATGGCGGAGGCCGACGCTACCGCCTATGGCCTCAAGTTGCCCGGGCGCGAGATTCCTCCCGGGCTCGGCGCCAATCATCGTGAGGCGTGCCTGCAGGCGCTCGCCCTGTACGATCCGAAAGGTGGACGGTGAGCATCCCGGTCGCCGAGAACCTGTCCACCGGACGGGTCGTTGCGCTGATCGGCAGCCTCGCGCTGGTGGTCGCTCCGCACGCCGTACGCATCCCTCTCTGGATCGCGTTGATCGCCACCAGCGTGATGATCCTGCGGGCCGCCCTCGCCTGGCGCGGGCGCGGCCTGCCGCCGCCGCGCTTGCTCGTGGTGCTTGCCATCGGCTCCATCGTCGGCATCTGGCTTTCGTTCGGGATGCTGTTCAACCGCGACGCCGCGGTCGCACTGCTCGTGCTGATGCTGTGCCTCAAGATGATGGAGCTGCGCAGCCTGCGCGATGCGGTGGTGCTGATCCTGCTGGGTTACTTCCTGGTCATCACCAACTTCCTGTACTCGCAGACGCTGCCGATGGCGCTGTACCTGCTCGGTTGCGTGTGGCTCATCACCGCCTGTCTCGTGGCATTCCAGTACCGCACCGCCACGCCCGACCCGCGTCCGATGCTGCGCATGTCGGGCCTGATGCTGGCGCAGGCGATCCCGCTGATGCTGGTGTTCTTCCTGTTGTTCCCGCGCGTGCAAGGTCCGCTCTGGGGGCTCCCGCAGGCTTCCGCCTCCGCGCTCTCGGGTCTCTCCGACAGCATGTCTCCGGGCAGCCTCTCGAGCCTGAGCCTGTCCGACGCTGTCGCATTCCGCGTGGAGTTCGACTCACCGCCGCCCAAGGCGAACAAGCTCTACTGGCGCGGCCCGGTGCTGTGGGATTTCGACGGCCGCACCTGGCGCGGCGGCGACGCCGCACCGCGCATCGGGCGGGACATCGAGACCGTCGGCACGCCGATCCGCTACACCATCACCCTCGAGCCGCACAACATGCGCTGGATGTTCGCGATCGACCTGCCGGCACAGCGGCTCGAAGGCGCGCTCCAGACCCAGGACTTCCAGCTGCTCTCGATCCGGCCGGTGCGGGCGCGCCAGCGCTACGCCATGAGTTCGCATCTCGATTATCGCTACGGGGCCAACGAACCGCGTCGCAACCTCGCACGGGCACTGCAACTGCCCGAAGGATTCAACCCCCGCGCGCGCAAGCTGGCGGCGGACCTGTATGCGCGCAGTTCGACAGCGGACGAAGTGGTCCAGTCGGTGCTCGCACTGTTCCGCGGTCAACCGTTCTACTACACGCTGGTGCCGCCCGAGCTCGGCCGCGATGGCATCGACGAATTCCTGTTCGAGACGCGACGCGGATTCTGCGAGCACTATGCTGCGAGCTTCGTCTTCCTGATGCGTGCCGCCGGGGTGCCAGCCCGCATCGTGACCGGCTATCAGGGCGGGGTGCTGAACCCCATCGGCAATTATCTGATCGTGCGCCAGTCCGAAGCGCATGCCTGGGCCGAAGTTTGGATGGGCGACGAGGGCTGGGTCCGCGTCGACCCCACTGCCGCGGTTTCGCCGATGCGCATCGAGGCCGGCATCGCGGGCGCCGTGCCGGCCGGCGACCCATTGCCGCTGATGGTGCGCACCGACAGCGAATGGTTGAAGCGCTTGCGCTTCTCGTGGGACGCCGCCGCCAACGGCTGGAATCAATGGGTGCTCGGGTACACGCCCGAGCGACAGATGCAGATGCTGCAGCGCGCCGGCTTTGCACGCCCGAACTGGCAGAACCTCGCCGTGGCGCTGATGGCGGTGACCTCGTTCGTCACGGCGATCCTGTGCATGCTGCTCCTCGCACGCCTGCGACGGCGGGTGCCCGATCCGGTGTTGTCGCCGTGGCTGGCACTCCAGGCGAAGCTCACGCGCATCGGTCTCGGCCCGCGCCCGGGCGAAGGCCCCATGCACTGGTCGGAACGCGCGGCCACCGCGCTGCCAGCGGAAGTCGCTGACCGCCTGCGCTCGCTGGCTGACCTGTACGTACGGTTGCGCTACGGACGCGATCGGGCGAAGGGGCGTGAAGTCGCGGAGCTCCGGCGTGGCGTGCGGGCGTTGCGGGTGTAGGGCGAACGAACAGCAGAACATCTTTCACCACGAAGGACACGAAGAGCACGAAGGAATCACGAAGGCAGGGGCTTGGGAGCACGGGGCCACGCGATCTTCCGCCGTCTTCGTGCTTCCTTCGTGGCCTTCGTGTCCTTCGTGTTGAAAGATGTTGCTTCGGAAGCTTCAACCGGAGGTGGCACCCGGCAAACGCGTCAGAGGATCCACCGGTTTGCCGAAGCGCCGGATCTCGAAATGCAGCGCAGTACGACTGGCATCCGTGTCGCCCATCTCCGCGATGCGCTGACCGCGCTTCACCGTCTCGCCTTCCTTAACCACGATCTGGCTGTTGTGCGCGTACACCGACAGGAACATGTCGTTGTGCTTGATGATGACCAGCTTGCCGTAGCCGCGCAGGCCGCTGCCGCTGTACACCACCTTGCCCGGTGCCGCGGCAAAGACCGGCTGACCGGCCTTGCCGCCGATCCCCACGCCCTTCAACTTGCCGCTCTCGCCGAACCGATAGAGCACGTCGCCCTTGGCCGGCCAGACCCAGTCCATGCGGTCCTCGTCATCGGCGGCACGGGCGGCTGGCGGCTCCTTGGCCGGCTTCGCCTCGGGCGGCGCCGATGGCGCCGGAGCCGCGGCGGCTGCGGCAGCGACCGGTTTCGCGTCAGGCTTGGGCTCTGCCTTCGCGTCGGACTTGGGCTCGGGCTTCCCCTCGGATTTGGACTCGGCCTGCAACGGCTTCGGCACCGCACCGCCGAGTTGCGCGAACGCCTTGTCGGAATAGGCAAGCGTGACGGCCTTCGGTTCGGTGATCGTGCGCACGGCCGGCGGCGCGGCCTCGCCGGCATTGGCCGCTTCCGCTGCGGCCGGTGGCACCGCAGCACCCGGCAAGGCCTCGACCTTCGTCGCGCCCTTCGTCGGGATGGCCTTGACGATGGGCTGCTCGGCGAGATCGGCGGGCGCGGTCAGTCGCAGACGCTGGCCGACCCGGATCACCGAGGGATCGGTGAGCTCGTTCCAAGTGGCCAGTTCCTTGTAGTCGAAGCCGAAATCGAGCGCGATGCTGTAGAGCGTGTCGCCGCGCGCAACCACGTAGTACTCAGGGCGCTCGTCGCCCTTGCGTCGACTTTCGCGGGGCGCAGCGGCTGGTGCCGTCACGGCCGGCGTTGCCACCGCCGCTGACTGCTTGGCAGCGGGAACAGCGGGCCGCACGCTGCCGGCCGGCGCCGGCCCCGGCGCGCGATCCGGCGCCGTGCTGACTTCCTGGATGTGCGTGCACGCCACCAGGCTCACCACGGCGCCAAGCCACGCAAGGCGCAGCATCGTTCGCTTCATCGCATCAGGCCGGGCAGCAGCGGCACGAAGTTCACCTCCTCGAGCACTGACTGCGTGAAGCCGCGATCGGTTCGCTCGATCAGCACCAGGCGCTGCTCGCGGGTCCCGATGGGCATCACCAGACGCCCGCCCGGCCCGAGCTGGTCGGAGAGCTCATCCGGCACCGCCGCCGCAGCAGCAGCCATCACGATCGCATCGTAGGGCGCGCCGCCCTTGAACCCGAGGGTCCCGTCCGCATGCTTCAGCCGCACGTTCGTGACGCGCAACTCGCGCAAACTGCGCCGCGCCTTCGTGAGCAGCGCCGAGATCCGTTCGACCGAGTGCACTTCGATTGCGAGACGCGACAGGACCGTGGCCTGGTAGCCGCAACCGGTCCCGATCTCGAGCACCTTCGGAATCGGGGTGCGACCCGCACGTGCCAGCTCGAGCATGCGGGCGACGGTGAGCGGCGCCGAGATGGTCTGGCCAAAACCGATGGGCAGGGCACTATCGTCGTAGGCCCGGGTTGCGAGCGCCTCGTCGACGAAGATGTGACGCGGGATCTCCGCCATGGCCGCCAGGACCACGGCATCGCGAATCCCCTGCTCGCGCAGCCGCTCGACCATCCGCAGCCGGGTCCGCTGCGAGGTCATGCCGATGCCGAGGTGTCTGCTGTCCACGCCGGTCTCGCGCGTCGCTGTCCCGGGTCAGCCCGCGATCCACGCGCGCAGCGCGTCGAGCTGTGCGAAGCGGGTCAAATCCATCTGCAGTGGTGTGACCGACACCCGGCCGGCCGCGACTGCGTGGAAGTCGGTCCCAGGTCCGGCATCGGCGGCATCGCCGGCCGCGCCCACCCAGTACACGATGTCGCCGCGCGGCGTGCTGGACTTGATGACCGGCTCGGCCTTGTGCCGCTTCCCGAGCCGCGTCACCTCGATGTCTCCGAGCTGCGCCGCGGGCACGTCCGGCACGTTGACGTTCAGCAGGAAGGCCTCGGTCAGGCGGCCCGCCTGATGGCGGCGCACGAGCTCGGCAGCAACCTCGCCGGCCGTGGCGAAATGGGCGCCGGAGCGGCCCGCCAGCGATACCGCGATCGACGGGATGCCCAGCAGGAACCCCTCCGTCGCCGCGGCCACGGTCCCGGAGTAGATCGTGTCGTCGCCCATGTTCGAGCCGTGATTGATGCCCGATACCACCATGTCGGGCAGCTGATCGAGCAAGCCCGTGACGGCGAGGTGCACGCAGTCGGTCGGGGTGCCATTCACGTAGAGGAAACCGTTGGCTGCCTGGCGCACGGTGAGCGGGCGATCGAGCGTCAGCGAATTGCTGGCGCCGCTGCGATCACGCTCGGGCGCCACCACCGTGACCTCGCCGAGCGGTTTCAGCGCCTGCGCGAGAGCCGCCAAGCCCGGCGCGAAGTAACCGTCGTCATTGCTCAGCAGAATGCGCATGGGATTCGGATCAGGGGCATGCCGGCGGGGATCGGAGGCAGGGGCGGCGCACTCGAATTCCACCGCGGGACAGGCGTCCCACGCTCGCACATCGACGCTCGACAATCGATCGGAGCCGGAGGATCCGGAACGTCGACTTGCCGCACCTCATGCGGGTGCCCTCTCCCCGACCGGATGAAGCCGCTAGTCTAGCATCGCGTCCGGGTGTGCGGTGAGCGCGAAACCATGTCTGGTCGCAGTCGACGCCAAGTGCACGGCCTATACTTTCGCCGAGGCAAGCATCGGGGGTTGGACGCATGATCGTACACGGCACAGGCGCCCTGCCGCATGAACTCGGAACAGCGGAGTCGCCGCGGGCCGCAGCGCTCGCGAATGTCAGGTTCATCCCAAGCGAGCATGAACTTCCTGGTCGTTGACGATCACCCGCTGGTGCGCCGGGGAGTCCGGCAGATGCTCGAAGAGGCCTACCACGGTGCGAGCGTCATCGAAGCCGATCGTGGCGAGGACGCGGTCGAACACGTGCGCCGCGAGCCCTGGGACCTGGTGCTGATGGACCTGTCGTTGCCGGGCATGTCGGGCATGGACGCGCTCGAGCGCATCGGGCGGATCCGCCCCGGGCAGAAGGTCCTGGTGGTGAGCATGCACGAGGCGGACGAACTTGCCGTCCGTGCGCTCAAGGCGGGCGCCGCCGGATACATCAACAAGGCGCACGCCGCCGAGGAACTGCTCGGTGCCATCGCGCACATCGTGCGCGGCCGGCGCTACGTGAGCCCGGAGGTGGCAGAACTCCTCGCCGACCGTATCCAGAGCAACCACAACCAGCCGGCGCACGAAGCGCTGTCATCGCGCGAGTTCCGGGTGATGTGCCTGCTCGCGCAAGGGCGCAGCATCGTGGACATCGCCGGGGAGTTGTCGATCAGTCCCAAGACCGTCAGCACCTATCGCGCACGGGTTCTCGAGAAGCTGCGCCTCGAGACCAACGCGGATCTCACGCGCTACTGCCTCGCCCACCGCCTCGTGGCTTGAGGTCGGCCGCTTGTAGTCCTTCCCTGACACCGATGCGAGTGGATCGACGGCACGGTCCGGTCCGTTCGGCTGATGGTCGCCGGGCCCGCCGCCGGCCAGACTTCCACCCCGACAGGATCCCCGCCCCTGGGCCGCAGCCTGCAACTAAGAGAAGACTGCCGATGATCACGACCACGCATCCGATTCTGTTCCCACGGAACAGGCGCCCGCAGGCGCGCTCCATCAGTCCGGGCTCGAGCCTGCTACTGGATGCGCTCGAGCAGGGGATGGTGCGCCTGCAGGCGACCGAGGCGCACACACGGGCCACCCGGGGCGACGTGGATGTGGCCGGCTATTCGGCGCTGTTGGCGGGGCTCTGGACCGCCTATGCCGGCATCGAGCAACGTCTCATCGCATTCGCACCGGCGCCGGTCCTGGAAGTGCTGCCGCAATTGCGCGCCTCCTTGCTGCTCGAAGATGTCGCGACCCTGCGGCAGCCGGGCGTGCTGCGATCCGTCATGAAGTCTACGGCACACCCACCCGCGATCCACAGCAGCGCTGCGGCCATCGGTGCCGTCCATGCGATGGAGTACATCGACGGTGCCGCCGGAGCCATGTTGGCCACGCTTCGCAACGACGCTGGACTGCCCCGGGCCCACGCGTTTTTCCAATGGTGTGCTGACCAGCACGCACGGCGCTGGCCGCTCGCGCAGCGGATCACGGGCGAAGCAATGGCGAGTTCGACGACCGACGTGGTGGACGGCGTCCACGCAGCGTTCGACGCTCTGGTCGGGCGCCTCTCGCCCGTGGCGCAATCGACGCGTTCGTCCCGCAGTGTCCGCGAGCGATCGCGCGAGGTTCTGGCCGCCTGAGTTGCAGCCGGTGCGGCCTTGGCGCTCACCGGGCCGGACCACGATCGATGTCTGGTCGGGGCGAGAGGATTTGAACCTCCGACCACCTGCACCCCATGCAGGTACGCTACCAGGCTGCGCTACGCCCCGAAGGCGGGGAGTATAGCGGAGGCGCGCTGGCGGCGCAGCTCTACGAATTACACGCGCAGGAGTGCAATGACCGCTTCGAGCTCGCCGCGCAGTACGGGCAGTTCACCCGGTTCGGCTGCGGCGCGCGGCTCCTCTTCGAAACTCTGGTCGAGCCGGTGACGGGCACCGCTGATAGTGAAGCCCTGCTCGTAGAGCAGTTCGCGGATGCGACGGATCAGCAGCACTTCGTGGTGCTGGTAATAACGCCGGTTGCCGCGCCGCTTCACCGGCTTCAACTGGGTGAACTCCTGCTCCCAGTAGCGCAGTACGTGCGGCTTCACGCCGCACAGTTCGCTCACTTCGCCGATCGTGAAGTAGCGCTTCGCAGGGATCGGCGGGAGCGCAGCCTTACTGTGGTTGTTCGGCGCTTCCATGGTAGTGCTTCTCCACCATGGCCTTCAGCTTCTGGCTTGCGTGAAACGTCACGACACGGCGCGCGGTGATGGGAATTTCCTCGCCGGTCTTGGGGTTGCGGCCGGGGCGCTGCGGCTTGTCGCGCAGCTGGAAATTGCCGAATCCCGACAGCTTGACGCCGTCGCCATGCTCAAGGGCCATGCGGACTTCCTCGAAGAAAGTCTCGACCATGTCCTTCGCCTCACGCTTGTTGAGACCGACCTTTTCGAACAACAGGTCCGCGAGCTCCGCCTTGGTCAGGGTCATGTGAAAACCTCTTACTGCCTCAGGTTGCCGCCGAACCGTTGCTGGATGATGGAGAGCGCCAAAGTCATGGTTTCGTCGACCTCGGCGTCGGTGAGAGTCTTTTGAGTATCTTGTAATAACACTCGGAAAGCAAGACTTTTTTTCCCATTTTCGACGCCCTTTCCGCGGTACAGATCGAACACCTGGACGGACTCCACGATCGGCGGCAGGCCGACTTTCAATGCCTCAAGCATCAACCCTGCCGGAATGTGGTCGTCGACCAGGACCGCCAGGTCGCGGCGCACCGCGGGGTACCGGGACACCGGGGAATAGGCCGGCATCAAACCATCCTGCAGCACGGCGGCGTCCAGTTCGAACAGGACCACTGGTCCCGGCAGGTCGAACTGGCGCTGCCATTCGGGGTGCAGTTCCCCGACCCAGCCCGCGTCCCTGCCGTCCACCGTCACTTTTGCTGCACGGCCGGGATGCAACGCCGGCAGCGGGCATGCCTCGAAGCGACCGGTGCGGGGCGCCAACAGCGCTTCCACGTCGCTCTTTACGTCGAAGAAGTCCACCGGACGGCCCGGCGTACCCCACTGCTCTTCCATGGCCGGCCCGAACGCGGCGCCACCGATCCGGATCGGTTGCTCGACGCCCGCGACTTCCAGCGGACCATCGGCTACCGCGGCGGAGCGACGAAACACGCGGCCCACTTCGAACACGCGGACCCGCGGCAACTTGCGATTCAAGTTGTGCTGCACGTTGGCGAGCAACCCGCCGGCAAGCTGGCTGCGCATCACGGCGAACTGGACCGCGATCGGATTGCGCACGCGAATCGGATTCGCGTTCCCGGCGAGGCCACGTTCCCACTGCTCGTCGACGAACGTGTAGTTGATCACCTCGTGGTAGTCGGCCGCCGCGAGGGCTGCACGAATCTCATGCAGCGACCGTTGCCGCTCCGGGCGGCTGCGCATGAGGGCGGGCGTCTTCGGCGGCCTCACGGGAATGCGGTCGAAGCCGTGCACGCGCGCCACTTCCTCGATCAGGTCTTCCTCGATCTCGAGGTCGAAACGGTACGAGGGGGGCGTCACGACGAAGCGCTCGGACTCGCGCACCGTCGACAGTCCGAGCCGGGCAAACGCATCGGCCATCTCGTCCGCCACGAGCGGAATGCCGATGATCCTGCGCGCACGCTCGACGCGCATCGCCACCGGTTTGCGCTCGGGCAACCGCGCAACGTTGTCCGTGACCGGGCCGGGTTGACCACCACAGATGTCGACGATCAGCTGCGTGGCGCGCTCGATGCCGGCCACGTTGTTGTCGAAATCCACGCCGCGCTCGAAGCGATGCGACGCATCACTGGAAAAACCGAACCGTCGCGCACGCCCGGCAATGGCGTCGGGAAAGAAGAACGCCGCTTCCAGCAGGACGTTGCGGGTGTCGAGATCAGCCTTGGTGCTTTCGCCGCCCATGATGCCGGCCAAACCGATCGGGCCACTGTCGTCGGTGATCGCGAGGATGTCGCTATCGAGTTCCACTGTCTGCTCGTTCAGCAGTTGCAGCTGTTCGCCCTTGCGCCCGAAGCGCACGTCGATGGGGCCGCGCAGCTTGTCGAGGTCGTACACGTGCAGCGGACGACCGAGCTCGAGCATCACGTAGTTGGTGACATCCACCAACGCGGAGATGGAGCGCTGGCCGGCGCGTTCGAGCCGGCGTTTCATCCAGTCCGGGGTGGTGGCCTTCGCATCGACGCCGCGGATGACGCGACCGGTGAAGCGCCCGCACCCGGCAGGATCGGTGATGCGCACCGGATGTACGTCGGCGCTCGCGGCCTTCACCGCGGGTGGCGCCACGACGCGTAACGGACTGCCGGTCAACGCAGACACTTCGCGTGCGATACCGAGCACCGACAGGCAGTCGGCCCGGTTCGGCGTGAGCTTGATGGTGAAGATCCGGTCGTCGAGCGTGAGCACTTCTCGCACATTGCTTCCGATCTTCGCTGCCGCCGGCAACACCAGGAGGCCGCTGTGATCGTCCGACAGCCCCAGCTCGCGCGCCGAGCACAGCATGCCTTCGCTCTCGACACCGCGCATGGTGGCGCGCCGGATCTCGAGCGGCTTGCCGTCCTGAGGCGGCAGCACGGCACCGATCCGCGCGAACGGCGCCTTCATGCCGACCGTGACGTTGGGGGCCCCACACACAACCTTCAGGTGTTCGCCGCCGGCGTCCACTTCGCAGACCTTCAGGCGATCCGCATTGGGGTGCGGTTGCGCCGCCACGATCTCGCCTACGACCACGCCTGAGAATGCCGGCGCGGCCGGGACGCATTCCTCCACTTCGAGGCCCGACATGGTGAGCAGGTGCGCGAGTTCGTCCGTCCCCAAGGACGGATTCACCATCGCACGCAGCCACTCCTCCGAGAATTGCATGGTCGGCGTTTCAGGCGAACTGGCGCAGGAAGCGCAGGTCGCCGTCGAAGAACAGACGCAGGTCGTCGATGCCGTAGCGAAGCATGGTGAGCCGCTCCAAGCCCGACCCGAATGCGAATCCGATCCAGCGTTCCGGATCGAGGCCGAAGTTGCGGATCACCTTGGGATGCACCTGCCCGGCACCGGAGATTTCGAGCCAGCGTCCCTCCAGCGGGCCGCTTGCGAACTTCATGTCGATCTCCGCCGACGGTTCCGTGAACGGAAAGAACGACGGCCGGAAGCGCACCGCAAGCTGGTCGGTCTCGAAGAACCGGTGCAGGAAGTTCGTGTACACACCCTTCAGGTCCGCGAAGCTGACGTCCTCGTCGATCCACAGACCTTCGACCTGATGGAACATGGGCGAGTGGGTGGCATCGCTGTCTACGCGATACGTCCGACCGGGCGCGATCACCTTGATCGGCGGCTGATGCATGCGCGCATAGCGCACCTGCATCGGACTCGTGTGCGTGCGCAACAGCAGCGGCAGCCCTTCGCTGTCCGTGCCCTCGACGTAGAACGTATCCTGCATCGAGCGCGCCGGATGGTTGAGCGGGTTGTTGAGCGCGGTGAAGTTGTACCAGTCGGTCTCGATCTCCGGGCCGTCGGCCACGTCGAAGCCGATGGAGCCGAAGATTTCCTCGATGCGCTGCCAGGTGCGGATCACCGGGTGGACGCTGCCGCGACCGCGGCCGCGCCCCGGCAACGTCACGTCGAGCGCTTCTTCACGCAGGCGCGCATCCATCGCACCGCGCGCCAGGGACTCGCGGCGGGCGTCGAGTGCGGACTCGATGCGCCCCTTTGCGGCGTTGATGCGCGCACCCGCCTCGCGGCGCGCCTCGGGATCGAGCTTGGCCAAGCCCTTCAGCAGATCCGGAATCACGCCCGCCTTGCCGAGGTAGCGGGCCTTGACCTGTTCGAGCGCTGCCGGCTCGGCGGTGCCGGCAAATGCACCTTCGGCTTCGGCAACGATGGCTTCGAGATCGGGCGTCATCAGGGGGGAGGAATGAAAAGGGAGGCGCGAAGGCCTCCCTCAGCTGTCCGGTGGTCGGGAGCTTACCGTCCGAGCGCAGCCTTGGCCTGCGCCGCGAGTTGCTCGAAGGCGGGCCGCTCGAACACGGCGAGATCGGCGAGCACCTTGCGATCCACTTCGATCGCAGCCTTCTTGAGCCCGTTCATGAACGTGCTGTAGGTGAGACCCAGTTCGCGCGCGGCGGCGTTGATACGGGCGATCCAGAGGGCCCGGAACTCGCGCTTGCGGACGCGGCGATCGCGGTAGGCATACAGCCCCGCCTTCATCACCGCTTCCTTGGCGATGCGATAGACGTTCTTGCGACGGCCGCGGTAACCCTTGGCGAGGTCGAGAACCTTCTTGTGGCGCGCGTGCGCCGTTACTCCACGTTTGACTCTTGGCATGGCGTTCGCTCCCCGGTCACGCGTACGGCATCATCGCGCGCACCGAGACGATGTTCGTCTCGTGCACCTGGGTCATGCCGCGCATGCCGCGCTTCCTCTTGGTGGTCTTCTTGGTGAGGATGTGGCGACGGAACGCCTTGGTCCGCTTGATGCCGCCGCTGCCTTGCGCGCGGAAGCGCTTCGCGGCACCGCTCTTGGTCTTCATCTTGGGCATTGCTCGAAACTCCTGTTCTGACATGACATCAGGCGGCCGCCGGAAGACGACGCTTGTGAGGCCTGGGAGTCACTTGTGCTCGGGGCACTGAAGCACCCCGGGATGCTGCTACCGCTTCTTCGGCGCCATCACCATGATCATCTGGCGCCCTTCCAGCTTCGGAAACTGTTCCACCGTCCCGTACGGCTCCAACTCGCCTCGCACCCGCTCCAGCAGGCGCACACCGAATTCCTGGTGCGCCATCTCGCGGCCGCGGAAGCGCAACGTGATCTTGGTCTTGTCGCCCTCTTCGAGGAACTTGATCAGATTGCGCAGCTTGATCTGATAGTCGCCCTCGTCGGTGCCGGGGCGGAACTTGATTTCCTTGACCTGGATCTGCTTCTGCTTGAGCTTGGCCTCGTGCCGCTTCTTGGCTTCGCTGTACTTGAACTTGCCGAAGTCCATGATCCGGCAGACCGGCGGTTGGGCCGTCGGTGCAATCTCCACCAGATCGAGCACTGCTTCTTCCGCAAGGCGGTTGGCTTCTGCCAGGCTCACGATGCCCAGCGGTTCACCTTCCACACCGACCAACCGGATCTCGGGCGCGGTGATCTCGCCGTTGATCCGAAGCTCTCTTTCCTGAGCGATAGGGAATTTCCTCCAGAAAAAATCAGGCCGCGCTCGCGCCCTGGGGCAACTCACCCCGGAGCCGGGACACGAAAGCCTCGAAGCTCATCGCCCCGAGGTCCTGCCCGCCACGCGCTCGCACGGCCATCTGCGATGCCGCCACTTCCTTGTCACCGACGATGACCTGGTAGGGCACCTTCTGCAGACTATGTTCGCGGATTTTATAAGTAATTTTCTCGTTCCTCAAGTCGGCTTCGACGCGGAACCCGGCGACCTCGAGCTGGGCAGCCAGTCCGGCCGTGTAGGCGGACTGCCCCTCGGAGATATTCATGACCACGATCTGGACCGGGGATAGCCAGAGCGGCATGGCGCCGGCGTAGTTCTCGATCAGGATGCCGATGAAGCGCTCCAGCGACCCCAGGATGGCCCGATGCAGCATCACCGGAACCTTCCGGGTGTTGTCTTCATCGATGAATTCGGCCCCCAGCCGCCCGGGAAGGGCGAAATCGAGCTGCAAAGTGCCGCATTGCCAGACCCGGCCGATGGAATCCTTCAGCGAAAACTCGATCTTGGGCCCGTAGAAAGCCCCTTCGCCCGGATTCAGCTCCCAGGCGAGACCTTTGGCGTCCAGGGCCGACTTCAAGGCTGCTTCCGCCCGGTCCCAGGCCTCGTCCGCCCCGATCCGCTTGACCGGCCGGGTGGACAGCTTGATCAGGATCTCGTGGAAGCCGAAATCTGCGTAGATCTTCTGCAGGAGGTCGATGAAGCTGGCCGCCTCGCCCTGCACCTGGTCCTCGCGGCAGAAGATGTGGGCGTCGTCCTGGGTAAAGGCCCGGACCCGCATGATCCCGTGCAGCGCGCCCGAGGGCTCGTTGCGATGGCAGGCCCCGAACTCGGCCAGCCGCAACGGCAGGTCACGATAGCTCTTCAACCCCTGGTTGAAGATCTGGACGTGGCCGGGACAGTTCATGGGCTTCACCGCGTAGTCGCGGTTCTCGGAAGCCGTCGTGAACATGTGCTCGCGGTAGTTCTCCCAATGGCCGGAGCGCTCCCACAGGACGCGGTCCATGACCATCGGTGTGCGCACCTCGCGGTACCCGTGACCGGCAAGCGTCCGGCGCACGTACTGCTCCACCTGCTGCCAGATGCTCCAGCCCTTGGGATGCCAGAACACCATCCCGGGCGCCTCGTCCTGCACGTGAAAGAGGTCGAGCTGGCGGCCGAGACGCCGATGGTCGCGCTTTTCCGCCTCCTCCAGCATATGGAGGTACGCGCCCTGGTCTTCCTTCTTCGCCCAGGCCGTGCCGTAGATGCGCTGGAGCATCTCGTTGCGGGCGTCGCCGCGCCAATAGGCGCCCGCGACCTTCATCAGCTTGAAGACCTTGAGCTTGCCCGTGGACGGCACGTGCGGCCCGCGGCACAGGTCGATGAAATCGCCCTCGCGGTACAGCGAGACCTCCTCGCCTCCCGGGATCGACGCGATGATCTCGGCCTTGTAGTGCTCGCCGATGGAGCGGAAGAATTCCACCGCCTTCTCGCGCGGCCAGACCTCGCGCGCCACCGGAATGTCGCGATTGGCGAGCTCCAGCATCTTCTTCTCGATCGCGGCCAGATCCTCGGGCGTGAACGGGCGTTGGTACGAGAAATCGTAGTAGAAGCCGTTCTCGATGACCGGACCGATGGTCACCTGGGCATCGGGAAACAGCTCCTTGACCGCGTAGGCGAGCAGGTGCGCCGTCGAGTGCCGGATGAGGTCGAGCCCTTCCGGATCCTTGGCCGTGACGATGGCGAGTTCCGCATCCGCCTCGATGCGATGCGATGTGTCCACGAGCTTGCCGCCGACCTTGCCGGCGAGCGCCGCCTTGGCGAGCCCCGGGCCGATGGCGGCCGCCACCTCGGCCACCGTGACGGGCCCCGGAAACTCCTTGATGGCCCCATCGGGCAGTCGGATCGCAGGCATCGCTGTCAAAGCTCAAAAACGATCAGGAGTCAGCATCACGAACCGGCTCTTCCGATTCCTGATTCCTGACTCCTGATACCGGTCGTGGTAGGCGCGATTGGACTCGAACCAACGACCCCCACCATGTCAAGGTGGTGCTCTAACCAGCTGAGCTACGCGCCTGAAGAACCCCGGATTCTAGCGGAAATCCCGCACTGGTCCAATGCAGGGCCCCGCACGGCCCGTTCAGCGCATCGTGAACAGCTTCCCGAAATTCGCGATCTCCAGCACCTGCTTGACCGTCCCGCGGCAATTGGCCAGGGCGACGGTCTTCGCTGCGGCCTGAGCTTTCTCCTTCAACATGAGGAGCATGCCCAGCGCCGAGCTGTCCAGGTAGTCGACCTGCCCGAAATCGATCTCGAACTCGGTGATGGCCGGCAGACCGAGCGCCGGCTCGTAGGCCTCGCGAAACGTGCGATGGGCATTGAAATCGAACCGGCCTTCGAGCCGGATCACCGACTTGCCGTCCTGCTGCTGCACCTTGGCCTGCATACTCGTCCCCTTGATGCGCATCCGGGCCTGCCGGCTGCCTAGATGCGAAACGCGCGCTCCTTGCCCAGCCGAGCCAGCACCCGGCCCGCAATGTCCTGCACCGGCAGCACCTCGTCCACGCCGCCCGAGGCAACCGCCTCGCGCGGCATGCCGTACACGACACACGTCGCTTCATCCTGGGCGAAAGTGGCAGCGCCGGCCCGCTTCATCTCGAGCATGCCGGCGGCACCGTCCTTGCCCATGCCGGTCAGGATAACGCCGATCGCGTTCCTGCCGGCCACGTTGGCGGCGGAGCGGAACAGCACGTCCACCGACGGCCGATGGCGGTTCACCGGCGGCCCCTGCGACAGCTCCGTCACGTAGTTGGCGCCGCTGCGCCGCACCAGCAGATGCGAATGTCCCGGCGCGATGTAGGCATGGCCGGGCAGCACGCGCTCACCATGCTCGGCCTCCTTGACCGCGATGCGGCACAGGCCGTCCAGGCGCTGCGCGAACGACTTCGTGAAGGATGCCGGCATGTGCTGCGTGACCAGGATGCCGGGCGCGTCCGGCGGCAGGCGCGACAAGACGACCTTGATCGCCTCGGTGCCGCCGGTACTGGCGCCGATAAAGATGAGTTTCTCCGTGCTGCCCACGACGCCGCTCGCGACAGGCAGCACCGCGTCGGCCGAGCGCGAAGGGACCACCGCCAGATTCGCGCGGCGCACGCGGGCGTCCGCGGCGGCACGGATCTTCTCGGTGATCTCCTCCGCATAGCCCTTCAGGCCGTCGGCGATGCCGAGTCTCGGCTTGGACACAAAATCGACTGCACCCAGTTCGAGCGCCCGCAGCGTCACGTCGGACCCGCGTTCGGTCAGCGACGAAACCATGATGACCGGCGTCGGCCGCAGGCGCATCAGGCGCTCCAGGAAATCGATGCCGTCCATGCGCGGCATTTCCACGTCGAGCGTGATCACGTCAGGAGTCAGCTGGCGGACCAGCTCGCGCGCAGCGATCGGATCCGGCGCCGCACCGACCACTTCGAGGTCGCGTTCAGCCCCGATCAACTCCGTGAGGACACTGCGCACCAGCGCCGAATCATCGATGATCAGCACGCGGATGCGCTGGCCGGCGGCGCGCTTCGGCGTCATCGGGACCAATCCCCGTTGCCCGCTGGCGCCGCGATCACGACTTCAATCACCCTCGCGCCCCTTGGGCAGGACCCGTTCGTACACCGTCTTGCCGCGCAGGTGGAATGTATCGGCCGCGTGAAACAGGCTTTCCGAGTGCCCGACGAACAGCAGGCCGTCCGGCCGCAGCAGCGGGGCAAAGCGCCGCAGGATCCCCGCCTGCGTCGGCTTGTCGAAGTAGATCATCACGTTCCGGCAGAAGATCGCGTCGAGTGGTCCGCGCACGGTCCAGGCGGGCTCGAGCAGGTTGAGCGGCCGAAAGCTCACCATCCGCTGCAGTTCGGGGCGGACCCGAACCTGGCCGTCCTGGCTGCCGCCCCCGCGCAGGAAGAACCGGCGCACGCGTTCCGCGGACAGTCGTTCGACGCGCTCGGCCGGATAGATCCCGGCCTCGCCCTTGCGCAACACGTTGGTGTCGACATCGGTGGCCAGGATCGACACCGGGGCGTCGAACGAGCCGAAGGTCTCCACCGCCGTCATGGCGAGGGAATACGGTTCTTCACCGGTCGAAGCGGCACAGCACCAGATCACCAGTTGCCGGCCGCGCCGGGCCGCCAGGTGCTCGGCGAGAATCGGGAAGTGATGCTGTTCGCGGAAGAACGAAGTGAGGTTGGTGGTGAGCGCATTGGTGAAGGCTTCCCACTCGGTCGCGCTGCCGTTGCCCAGCAGCGCGAGGTAGTCCTCGAAGCGCCTGGTCCCGGTCGCCCGCAACCGGCGCGCCAGGCGGCTGTAGACCATGTCCATCTTCTGCGGCGACAGCGAGATGCCGGCACGCTGGTAGATCAGCTTGCGCACGGCTTCGAAGTCGCGATCCGTGAACTCGAACTCGCGGACGCCGTCGTTCGGCGGCTGGCGGGTCGGAACCTGGGTCTGGAGCTTGGGAGAGGACATCATGGGATGGCGAGTACGGCCAGGTCGTGAGCACCCCGGCAACACCATGCAGCCGACGCGGGAACGCCTGCGGTTCCTGCCGGTTATCGGCAAACGGGGCAGCCGGTTGAGCACTGCGGCCGGGTTCCTTGCGGCAGCGCCCCGGAAACCGGCGCGAACGTCAGCTTTGGCGACTTTCCCCGTGCCCGGGCGCGTCAGCGGCGTCGGACCGTCGCCACCGCCGGCAGGTCGCGGATCAGCGCACAGACACGCGCGAGCTGATCGCCACCGGAAACCTCGACCGTCAGGTCGAGCCGGGCGTCGAGCCCCCGCTCCGACGCGCGCGCCGCCCGGACCGGGGCCTTCTCCTTGCCCAGGATGTCGGTCACGTCGCGCAGCAGCGTCCCGGTCGCATCCCCGGTGACCTCGAGGTCCACCGGGAAGCGGCTGTCGCGACCCGGCTCACCCCATTCCGCCACGACCCGGCGCTCGGGCGACAACCGCGCCACGTTCGGGCAGCTCGCGCGATGCACGCTGATGCCCCGGCCGCGGGTCACGAAGCCGACGATCGCGTCGGGCGGTGCCGGCTTGCAGCAGCGGGCGAGTTGGGTCAGCAACTTGTCGACACCGACCACGAGCACGTCGCCATGCTTGGCAGCAGGCGCACGCGCCACGGGTGTGCCGGGCTCGGTAGTTTCGGCGGGCACGACCGCTGCGGGCCGCAGCACGGCCTGCAACTGACGCTGCGTGACCTCGCCCCGGCCCAGACCGGCCAGCAGCTCCTCGGGCTTCGCGTAGTCGAGTGCCGCGGCCAGCGCTTCCAGCGGCGGCGCCGCGACGCCGAGGCGATGGACCTCGCGCTCGAGCGTCGCCCGCCCGTGCGCGACATCCTGCTCCAGATGCTGCGCGTTGAACCACGCACGCACCTTGGCGCGCGCGCGATGGCTGCGAATGAATCCAAGCTGCGGATTGAGCCAGTCGCGGCTCGGTCCGCCCTCGCGCGCCGTGACGATCTCCACGCGCTGACCGGTCGCGAGCAGGGTATTGAGCGGCACGATGTGGCCGTTGACCTTGGCGCCACGGCAGCGATGACCGAGATCGGTGTGCACGTGATACGCGAAGTCCACCGGCGTCGATCCGCTCGGCAGCGCGACCACCCGCCCCTGGGGGGTGAGCACGTAGACGGTCTCCTGGAAGAGCTCGGTACGCACCGATTCCGCGAGATCGGCCGCGCCACCCACGTCGTCGCGCCAGTCGAGGATGCGACGCATCCACGCGACGGTCTCCTCGAGATGCGCGTCGCGCCGCCCGCCCTCCTTGTAGCGCCAGTGGGCGGCGACGCCGAGCTCGTTGGCCTGATGCATCTCGCGCGTGCGGATCTGCACTTCCAGCACCTTGTCGTCGGGCCCGATGACGGCGGTGTGCAACGAGCGATAGTCGTTCGACTTCGGCTTGGCGATGTAGTCGTCGAACTCCTTGGGGATCGGGGTCCAGAGGTTGTGCACCACGCCCAACGCGGTGTAGCAGCCGGCGATGTCGTCCACGAGCACGCGCACGGCACGCACGTCGAACAGATCCTTGAAGCCCAGGTCCTTGCGCTGCATCTTCTTCCAGATGCTGTAGATGTGCTTGGGTCGACCGGACACTTCGGCCTGGATGCCGGCGCGAGCGAGCTCCTCCCGCAGCAGTGTGGCCACGCGCGCGATGAACGCCTCGCGATCGCCACGCTTGCCGTCGAGCTCGCTCGCGATCGACTTGTAGGTCTCCGGTTGTTCACAGCGGAACGCGAGGTCTTCGAGCTCCCACTTGAGCTGCCACACGCCGAGCCGGTTCGCGAGCGGCGCCAGCAGGTCGAAGGTGTCGCGCACCGCCGCCAGCCGCTCGGCTTGGGTGCCCTCGCGGGCCAGCCGGCGCAGCAGGCTCACTTCACCGGCCAGCTTGATGAGCACGACGCGGGCGTCCTGCACCATGGCGAGCAGCATCTGGCGCAGGGCCTCGAGCTGCGCGCCGTGGTCGGTCTGTTTGCCGGTGCCGAGGCCCGGGCGCAGCTGCTGGATGTCTTCCATGCGGCGCGCCCCTTCGACCAGGGTCGCGATGCTGCTGCCGAAACGGTCCGCAATCTCAGTGCGCGGCAGCCGGGCGACAGCGGTCGCGGCGATCAACGCAGAGACGATCGAGTCGAGATCGAGCTTGAGCCCGGCCAGCAACGCCGCCGCATCCCGTGCGCCCGCAGCGATCTCGGCGGTCTCGTCGGCCAGCACCGCCAATGCCCGCTCCACCACCGGGGCGCCGACCGCGTCGACGCGCGCACCCGCAGCCCGCCAGGCAGCCATGAGGGCCTCGGCGTCGGCGTGGACATCGGTTGCGGTCTCGATCATGCGAACAGGCAGGGGCGGCGCCATGGCGCCATGGGTCGTCGATCTTGCCACGCTTTGTCCGGCGCGGGCACCGGGTGGTTCAACGCTCCTGCCAGTAGCGCCTGCGCTCGTCGCGCCAACGCTCGAGCCGCCAACCGCCACCATCCAGGGTCACGTGGATCGCGCCGCCTTCGTCGGTGCGGATGATGCGCGCCCCGATATCCCGATAGCGCGCCACGACATCGGGCGCCGGATGGCCGAAGCGGTTCCGATAACCCACCGAGAACACCGCCGCTTCCGGCATCACCGCCGCGATGAATGCGGGCGTGGACGAGGTGCGGCTGCCGTGATGCGGGACCACCACGATGTCCGATGCGAGCGATGCACCTTGCGCAATCAACCGGCGCTCGGAGTCCTTCTCGATGTCGGCCGCGAACAACACGCTCGCCCCGGCAGTGTCGACCCGCAGCACGCAACTGCGCGCGTTGTCCTTGGTTCCCACGGTCGCGTAGCTTGCCGCATCCGGATGCAGCACCGCGAATCGTACGCCGCTCCATTCCCAGACTTGGCCGCTCACGCAGGGTGCCTTGTGCCGCACACTCGCCAACGCCGCGTGTTCGTCCGGCAGCGGCGTTGCCACCCAATCGACCGGCACCATCTCGAACAACCGTGCTGCGCCGCCGGCGTGATCGGTGTCGTCATGGCTCACGAAGGCTCCCTGCAGGCGGCGTACCCCACTGCCGCGCAGGAACGGCGCGACGATGCGCGACCCGCTGTCGGCCTCGGGCGACCACGCGGGGCCGGTGTCGAACACCAGCGACCCGCTGTGCGTCCGCACGGTCGCGGCCAGCCCCTGCCCCACGTCGAGCACGTCGACCCAGGCTTCGCCGAAGGCCGGTCGCACCACCGGTGCCACGACCATCGGCAACATCGCGAGAACGCCCAGCCACCGCGACGGTACCCCGCGCGGCAACAACAACCACACGGCACCGCCGAGCGCGAACGCCACTGCCCACAGGGGCGGTGCATGCTGGGTCCACGCCACCGCAGGCAAGGCCGCCAGCCATTCGAGGGCGATCCCGGCCGGCAACATCGCGGCATGCGCCAGCACCGCCAGCGGCGCCCAGGGAATGACCGCAGCCAGCAGCGACAACGGGACCACGACGAAACTTACCCAGGGTACGGCAAACGCGTTCGCGACCGGCGCAATCACCGAGACCTGCTGGAAAAGCACCAGCAACAGCGGCGCCAGGCCCACGAACAACGCCCATTGGGCGCGCCCCCAGGCGCCGAACCAACCCGGCGCGCCGACGCGTCCGCCGGTCACGTACATCAGTAGCGCCACCGCACCGAACGACAACCAGAAGCCGGCCGACAGCACGGCCATGGGATCGAGCAGCAGGACGGCCAGCAACGCGGCGGCAAGCATGCCGCTCGCGGTCGCGAATACGCGTAGCCACAACGCCACGGCGACGACGGCCAGCATCCAGAGCGTCCTCTGGGTCGGCACCGCGAATCCGGCCAGCAGCGCATAGGCAAAAGCTACGGCGAGTCCGGCCGCAACGGCGGCATTGCGGGCCGGCACCCGCACCGACCAAGCCGGCACGCGCCGCCACAGGTGCCACACGAGCAGGAACGCGAGACCAGCCACCATGGTGACGTGCAGGCCCGAAATGCTCATCAGATGATTGACCCCGGTTCGCGTGAACACCTGCCACTGGTCGGCCGGAATCGATTGCTGGTCGCCGATCGCCAGCGCCGCCACGACGCCGGCATAGCGCTCGCCTTGCAACGCGTACAACAGGTGATCGCGCATGCGTCCGCGCAAGCGCTCGATGCCGTAGGCCGGACGCCACACGAAGTCGTCGACGCGTTCGCGCGGGCCGGTGTCGCGGACGTAGCCGATGGCCCGCACGCCGCGCTCGAGCAGCCAGGCTTCCGCGTCGAACGCATGCGGATTCTGCGTAGCGTGGGGGCGCTTGAACCGCCCCGTCAGGCGCCAGCGTTCGCCGGGCATCACCGGTGTGGCGATCGCGTTCCCATCGGACCGATCCGGCTCGAACCAGGACAACAGCACACGGCGCGGCACATAAGCATCGGGCGTCAGAATGTCTTCGACATCGAAGGCGAACCGCCAGCCGCGCGCGGTCCGTTCGGGCAGCCCGGCAACCACCCCGACGACCCGCAGGTCGCGCCCCTCGACCCGCTCGGGCATCCGGTCCGCCAGCCGCCATGCAGCGTGGCCGGCGGCCCAGTAGAACCCGGCGCCGGCACACGTCAAGGCGATCAGCGCGACGCCAGTGGAACGCAGCGGCGCGATTGCCGAGCGCTTGGCGATCCACGCGAGGCCCGCCAGCGCGAGAACCAGGAACACACCGGCGGGTGCCGGCAGGTCAGCCTGCTGCTGCAGCCACCAGATGCCGAACGTGAACGCCGCGACGTTCAGCAGCATCGCAACGAACCCGCGTCACCTGAACACAGCACGGGAGGTCCGTTGCACGGTTCAGCCGGCGCTGCTCAAGGCTTCCTCACTTCCAGCAGTTCGACCTCGAAGACCAGGGTCGCGCCCGGTGCGATCATGTTGCCGGCGCCGCGATCGCCGTACGCGATCGCCGCCGGACACACGAGCTTCGCCTTGCCGCCGACTTTCATCCTGGCGACGCCTTCGGTCCAGCACTTGATGACGCCGCCCAGCGGAAACTCGGCCGGCGAATTGCGGGAGTAACTGCTGTCGAACTCGCGGCCATCGGTGAGCGTGCCCCGGTAGTGCACCTTGACCGTGTCGGAGGCCTTCGGCGAGGCGCCGCTGCCTTCCTTGAGCGACAGGTAGACGAGACCGCTGTCGGTCTTGACCGCGCCCTTCTCCTTGGCTGCCTTCTCGAGGAAATCCTTGGACAGGGAGGCCCGCCGGGTCTGGGCGAGAGTCTGGATCTTCGGCCCGTAGGCCTCCAGGTCGACGACCGGTTTGCGGCCGGACAGCGCATCGGCAAAACCGCGCTTCACCTGTTCGGCCTCGGCCGGACTCAGGTTGAACACCTGCAGTTCGCGCGCCAGCGCGAGACCGAGGGCATACAAGGTCTTGTCCTCCTCGGTCTTCGGATCGTCCGCCCAGGCCGGCAGGGCGACGCATGCGGATACGGCAGCGAGTACAACGCAATAGCGGATCATGGCAGCGCCTTCCTTCCGGCCGGATATCGAATGTCCGCACCGGCGGCCGCGACCGGTACGAGCGCGAATCGGAGGCTCAAGCGTGCAGCGCGACGTCGCCCTCGGCCAGCACGCCGTCGTCGAGGGTGAAGACGCGGTTCATCCGCGCCGCGATTGCATGGTCGTGCGTGACGATCACGAGACTGGTGCCGAGGTCACGGTTAAGGCCCATCATGAGCTCGAGGACGCCCTCGGCGTTGCGGCGGTCGAGGTTGCCGGTGGGCTCGTCCGCGAGCACGCAGGCCGGACGCGTCACCAGGGCGCGCGCCAGCGCGGCCCGCTGACGCTCGCCGCCGGACAACTCACCGGGCATGTGTTCGACGCGCGCACCGAGACCCACGCGCTGCAGGATATCCCTGGCCGCCGCACGCGCCGCTTCCGGCTCGACGCGCCGGATGTAGAGCGGCATCGCGACATTCTCCAGGGCCGTGAACTCGGGCAGCAGATGGTGGAACTGGTACACGAAGCCCAGATGCAGATTGCGCATCTCGCCGATGGCGAGCTGGCTGAGTTGTGCGATCGGCTGCCCCATGAGGCTCACCGTGCCGGTGGTCGGCGCATCGAGCCCGCCCAGCAGGTGCAGCAACGTGCTCTTGCCGGAGCCGGAAGCGCCGACGATCGCAACACTCTGCCCCGCGTGCACGTCGAAATCGATGCCGCGCAGCACCTCGACCGGCGCGAGACCTTCGTCGTAGGTCTTGCCCAACCCCTGGCACGACAGGACCGATTGCGTGGTCGCGTCACTCATAGCGCAACGCAGCGGCGGGGTTGACGCGCGAGGCGCGGTAGCTCGGATAGAGCGTCGCGAGCAAGCTCAGTCCGAAGGACACGGCCGCGATCACGACGACATCCCCCCACACCAGTTCCGAGGGCAGGTCGCTGATGTAGTAGATGTCCTTTGCGAGGAACTGGATGCCGAAATTGCGTTCGATGAACGGCACCACCACGTCCACGTTCACCGCGAGGACGACGCCGGCCGCGACACCGATGATCGTGCCGATGAAACCGATCAGCGCCCCCTGGACGATGAAGATCTTCATGATGCTCCCCGGTGCGGCGCCCAGCGTGCGCAGGATCGCGATGTCGGCCTGCTTGTCGGTGACCGCCATGACCAGCGTGGACACGATGTTGAACGCCGCCACCGCGACGATCAGGGTCAGGATGATGAACATGACCCGCTTTTCGATCTGCACCGCGCGAAAGAAGTTCGCGTGGCTGCGCGTCCAGTCGCTCACGTAGACGTCGCTGCGCAGCGTCAGTTGCAGGTCGGAGGTGACCACCGGTGCGGCGAACAGGTCCTTGAGCCGCAGGCGCACGCCGGAGACGCGGTCGCCGAGCCGGTAGAGCTTCTGGGCGTCGGCGAGGTCGATGAGCGCCAGGCCCGAGTCGTATTCGTACATGCCGACTTCGAAGATGCCCACCACGCGGAACTGCTTCAGGCGCGGCAGTACGCCGGCCGCGGTGACCTGGCCCTGCGGCGCGATCACGGTGACCTTCTCGTTCATGCGCACGCCGAGGTTCCGCGCGAGTTCCGACCCGAGCACGATGCCGAATTCGCCTGGCGCGAGATTGCCGAGCGCGCCCTGCTTCATGCTCTGCCCGAATTCCGCGACGGTGTTCTCCAGTTCGGGCGTGACACCGCGGATCAGCGCACCCTGCACGGTGTTGTCGAACGACAGCAGTGCCTGCGCCATCACGTACGGGGCAGCGGCCACCACCTGCGGGTGGCGTTTGGCATCCTCGGCGATCTGCGGCCAGCCGGACACCCCGCCGTCGAAACCGCTCACCTGCACGTGCGAGGCGACGCCGAGAATGCGGGCGCGCAATTCCTTCTGGAACCCGTTCATGACCGACAACACGACGATGAGCGCCGCCACACCCAGCGCGATCCCGGCCATGGAGGTCATCGAGATGAACGAGATGAAGTGATTGCGTCGCTTCGCGCGCGTATAGCGCAGGCCGACGAAATACTCGTAGGGGAGCACGGGCGGATCGGGGGACCAGGACGCGCGATTCTGCCAGAGCGCCAGTCGGGCGGCTATCGGCCGCGTGCTACATTGGCCGCCTTCGGCCTGCATCGTATCCCCCCAGTGCGCAGTCTTTCCCTGCTGGTCCCCGCGCTGTTCTGGCCGGACCCCGCCGCGCCGCACAGCTACGAAGGTCTCGATCTACCTCAGGTTGCGCTGCTGCTCGGGCGCGGCCGTCGTGTCGAAGACTTGAGCAATGGCCCCGGCCACTGGCTCGCACACCGGTTCGGTGTCGAACCCCGGACCCAACCGCCGCTCGCCGCCATCGCTCGCCTGGGAAGCGGCGGCGCACGCGACACCCGCGTCTGGATGCGGGCTGATCCGGTGCACCTGCAGCCCCAGGGCACGGAACTCTTCCTCACGCGCGGCGCCGACCTGGCGATCGACTCGAGCGAGGCCGACGCGATCGTTGCAGCTCTCAACGCGTTCTTCGCGGCCGACGGGCTGCACTTCGTTGCCGGCAGCGTCCATTCGTGGTTCGTGGCGCTCGAGCGCATGCCGGACCTCGTCACGGTGCCGCTCGAGTTGGCGCACGGCCACAGCATCGATGCGCTGCTGCCGCGCGGTGGCGACGCGCAGATGTGGCTGCAGCGCTTCAATGAAGCGCAGATGCTCCTGCACGGTCTGCCGGTCAACGAGGCGCGCGAGCAGCGCGCGGTGCCCACCATCAACAGCCTGTGGCTCTGGGGTGCCGGCACGTTACCGCCCACCGCGCGCCGCTGGGTCGACGCCGTCTATGCCGCGGACCCGTTGCCGCGCGGCATGGGATTGCTGGCCGGCACGCGCGTTCGAATGCTGCCGGCCGAGTTCGCCGCGCTCGAGCCGGACGACGGCGCGGCGCTGGTGCAGATCGACGACCCGACGACACCGGCATCGACCGGTGACCAGGGCGCTTGGCGCACTGCGCTCGCGGATTTCGAGCAACGCTGGCTGCGCCCGGCACTCGCGAGCCTGCGCGCCGGCCGCCTCGAGCAGCTCGAACTCACCGGCTTCGGCGGCCGCCACGGCCGGACCACGCTCATGCAGCGTGGCGATCTCTGGAAGTTCTGGCGCCGACCCGCGACTCTCCCGTCGCAGCGCCCGCGACCCTGACAACGGTCAGCCGTTGCCGACCTTCATGCCTTCGGTGAGAGCGGCGAGCTCCGCGGCGAGAGCTTCCAGCCGCTGCACCGAGCCGTGGCTGCGCGATGCTGCCGCATGGTTGCCGTCCGCCATGGTGGCGATACGCTCGACGTTGCGGGCGATCTCGGCGCTCGCCGCGTTCTGTTCTTCCATCGCGCCCGCAATCTCGTTGGCCTTCGTGAGCGTTTCGTTGGCAGCGCTACGGATCTGCGACAGCGCTTCGGCGGCTTCGCGGGCCAGTTGCACACCCGCATCCACGCGACCGGAACTCGTCTGCATGCCGTCGACGGCGCTGCGCGTGTCGGCCTGGATCGCACTGATCATGGCGCCGATCTCGACCGTCGCCTGGCTCGTACGCTCCGCGAGTTTGCGTACCTCGTCTGCAACCACGGCGAAGCCGCGGCCCTGCTCACCGGCCCGCGCCGCCTCGATGGCGGCGTTCAACGCGAGGAGGTTGGTCTGGTCGGCGATGTCCTTGATGGTCTTCACCACCTGACTGATCTCATCCGAGCGCTGGCTCAGGCCTTCGATGGCCGAGGCCGCCTCGCGCACTGACCGGGCGATGGCGGCGATCTCTTCCGAGGTCCGCTGCACCACACCTTCGCCCTGCTGGGAGACGTCGTTGGTGCGCTGCGACAGGCGCTGCGAATCGCGAGCGTTGCCGCCCACGTGCTCGAGGCTCACCGTCACCTGTTCCAGCGCCGCGGCCACGCGTGAGGCCGCATCGCTCTGTTCCTGCGAGCCCTGCTGCACCTGGGCCGATTCGCCCTGCACCTGGGCGACCGCTTCGTTCATCGACACCGTCGCCCGCTTCATGCGCACCACCATGTCGCCGAATTGCTCCGCCATGCGGTTGAACGCAGCCGCCAGTTCGCCCACTTCGTCGTTGCCCTTGTGACCCGTGCGCACCGTGAGGTCGCCCTGCCCGAGGCGCTCGGCGTTGCGGGCAACATCGAGCAAGGGCCGCAGCCGGCGCGCAAGTACGATGTAGGTGGCGGCACAGCCGGCCACGAGGATCGCGAGGCCCAGCCCCAGCATCAGGTTGCGCAGGCTCGCCGCATCGGCGCGCATCTCGTCCAGGTCCACACTGGCACCGACGACCCAGCCCCAGGTGTCGAAGCGCACGAAGGGCAATCGACGACCGTCGTACTCGAGCGTGCCCTCGGCCTGCTCCAGGGCCGGCTTGAATACGGCCGCGGCGGCATCCACCGTCGCGTTCTTCCCCTGGAGCTCCGGGTGCACCATCAGTTCACCGCGCGACTTGGCCGATGAGCCATCGAGCACGACGTAGTAGCCGCGCTCGCCGATGCGGGCCTTGCCGATCTGCGCGAGCATCGCGGCCAGGTCCTCCGTGATGTCGAGACCCACGAACAGGATCGCCGTGACCTTGCCGCCTTCCATGACGGGCGTGTACTTCGTCATGTAGTCGTGACCGAACAGGCGCGCCTTGCCGAGGTAGGGCTGCCCCGCCATCACCACCTTGTAGGCGGGGTGCGAGGCGCCGAGCAGCGTGCCGATGGCGCGGCTGCCGTCTTCCTTCCTGACCGACGTGCTCACGCGCATGAAATCGTCGCCGGTGCGCACGAAGACCGTGGCGGTGCCCTTGGTCGCCCGCGAGAAGGCATCTACTTCGGCATGACCCAGGTTCAGCGCCTGGTTGCCGACCATGACCACGGGCACGGCTTGGTCGGCCACCTGGACCGACCGCGAGGTCTCGATGCGGACCGGGCCGCCCAGCATGCTCTCGAAGATGGACGCGAGACGGTCCGTGTTGCTCTTGACCGTCTTGTCGAACGTGGCGAACTGGGCCTCCAGCAGGGTGACGCGCGCCCGCAACTCCTGGTCGGAGCGCCGCTCGAGGGTGGCCTCGGTACGGAAAAAGGCCACCAGGGAGAAGGTGACGATGGCCGCCACAAGGATGCCGCAACCGATCAGGGACACCTGGGCTGCGATGCTCGAACGATGGGAATTCAAAGACTTGTCCTCGCTGAGGAGATAATGATGGCGCGGTCTCGACGCCGGGTCTGCGCTAATATCGACCTCTGGACCTTCGACTTGAACAATGCTGACTGCCACTGAACCCGGGCTCGCGACGGGCCCCGGGTCCACCCTGCCCCGGTTGCAGGAGCGCATCGCGAAGCCCGATGCGGTGGCGGCGCTGACCGGCGCCGGCGTGCATCCGGTCCTGGCCCGCCTGTTCGCCGCCCGTGGCGTCGCCGCGGCCGGGGAACTCGACACCGAGCTCTCCGGCCTGCTGCCATTCGACCTGCTGCTCAACGCCGGGGCGATGGCTCAGATCCTCGCCGACGCCATCGCGGCCGGCCGGCGACTGCTCATCGTCGGCGACTACGATGCCGACGGCGCCACCGCTGCCGCCGTCGGGTGCATCGTGCTGCGGCGTTTCGGCGCGAACGTCGATTTCCTGGTTCCCAACCGTTTCGAGTTCGGCTACGGGTTGACCCCCGAGATCGTGCGCGTAGCCGCCGAGCGGCGCCCCGACTTCATCGTCACCGTCGACAACGGCATCGCCAGCTTCGACGGGATCGAAGAAGCGCGCCGCCTCGGCATCGACGTGCTCGTCACCGATCATCACCTGCCCGGTGCCGAGTTGCCACGCGCGCGCTGCATCGTGAATCCGAACCAGCCCGGTTGCGGCTTCCCGAGCAAGCACCTGGCAGGTGTGGGCGTGATGTTCTACGTGATGCTGGCGTTGCGGGCCGAGTTGCGGCGTCGCGGAGCCTTCGCCGGGCGCAGCGAACCCAATCTCGCCGAACAGCTCGACCTCGTGGCGCTGGGCACCGTCGCCGACGTCGTGCCGCTCGACCGCAACAACCGCATCCTGGTTACCCAAGGCCTGCGGCGGATTCGTGCCGGCAGCCCCCGACCGGGCATCGTCGCGCTGCTGCACGCTGCCGGACGCGATCGCTCCCGCGCATCCACCTATGATCTTGGCTTCGTCGTGGGGCCGCGGCTCAACGCCGCCGGTCGGCTCGAGGACATGGCCGTGGGCATCGAATGCCTGATCACCGCAGACGATGCCGCGGCGATGGAACTGGCTGGCCGGCTCGATGCGCTCAATCGCGAACGCCGCGAGATCGAAGCCGACATGCAGGCCTCGGCGCTCGCCACGCTGGACGGCATCGAAGCCGGCGATGCGGCGAGCCTTGCCCTGTTCGATCCCGCATGGCATGCCGGTGTCGTGGGGCTGCTCGCCTCGAGGCTCAAGGAGCGCTTCCATCGCCCCACCATCTGCTTCGCTGCGGGTCCCGGCGGCGAACTCAAGGGGTCGGGGCGCTCGATTCCGCCGTTGCACCTGCGCGACGCGCTCGATCTGGTCGATCGGCACCATCCGGGCCTCATGATCCGGTTCGGCGGGCATGCAGCGGCCGCCGGTGTGAGCCTGCGCGAGGAAGCCGTCGAAAGGTTCCGCGCCGCCTTCGAGTCGGTCGTGCGCCGCATGCTCTCCCCGGCCGATCTGGAGCGAGTGGTCGAGGTTGACGGCAGCCTGTCGGAGGACGAACTCACCCTGCCGGTCGCCGAAGCCCTGCGCGAACAGGTGTGGGGGCAGGGCTTCGCACCGCCGCTGTTTCACGACGACTTCCGCATCCAAGACCAGCGCGTGGTCGGCGGCCGCCATCTCAAGCTGAAGGTGCGTCGCGCCGACGAGCGCAGCGCGCCACCTCTCGAAGCAATGCTGTTCGGACAAGACACACCGTTGCCGGAGCGTATCAGCGCCACGTACCGGCTCGACGTGAACGAGTGGAACGGCGCCCGTACCATTCAGCTGGTGCTGGACCGCTGGCAACCGGCATGAACTTCTCGCTCGAGAGCTGGGGCCTGCAAGGGTTCACCGAAGTGAACGCCTTCGCGACCGCACTCGCCATCGGCTTGCTGATGGGCATGGAGCGGGAGCGCAACGTGTCGGCCAAGGCCGGCCTGCGCACGTTCGCGCTGGTGGCCGTGCTCGGCGTCGCGCTGGCGCTGATCGGCGAGCGTGCACACGTACCCTGGCTCCCCGCGGTGGGGTTCGCGCTGGTGGGTCTCACCATGATCGCGGCGTACCGCCGCGACGACGAGCGCGAAGGCGATCCCGGCACGACGACGGTGGTTGCCGTGCTGGTGTGTTACGCACTGGCAACCATGGTCTGGCTCGGCTTGTCCACCCTCGCCGTCATGCTCGCGGTGGCCTCGACTGCACTGCTGTACTTCAAGACGGAACTGCGCACCCTCACCCTGGGCCTGCAGCGCAGCGAACTCATTTCCATCATCCAGTTCGCGGTGCTCACCTTCGTGGTGCTGCCGGTGCTGCCCGATCGCGATTTCGGGCCCTATGGGGCGATCAACCTGCGCCAGCTCTGGTTCATGGTCGTGCTGATGGCGGGAGTCAGCCTGGCCGGCTACCTCGCGCTGCGCCTGGTCGGTCAGCGCCACGGCGCGCGACTGCTGGGCCTGTTCGGCGGCCTGGTGTCGAGCACCGCGACGACGCTGGTGTATGCGCGTCACGGTCGCGCCACACCCACGCTGGAGGGCTTGGCCGCCACGGTCATCGTCATCGCCAATCTCGTCGTGCTGGTACGCATCGCGGTCGTGGTGGGGATGGTGAGTCCCGGCCTGCTCCCGATGGTATTGCCGGTGACCATCGGCGGCTTGCTCGCCGGTGCGCTGGCAGCCCTGCCCCTGTGGCGCCCGACCGACAGCGCCGAGGCACCGGTACCGGCCGTGAGCAACCCGGCCGAGATTCGCACCTCCTTGGGCTTCGGTGCTCTCTATGGCGTGGTGCTGGTGCTCGCCGCGTGGTTGTCGCACGAACTCGGCAGCACCGGCCTGTACGGCGTCGCGCTCGCGTCCGGCTTGACCGACGTCGACGCGATCACCCTGTCCACGTTGCGGTTGAGCGATCTCGGACGGGTCACACCGCGCGCGGCCGTGACAGCCATCACTCTTGCGCTACTCGCCAACATCGCCTTCAAGTTCACCCTGGTGGCGGTGGTGTCCAGCCCCGGGGTCAGGCGCCGCTGCATCGTTCCCATGGCGGGCACGGCGGCTGGCCTCACAGCCGCCCTGCTCTGGGTACGCTGACCGAAGCGCACCGGTGTTCCGGTACAATCCGCCGCTTTTCCGGCAGGATCAGGATCATGGAAGCCGAACGCATCAACGCCATCGGGCAGCACATCGAAGACCTCGGCCG
>LNFM01001212.1_pt1 | contig 59733 bp, 57 predicted proteins | sample 596031 | NCBI WGS metagenome assembly LNFM01 (sample SAMN04254537, study PRJNA301005) | activated carbon metagenome | isolation source: dual media filters at the Ann Arbor, Michigan drinking water treatment plant | place: USA: Ann Arbor | reverse complement strand
CGTGAACGACCTGCTCATCTCGTCGTGAATCCTCACCAGGTGCGGAAGTGCGTCACGGGATTGTATTGAGTGAGTTGTCAGAATCCCACCGCCAACCGACGAGCAGGCCCCGGATAACGTGAATACTCCTTCGCAAGACGAAAACGCTGCAAACGACGCCGCCGGGGCCGATGGCGCCGTGCTGCGCCTGCTGGACCGGCAGGTGCAGGATCGCGCGCTGCGCGAAGCGCTCGCCGCCGTCACAGACGCCGATCCGCTGCACGAACTCGAACGGCGGCTCGACTCGCTCGTCGAGGCCACCCAGAAGATTCACGAACCGCTGTCCCTGGACCTCGTGCTCAAACGCCTGGTGGCCCTGATCAGCGACGCCTTTTCCGCCGATCGCGCGTCATTGTTCCTGTACGACGCGGAAACCGACGAACTCTATTCGCGCGTCGCCCAGGGCGGCCTGACCCGCGAGATCCGCTTTGCGGCCTCGCTCGGCATCGCGGGCGCCGTGTTCCAATCCGGCGAGGCGCTGGTGATCGACGATGTATACAGCGACCCGCGGTTCAATCGCGCGATCGACGTCGCGACCGGCTACCTGACCCGCAACATGCTGTGCGTGCCCGTGCGCACGCGGCGCGGCGACATCATCGGCGTCACCGAAGTCCTGAATCGTCATGACGGCGATTTCACGCACACCGACGCGGTCTTCCTGCGCGCATTCACGACTCACGTCGCCACCGCCCTGGAGAACGCCCAATTCGCCGAGCAGATCAACTCGGCGAATCGCGAGCAGACGCGCCTGATGGACCTGACGCGCGCCATCTCCTCCGAACTCGACACCGAACAGCTGCTGCGCAAAATCATCGGCATCGCGACCGAACTGCTCGACGCGGAACGCAGCACACTGTTCCTGCACGACCCGGTTCGCGACGAACTCTGGTCGCGCGTCGCCGAAGGGATGGAAACGCGCGAAATCCGCATCCCGTCACATGTCGGCATCGCCGGTGAGTCGTTCACGCGCCGCACGGCGATCGTCATCGACGACGCCTACGCCGACCCGCGCTTCAACCCGGCCGTTGATCGCGCCACGGGTTTCCGCACGCGCTCGATCCTGTGCGTGCCGGTGGTCAGCCGTCATGGCATCCCGATCGGGGTCGTGCAAGTGCTCAATCATCGCATCGGCGGCTTCTCGGCCCGGGATCAGCGCCGCCTGGAGAATCTTGCCGCGCAGAGCGCCATCGCGCTCGAGAACGCGCGCCTGTTCCGTGAAGTGGTCGAAGAGCGCAACTACAACGAGAACGTGCTGCGCAGCCTGACGAACGGCGTGGTGACGCTCGACCTGGCCTTCAACGTCGTCAAGATCAACGACACCGCGGCGCGACTGCTCGGGGTCAACCCCGAACGTGTGCTCGGGGCGTCGGCCCTGCACCTGTTCGGCCACGGCAATGCGTGGATCAGGCGCCTGGTGCGCAAGGCGGCGCGCTCGCAACAGCCGGAATCGGCAGTCGACGCGACAATCCGTGGCGAACACGACCAAGTCACCGCCGCCAATGTCGTCGCCAGCCCGCTCGCGGATGCCAACGGCCGGATTTTCGGCTTTGCCGTCGTCATCGACGACATCACGAACGAGCGGCGCCTGCGCTCGACGATGGCACGTTACATGACACGTGAAGTCGCCGAGCAGGTGATAGCGCAGGGGGAAGGCGTGCTGGGCGGACGCTCGCAACAGGTCACGATCCTGTTTGCGGACATCGCCAACTTCACGAGCCTTGCCGAGCGTCTCGGCCCGCAGGAGACCGTGGCGCTGCTCAACGAATATTTCTCAGAGATGGTCGAGGTGATCTTCGCCCATGAGGGCATCCTCGACAAATACATCGGTGACGCGATCATGGCCGTCTTCGGTGCCCCGCTCGCCACGCCGCGCGATGCCGACAACGCGGTGCGCACCGCCATCCGGATGAAGGAAGTGCTCGGCGAATTCAATGCACGACGCGGGCAACAGGGGCTCGCGCCGCTCGATCTGCGCATCGGCATCAATTCGGACCAGGTGATTGCCGGCAACATCGGCTCGGCGCGACGCATGGACTACACGGTGGTCGGAGACGGGGTCAACGTCGCGGCGAGGCTCGAATCCGCGAACAAGGTCTACGGCACGTCGATCCTGGTCAGCAGTTCAACGCTCGCACTGCTGCGCGGCCGCTACAGCGTGCGTGAAATCGATCTGCTGCGGGTCAAGGGTCGCGCCGCACCGGTCGCGATTCATGAAGTGATCGGTGGCGAAGACGACCAGACGCGAGCACCGGCAATGCGTCACTACGCTGAGGGTCTGGCGGCCTATCGGCGCGCCGACTGGGCACACGCCATCGGCGCCTTCGATGCCGCCCTGAAGCTCGCGCCGGGCGATACGCCAAGTCTCGTGATGCGCGCGCGCGCCATCGATTTCGCCGCGCGGCCGCCGTCCCGGCTCTGGGACGGTGTATACATCGCGGACGAGAAATAGCCGGCCCGCGGCATTCTCAGGCAGTCTTGCCTGCAGCCTCGCGCGCCGCGAACGCTGCCTGCTGCTCCGGTGAGGCCTCCCGCTGGTGGCGATCGCGCCATTCGGCATAGGGCATGCCGTAGATCAATTCCCGCGCCGCTTCGTAATCGAGTGTCTGTCCGCGCGCTTCCGCTTCCGCCCGATACCATTTTGCGAGACAGTTGCGGCAGAAGCCCGCCAGGTTCATCAGGTCGATGTTCTGGACTTCGGTGTGTTCGCGCAGAAAGTCGCGCAACCGGCGAAAGGTGGCCGCTTCGAGTTCCAATTGCTGTTGATCGTCTGACATGGTCGACCGCTCCGTGTGGGGTGGGTCCCTATCATACGGCGCGCGGCCGCTGACGGGCATCGGCCGGCGCGTCCAAAGGAGAGTTGTCGATGACCCCCACCGAACCCTATCGCATCATCGTCGTCGGCGGCGGCGCCGGCGGACTCGAACTCGTGACCCGCCTGGGCGACGCGCTCGGGCAGCGGCCCGGGGTCGAAATCATGCTGGTGGACCGGCAGTACTCCCATATCTGGAAGCCGCTGCTGCACGAAGTGGCGGCCGGCACGCTGAACTCCAACGACGACGAACTGAGCTATCTGGCGCACGCCCACTGGCATCACTTCGAGTTCAGGCTGGGCGCGCTCGAGGCGCTCGATCGGAGCACCCGCACGATTACACTCGCGCCCTCGGTCGACAGCGCCGGCATCGAATACATCCCGCGGCGCCAGTTTCACTACGACCTGCTGGTGATCTCGGTCGGCAGCGTCACCAATGACTTCGGCATCCAGGGCATCGCGGAACACTGTCTTTTCCTCGACGGACGCGCCCAGGCCGACGCGTTCCACCAGGTCCTCGTGCGCGCCTGCTACGCGGCCAATGCCCAGGCCGAACCTCTGCGCGAAGGGCAGCTGCACATTGCGATAGCCGGCGCCGGCGCGACCGGCGTCGAACTCGCCGCTGAACTCCATCATTCGATTCGCACGCTCGTGGCGTTCGGCCTCGATCGCATCGTCCCCGAAAGGGACATCCGCATCCATCTGATCGAAGGTTCCGGGCGGATCCTGCCCGGACTGGCACCCCGCATCGCCGACGCGACGCACAAGGTGCTCGAATCCATCGGCGTGATCGTGCATACGGGTGAGTTCGTCACCGAAGCGACGAAAGTCGGCTTCCACACCCGCAGTGGCAGGTTCATCCCGGCCGAAATCAAGGTCTGGGCAGCAGGCATCAAGGGCCCCGACGTGCTGGGGCGGCTCGACGGGCTCGAGACCAACCGCATCAATCAGCTCGTGGTGCGCAACACGCTGCAAACGACACTGGACGACGATATCTACGCCTTCGGCGACTGCGCGGCCTGCCACCAGCGTGAAGGCAGCGAGGCCATGGTGCCGCCGCGTGCGCAGGCGGCACATCAGCAGGCCACCCTGCTGGCGCGTGCGATCATCGCCCGCGTCAAAGGCGTCGACGCGACGCTGAGTTACCGCTATCACGACTTCGGATCGCTGATCAATCTCAGCAAGCACAGCACCGTCGGCAGCCTGATGGGCAATCTGTTCGGGCGACGTTCGGGCACGGTGTCGATCGAAGGCTGGTTTGCGCGCGCCGCTTACCTGTCGCTGTACAAGATGCATCAGGTGGCAGTGCAGGGCGTGATCCGCACGCTGATGATGACGATGGCGAACGTACTCACCCGCCGCGCCAAGCCCCGTCTCAAGCTGCACTGACGCGCTAGCGGGCGCTGATCCGCGCCACGATCGGGCGCCCGAACCCGGCGCCTGGTCGCGGATCCGTCAGGTCGCCTCGATTCCGTGCTGTTTCATCCGGTAGCGCATCGCCATGCGCGTCACGCCGAGCCGGCGCGCGGCTTCCGACACGTTGTTGCCGGTCTGCCGTAGCGCGTGCTCGATCAGCAGCTTCTCCGCCGCATCGAGCGTGAGCCCACTCAGCGCGTCCAGGCTCACCGTGCTGTCCGCCGGCGGCGGACCGCCCGGCAGCAACAGATCGTCGGCCCCCAGCGGTCCACCACCCGACAGCAGGATCGCGCGTTCGACCAGATGTCTGAGCTCGCGGATGTTGCCGGGCCAGTGATAGCTCCGCAGCCGCGCGCGGGCGTCGGGCGTCAGGCTGAAATCGGCAATGCCGTAGCGCCGCGCGATCTGTCGACCGGCCTGTTCGGCGATGAGCAGCATGTCTTCGCCGCGCTGGCGCAGCGGCGGCAACGACAGTGGCAGCACGTTCAGGCGGTAGTAGAGATCGGAGCGCAGCGTTCCCTCCGCGACCATGCGCTCGACGTCGCGGTTCGTGGCGGCGACGAACCATGCCTGCGTGCGCCGCTCCTGGCTGCTGCCGACCCGACGCAAGGTGCGCCGTTCGAGCACGGCGAGCAGCTTCGTCTGCAGTTCGAGCGGCAGCTCGCCGATTTCGTCGAGAAAGACCACGCCGTCTTCGGCGGCTTCGATAAGCCCGGTGCGTTCGCCGTGCGCATTGGTGAACGCACCTTTGACATGGCCGAAGAGCTCGGCCTCGATCAAATCCTTCGGCAACGCCGCGCAGTCGACGTGCACGAAGGGCCGCTCGGCGCGGCGTGAACGCTGATGCAGACAGCGCGCGGCGAGATCCTTGCCGGTGCCGGTTTCGCCCATGATCAACACCGTCGGCGCGTCCCCGCCTGCGGCACCGGCCAGGCTCGCGATGCGATCGATCTGCGCGCGCAGCGTCTGCGCTGCCGCGGATTCGCCGAGGATGTCGATCTGCTCGGTCCCGGTCGACTCGCGCGCGCGCGAATATTCGAGCTGACGTGACACGCGCTGGTTCGCCAGCACTTTCTCCACGTTGACCAGAAGCTCTTCGAGGTCGACCGGCTTTTTCAGGTAATCCGAGGCCGCGTATTTCATCGCCGCCACCGCATCTTCGACTTCGCCATAGGCGCTCATCGCGATCACGGCCAGCTGCGGATCGATGCGTTCGCGCAGACGCTGCAGGAAATCGAGCCCGGATCCGTCCGGCAGCCGCATGTCGAGCAGCAGCAGATCCGCGCCCTCCTCGCGCAGCGCGGCCTCGGCGTCTGCGAGCCTGCCCGCGATCCGGCATGCGTAGCCGGCCTTCTCGAGCCGACGTGCGACCGAGCGCGCGAACAAGGCCTCATCCTCGACGATGAGCACGCGCGCGAGCGGCGTCGGGGCAGGTTGGTCGGCGTCAGTCATCGTGTTCCGGGTCATCTGGTGTGGTCTGGGGTGCGGTGTGGGGCGCCATGATCACGACGCGGGTGCCATTGTCGACGACTTCGAAGCTGAGCTGCCAGCCGTGCGTCTTGCAGACCTTGAAAGCGATCGGGATGCCAAGGCCGGTGCCAAATCGCTTCGTCGTCGGCCCGGGCTCGAGGCCGGCCGGTTCGGGCAGGAACGGAATGCCGCCGGCGCGGTCGGCAATCTCGATCTGTGTATGCGTCGGCGTGACCCGGATGCCGACCCTCACCTGCGCTCCCGGCGCGGACGCATCGATTGCGTTCGACAGCAGGCCGTACAACGCCTGCTCCATCAGATCGGGGTCGACACGCAGCATCGCCTGTTCGTGCCAGGGCTCGCGCGCGAGCTCGATGGTCCGTTCGGCCAGCCGCGGCTTCAGCAGATCGAACACGCCTTCCAGCAGCGCTGCCGCCCGGACCGGCACGAGGCGCGGCTTCAGCGGATGCAGGTAGGACACGAGGGCGCTGACCCAGCGCCCGAGCCGGTCGACGGTGCCGATGATGTCGCGCGCCGTCTCGCGCGCTTCGTCGACGCTGTCGGCGTGTTCCAGCATCTGCGCGCTCGCGCGGATCGCGGCCAGCGGGTTGCGCACGTTGTGCGCGACCACCGGCACCAGCGCGCCGAGCGCTGCCTGGCGCTCGCTGTCGATCAGCGCATCCCGGCTCGCCGCGAGATCGGCCGCGAGCTGATTGACGCTCGACGCGAGCTGCGCGACTTCGGTGACCCCACGCTCGGGCAGGCGCTGCGCGAGGTCGCCGTCGCTCATGCGCCGGGTGCCGGCGATGATTTCGCGCATCGGCCGTACGAAGCCGTGGGTGAAACTGCGTCGCGAGAGAAACAGCAGCATCAGCGCGAACAGCGGCGGCAACGGCAGCAACAGCGGCGCACGCCGCGTCCATTCATCGACACGTGCGCTCTGATCCGCCAGCGACTGGTCGACGAGCCCGCGCACCCGACGAAACCCATCGTCGAAGCCGGCCACGAGTTGCTGTTCGTAGCCGGGTTCGAGCAGCTTGAGCCTGATCACCCGGTTCATCAGATACGGATCCTCGAACACGGCCTGGAGATCGGCCTGCAGGCGGCCATAGGCCTCCTGCAGGTGCTGGACGGCGTAGTCCTCGGCGCGCGATCCCGACTGACGGCGCAATGAATTGAAGTGCTCCTGGACCCGCCGGTAGTAGCCGGTATTGACCTCGGCCGCCTCCGGATCGTCGCGCAGCCGCGCCAGCGCGACGTCCTTGATCTGCTGATACACCGCTGCGCGGATCTCCTCGGCGGTATCGGCAAAGGCGTTCAGGCGCAGGGACTCCGCCGCAGTCTGTTGCCAGAAATACGCCCACAGCCCGCCCATCGTACCCGTCACCAGCACGAGGCCGATGAAGGCCAGCTCGTAGCCGAGCAACAGGCGGCGCAGAGACTGGGGCAAAGGATCGACCATGGCGCCGATTATAGGCCCCGGCCTGCCGGCGTGTGCCGGCGGCCGATTTCGCGCATCGCGCGTGGCAGGCGCGGCGTCGGGCCGTGGCCACGGTCGCGGTTCATGGCGATCACCACGCGGACTCGCGCGCGCTCAGTCATGCGATGCGGTCACCGGCATCCTGCGGGCAATCAGCGACCGGGGACGTCCGGACACTGCACCGCAACAGGCTTACCAGGGCAGCATGCGCCGCACGAGGCGGTCGCCGGCCGTGAAAGCGTGACTCAGCGCGCCGAGCACGTGCAGCGCGATCACCAGCAGCAGGCCGACGGAGCCGGCGACGTGCAGTTCCGTGAAGAACTCGTTGACCGTTGGATTGTGCTCGCCCCAGTCGGGAAGCGGCATGCCGAAATAGCTCGTCGGATACGGGCTGAACGACGACGACAGATAGCCCATCAATGGCTGCAGGACGAGCAACACGTAAAACAGGTGGTGAACGCTGGTCGCCAGCAGCCGTTGCCAGCGGGCGATGGTCGTCGGCAGCGGCGGCGGCGGCACGCACGCGCGCCAGCCAAGCCTGCACACCGTCACCAGCAGCACGGTGAGGCCGATGGACTTGTGCAAGGCGAAGGCCTCGCCGCGCGCGGGTCCCTTCGGGAGTTCGACCATGTACCAGCCGATCGCATAGAGGGCCGCCACCAGGACGACGGTGAGCCAGTGGAGTCCCATGCTGACGCGGGAATACTTGTCGGCGCTTGCGCTGGCATGAGCCTGTTTCATGCGGGCATTTTACACGCCTGCGCGGGGCATCGCCGCCTGCCGGCGATGCGTTATACTCGCGCCGTTCGGGGTCACGTGTAACCGCAGCAAGACGGTATCGCCGTATGCACAAACGAATCGTGGGGATGGGACTGTTCGCCTGGCTGGGCCTCGTCGCCGGCACGGTGCACGCCGACGGCATGGCATTCGACGACGAACCGCCGTACGCGCTGGAAATCGACAAGTCCGAACGCGTGCTGCTGGTGAAGAACGGCGAGAAGGTCACCCGGCGCTTCCAGATCGCCACCGGCAAGGGTGGCCTCGGCGACAAGCGTATCCGCGGCGACAACAAGACGCCGCTCGGCGTCTACCGCATCACCGACTTCAATGAAGGCAGTGCGTTCCACTTTTTCATGCGCCTGAACTATCCCAACGTGAAGGACGCCTTCTTCGGTCTGAAGAACCGGCTGATCACGCGCCAGGATTTCGATCGCATCGTCGACTCGGTACGCACCGAGCAGCGCCCGCCGCAGAACACCCCGCTCGGCGGCGCGGTCGGCATTCACGGCCTGGGCGACGAGAACGCCGATCGCCTCAAGGTGCAACGCCATCTGGACTGGACCCAGGGCTGCATCGCGCTGACCAACCGGGACGTCAACGAACTGCGCAACTACGTCGCCGTCGGCACGAAAGTGGTCATTCGCGAATGATCCGGGCGCTGCTCCTCGCCGCGCTGCTGTGCTGCGGGGCGATCCCGGTCGGCGCGGCGTCCGAGCCGCCACCGGCGCGGCCCTCCACTGCCCTGATCGTCCGCGGCGCGACCGACAAGCCTTTCGACGACGTCATTCTCGAGCTCGACTTCGCGATCACCGAGCGCAATTTCCGCATCACCGGGCGCAATACGATTGGCAAGGGGCTGCGCGAGCGCGGCTACGAGGATTTTCCCGAGGTCGAAGTCATTCACTTCTGCAACCTCGAGTACGCGCGGGAAGTGCTGCTGGTCGATCCGGGTTACGTCGCGCAGATGCCCTGCCGCCTCACCGTGCACGAGGAAGGGAAGCGCACCATCGTCAGCGTCATCCTGTTGCCGGAAGATCACCCCGACGCGCGCGTCAACGCGTTCGCCGCGCGCATGAACGGCCTCCTGCGCGAGATTCTCGCCTTCGTCCTCGAAGAGGACTGACGTGTATACTCGGACCGACATTCAAGCGCCGACCTTTCAACCATGAAACAACGCTGGAATTTCCTGCTCGCCGAGCCCCACGTGCTGCTGCTGCTGTGGCTGGTCGTGGCCGGGCTCGTCACGTTCGGCATCGTGGTCGGCGTCGACCAGGAACTCGTGCAGCTGATGGTCAGGGCCGATCAGAGCCGCATCTGCCTCGTGCTGATCCTGATGTACTTCATCGGCGTCGGCCACACCTTCCGCCGTACGCTCTATCTCTCGCGTGAAATCAATCACGCCGTCACGGTGGCCTCCCGTCTCGAGCGTCGCGAAGTGGCAGCCGCGGCGCTGCGCAGCCGTGACAGTGCCCGCGCCGCCGGCCTGCCCGCCGGCTTCGTCGTCGATTATCTCGCCGACCATCACGCCTCGCGCGTGAGCCCGGAGGCGGCGGACGGGCCGTCCGATCTCCTCGACGCCTACGCCTCGCGTCTGCGTGGCGCCCACGAATTCGGCTGGTTCTATATCGACCTGATGTTGAAGGTCGGCTTTCTCGGCACGCTCGTCGGCTTCATCCTGATGCTGAGCTCGGTCGCACAGTCCGGCACCCTCGACGCCTCCACGATGCAGAAGGTGCTGCAGCAGATGAGCGTTGGCATGAGCACCGCGCTGTACACGACGATGGCGAGCCTCGTCGCCGGCATCCTGCTCTCGGTGCCCTACTACCTGCTGGACCGTGGCCTGGAGGCGCTGTTGCAGGTCACCGTGCACATCAAGGAAGTGCTGTCGGGCCCGTCGCAACCGGCATCTGCGTGATCCGGACCGTCACCGCATGTCAGCGTTTGCCAGTTCCTCGAGCCGCAACCGGCAGCCGTTCGATCCCATCACCGCCGTCCTGTTCAAGATCATCCAGGCGATCACCTACCTGTTCGTGCTCGCGGTGCTGTTCATGAACCCGATCGCCAAGCAGGGCAAGATCGATCCGAAGGCCGAGTACATCATCACGGTGACCTGGCCCGACCGGAATCCGAACGACATCGACACCTATGTCGAGGATCCGGCCGGCAACCTGACCTATTTCAAGAACGCGAATGCGGGCCTGGTCCATCTCGACCGGGACGATCGCGGCAACCTGAACGACACGCTGTCGATCAACGGCAAGGACATCGAGAATCCGCTGAACCAGGAAGTCACGACGATACGCGCCGTGATCACCGGCGAGTACGTCGTGAACGTGCATTATTATGCAAGCGAGAACAACGAGCCGGTGCCGGTGCAAATCCGCGTCGACAAGGTCAACCCGGTCCTCGAAGTGATCTACTACGACACGATCACGCTCAAGCGGAAGGACGAGGAGCGCACTGCAGTGCGCTTCACGATCATCGGTGACGGGCGCGTGGCCAACATCAATCACGTGCCGAAGAACCTCGTCGCCAAGGCGTTCAAGCGGGAATAACACTGCATGCTGAGCTTCGGACATGCCGCCATCGTGGCGGCCTATGTGGTGGTGGGGCTGGCGCTGCTGCTGCTGAGCCTTTTTTCGCGCTGGCACTGGCGCGTCAAGGCAGGACTGGTGGTGCTGGTGTCGGCTGCGTATTGCGCGTGCTATTTCGCGCTGCCGGCCCTGCTCGGCTGGCCGACCGATCGCACCGTCCCGAAACGCTTCAACCTGCTGGCGGTATATATCCAGGAGCCGGACAAGCGCACCGGCAACGCCGGCAACGTCTTTTTCTGGGCCTCCGATCTCGACCCCGATGCGGATCAGCGCCCACGCGCGTACAAGCTGCCATTTTCACCGGGTTACAAATCGGTCTTCCAGGAAGGCCAGGGCAAGCTGCGTCAGAACATTCCGCAAATCGGCGAGGCCGAACCTGACGACGAGGTGCACGGCGTGCCCAGCGATCGCCAGCAGCTCGGCCAGAAGAGTGTGAAAATCAAGTTCATCGACGCGCCGCCTGCCGGACCACCGAGCAAGGAAGCAGGAGGCTGACACCATGAAACACTGCTGGATGGCTGCATCATGACTGGCTGGGCGCTTCCGAGTTTTCTGGCGGCGTTTGGCCTGCTGGGCCTGATGTCACTGAACGTCGTGCTGTTCACGCGCTTTGCGTGGTGGGTGAAGCTCGCCGCCGTGGCCATGGTCGCCGCGCTCGGCGTGATGACCTGGCGCGCGATCCCCGATCTCCTGGGGTGGCCGACCCACTCCGGGTTTGCGCCGCGCTTCAATCTGAACGGCATCCACATCGAGGAGCCCGACAAGAGTGGCGTCAACAAGGGCGCGATTTATCTCTGGGTCACGCGCTTTGCGACCGACTCCAGCGCAGTGGTCCCCCGGGCGCTCGTGCTGCCGTTTTCGCCCGAACTGCAACTGAAAGTAAGCGCGGCCGGCACCAAGCTGCGCAAGAACCTGCCGCAGCTCGGCGAGGTCGTAGCGCCACGCGGCCCTGGCGACAATCACAGCCGACAGGCGCTGGATCTTGAATTCTTCGACATGCCCGATCCGCTGTTTCCCGAACGCTGATCCCGCCATCGCGGCCCTGCAGCGAACCTCTTCAGGGCGCGCGGATGAATTCGAACACCAGGCCCGCCTGTTGCGGGCCGGCGATGGCGTCCGCGGCAACTCCGAGATCTGCCACGGCGACCAGCCTGCCGTCGAGGTGAATCAACGGCAATAGAGCACGCTCCCAGTCCGGAATCCCCCGTTGCTGCAGCAGATGCTTGACCGTCAGCGTGCGCGCGGCGCACGAAAGCCGGATGCGTTCGCCACCGCGCCGGACGTCCACCGTCAGACGGCGACCCGCCACGAGATCCTCGCGCAGACCGTGCCCCGTCACGCGCTGCGCCCGCAGGACCCCGCCTGGCAGCCGCAGCGCCTCGTGCGGCAGCCAGGCCACCGGCGCCGACAGGGGCGCCGGTGGCGGCGCGGACAGCCAGTACAGGCGGCGCCGGTAGCGTCGAATCTCGCCGCCCCGCCACGCGAGGCGCGGACGCGCGTCGGCGCGGGCGCCGGCGACTTCATCGAGCACACGCGCGAGAGTCACGCGATCGGGCGCGTGAGCACCACACCCGACCAGCCAGCGTCGCAACAGCAGACGTTGGCGTCCGGGCGCCAGATTGGCGAGCTGGTCGAGATCGAGCGTATGCCCCGCGCAGGCCGGTGCGAGCAGCCGGTCGGCATACTCGTCGAGCACCTCGGCTGCGCCCCGCTGCAGCGTGGCGGCCATGGCCAGGTTGGCAACCGCCCCCGGCCAGCGCGCCGTCAGCATGGGCAGCACGGACTGGCGCAGGAAATTGCGATCGTGGCGTGCGTCGGCATTCGACGGATCGCTGAGCCAGGCCAGACCTGCCTGCGTTGCGCGCGCGTCGAGCGCCGCCGCCGGCACGTCCAACAGCGGTCGCAGCAGCGTCCCCGCACCCAGCGGCCGCTGCGGCGCGATCGAGGCGAGTCCGTGTGGCCCACTGCCGCGCAATGCCATCAGCAGCAGGGTTTCGGCGAGATCGTCACGATGATGGGCGGTCAGCAGCAGATCGGCGGACGCGAGTTCGCGGGCGAACGCCGCGTAACGGGCGGCGCGCGCCCAGGCTTCGAGGCTCGCGCCAGTCGGCGGCCGCGTATCGGCCCTCGCCACGAGCAGCGGAATCTCGAGCACACGGCACATGTCGCGACAGTGCGCGGCCCAGTCCGCGCTGTCCGGATGCAATCCGTGGTCGAAGTGAAAGGCGTGCAGGCTGGCGGCAGGCCAGGGGCGGGCTGCCGCCGCTGCGAGCAGCAAGGCGGTGGAGTCACGGCCGCCACTGTAGGCCACGAAAAGGCGCCGCGGTCGCCCGTCGGCCAGCACCGCCTGCAGGCAGCCGGTGAGCGCGCGATCGACAGCGGCAGCGTCGGCGGCAGCCATCATCGCGCCCGGCGCGGCCAGGCCGGTGGACGGACGCGCTTACTTCTCGGTGTACTCGCCAAACTGGTCCAGCCGCAGATGCCGCTGATGCACGAGTTTTTCGGGTTCGAGCACCGTCAGTCGATCGAGCGATTCGACCACGGCGGCCTTCACACGCTCGGCGATCTTGCCGAAATCGCGGTGGGCTCCGCCGAGGGGTTCTTCGATCACGGCGTCCACGAGCTTCAGCTGCAGCAGGCGCTCGGACGTGATGCCCATCGCCTCCGCGGCGTCCGACGCTCGATCGGCGCTCTTCCACAGGATCGATGCGCAGCCCTCGGGTGAAATCACCGAGTAGGTTGCGTACTGCAGCATCAGCACGCGGTCGGCCACGCCTATCGCCAGTGCCCCGCCCGAGCCGCCCTCGCCGATCACGGTGGCGACAATCGGTGTGCGCAGGCTGGCCATCTCGAGCAGGTTGCGCGCGATCGCTTCGCTCTGCCCGCGCTCTTCGGCGTCGATGCCGGGATAGGCGCCCGGTGTGTCGATGAAAGTCAGCACCGGCAGCCGAAAGCGTTCGGCCATCAGCATCAGGCGCAGCGCCTTGCGATAACCTTCCGGCTTCGGCATGCCGAAATTCCGATAGAGATTGTCCTTGGTATTGCGGCCCTTCTGGTGACCGATGAACACCACCCCGCGGCCGTTGAGACGCGCGACGCCGCACACGATGGCGGGATCGTCGGAGAACGCGCGGTCGCCGTGCAGCTCCTCGACGTCGTCGAAAATGCGTTCGGCGTAATCGAGCGTGTACGGGCGCTGCGGATGGCGCGCAATGCGCGAGATCTGCCAGGACGTCAGATTCGCGAAGATCTGGCGCGTCAAATCGCGGGAACGCTCCTGCAGGCGCGCGATCTCGTCCGAGATGTTCAGGGCCGAATCGTTGCCGACTTTGCGCAGGGCTTCGATCTTCGCTTCGAGTTCGGCAATGGGCTGCTCGAAGTCGAGGAAGTTCATGTTCAACGGGGTGTATTCGGCCGATGTTGCCGCCATGTCGCCTGTCTCCGCGTGTCTGTGCGGCGCTGCCAGCGCCGCGTCCCGTCGCCGGAACCTTGCTAGTATTCGATCCGCACTGCGTCGTCGCCGAGGCGCGCCTGCAAATTGTCGAGCAGCTTGTCGGTGGCCTTCACGCGCCAGTCGTCCGCGAGCCTGACCCGCGCCGCCGCGCCGTCGATCCGGTATTCCACCGCGACTGCGCAGGAACCGGGGGCGTAGTCCGCGAGCGTCGAACGCAGAAAGGGCACGAGGCCGTTGAACGCCGCCGCGTCCACACTCAGCACGACGCTGCGTGCCAGCGACTGGCGCAGTTCGTCGATCGTGGTGATCTTCTGCGCATTCAGCGCGTGATCGCCACTGAACTCGTCGACGCTGCACTCGCCGTCGATGATCACGACCCGATCTTCGACCACCTTGTCGAGCGCGGCTTCGAGCGCCTCATTGTACACCGTGACCTCGACCCTGGCGGTGCTGTCGTCCAGCGTCAGCACCGCCATGCGGCCGCGCCGGCTTTTCATGAAACGCAACGCGACGATGAGGCCTGCGACCCGTCGCTTGCCGGGCCTGAGATCCGACAGCCGCCCGCTGACCAGGCCACCCAGTTCCTTCAGGTAGCGATCCATCGGGTGCCCGCTCAGGTACAGGCCCAGGGTCTCCTTCTCCCAGCCGAGGACCTGCTGCTGCGACCATTCGTCGACCTCGCAGGCGGCGCGCCACGCGCCGAGTTCGACCGGATCCGCCACCGGTGCGGCAGCCGCCCCGCCGAACAGGTCGACCTGACCGACCGCGGCGGCTTTCGCCTGCTGCTCGGCGGCCTGCATCGCATGTTCGACCAGGTTCATCAGCCCGCGTCGCCGCGCGCCCATCGAATCGAGTGCGCCGGCCTTGATCAGGGCCTCGAGCACGCGCTTGTTCATCCGGCGTCCGTCGTTGCGTCGGCACAGGTCGAAAATGTCCCGGTACGGGCCTGCAGCTTCCCGTTCGTCGACCAGACCTGCGACCGCACCCTCGCCCACACCGCGGATCGCGCCGAGCCCGTAGCGTATCGTGCGGTCATCGGCCACCGTGAAGCGATACGAACAGACATTCAGGTCGGGCTTGCGCACATCGATGCCGAGTTGTCGGCATTCGTCGATCAGCCGCACGACCTTGTCGGTCGAATCCATGTCCGCCGACAGGACCGCCGCCATGAAGGCCGCCGGGTAGTGCGCCTTCAGCCACGCAGTCTGGTAGGCGACGAGTGCATAGGCCGCCGAATGCGACTTGTTGAAACCGTAACCGGCGAACTTCTCCATCAAATCGAAAATCTGCCCGGCGAGTTCGTCGCTGACGCCACCGGCGGTCGCCCCATCGACGAAAGTCTGGCGCTGCTTCGCCATTTCCTCCGGTTTCTTCTTGCCCATCGCGCGCCGCAGCAGGTCGGCGGCGCCGAGCGTGTAGCCGGCGAGCACCTGCGCGATCTGCATCACCTGTTCCTGGTACAGGATGACGCCGTAGGTGGGTTGCAGCACCGTCTCCAGCGCGGGATGCGGGTACTTCACGAGCGCCTTGCCATGCTTGCGCTCGATGAAATCGTCGACCATGCCGGACTGCAGCGGACCGGGTCGGAACAGCGCGACGAGCGCGACGAGATCCTCGAAACGGTCCGGCTGCAGGCGCTTGATCAGTTCCTTCATGCCGCGCGATTCGAGCTGGAAGACCGCGGTCGTCTGTGCCTGCTGAATCAGGTCGAACGTCGGCTTGTCCGCAAGCGGCAGCGTGTTGATGTCGAGCAATGGCTGATTGCTGGCAGCGCGTTCGGCATTGATGACGCGCATCGCCCAGTCGATGATGGTCAGCGTGCGCAGGCCGAGAAAGTCGAATTTCACGAGGCCCACGGCCTCGACGTCGCTCATGTCGAACTGCGTGACCGCGGTGTCCCCGCCCTGCTCGCAGTACAGCGGCATGAAATCCGTGAGCGCGCGAGGCGCGATCACGATTCCGCCCGCATGCTTGCCGGCGTTGCGCGATATCCCCTCGAGCGCGAGCCCCAGATCGAGAATCGCGCGCACGTCCTCTTCCTGGTCGTAGCGAGTCTTGAGCTGGGGCTCCTCGGTCATCGCGCGGTCGAGTGTCATGTTCGGATCGAACGGCACGAGCTTCGCGAGCTGATCGACGAAGCCGTACGGAAAGCCGAGCACGCGACCGACATCGCGCAACACGGCTTTCGCCGCCATCGTGCCGTAGGTGATGATGCCGGCGACCCGATCGCGGCCATAGCGCTGGGTCACGTACTCGATCACTTCATCGCGACGATCCATGCAGAAGTCGACGTCGAAATCAGGCATCGACACGCGTTCCGGATTCAGGAAGCGCTCGAACAGCAGATCGTAGAGCAACGGATCGAGTTCCGTGATGCCGAGCGCATAGGCCACGAGCGAACCTGCCCCGGAGCCGCGACCCGGCCCGACCGGGATCCCGTTTTCCTTCGCCCACCGGATGAAGTCGGCCACGATCATGAAATAGCCGGCAAAGCCCATCTTCGAAATGACGCCGAGTTCGATCTCGAGTCGCTCCCGATAGGCCTGCTCGTCCTTCGGCAGACTGCCGATGACTTCCGCGCTGCGTGCGAGGCGCTGTGCGAGACCGCGCCGCGACTGTTCGTACAGTTCCTCGTCGACGGTCTGGCTGCCCGTGACCGGGTATTGCGGGAGATGGTAAGTGCCGAACTCGAGTTCGAGATTGCAGCGCTGCGCAATGAGGACAGCATTTTCGAGCGCCGACGGCACGTCTTCGAACAGCGCCGCCATCTCCGCCGGCGACTTCAGGTACTGCTGCGGTGAGTAGCCGCGCGGTCGCCGCGGGTCGGCGAGCGCGCGACCTTCGTGGATGCATACGCGGGCTTCGTGCGCGTCGTGATCGGCGGCATCGAGAAAGCGCACGTCGTTGGTCGCGACCACGGGTGTATCGGTGGCCGACGCGAGGTCGAGTGCGAGGTCGACATAACGGTCTTCGCCCGCGCGGCCCGTGCGCGTGATCTCGAGATAGAAGGCGCCGGGAAAGATCGCCTCCCAGGCTTCGAGCCGCGCTCGTGCGCGTGCGCTGTGACCCTCGCTCAGGAGACTGCCGATATCGCTGTGCTGGCCGGCCAGCGCGATGAGCCCGGCCGCCGAGGTGGTGTCGAACCAGGCGCGCGAGACATGCGGCACGCCCTGGATCTGCCCTTCCTGATAGGAACGCGTGATCAACCGCGACAGATTGCGATAACCGATGCGATCGCGGCACAGCACCACCAGTCGCGTGCGCTCCGGGCCCTCGTCCGCGGCATGCACCCAGAGCTCGGCGCCGACGATCGGCTTGAGTCCCGCGCGCTCGGCTTCCTGGTAGAACTTCACCGTCGCGAACATATTGCCCTGATCGGTGATCGCGATCGCCGGCATGCCCGTTTCGCGCACACGCGCCACCAGTTCCGGCACGCGCACGATGCCATCGACGAGCGAATACTCCGTGTGCAGGTGCAGATGCACGAACGGACTGGTCATGGTCGCAACATTCATGAGCGCGTCGCCGACAAGGCGCGATGGCTGTGGGGAACGGAGTTTACAGCAGGGTCGGTGAGCGCCGCAGCAGCCCCGGCAACGCCGCAGGCGGGGTCCGCTTGCAGGCGGTAGCCACTGCTAGTGGCCATGGCCGTCCTCCAGCAGAATCCGCACCGGCCTGAACGTTCGGCGATGGACGCGGCTCGGACCATGCCGCGCCAACGCGGCGAGATGTTCGGGCGTCGGGTAACCGCGATGTTGTGCAAAGCCGTAGGCCGGGAACTCGGCCGCCAGATCGTCCATGATGCGATCGCGGGTGACCTTGGCCACGATTGACGCCGCCATGATCGCGGGCACGGTCGCATCCCCTTTGACGATGGCCTCAGCGGGATAGGGACAGCGCGGCGTATGTTTGCCGTCGACGACGATGCGTATCGGTGTCGGTCGCAGGTTCGCCACCGCCCGCTCCATCGCCAGCAACGTCGCCCTGAATATGTTCAAGCGGTCGATCTCCTCCACGCTCGCGAGTCCCACGCCATGACACACGGCGCCGGCCGCGATGAGGTCGAACAGCCGTTCGCGCTGCAGGGCCGAGAGCCGCTTCGAATCGTTCAGGCCGGCCAGCGGGCGCGCGTCATCGAGGATGACGGCGGCAGCCACCACCGGCCCCGCCAGTGGCCCCCGCCCCGCCTCGTCGACGCCGGCGATCATCGACCGGATACCGCCCGCCGTTCAAGCAAGGCCTCAATCGCCGCCGCCCCCGCGTCGCCGCTGCCGACCCGGAGTTCGCGATGCAGAGCGGCGCACAGCCGGCGGTAGCGGGCCACGCCGGCCACATCCGCGAGCCAGGCGCCCAGCGCCCCGGCGAGGGCCGACGGCGTTGCATCATCCTGCAGGAATTCCGGCATCAGGCGCTGGCCGAGCAGCAGGTTGGGCAGCGCGACGTGCGGGACTTTGACCGCGCGACGCATCAGCCAATAGCTGAGCGGCGCCAGGCGATAGGCCACCACCGCGGGGGTGCCGCTCAGCGCAGCCTCCAGCGTGATCGTGCCCGACGCCAGCAGCGCAACGTCCGCGGCCGCGAGCAGCGCGCTAGAGCGACCGGTGACGACCGTCACCGGCAGTTGCGGCGCGACAGCCGCCACGCGCTGACGGATGTAGGTCGCCGCAGCCTCGTTGACAGCGCCCAGCGCGAAACGTGGCGCCGACAGTGTCGGGGCCAGCAGCGCGGCGGCGGCCAGAAACAGGTCGACATGACGGGCGAGTTCCTGTCGCCGGCTGCCCGGCATCAGGGCGATCAGCGGCCCGGCACCCTCGCCCGGCATCAGGACGGCGCGCGCGGCGGCCCGATCGATGTCCAACGGGATTCGATCCGCGAGCGGGTGTCCGACATAGGCAGCCGCGATGCCATGGTCGGCGAGAAACGCCACTTCGAACGGAAACAGCGTGAGGATCAGGTCAACCGCGCGACGAATGCGCGGCAGCCGCCCTGCCCGCCACGCCCAGACCTGCGGGCAGACATAGTGGACGACCGGAATGCCGGCGGCGCGCATGCGCAATTCGATGTCGAGGGTGAAGTCGGGCACGTCGATACCGACGACGACGTCCGGTCTCGCGGCGAGTATCTCGTCGATCAGTCGTCGGCGCAGCTTCAGCAGCCGCGGATAGTGCCGCAGCACCTCGACGAGCCCCATCACGGCGAGTTCGTCGATCCCCGCAAGCGCGTGACAGCCGGCGGCGCGCATGCGCGGCCCCGCCATGCCCGATACTTCGACTGTCGGATGTCGTCGACGCAGCGCTTCAATCAGGTCGCCGCCAAGCTGGTCGCCGGAAGCCTCGCCGGCGATGATCGCCACACGCGTCAGCACCGCGGCCGCCTGATCGCTCATGCTGGAAGCTGGTGGCTGCACGGTCGCTCGATGCGCGCCCGACGGCACAAGCGCGGCGCGCGCTGCCGCACTCAGTCCGCGGCGGAGCGGCTGCGGACGATGCCGCGGCGCGAGCCGCGAATGAATTCGACGAAACGCGCGACCTCGGGAAACTGCTGCGCCGGTTCGGTCAGTTGTTCGAGCGCCTGCTCGAGCAGCAGGCCCTGGCGGTAAAGCGTCTTGTACGCGCGCGTGACGGCGGCGATCGCTTCACGCTCGAAACCGCGCCGCTTGAGGCCTTCGCGATTGATGGCCCGCGCGCGGGCGGTGTTGCCACCCGCCATCACGAACGGCGGCACATCCTTCACCACCACGGCGGAGATCGCCGTGAAGCTGCTCTCGCCAATGCGGCAGAACTGGTGCACACCGGTGAAGCCACCGAGAATCGCGTAGTCGCCAATCTCGACATGACCCGCCAGCGTCGCGTTGTTGGCGAAGATGGTGTTGTTGCCGATGCGGCAGTCGTGTGCGACATGGCAGTAAGCCATGATCCAGTTGTCATTGCCGAGCGAGGTCAGTCCACCGCCGCCTGGCGTGCCGCGATTGAGGCTGCAGTATTCACGGATGGTATTGCGATCGCCGATCTCCAGGCGCACCGGCACATCGCCCTTGAACTTCTTGTCCTGGGGATCTTCGCCGAGCGAGCAGAACGCGTAAACGCGGTTTTCACGGCCGAGACGCATCGGCCCCTTGAGCACGCAGTGGGCGCCGATGCTGCAGCCGTCACCGATTTCAACCTGGTCGCCGATGATGGTCCAGGGCCCGACTTCGACGTCCGCGCCGAGTCGGGCTCCGGCGTGGATGATCGCTGTCGGATGGATCAAGCGCGCCCTTCCATCTCGGTCGTCATGAACTCGGCTGTCGCGACCAGGTCCTCGCCGACGTGCGCGGTGGTCTCGAACTTGTAGATGCCGCGAATGGTGCGCTTCAGGTAGGCGGTCAGGATGACCTGATCGCCGGGTACCACCGGTCGCTTGAAACGGGCCTTATCGACGCCGACGAGGTAGTACATGCTGTTGCTGCTGCTGCGCGCATTGTGCGACTTGAACGCCAGCAGGCCGGTCGCCTGGGCCATCGCCTCGAGCAGGATCACGCCCGGCATGATCGGCTTTTCAGGAAAATGCCCGGTGAAGAAGGGTTCGTTGTAGGTGACGTTCTTGATCGCTTTGAGCGATTCGAAGGGCACGCATTCGATAACCCTGTCGACCAGCAGGAACGGATATCGATGCGGGAGGATACTCAGGATCTCCCGGATATCGATCGTCGGCGATTGCTCCATTAGGCGCCCGCCAATGCTGTCGTCAGTCGCATGATGGTTCTCCCCGCGCCCGCGCGCTCAACCCGTGCTAGGGGTGTCGGTTTCGAATATGCACCGGGCAGAGCCGGACGGCACGCGAGTGCTGCCCCGGCCCGGATTCCCTTGAAGCATCCGGGCTGTGCCGGGCGCTGGCGGCGCGGCGCCTGGCGGACACCGCGAACGCGTCGCAGCCGGCCCGTGAGCCGGTGACGGCACGGACCGGGCCGCAAGCGCCGGATGCCTGCTCTATTTCTTCAGGCGCTCGATCACCATGTCGGTGATGTCGACCGCCTTGCTCGCGTAGATCACGCCTTCGCCGAGGACGAGGTCGTATTTCTGTTCGGAGGCAATCGTCTGAATCGCTTCGACGATCTGCTTCTGGATCTTCGCGAATTCCTCATTGCGGCGGAAATTCACGTCTTCGCGGAACTCGTCGGAATCGCGCTTCAGTTCGCGACGCTTCTCGATGATGTCGCGCTCAAGGCGGGTGCGCTCGGTTTCGCTCATGATGGCGCCGTCTTTGGCCGCCCGATCTTCGAGCGCCTTCAATTCCTTCTGCTTCGCCACGAGCAGCTTGTCCTTGCCCGCAAACTCGGATTCGAGCTTTTTCTTTGCGGCCTCGGCCTGGGGCGCAGCTTCGAGCACTCGAACAGCAGCGACCACGCCAATCTTGTAATCCGCTGCCATGGCCGGTGCGCCGGCGACAGCCGCAAGCAGACCCAGGACACCAATAATGCTTACCTTCGACATATTCATCGCTCTATGCTGGTCAAAAAGATTGGAAAAGTGTGCCGTAGCGGCACCCTATCCGGCCACCCCACGCGTCAGAATGTGGTGCCGAAAGTGAACTGGAACTTCTGGATTTCGTCGTTCAATTGGTCGTTGAACGGCTGCGCGATACTAACCGAAAGCATGCCGAACGGCGATAGCCAAATCCCCGAGACCCCGGTCGACATGCGCAGGCTGTCGATCTCCACGTCCTCGAAGGTCGTGTCGTAGACGTTGCCGATGTCGTAGAAGGCCGTCAGGCGCACCGACTTGAACTCCTTGATGAACGGCACCGGCAGGATCAGCTCGACGTTGCCGACGATCGACAGGTTGCCGCCCAGGGCGTCGTTGAAGATGTCCTTGGGACCCAGCGAACTTTCCTCGTAACCACGGACCGTGCGCGGACCGCCGGCGAAGAAGTTCTCGAAAAACGGCAGTTCGAACGTGTCTCCGTAGGCGTCGCCATAACCGACCGAACCCTTGACCAGCAGCACGTAGTCCTTGTGCAACGGGAAGAACACGCGTGAATCGTAATCGACCTTCCAGAATCGCAGGTCGCCGCCCGGCGACGCGATTTCGCCACGAATCTGCTGCAGCACGCCCTTGGTCGGGAACAGGGCCGAATTGCGCGTATCGTACGAGAAGGCGGAACTCAGCCGCAGAATCCGGAAATCGTCGCCCTCGAGGAAGATGAAGCGCGCCACCTGCGGGTCGAGGAAGAACGGATTGATGCCGATGCGCGTTGCTTCGTAGCTCGCGCCAAGACTGATGAAATTGTACTCGGTGATCGGGATGCCGAAGTTCATGCCGACCGATGCCACGCGCGAATTGAACTGCGTGACGTTGTTCAGGCGGGCGCCCGCTTCCGTTTCAGTCCAGCCGAAATTGAAGCCGCGGCTGATGCCATCGAGCGTCCAGAACGGATTCACGTAACCGAGGCGGAAAGTCCGGTTGATTTCGCTGTTGTTGAAAGCGAAATTCAGGCTCTTGCCGCTGCCCAGGAAATTGTTCTGGGTGATGTTCGTGTTGAAAATCAGGCCCTGCGACTGCGAGAAACCGAGACCCAGCAACAGGTTGCCGGACGGGCGCTCCTTCACCGTGTAATTGACGTCGACCTGGTCGGTCGTGCCTGGCACGGCGGGTGTCTCGACGTTGACGTCCTCGAAGTAACCCAGGCGCTGCATGCGGACCTTCGAGCGCTCGACCTGGGCCGTCGAAATCCAGCCGCCTTCCATCTGCCGCATCTCGCGCCGAATGACTTCGTCACGCGTCTTCGAGTTGCCATAGAAATTGACGCGCCGCACATAAACGCGCTGGCCCGGATCGACGAAGTAGCTCAGTGCGACCTGCTTCTTTTCCTTGTCGAGCTTCGGAATCGAGTTGACGTTGGCGAACGCATAGCCTTCGTTGCCGAGGCGATCGGTGATGTTCTTGCTCGTCTGCGTGGTTTCCTTGCGCGAGAACAACATGCCCTTGCGCGTGGTCACCTGCTCGAACAGCTCCTTCTCGTCGACGATCAGCCGGCCGGCGAGCTTGACCTCCGACAGCGTGTACTGCTCACCTTCCGCAATATTGACCGTGATGTAGACGTCGGCCTTGTCGGGCGTGATCGACACCTGCGTCGATTCGACGTGGAAGTCGACGTAGCCGTTGTCCTGGTAAATCGATCGCAGCGCTTCGAGATCGCCGCTCAGCTTCTGCTTCGAATACTGATCGTCCTTGGTGAACCAGCTGAGCCAGGTCGGCGTCGACAGCTTGAATTCGCTGAGGAGCTCCTTGTCGGAAAACACCTTGTTGCCGACGATATTGATCTCGCGGATCCGGGCCGCTTCACCTTCGACGATCGTGAAGGCGACAGTCAGGCTGTTATCGTCGAGGGGCGTGATCTTCGAATCGATCTTCACGCCGTACTTGCCGTTCGAATAGTACTGGCGTCGCAGTTCCTGCGTGACCTTGTCGAGCTTGCCCTCGTTGAACACTTCGCCTTTCGCAAAGCCGATGTCGCCGAGGCCCTTCAGCAGCTCTTCGGTCTTGATCGCCTTGTTGCCCTTGAAGGTGATGTCGGCGATCGACTCGCGCTCGATGACCTCGACGACCAGCACGTCGCCCTCGCGTTCGAGGCGGACGTCCTTGAAGAATCCGGTTTTGAACAGCGCTCGCACCGCTTCCTGCGTGCGCTTCTCGTCGACGCGGTCGCCGACGGTGATGGGAAGATAGTTGAAGACCGTGCCTGCCGAAATTCGGCGCAGCCCGTTAACCCTGATGTCGTCGACGATGAAGTCTTCAGCGACGGCTGCCTGTAACAGCAGGCCCATCGCAAGACACGCCGACCAGCGTGCTGCTCGCGTATTCCGCATTATTTGAATTTTGTTTTCGAGGGCTGCCCAGCGTTGATCAAAGGATGCGCATGATGTCGTTGAAGATTGCGAGCCCCATCAATCCCAACAGGAACATCAGCCCGATGTGCTGTCCGTACAACTGGACGGCCTCCGGTACCGGCTTTCTTATGATGGATTCTATCAGGTAATACATCAAGTGTCCGCCGTCGAGCATCGGTATCGGCAGCAGATTCAGCACCGCGAGGCTGACACTGACGAGGCCCAGGAATTCGAGGAAACGGGACAGTCCGAGCTTCGCCGACTCGCCCGCGAACTGCGCAATGCTGATCGGTCCGCTGAGGTTGTTGACCGAGGCTTCGCCGAGCACCATCTTGCGCAGGAACTTCAGCGTCGTGAGGGTGACGTCGCGCGTGCGATCGAGCGCCCGTGCGGCGGCCGTCAGCATGCCGTAGCGTTCGGTCGCCGTGGCCACGGGTTCCGGCGGCGTCTCGAATGGCGCCACCTCGGCGCCGATGCGGCCGACCGTGCGGCCGTCGACGACGCTCTCCCGCGGTTCGAGCGTGAACGTCCGTTCGCTGCCATCGCGGCTGACCACCACCTCGAGACGGCGACCGACACTGGTCCGGATGTCTTCGACCCAGTCGAGCCAGTCGTCGACCGGCTTGCCATCGAGACGCAGCACGCGATCGCCCGCCTGCAAGCCGGCCTCGGCGGCGGCTTCTGCCGGCACGACCCTGCCAATGATCGGCGGCACTTTCGGTCGGCGTGGCTCGAAGCCGACCTTGTTGAAGAAGTCGCCACGTGAAATGTCGTCGACCGAAATGCTGCTGAAATCGAGCGTGACTTCGCGCGGCAGGCCGTCGGCGCCCAGCACCGACAACCTGACGGACTGGGCGTCGAGGATGGCGTCGATGGCGGTCGACATCACGTTGTCCCAGATCGCGGTATCGCGGCCGTCGACGTTGAGGATTTCATCGCCCGCGCGCAGCCCGCTGCGGGCCGCGATACCGCCGGCGTCGACCTCGCCGATGAACGGGCGCGCCCCGGTGACACCGGCCATGAACATGGCCCAGTACACGAGAAACGCGAGCAGGAAATTGGCCAGCGGGCCGGCGGCGACGATGGCGCACCGTCTCGGCAACGACTGGTTGTTGAACGCGCGATGGCGCTCGGCCGGGGCCACCGGCCCCTCGCGCTCGTCGAGCATCTTGACGTAGCCACCGAGCGGAATCGCTGCCACGGTGAATTCGGTGGCGTCAGGGCCGAACCGGCGCTGGTACAGCGGACGGCCGAAGCCGAGCGAGAAACGCAGGATGCGCACACCAGCGCGCCGGGCCACCCAGTAGTGTCCGTACTCGTGAATCGTGACCAGCACGCCGAGCGCGACGACGAAGGACACCAGCGTCTGCAGCAAGTCCATCATCGGGCGAGTCTGCGCGCGCAGCGGGTTGCCACGTCGCGGGCCCGGCGGTCGTCGTCGAGAATCACCGCGAGTTCGTCGGCGGCACGCGGCGCCAGTTCGTTCAGCGACGCTTCGACCACGTCGGCAATGGCCGGGAACGGAATCCTGCCGTCGAGAAAGGCCGCGACCGCTTCTTCGTTCGCGGCGTTGAGGATCGTAGGCGCGGTGCCGCCCGCGCTCATGGCCTCGCGCGCCAGTCGCAGGCTGGGGAAGCGGCGGCTGTCGGGTTCTTCGAAATCGAGTTTGCGGACATCGAACAGGTTCAGTTGCGCAACGCCGGAGTCGACGCGCTCCGGCCAGCCCAGCGCATAGGCAATCGGTGTGCGCATATCGGGATTGCCGAGCTGCGCGAGCACCGAACCGTCAACATATTCGACCATGGAGTGTATGACGCTCTGAGGGTGAACCACGACTTCCACCGCATCCTGACCCGTGCCGAACAGCCAGCAGGCCTCGATGATTTCAAGCCCCTTGTTCATCATCGTGGCCGAGTCGACCGAGATCTTGCGCCCCATCACCCATTTCGGATGCGCGCAGGCTTCATCGGGTGTGACCGCCCCGAGTTCCGAGAGTTCGCGCGTGCGGAACGGGCCGCCCGAAGCGGTCAGCAGGATCCGCCGCACGCCGACGGACGGCAGGCCGCGCTCGAAGCCGGGCGGCATGCACTGGAACACCGCGTTGTGTTCACTGTCGATCGGCAGCAGTTCGGCGCCCGACTCGCGCACCGCGTTCATGAACAGCGCGCCCGACATCACCAGCGATTCCTTGTTCGCCAGCATCACACGCTTGCCGGCGCGCGCTGCTGCGAGGTTCGGCAGCAGGCCGGCCGCGCCGACGATGCCAGCCATCACGTAGGCGACATCGGGATGGTTCGAGATGTCGACCAGTGCATCGGCCCCGGCCAGCACTTCGGTCTTGAGCCCGGCTGCGGCGACACGCCCCCTCAGGTCGGCGGCCGCGGCCTGTTCGACCATCACGGCATAGCGGGGCCGCCAGGTCAGGCACTGTTGGAGCAGGCCGTAGACATTGCGATTGGCCGACAGCGCGAACACTTCGTAGCGGCCGGGGTGGCGGGCGATGACGTCGAGCGTGTTGACGCCTATCGTGCCGGTGGAGCCCAGAATGGTGACTGCAATCACGTGCGTGGTACCAGTAAAGTCATGCCCAGATAAAACAATGGCGCTGCGGCGGTGAGGCTGTCGACGCGGTCGAGCACGCCGCCGTGGCCCGGCAGCAGGGTGCCGCTGTCCTTCACGCCGGCCCGGCGCTTCAGCAGGCTTTCGAACAGGTCGCCGACGACCGAAGCCGCCACGGTCAGCAGGCACAGCATACAGAATCCGGCCAGCGTCGCCGCCCCATAGCCCTCGAGCGCCCCGATCAGCAGGCCCACGGGCAGCGCCGCGATGAGCGCGCCGCCGACCCCGGCCCAGGTCTTGCCCGGGCTGGTCTTCGGGGCGAGCTTGCGTTGACCCCAGCGGCGACCGACGAAATACGCCGCGCTGTCAGCCAGCCAGATCAGGGCGAACAGCGCGAGCAACAGGGTGGGATTGAGCTGGTGCAGCCAGAGCAGGCAGAGCCACAGCGGGATCAGCACGACCCAGCCCGTCGCCGCCAGCGCCCAGCGACCGGAGGGAAGTGCCGGCCGGCCCGTCTCGGCCAGCAGCAACGCGGCGAACGCGACTCCCCAGCCGCACAGCACGGGCCAGAGCAGCCATTGTCGCGTGGCCGGATCGGTCAGGAGGACCCACGAGCCCGCGGCGAGGGCGACTGTCAGTCCGACATAGGCAGCGCGCCGGGCGGGTGTACCCCAGCCGGCAAGATTGCCCCACTCGACCGCCGCCAGTGCGAGGAATACGCCGAGGACCAGCGCCAGCACCGCGGTGCCGGCATAGACGATCGTCAGCACCAGCGCCGTGCCCAGCGTGCCGGCGGTCAGGAGTCGGGCGCGGAGCGCCCGGGCGGCCGGTCGTTGAGTCTGCCCGACCGGCGACGACGTCACTCAGGAGGTTCCCAGACGCTGGGCCGGCAGTTCGCCCGTCTGCTCGACCTGCTCGCCTGTCATGCCGAACCGACGCTGCCGGCGAGCAAAGCTCTTCAGTGCGAGGTCGAACTGCTCCCGATCGAAATCCGGCCACAGGCAGTCGGTGAAATGCAGCTCGGTGTAGGCCAGCTGCCACAGCAGGTAATTGCTGATGCGCTGCTCGCCGCCCGAGCGAATGAACAGGTCGGGCTCGGGGGTGTCGTGCAGGCACATCTGCGCTTCGAGCAGTTCAGGCGTGATTGCAGCGGGCTCAAGCAGGCCCTGCTGCACCTGCTCGGCAAGGCGGCGCGCGGCTTCGGTGATGTCCCAGCGGCCGCCATAGTTGGCCGCGATGACCAGCGTGAGCCGGGTGTTGTCGGCCGTCATCGCTTCCGAGGCGTCGATCGCCCGCTGCAGCTTGCGCGGAAACGCGCTGCGCTCGCCGATCACGCGCAGGCGGATGCCGTTCTCGTGCAGGCGCTGGACCTCCTGCTCGAGCGCGTGCACGAACAGGTCCATCAGCAGGCGGACTTCGGCGGGCGGACGCCGCCAGTTCTCGCTGCTGAATGCGAACAGGGTCAGGGTGTCGATGCCGAGTTCGGCGCAGCGCTCGACGATGGCGCGCACGTTTTCCACGCCCGCCCGGTGTCCGGCAATCCGTGGCAGCTGGCGGCGACGCGCCCAGCGACCATTGCCGTCCATGATGATTGCCACGTGGCGGGGTAGACCATTGTCCATAGGGTGCACGTCAGACCGAGAGGATTTCCTGCTCTTTAGCGGCAAATGCCTCGTCAATCTTTTTGATATGTGCGTCGGTCAGTTTCTGTACGTCATCCTGGCCACGGCGCTCGTCGTCCTCGGCAATCTGCTTTTCCTTCAGCAGATCCTTCAGATCCGACATCGCATCGCGGCGGATGTTGCGGATGGCGACCTTCGCCTGCTCTGCTTCGCCCTTGATCACCTTGACCAGGTCGCGCCGCCGCTCCTCGGTCAGCGGCGGCAGCGGGATGCGCATCACGGTGCCGGCCGTGTTCGGGTTCAGGCCCAGATCGGACTCGAGAATTGCGCGCTCAATCGCCGTCACCATCGACTTGTCCCACGCGGTGACCGTCAGCGTCCGAGAGTCCTCGATCGTGACGTTCGCCGCCTTCGGTATCGGCGTCTGCGTGCCGTAGTAGTCGACCGTGATGTGATCCAGCAGGCTCGGATGGGCTCGGCCGGTGCGTATCTTCTGCAGGTCGAGCTTGAACGACGCGATGGTTTTGTCCATGCGCGTGTTCGCGTCTTTGATGATGTCTTGCAGCATGGGTCTAATCCGCTGTTGTGACGAGGGTTCCAACGTTTTCGCCGAGCGCCGCGCGCACGAAGGCGCCTGGGTTCGTCATGTCGACGACGCGCAGCGGCATCTTGTTGTCACGGCACAGGACCACGGCGGTCGCGTCCATGACGGCGAGTTTCTGATCGAGCACCGTATCGTAATCCAGCCGATCGTAGCGCGTGGCGTGCGGGTCCTTCGCCGGGTCGGCGGAGTAGACGCCATCGACCTTCGTCGCCTTGATCATCAGTTGCGCACCGATCTCGATCGCGCGCAGGCTGGCCGCGGAGTCGGTCGTGAAGAACGGATTGCCGGTCCCCGCGGCGAGCACGACGACCCGGCCCTTTTCAAGGTGCCTGATCGCCCGTCGGCGAATGTAATCCTCGCAGACCTGGTTGATCTTGATCGCGGACATCACGCGGGCGAACAGGCCCTCGCGTTCGAGCGCGTCCTGGATGGCGATGGCGTTGATGACGGTTGCCAGCATGCCCATCTGGTCGGCCGACACGCGGTCCATGCCCTTCGCGGCAAGGCCGGCGCCTCGGAAGATGTTGCCACCGCCAATCACGACCGCGACCTGCACGCCGTGCTCGATCAGGTCGCGGATTTCCTCGGCGATGCGTTTCAGCACGGCCGGATCGATACCGTAGTCTTCGGTCCCCATCAGGGCTTCGCCGCTGAGCTTGATGAGGACCCGCTGGAAGCGGTTCTTGTGTGCAGTCTCGGAAGTCACTTGCAGAAATCCTGGGCTGAGCAGTGGAGCGCGGCGGCCCGGGGCCGCCGCACATGGAAATTCAGCCGTTGACCCGGCCCCCTGGCGCGCGAGGTCGGCTCGGTCCCTGCCGGCCGCTCAGGATTCCGCACTGCGGGCCTGGGCCATGACTTCCTCGGCAAAGTTGGATTCCTTCTTCTCGATGCCCTCGCCCACTTCGAAGCGGGTGAAGGCCTTGACCGTGCCGTCCTTGCCCAGCAGCTTGCCGACGGTCGTGTCCGGATCCTTGACGAACGGCTGGCCCAGCAGGGTGATTTCGCCGACGAACTTGCGCATCTGGCCGACAATCATCTTCTCGATGATTTCCGGCGGCTTGCCACTCGTCGCAGCCTGCGCGAGGCGGATTTCCTTCTCCTTCGCGATCAGCGCCGGCGGCACGTCGCTCTCGGCGATGCACACCGGGTTCGACGCCGCGATGTGCATCGCGATGTCCTTGGCCATCTCCTGCGTGCCGCCGGTCAGTTCGACCAGCACACCGATGCGCTTGCCGTGACGATAGGCACCGATGAGGCCGTCGGTCTGGCGGACTTCGAAGCGGCGGATCGAGATGTTCTCGCCGATCTTCAGCACCAGCTGCTGGCGCGCGGATTCGACCGTCTCGGCAGCGCCGTCGAGCGTGGTCGCCGACAGGGTCTCGACGTCGGCCGGACGGGCCTTCAGCACCGTGCGCGCGACCGCATCGGCGAAGGCCACGAAATTCGGTTCATTGGCCGCGAAGTCGGTTTCCGAATTGACTTCGACGAGCGCTGCGGCGCCCGCGGCTTCGGCGATCACGACCGCGCCCTCAGCCGCGATGCGGCCGGCCTTCTTGGCGGCTTTCGCCGCTCCTGACTTGCGCAGGTGTTCCAGGGCCGCCTCGAGGTCGCCCTCGGTCGCCACCAGCGCATTCTTGCATTCCATCATTCCGGCGCCGGAACGCTCACGCAGTTCCTTCACCGCCGCCGCACTAATCTGCATCTGTCATTTACTCCGGCAGGCCCGGGCCGCCACAGGGCGCACCCGGGCATCGTCTTGCTGTGTTTACTCGGCAGTCGTCTCGGCGCCCGCCCCCGGACCGCCAGCCTTGCGCACCACCTTCTTCTTCGGCGGTGCCTTCTTGGCGTTGCGGCGCGCGGCTTCCTCGGCCTCGGCCGCGGTCTCCGGGCCACGCACGACGGGCGCGCCCGTCGCGTCGAGTTCGACGAAATCGTCCTGGCCACCGGCACCTGCTGCGGCCAGCGTGGTGCGCGCGTCCAGCACCGCATCGGCGGCGGACTTGGTGTAGAGGTTGATTGCGCTGATGGCGTCATCGTTGCCCGGCACGACGTAATCGACGTGGTCCGGCTTGCTGTTGGTATCGACGATCGCGATGACCGGGATCTTCAGCTTGGCCGCCTCGGCGATCGCAATGTTTTCGTAGCCGACGTCGATGATGAACAGCGCGTCCGGCAGACGCTCCATGTCCTTGATGCCGGCCAGGCCGTGATTGAGCTTTTCGTACTCGCGGCGGACCTGCAGGCCCTCGCGCTTCGAAATGCGGTCCAGGCCGCCGTTGTTGATCGTGTCCTCGAGTTCCTTCAGGCGCTTGATCGACTGCTTCACCGTCTTGAAGTTGGTGAGCATGCCGCCGAGCCAGCGACGGCTGACATAGGGCATGCCGCAGCGGATGGCCTCGCGCTCGACTGCATCCTGGGCGGCGCGCTTGGTGCCGACGAAGAGGATCTTGCCGCGCTTGGCTGCCATCCGGCCGATGAAGTTCATCGCGTCGTTGAACAGCGGGAGGGACTTTTCAAGATTGATGATGTGGATTTTATTCCGCTCGCCAAAGATGTACGGCGCCATCTTGGGATGCCAGAATCGGGTCTGGTGACCGAAGTGCACGCCAGCCTCGAGCATCTGGCGCATGGAAACGTCTGCCATGTGAATCTCCTGGTGGGTTTTTCCTCCACGTGCCCCGAACAGCCGATCCGCCGTGAGGCGGACACCCGGGCGCCGGTTGACGGCACGTGTGTGGATTGTTGGAAAGTGCTGTTTTCATTGCCCGTTGGGCGCGCGCTTTATACCATGGAACCTTCGCCGCAACAATGAGTTGGACGCCCTAAAAACATGCCTGTCACGATCAAGACCCCGGCCGAAATCGAGAAGATGCGCGTCGCCTGCCGGCTGGCGGCCGAGGTGCTCGAGATGATCGCGCCCCACGTGGTGCCGGGCGTGGCGACGGACGAACTCGACCGCCTGTGCCACGATTACATCGTCCACCACCAGCAGGCCATCCCGGCGCCGCTGAACTACCACGGCTTCCCGAAATCCATTTGCACCTCGATCAATCACGTCGTCTGCCACGGGATTCCGAACGACAAACGCCTGAAGGATGGCGATATCGTCAATGTCGACATCACTGTCATCAAGGACGGGTTTCACGGCGACACGAGCCAGATGTTCGTCGTCGGTGACGCCTCCATCAAGGCACGGCGCCTGATCGACACGGCCTACGAGTGCCTGTGCGTCGGCATCGGCCTCGTCGGGCCGGGCACCCGCCTGGGGGATATCGGCGCCGCCATCCAGACCCTCGCGGAGTCCCGCAATTACTCGGTGGTCCGCGAATACTGCGGGCATGGCATCGGGCGGGAATTCCACGAAGAACCGCAGGTCCTGCACTATGGTCAGCGCGGCACCGGCTACATCCTCCAGGAAGGCATGACTTTCACGATCGAACCGATGATCAACGCCGGCAAGCGGCAGGTGCGCCTGCTGCCGGACGGCTGGACCGTCGTCACCAAGGACCACAGCCTGTCGGCTCAATGGGAGCACACGGTACTCGTCACGCCCACGGGCTGCGAAGTGCTGACTGCCCGTCGCGAGGAACATTTTGAATTTGGCCCTGATGCAGTCCGTCGTCTCGGTAGCTGACGAGTCCCTCGAACAGGCGCTCGACTTCGAGGCCCTCGAGTCCGCGTTCGAGCAGGACAGCGGTCCGACCGTGCTCGCCGGTTGCCGCGCGGTGCTCGCGCGCGTCAATGAACGCCTGAAGCAGCGCTTCTTCGGCGGCGCCCCGGTGGAGGAAATCGTCGGCCTGCGGGCCTTCTGCATCGACGAAGTCATCCGGCGCGCGTGGCACTACTGCGGGCCGGGCGACAGCGCGCACGCGCTGCTGGCCGTCGGTGGCTACGGCCGCGGCGAGCTTCATCCGTATTCGGACGTCGACATCTGCATCGTGCTCGGGAGCGCGCTCGATGACGACACGCGCGGCCGCATCGAGCGGCTGATCACGTTCCTGTGGGACATCGGGCTCGAGGTCGGCCACAGTGTGCGCACGGTCGACGAGTGCGAGAGCGCGGCAAGCGGCGACATCACGATCATGACGAACCTGATGGAGGCGCGGCTCGTCGAAGGACCGGCCGCGCTGCTCGAGGCAGTGCGCGCGGCCACCGCCACCGATCGCATCTGGGCCACGGACCTGTTTTTCAAGGCCAAGCTCGACGAGCAGGAACGGCGCCATCAGCGCTTCAATGACGCCTTTCAGCAGCTCGAACCGAACATCAAGGAAAGCCCGGGCGGTCTGCGCGACATCCAGATCATCGCGTGGGTTGCCAACCGGCATTTCCAGACAGCCGGCCTGCGCGGCCTCATCGAAAACGGCTTTCTGACCGCTGACGAGTACGCCGCGCTCGTGCGGGGCCGACATCACCTGTGGCGCATTCGGTGCGCGTTGCATTATCTCGCGGGTCGTCGCGAAGACCGGTTGCTGTTCGACTACCAGCGCCGCGTGTCCGAGGTGTTCGGTTTCGTCGACGAATCGCACAACCGCGCGGTCGAACAGTTCATGCGCGGGTTCTATCGCACGGTGCGTGAACTGGGCCGCCTCAACGAGATGCTGCTGGGTCTGTTCCAGGAGGCCATCCTGCATCCCGATCGCGAAGCGCGCGCCTCGCCGCTGAACCGGCGCTTCCAGGTCCGCGGCAACTACATCGAAGTGACGAGCGACCAGGTGTTCCGGCGCACGCCGCCGGCGCTGCTCGAGATTTTCCTGCTGATCCAGCGCAATCCATGGATCAAGGGGGTGCGCGCGAGCACGATTCGGCTCATTCGCGAAAGCCTGTACCTGATCGACGACAAGTTCCGTCGCGACATCCGGGCGCGCAGCCTGTTCATGGAGATCATCCGCCAGCCGCGCCTGATCGGCCATGAACTGCAGCGCATGCATCGCTACGGCGTACTGGCGGCCTACCTGCCGGAATTCGCGCGGATCGAGGGCCTGATGCAGTTCGACCTCTTCCACGTGTACACGGTCGATGAACATCTGCTGTTCGTGCTGCTGATGATGCGGCGCTTTTCGTATCCGGTGACGACCGAGGATCAGCCCGATCTCGTGCGCCAGGCCATCGAACGCATCCCCAAGCTCGAACTGCTGTACATCGCGGGTCTGTACCATGACGTCGGCAAGGGCACCGGCCGCGATCACAGCGAAGTCGGCGCCCAGGAGGCCACCGCCTTCTGCCTGGCGCACGGACTCAGCAACTACGACACGAATCTCGTCGCGTGGCTGGTCAACAATCATCTGGTGATGTCGGCGACCTCGCAGCGCGAGGACATCTACGATCCGGAAGTCATCCAGCGCTTTGCGGCCATTGTCGGCGACGAGGCCCGCCTCGACTACCTGTTCCTGCTGACGATCGCCGATATTCGCGGCACCAATCCGCAACTGTGGACGGGCTGGAAGCGCTCGCTGATCTTCGAGCTCTACCTCGCGACGCTGCGCGCGCTGCGCACCGGCATCGAGGCGCGGGTCGAGCGCGTCGAACGCACCGAGGCAACGCGCCAGGAAGCGCGCAAGCTCATCGATACAGAACGCTTTCCCGAACATTCGGTATCGCTGCTGTGGGGCACGCTCAGCGAGGAGTACTTCCTGCGTCACCGGCCGATCGAAATCGCCTGGCACACCGAAACGATCCTCGAGGCGGATGAAGACGACCTGCCCTTGATCGCACTGCGCAACTTCGACAGCAAGGGCGGCACGTCGGTGTTCATCTATGCCACGGACTCGGACTTCCTGTTCGCCATTGCAACCGCCACGCTGGATCGACTGCGGCTCGACGTGCAGGACGCGCGCATCATCACCTCGAGCGCCGGCTATACCCTCGACACGTTCACGGTCCTCGATGCCGAGACGCGCAGCGTCGTCGATGACGCGCAACGACTGCACGACATCCAGAGCCGACTGCGCTCCGCGCTGCGCGCGCGAGAGATCGCACCGGCGCGCGCCACGCCGGCGGTGAGCCGCCGTCTGCGCAACTTCAGCGTGCCGGCATCCGTCACGTTCACGCCCGACACCGTCAATGCCCGTACCGTCATGGAGGTGATTGCGGCCGATCGTCCCGGTTTCCTCTCGCTGGTCGGCCGCGCGATGCAGAACCAGGGCGTGCGGCTGCACGACGCGCGCATTGCGACGATCGGGGAGCGCGCGGAAGACTATTTCTACATCACCGACTTCGACGATCGGCCCTTCGAGAATGCGGTGCGACAGGATGCGTTGCGCGGGGAGATCATCGCGGCGCTCAATGATTGAGGCCGGGATCGCGGCAGGCGCCTGTCGTGCCCCACCTCCCGCGTCCGAGCAAGAACTGCTCGCCCGCGCGCGCGCCATTGCCGGCCAAGCCCTGGGCGTCCTCGCAGCGCAGGCGGGAATGCCCCCGCCAGGCGCCCCGCGCCACACGAAAGGCTACGCCGGCACCCTGCTCGAATGCGTACTCGGCGCTGATGCGGGTTCGCGTTCACTACCGGATTTCACGCGCCTCGGCATCGAGCTGAAGAGCATTCCGGTCAATGCCGCTGGTGTGCCCGCGGAATCGACCTTCCTGTGCGTGGCGCCGTTGCGCGGCGCGAGCGGACAGCGGTGGGAGGACTCACCGGTCTGGCACAAGTTGCGCCGCGTGCTGTGGATTCCACTCGAGGCGGACCGGCGCCTGCCGCTGGCCGTGCGGCGTGTCGGCTGGCCCGTGCTGTGGAGCCCGGACCAGGAGGACGCGCGCGTGCTGCGCGAAGACTGGGAGGAACTGATGGAGTTGCTGGTGACCGGCAGCTACGCCCAACTCGATGCCCGGGTCGGCCGGTATCTGCAGATTCGGCCGAAGGCCGCGAACGCGCGCGCGCTGGCTCCCAGTTTCGATGCCGCCGGAGAACCGGCCGGCACCCTGCCCCGCGGCTTTTATCTGCGCACGAAATTCACGCGTCGCCTGCTGGCCACGGCGTCTGCCGGCATCGTCTGAGCAGTGCTGGCCGCGACCGGGTGGCCGCGGCGCGAACTCATTTCAGCAGGAACCAGGCCGCAGCAGCGGCAGCGACCGCGAGCACTGCCAGGATGATCCCAATCGGGCTGCCGCCTGCAGGGGTCGGCGTTGGTGGGCTGACGGCAGCGGCTTCCACGACGGGCGGCGCAACAGGCGCTGGCGGGAGGGACGGCGGTGCCGGCTCGCTGACCGGCAGCGCGGCGACGTCATCAGCCCCCTGGGTGATGTCGAAAATCTCGTCGCCCGCCTCGACCGGCTCGTCATCGAAGCCTTTCGTCACGTCGAAATCGACTTCATCGAGCGTTGCTTGCGGCGTTGCTGGCGGTTTCACGAACGTGGTTTGTCCGTGGTCGTTCGCGTCAGTCACTGGCATTTCCCTCTGTTGAACCGGCATGACCGTTTCGTCGCATGCTGCCATATCCGATGCGGCCGAACCAAGCGCGCTGTCCCCGCCTGCCGGAGGATGCACGACGCCAGGGGCGGATGCAGGGCACCTGTTTCGACGAGTGGCGGGGCCGCCGCCGGGTTCGCTTTTACGCCAACGACACAGTCCTGGTCTGTATCGGGGATAATCCGCGAATCTGAACCGAAAGCACCCCGTGGATCCCAAGCCCCCTTCCGTCGATGACAAGCGCACCCCGGACCCCGCCGCGTGGCGCTTCTGCGTGGCGCCGATGATGGCGTGCACCGACCGTCATTACCGGCACTTTGCGCGCCTGCTGTCGCAGCACGCGCGGCTCTACACCGAGATGGTGGTGGCGCAGGCGGTGCTGCACGGCCCGCGGGAGCGTCTGCTGGCCTTCGGTGAAGTCGAGCACCCGGTCGCCCTGCAGCTTGGCGGAAGCGACCCGGGCGTGCTCGCGGCTGCGGCCCGCATCGGCGCGGCGGCGGGCTATGACGAAATCAATCTGAATGTCGGGTGCCCCAGCGATCGGGTGCAGGCGGGCCGCTTCGGCGCCTGCCTGATGAAAGAGCCCGCGCTGGTGGCGGACTGCGTTGCCGCGATGCGGGACGCCGTGTCGATTCCCGTCACCGTCAAAACGCGCCTGGGTGTCGATGACCTCGACAGCTACGACGCGCTGGCCGGGCTCATCGCGCGCATTCGCGACGCCGGGTGCCGCGTCGTGCTGTTGCATGCGCGCAAGGCACTGCTGAACCTGGACACTCGCGCGAACCGCCAGATCCCGCCGCTCGACTATCCGCGGGTCCATCGGATCAAGGCGGATTTTCCCGAGCTCTGCATCGTGCTGAATGGTGGCCTCGGCTCGCTCGAGGAATGCCTGCCGCATCTGCCGGCCCTCGACGGCGTGATGCTCGGTCGCGCAGCCTATGACCGTCCGCTGCTGCTGCAGGAGGTCGATGCCCGGCTGTTCGGCCAGCCCGCGCAGTCACCCCGCTCGGCGCTCGCACTGCTGGCGGCATTCATGCCCTACCTCGAAGCGGAGTACGCGCGCGGCACGCCGCTGCGCGTGATGACGAAACATCTGTGCGGCCTGTTTCACGGCCGGCCCGGCGCGCGTGACTGGCGCCGCTTGCTGAGCGGGGAAGCGGGCGCCTGGCTGACGCCCGCCGAGCTGCGAGCGACAATCACGAGCCGACAGCACGCAGAGTCGCTGACCGCCTGACCCGACGGGCGGCGAGGGCGCGACGTCGGCCGCGCGCCCTGCCAGCGGCGCAGCGTCGACGTGCGCGTCCCGTCCTCAGGGCTTGACGAACTTCAGCGTCATGCGGTCGGACTCGCCGATCGCGACGTAGCGCTCGCGATCCTGATCGCCGAGTTTGAGGACCGGCGGCAGTGTCCATACGCCGTCGGCGTAGTCCTTGGTGTCGCGCGGATTCGCGTTGACCTCGGACTTGCCGGCCAGCTTGAAGCCGATGCCTTCGAGCACGCCGATCAGATACGCCTCCGGCAGATAGCCCTTCTCGGCACTCTTTGACGGGTCGGCATCCGCTGCTGCCCGATGCTGTTCGATGCCGAGCACGCCGCCCGATTTCAGCACCTCGAAGCAGGCTTTGTAGACCGCCTCGAACTTGCCGCTGTTCAGCCAGTTGTGCGAGTTGCGGAAGGTCACGACCATGTCCGCCGAGCCCTTGGGCCCGAGCACGACGCTGTCGCCCTGCCACATGATCTGACGCTCGACGGCGCCGTAGAGCTCAGGCGAGGCATCGAGCTTGGCAGCCAGCGCAGCGGTGCTTTTACGCTCGTACGCACTCTCGCTGGCGGGATCGTAGATGCCGACCACCAGCTTGCCCCGGTCCTTCAGATACGGCGCGAGGATCTCCGTATACCAGCCCTCGCCCGGCAGAATCTCGACGACGGTCATCGTCGGCGCAATGCCGAAGAAGCCCAGCGTCTCTACCGGGTGCCGATGCGCGTCGCGCGCGCGATTCGCCGCGCTGCGGTGCTCGCCGGCCACGGCCTGTTCGAGTGTCGGTCCGTCCGCCGCCATGACGTGCGTACCCAGTGTCATGGCCAGCACCGCGGCGCCCAGCACCCTTGTCGTTCGCAGCATCAATCCTGTCATGGTGTCATTTCCTTTCGTTTCATTCGGCACGGTACAACTCGCCGCCTGCTTCCTTGAATTCGGCGGCCTTCTCCTCCATGCCAGCCGCCAGCGCGGCGTCGGCGTCGGCAATGCCCGTCGCTTCCGCGTAATCACGCACGTCCTGCGTGATCTTCATCGAGCAGAAGTGCGGGCCGCACATCGAACAGAAGTGCGCGAGCTTGTGGCCTTCCTTCGGCATCGTTTCGTCGTGGTACTCGCGCGCGCGCGCCGGGTCGAGACCGAGATTGAACTGGTCTTCCCAGCGGAATTCGAATCGCGCCTTGGACAACGCGTTGTCGCGCTGCTGGGCCGCCGGATGCCCCTTCGCCAGATCTGCCGCGTGGGCCGCGATCTTGTAGGCAATGATGCCATCACGAACGTCGTTCTTGTCCGGCAGGCCGAGATGCTCCTTCGGTGTCACGTAGCACAGCATCGCCGTCCCGTACCAGCCGATCATCGCCGCGCCGATCGCGGAGGTGATGTGGTCGTAACCGGGCGCGATGTCGGTGGTCAGCGGCCCCAGCGTGTAGAACGGCGCCTCGTGACAGACTTCGAGCTGGCGATCCATGTTTTCCTTGATCATGTGCATCGGCACGTGCCCGGGGCCCTCGATCATCACCTGCACGTCGTGACGCCACGCGATCTGCGTGAGCTCGCCCAGCGTTTCGAGTTCGGCGAACTGCGCTTCGTCGTTCGCGTCGGCAATCGACCCCGGCCGCAGACCATCGCCCAGCGAAAACGCGACGTCGTATTGCCGCATGATGTCGCAGATCTCTTCGAAGTGCGTGTAGAGAAAGTTCTCCTTGTGGTGCGCGAGGCACCACTTCGCCAAGATGGACCCACCGCGCGACACGATGCCGGTGACGCGACGCGCCGTCAGCGGAATGTAGGGCAGGCGCACGCCGGCGTGGATCGTGAAATAGTCGACGCCCTGTTCGGCCTGTTCGATCAGCGTGTCGCGATAGATTTCCCAGGTCAGCTCTTCCGCCTTGCCATCGACCTTCTCGAGCGCCTGGTAGATCGGCACCGTGCCGATCGGCACCGGCGAGTTGCGGATGATCCACTCGCGCGTTTCGTGGATGTTCTTGCCGGTCGACAGGTCCATCACGGTGTCGCCGCCCCAGCGCGTGGACCACACCATTTTTTCGATTTCCTCGGCAATTGACGAGCTGACCGCCGAGTTGCCGATGTTGGCGTTGATCTTCACGAGGAAATTGCGGCCGATGATCATCGGCTCGCTTTCCGGGTGATTGATGTTCGACGGAATGATGGCGCGGCCGCGCGCCACTTCCTCGCGCACGAACTCGGGCGTGATCTCGGCCGGCAGCCGCGCGCCGAGCGGCGAACCGGGATGCACGCGACCGGCCTGCGGCCCGGTCTCGCGCCACGCGGCGAGCTTGAGGTTTTCGCGTATCGCGATGAACTCCATCTCGGGCGTGACGATGCCCTGACGGGCGTAATGCATCTGCGTGACGTTGCAGCCGCTGCGCGCGCGCAGCGCCGGGCGCTTGCGCGCGAAACGCAGGCCGGAAAGCCCGGCGTCCTGTTCGCGACGACGCGTCCAGTCGGAAGTCGGCCGATCCAGCGCCACGGTGTCCTGGCGCTCGGCGATCCATGCTGCGCGCAGCGGCGCCAGCCCCTGACGGATATCGACGCGCTGCGCCGTATCGGTGTAGGGGCCGGAGGTGTCGTAGACATAGATGGGCCGGTTGGCGAGCGGCACGCCTCGGCTCACGCTCGCCTGCTGCGCGATTTCGCGCATCGGCACCTGGATGTCGGGTCGTGAACCTGCGACGTGGATCTTCCGCGAGCCCGGCAGGGGCTCGGTGACCTGGGGGTCGAGTTCAGCGTTTTCAGTGAGGATGTGATCTGGTACTGCGTTCATCGGCGGCCCTCCGGTGCACAAGGCGTGTACGACTGCGCGGCGGCGCTGGGGGACCGGAACTGGAAGACGCATGGAGCAGATGGAGTACTGCTGCTTCCCTACGCCGGCATGATCCGGGTCAGGTTCGAAGGGTCACTCTCAGCTCCGCCTCGTTCGTGGCTGCATGCCACGCCGGCGGAACACCCCTAGCCGCTGTCGCTGACAGCACTATAGCGTATAATTCCGGGCGACCATACCGAGACACAGCGCGGTTATTCGCCGCCCCGTCTCACGCAAACCAGGTTCCTTACGCGAGTCTTCTTCATGGATTTTCAGCAAGCCCGCTTCAACATGGTCGAACAGCAGATCCGCACGTGGGAAGTGCTCGATCAGTCGGTGCTCGATGCGCTCTTCGAAGTGCCTCGCGAGCAGTTCGTCCCCGAGGCCTACCGCCAGCTCGCGTTCTCTGACACGCGCATTCCGCTCGGCATGGGGCAGTCGATGATGTTTCCGAAGGTTGAAGCCCGCATGCTGCAGGCGCTCAATCCGGGCCCGCGCGATCGGGCGCTCGAGATCGGCACCGGCAGCGGCTATCTCACCGCCCTGCTCGCCCATTTCGCCAGCAGCGTCGTCAGTGTCGAAATCTATGCGGCGTTCACCGACAGCGCGGCGAAGCGGCTGCGGGCACGCGATATTTCGAATGTCGCGCTGGTCACCGCCGACGGCATCGACGGCTATGCCGCACAGGCCCCGTTCGACGTGATTGCCGTCACCGGCTCGTTTGCGCAGCGCCAACCGCAGATCGAGGCGCAGCTCGCGGTCGGCGGCCGCCTGTTCATGGTCGTCGGCAGTGGACACGCGATGGAGGCTCTGCTGATCACCCGCACCGCCGAGCAGGCATATGCCGTCGAGTCCCTGTTCGAGACGGAACTCGAACCGCTGGTCGGAGCCGAGAGCGCACCCAAGTTCGCGTTCTAGGCCATGGAAGAGATTGACGTCGAGGCACTCGCGGCCGCGCTGGCCGGGGCGGCACCCGCAATGCTCGACGTGCGCGAAGCGTGGGAAGTCGCGCTGTGCAGTCTGCCCGGGGCGCTGCACATTCCGCTGGGCGAACTGCCCGCCCGTCATGCCGAACTGGATCGCACACGGCGTCTGGTCGTGGTGTGTCACCACGGCATGCGCAGTCGCGCGGCGCAGGCCTTCCTGCTGGCGCAGGGCTTCGTCCACGTGCAGAACCTCGCCGGCGGGATCGACGCCTGGGCCCGACGCATCGATCCCGCGATGGCGACCTACTGATCCCGGCGCCCGCTCGCCCGCTTTTGCAAGGAACCGTGCATGCCCGTTTTGAAGCTCCTCCGTTCAGGTCTGAAGCTCGGAGTCCTGACGCTGTCGCTGTGCACCCTGTCGGCGGGCACGGCCCGGGCGGCTGATCTGCTCGCGCTGCTCGCGCTGGCCGAGCAGTCGGATCCCGAGTATCGTGAGTCCCAGAACAATGCGCTCGCCGTCGCCGAAGGGATTCCGCAGGCCCGGGCAGCGCTGTGGAAGCCGCAGCTCCGCTTCACCACCGGCGGCGCCCGGGTCCGCCAGGACATCACCGCCGAGTTCGCGTTCGGCACCGGCGGCGGCGAATCGGCCTTCGATCAGACCGACTATCGCCTGAGCCTCGTGCAGCCGGTGTTCCATCGCGACCGCCATCTGCGGCTTCAGCAGGCCGACAAGCGGTTGCGACAGGCACAGCTGCAGATCGATGCCGCCTTTCAGCGCCTGATGGTACGGCTGGCCGAACGCTACTTCGATGTGCTCGCCGCTCAGGACAACCTGAGCTTCGCACGGGCAGAGACGCAGTCGTTGCAGGGCCAGCTCGAGCAGGCGCAACAACGCTTCGACGTGGGCCTGATCGCGATCACCGACGTGCAGGAGGCGCAGGCCGGCTACGACCTGGCACGCGCGCAGGAAATCACGGCGGAGAACGCGGTGCAGAATGCCGAGGAGCGGCTGCGCGAAGTCACTGGCGCCGAGCACCGCTCGCTGTGGCGCCTCGGCGAGCAGTTGCCGCTCGAGCGGCCCGATCCGGACAACATCGAACAATGGACCGAGACGGCCATCGCACAGAACCTCGAACTCGAGGCGGCACTCGTGGCCTCCGAGATCGCGGCGGATGAAATCGGCGTGCAGCGTGCGGGTCACTATCCGACCGTGGACATCGAGGGCGGACATGGCTTCAACAGCACAGGCGGGCTGTTCGGGCAGAACGAAACCGAAAGCAGCGAGATCGGCGTCCGTCTGAACATCCCGCTGTACGAAGGTGGCGCCGTCAACTCGCGCACGCGGCAGGCCGTGCACGAGCATGCCGGTGCGCTCGACCGGCTCGAACGCACAAGGCGCGCGGTGTATCGCCAGGCACGGGAGGCCTTTCTCGGCATCGCGACGCAAATTGGCGCGGTGCAGGCCTTGAAGCAGGCCGTGGTGTCCTCCACCACGGCGCTCGAGTCGACCAAAGCCGGGTTCGAGGTCGGCACGCGCACAACGGTCGACGTGGTGACCGCGGAGCGCGGCCTGTCGCAGGCGCGCCGCGACTATGCGCGCGCGCGCTACGACTACGTGCTGAACCTGCTGCGGCTGAAGGAAGCGGCCGGGACGCTCAGCCCGGACGTGATGGCACAGGCGAATGCCTGGCTCAGCCCCGGGGAGGTCGGGGCCGAGACGCCGGCGCCCGGCAACAGCCCATAATCATCATAAGCATCACAAGGGGAGCACATGACCAACACGAATCACATTGCCGGCGCGCACAAGTGTCGACTCGACGACAGCACCCTGATCGTCGTCGATATCCAGCAACGACTCGGCGATGCGATGCCGGGCAAGGTCCTGAACCGGGTGCTGCAGAACACCTGCCTGCTGAGTCGCTCGGCCAGCCTGCTTGGTGTGCCGGTGATGCAAACCGAGCAGTATCCGCAGGGCCTCGGCGTGACGCACCCGATGGTCATCGAGGCGCTGCCGCCGTCGCGCAAATATTTCTCCAAGACGGCATTCAGCTGCATGAACGCCGATGGTTTTCCGGCGGCCATCGCGGCCCTGCAACGGCGGCAGGCGGTGCTGGTGGGCATGGAGGCGCACATCTGCGTGCTGCAGACGGCGTTGGATCTGGCGGCGACGGGCGCGGAAGTCTTCGTCGTCGAAGATGCGATCTGCTCGCGGCGGCTCGAAAACTATCAGAATGCACTCGACCGCATGCGGGCGAGCAACGTCAACATCGTCAGCGCCGAGTCAGTGGTGTTCGAGTGGATGGGCGATTCCCGTCACGAACACTTCAAGGTCATTCAGGGCTGGTTGCGCTGAGGGCGCGGGGCCGTCGCGGGCCCCTGCGCAAACGGTTCGTGCGCGTGAGCGCCTGCTGAATCACGAGTGCGTCAGCACTCGCGCGATGGCGCGTCAGGCTCATCTCCGCCCGCACGCGCGACTTGCAGTCGGCCCACACCGCCTTCTGCTCGTCGTCCAGCAGGCCGGCAATGGCCTCGAGGCGGAAGCGCTGCGTCAGGCGCGCGCGTTCGAACAACAGCGCCACCCATGAGCTGTCCATCCCCCAGGCGTCGGTGTAAACCACGGCCCCGGCGAGCAGATCGTTGAGAGCTGCCGCGACTTCAGCGACCGGTCGTCCGCGGTTGGCGAGGACTTCACGTGTGATGCCGTGGAGTGCGGCTGCGGCAGGATCCCAGTGCGTCCAGTCGTCCTGCGGGCGGATCAGGAAGCAGGCCGTGTGCCCGCTGGCCAGCGCGACGCCCACCTCGATCGGATAACTGCCGCGGCCGAAGCCCGACGCCTCGACGTCCAGCACCACGGTCTGTGCCGTGGCTTCGCCCGGGAAATCCTGCGTTGACAACATCTTTGCGGGCCGGCTGCGACAGTGCGTCAGTTCACCGAGTAGTTGCGGGATTTCATGCACGCCGAATAGGCGTTGTTGTAGTCCGTCGTCTGGCGCTGCCGCAGCTCGAATGCCTGGTTCGCCTGCGCCTGGTTCTGCTGGTAGTACTGCTGTTGCTGCTGCTGCTGGTAGTAGTCGTAGCCCTGCTGCTGGGGGGGCGGGGGTGGCGGTGTATTCTGCGTCGTCGAGCGCGAAACCGCGCCGAACACCGTCGACGCCAATGCGCCGATCGCAGCTCCCTTGCCGGCGTTGCCGGCGATGGCGCCGCCCGCCGCTCCCAGCGCGGCGCCGGTTGCCGCGTCGCCGACGATGCCGCCGCCCTTGAAGAACCCGCCATTGCCGAGCCCCAGAAAGCCGCCGCCCTGTTGCTGCTGGGGCTGCTGTTGAGGCTGATCGCTGTAGCCGTAATTCGGCGGTGGCGGCGGTGGCACCGCAGTGCTCGGGGCTGCCACCGGCGGTGCCGTGGTCGGATCGAAACCCGTCTGGGACACAGACCATTGGTGACACTGGAAGCGATCGCTCGCCTGCTGTTCCTGGCTCTGGCCGCCGTTGGGATAGGCGAACGGCTGTCCCTGCTGCGCAGTGGCCACACCGGGCAGGCTCATGCAGGCCGACAGCACGAGTCCACCGGCGACGTTCGACATGTTGAAAATGGTCCGCTTCATTACACTTTCCTCCCCGCGAATCCCGCGTGTGCGACTGCGCAACGCGCTGTGTGGCCAAGGATAACCCCGTCAGGCGGCACCGGACGAGAAGCCTGCCTCAATTCCGGTGCCACTCAGCGCAAGCCTGCTTCGAGCAACACGTCCAGGACTGCGTCCGTCGCGCCCTTGTTGCTCGCGACGATATCGCCGCCGGCGCGACCCGCGGCATCCCGGCGATCGCTGTCGGCGAGCCAGCCCGCCACGATTGCCGTCAGCGCTGTCGCGTCGCTGGCGATGTCGAGTGCGCCTGCCGCGCGCAACTTCGTCGCAATCTCTTCAAAGTTGAACAGATGCGGCCCCGTGACAATGGGAATTCCCAGCGCGGCCGGCTCGAGCACGTTCTGGCCGCCGAACGGCGCCAGACTGCCGCCGACGAAAGCAACGTCGGCAGCCGCATAGAACTTCAGCAGCTCGCCCATGGTATCGACCACAAAGACATCAACTTCAGCGCCACAGCCCTCAGTGCCGCGACGCCGTGCCACACACAGACCAGCCTTGCGGCACGCATCGACCACCGCTTCGAAGCGCTCCGGATGGCGGGGCGCTATCACCAGCAACACGGTCGGGAAGCTCGCGCGCAGCTGCTGCAACACCTCGAGCAGAATGTGCTCTTCACCCGGCCGCGTGCTCCCGGCCATCAGGATCGGACGGTTGATGCCGAGTTCGCGCCGGATGGCGGCGCCCTCCTCGAACACGCTGGCCGGCAGATGCACGTCGAACTTCAGGCTGCCGGTGATGCTGATGCGCTCAGCCGGCGCGCCCAGCTCGCGCAGACGTTCGGCGTCGGCGCCGGTCTGCGCGGCCAGCCGCGTCAGCTGCTGCAACATGGCGGCCGTGAAGCCACCGAGGGCACGGTAGCGCCGTGCCGACCGTGCCGACATCCGTCCGTTCACGAGCACGACCGGGATCGCCGCACGGCGACACTCGTGAATCATGTTCGGCCACAGCTCGGTTTCCATCAGCAGCGCCATGCGTGGTTTGAACCTGCGCAGAAAGCGCCGGACGATCCACGGCAGGTCGTAGGGGAAATAGACGTGCTGAACGGTACTGCCGAACTGGCGCGCCACGGTGTCGTAGCCGGTCGGCGTCGTGGTGGTGATCAGGATCGGGACGTACGGAAAGCGCTCGCGTAGCGCACGAATCAGCGGCGCCGCGGCGCCGACTTCGCCGACGGACACCGCATGCACCCACACCGGCGCATCGAGCCTCGGCGCGGCGTCATAGACGCCGAAGCGCTGTCGCCAGCGATCCCGATAGGCGGCGTTGCCGAGCGCGCGCCACGCAAGGCGGACCAGCACGACCGGCAGCAGCAGCAGAAACGCTGCGCTGTACAGCCACCTCATCCGTTGAGCCAGTCCAGGTACGCGCGTACGCCCGTTGTCACCGGCTGCTGCGCGCGCAGGTAACCGGCGGCACGCGTGCGGGCGAGCAGCGCGAGAGTATGCGCCTGGTAGGCACCGAGGAGGTCGGCCGGAAACGGGATGTACTCGATGGCACCACGGCCATGCCACGCGATGACGGCATTCGCGACGTCATTGAACGTCGCCGCCTGCCCGGTGCCGCAGTTGAAAATACCTGACACGTCGGCTGCTGCGCCGAACCAGAGAGTCTGATCGACGACATCGTCGACATGAATGAAATCGCGACGCTGCTCGCCTGCGCCGACGCCATGCGACGCACCGAACAGCTTGACCACGCCGGTTGTCTGCAACTGCTGATTGAAGTGAAACGCGACGCTCGCCATGCGCGCCTTGTGCTGCTCGCGCGGACCGTACACGTTGAAATACCGCAGGCCGACGATCCGCGAGCGGGAGCGGCCGAGGCGCTGCCGGACGTGTTGATCGAAGGCGAGTTTCGAATACCCGTAGACGTTCAGCGGCGCTTCGCAGCGCGGCGACTCCTCACAGTCGCGACTGAGTCCGTAGACGGCAGCACTGGAGGCATAGATGAACGGGATATTGCGTGTCTCGCACAGAGTCAGCAGGTCGCGCGAGTAGCTGAAGTTGTCGGCCATCATGGCGCGCCCGTTCCACTCCGTGGTATCCGAGCAGGCGCCGAGGTGATAAACCGTTTCGATGCCGCCGCCCGCGCGGGCCACCTGCTCGAAACGGCCGAGGAATTCGTGCCGATCGTAATAGTCGACGATCGTCGCGTCGCGCAGATTGGCCATCTTGTGGCCGTTGGTGAAATCGTCGACGACGACGATGTCGGAACGGCCGCGCGCGTTGAGCTGGTGCACCAGGTTACTGCCGATGAAGCCGAGCCCCCCGGTGACAACGATCATGCGCCCTCCTCTGTGCCGCCACGCGCGGCATCGATGATGCGGGTGGTCGACAGGCCATCGTGATAAGCCAATGTCAGCACGCGGCCACCGCGTTTCAACACGTCATCCGCGCCGGCGATGTCCGCGATGCGGTAATCACCGCCCTTGACGAGCACGTCCGGACCGATCGCGGCAATCAGCCGCTGCGGCGTGTCTTCATCGAACGGGATTACCCAGTCGACGGCGCGCAGGCCCGCCAGTACTTCGCAGCGTTGCGTCAGGGTATTGACCGGTCGCGTCGGGCCTTTGAGACGTCGGACCGACGCATCGGTGTTGACGGCCACGATCAACCGGTCGCCGAGCGCGGCGGCTTCTTCGAGGTAGCGCACGTGGCCGGCGTGCAGAATGTCGAAGCAGCCATTCGTCATCACGATGCGTTCGCCGCACGCGCGCGCGACGTCGAGCGCATCGAACAACTGTGCTTCACTGGCCGGCAGCGGCGTCGCGCGCCGCTGCGGCTGCGCGGCAGCCAACAATTCGGCGTTGGTCACCACCGCGGTGCCGAGTTTACCTACGACCAGGCCGGCCGCGATGTTCGCTAGCGTGGTGGCGGTGGCGAGATCGCTGCCGGCAGCGAGTGCGCACGCAGCGATGGCGCACACCGTGTCGCCGGCGCCGGTGACATCGTAGACGTCACGCGCCTGTGCCCGCAGATGCAGGGGTTCGCCGTCAGCCCTGATCAGCGACATGCCGCGCTCGCCACGCGTCACGAGCACCGCGCCCAGCCCGTGTTCCCGGCACAACCGCACACCGCGCTCGGCGAGCTCCGCGTCGGTGCGGCAGAGGCCGACCACGGCTTCGAATTCGGCGCTGTTCGGAGTGATCAAATCGGCGCCGGCATAGCGGCTGAAGTCGCGACTCTTGGGATCGACGACGACGGGTTTGTGGTGGCTACGCGCGAGGTCGATCCAGGGCGCGGGATTGAGCAAGGCCCCTTTGGCGTAGTCGGACAGCACCACCGCGCCAAGGCCGGACATCAGCGCCACGAGTTCGGGCGTGACGTCGAGACACTCGCGCGTGGGCACCGCTTCGAAATCGACCCGCAACAATTGCTGGTGCTGGGCAAGCACCCTCAGCTTGACGGTGGTGCGTTCGGCGGCGCGTTGCAGCTTCGCGTCGATGCCGGCCGCTGTACAGCAGGCCCGCAGCGCCTCGCCGTCACTGTCGTCGCCGACGAGACCGACCAGGATGGCCTGCGCACCCACCGCGACCGCGTTCGCGGCGACGTTGGCTGCGCCACCGGCACGGTCCTCGTGGCCGGCGACCCGCACCACCGGTACCGGTGCCTCGGGCGATATGCGCGAAGTGGTGCCGGTCCAGTAGCGATCGAGCATCACGTCACCCACGACCATGACGCGCGCATTGCGCAGGCGTTCGACGTCAGGCTTCATGGGATTCGATGTGTATACTGGCCGTCACAGGCTATCGGAAACAGCAGGGTCACCCGCGCACCCGGGGCGCGCATTTTTCGGCAGGATTCTATCACATGCACCCACTGCGACATGCCGCATCAAAGGCCCTGTGGATCCTCGCCGCGAGCCTGTCCTGCGTCACCACCGCCATGCCTGCGGCCGCTGAAGCGTCGGCTCCGCCACAGGCGTTCGATGTCGTCTACCGCGTGAAGACCGGCGGGGTTGCCGCCGGCAGCATGCATCGCCGGTTCGAGATCGATGCCACTGGCGATTACCGTTTCACATCGATCATCGAAGCCGAAGGGCTCGTTGCGCTGTTGAAACCCACGCGCATCGAGGAGTCCAGCATCGGCACCTGGACGGCTGACCAGCCGCAGGCACAGCGCTATGCCCATCGCAAAAAGTCGGGCAAGAAGATCAAGGAAACGACGCTGACGTTCGACTGGAACGCCGGACTCGCGGCGGCGACCGTCAACGGCACGAAGGTCGACTCGCCGGTGACCAGCGGCACGCTCGACAAGCTGAACTATCAGCTCGCGCTGATGCGCGACCTGGCTGCCGGCGCGACGACGCTGAGCTACCGGGTCGCCGACGTCGGCGCGACCAAGGACTATGTCCTCGCACTTCGACCGGCCGAACGTGTGCAGGCAGCCGGAAAGCAGTACGACACGGTGCCGGTGGCCTACAGTCGCAGCGACGGGCGCCGTACGGTGCTGTGGTGCGCGGCCGCGCTGGGCTATCTGCCGGTGCGTATCGAATACACGGAGAAGGATGGCGGCGTGACGACCGCAGTGATGTCGAGCGTGTCGCCCTGACGGGCAGGCTCAGGATTCGAGATCGAAACGAAGCTGCTCGGCGAGCGCGCGGGATTCGAAGTCGCCGGGCTGTCGCAACAGGGCGTCCAGTTCACGCAACGCATCCTCCTCGCGACCGGTGCGTTCCAGCGCGCTGGCCCAGTGAAAGCGGATATCCGGATTCTCCGGCGCCAGCGTCAGCGCCTGTTCCAGGATTTTGACCGCCTGCTCGTGACGTCCCTGCTCGAGCAGGATCCAGCCGTAGGTGTCGACGATCTCCGCCCGCTTCGGCGCGAGCTTATAGGCCTGCTCGGCCATTTCGAGGGCACGGCCGTCGCCAATCTTGCGATAAAGCCACGCGAGGTTGTTGCGGATGACGGCGCTGTCCGAGGCCCCGGCCAGCACGCGCTCGTACAGCGCGATTGCGCCCTGGTCGTCCCCCGCCGCCTGCAGATGCCGGGCCTGCGCCGTCTGCACCTGCAAGTCGTCCGGGTGTTGGCGCAACCACGCCTCGAGCCGGCGGCCGGGGCGGCCGGCCCGTCGCTCCCAGTCATCGAGTTTGAGGAGACGCGCGCGCGTCGGTGCCAATTCGAAGGCCCTGGCATACGCATCGGCCGCGGCACCGGCGCGCATCGCGGCAGCCGCCGCGTCGCCGCGCAGTTCATGGCCCAGGGCGGCGCCCTTCGGATGCTGCCCGATCTCCGCGGCCAGCCTGGCCGCCTCATCGGCCTTGCCCTCGTGCAGCGCGAGCCGCGCCAGCGCCACCCGTGCATCGAGATTGTCCGGCGCAGTCTCCGCCATGCCGCTCAAGACCTCACGCAGGCCATCGGCATCATTGTTGCGCGCCAGCGCGATCGCGAGCAGGCGCGCCAGCGTGCCGTCGTCCGGATAGCGCGTGGCGAGCAGACGCGCCAGCGGCACGGCATCGTCATGGCGACCTGCCGCGAGCAGGCTCAGACAGTATTCGAGCTGGACGCCCGGCGCATAAGGTGCGACCTGGTAGGCCTCGCGGGCGTAATCGACAGCTTCATCAAAGGCCCCGCGCTCACGGGCCTGCCGGGCCAGCTGCAAGCGCGGTCGCAGCGCGTCGGGGTTCGCGCGCCGCGCCTGCTGCCAGAGTTCGACCGCCTGTGCGGGGTCTTTGTCCCGCATCGCCAGCAGGGCGAGTCCCTCGAGTGCCAGCGCGTGCTCCGGTTGCGCCTCGAGCAACTGCCGGTACCGTTCCCGTGCGCGTGCATGCTCACCTGCTGCGAGGTCCAGGCGTGCCAGATTCAGCAGCGCCCCATCGAAACCTGGTGAAACCGCCAGCGCCTGTTCATACGTGCGCACCGCCTCCTCGCGCTGGTCGGCGAGTTCATGCACGAACGCCAGGGTGTTCAGCGCGTACGGATCCTGCGGGTTCGCTGCCACGAGTGCGCGGGCCGCGACCAGCGCGGCGTCCGGATCCTTGCGACCGATGTGCGCCGCGACGAGCAGCATGTCCGGCACCAGTGTCTTGTCGCCCAGTTGCTTCAGCGCGGGCACGCCGGCCAGGACTTCGTCGAACTTGGCACTGGCGAGCTTGGACAGCAGCAGCTGACGTTCCAGCGCGAGCGAACCGGTGCTCGCTGCGGCGGCCTTGCTGAGCACGCGCTCTCCGGCTGCGAAATCGCCACTGCGCATCAGCACGGCGCCGAGCAGGGCCAGCATCTGCGGATCCTCGCGGCGCGCCTCGGCAATGGCATTGAGGTCATAGGCGCCCCCATCGAACTGCCCCGACGCAAGCTGGACGGCTTCGAGCATGCGCAGCGCCATCGCGTCGGTCGCATCCTGCTTCAGCAGCTTGCGCAGCATGTGCTCGGCCGGGCCGTACTCCGCCAGTTGAAAATGCAGGCGCGCGGCCTGGCGCAGGCTCTCGGCATGTGCCGGCGCCGCGGCCAGCACCCTGCGCAGCAGATTCAGCGCTGCTTCGGGCTCGCGCTGGCCAGCCGCGACCATGGCCCGCAGGAACAGCGCGCGCGGTCCCTCCTGCGCCATCTCCGGCAGGCGATCGAGCAGCTCGGTCGCGGTGTCGAAACGTTCATTGCCGAGCGCCGCGGACGCGGCTCCGAAGAGAGCGAACTCGTGCGTGGGTGTCACCTGCAGCACCCGATCGAAGGCGCTGCGGGCATCCTCGAAGCGGCGTCGGGCAAGGCCGAGTTCGCCTTGCAGCAACCACAGGCCCGTGCCGCTGATCTCGCGCTCCGTCGCCCGCGTCAACGCGGCTTCGGCAGCGGTCAGATCGCCCTGCCCCATGTGCGCTCGGGCCAGGCCGAGATAACCCTCGAGCCTGGCCGGCGCCAGGACAATGGCCCGTTCATAGAACGACAACGCGTCGCCGAACGCTCCTTTGGCCGCGAGTACATCGGCGCTCAGCAATTGCCAGTCGGGGTTGTTGTCATCGCGCGCCGAGGCCAGCCGCGCGTTGGCGAGGTCGAATTCGCCCCTGAGCAGGTGCGCGCGCGCCAGGCTGCGCAGGTTGTCGGCGCTTTCGCGCCCCAAGGCGATGGCACGTCGCAGTTCTTTCACGGCGCCGGCCGGGTCGCCCGCTTGCAGATAGGCCTGACCCAGCAGTTCGCGGGCGACTGCGTCCTTGGGCCGCGCCTGCAATGCCGCCCGCAGGAGGACGATGGCAGGCGCGGATTCGCCGCTCGTCAGGTGCTCTCGGGCCTCGGCGATGGCCTTATCCGGGTTGTCCCCGAACCCGCGCGAGACGAACCACCACGCCCCGCCCAGGACCGCGCAGGCGGCGACGGTAGCAATCCACGTCCACCGGCGTGGTCGGGCATGGCGCCTGCTGGACTTGCGCGACATGGTCGTGGACCCGATCGGTGCGACTCAGCCGCCAGTGGTCAGGATGCGCACCAGTTCCTTCGCCGGGATATACCCGCCCAGTTCCTCGCCCGTGTCGGAGAACACCGACGGCGTGCCACGCACGCCCATGGCTTCGCCCAGATGGAAGTGGGATGCCACCGGGTTATCGCACTTCGCGCTCGGCACCTTCTTGCCCGATTTGGCGGTGGTCAGCGCGGCTTTGGGATCGGCGGCGCACCAGACGGCCACCGCCTTGTCATAGGACTCGCTGTCGAGCCCCGTGCGCGGGAACGCAAGGTAGTTCACGGTGATGCCGGCGCTCGTCAATTGGTTGATTTCCTGATGCATTTTCCGGCAATAGCCGCAGTCGATGTCGGTGAACACGAAGATTTCGTGCTTCGCCTTGCCGCCCGTCGCCGTGAACCGGATGGCGCTGTTGTCGCCCAGCGCATGGAACGCATCGACGCGTGCCTGCGTTCGCCGCTGATCGGTCACGTTGACGCGGGATTCGAGGTCGAACACATCGCCACGCACGGCAAACTTGCCGTCCTCGGTCATGTACAGGATCGTCGGGCCCAGCATCACTTCATACAGGCCGGGAATCGGCCCGGGCTTGACGCTCGTAATCTCCGTATCCGGAATCACGGCGCGAATTCGGGATTTCAGTTTGGCAGTCAGCGCGTCGTCGGCACCAGCGACCAACGGGAGGCCCAGGAGCGTCACCGTCAGCGCGGCGACCAGGCGAAAAGGGGTCATTCGTATCCCTCGAATTAAGGATTAATCGGCACCAAATGCGGCCGACATGATAAGGACAACGCGAGGGACAGACCACCTCGGGATGTTCTGCGGCTTCTGACTGCTAGCGGCGCCGCGTGTTCCGCATTGAGGCCAAAGTCGCTACAGTGCGGCGGCTACTGCTCACTTTCCGGGAGTCTCGAACGCGCAATGGAGTCGCAGGCTGCAGCCGACCTCGAGGGCCGTCATCTCGGCAAGTACCGCATCGTGCGCAAAATCGGCGCCGGCAACATGGCCTGCGTCTACCTCGCCCAGGATCCGTTCATCGACCGCCCCGTTGCGCTCAAGGTGGCAAATCCGGGACCTCGCGGCAACGATGACGAAGCTCAGCAGCACCGCCAGCAGTTCTTCAATGAGGCGCAGACGGCCGGCATGCTGCGCCACCCCAACATCACCAGCATCTACGACGCAGGCGCCGACGAAGCGTTCAACTTCATTGTCATGGAGTACGTCCCGGGCGGCCGTACGCTCGATCAATACACCAAACCGGACCAGCTGCTGCCACTCGAACAGGTGACGAGCATTCTCTACCAGTGCGCGCTGGCGCTGGACTACGCGCATCGCCGCGGTGTCGTCCACCGCGACATCAAACCGCGCAATGTGCTGATCAGCGACAGCATGGACGTCAAGATCGCCGACTTCGGGGTCGCCGTGACGAACAGTGCGGCGCAGACTGCGAGCGAAGAGTGGGTTGGCTCGCCGCTGTACATGTCGCCGGAACAGATCCGCCTCGAACCGCTGACCGGCCAGTCCGATCTCTTCGCCCTCGGCGTGCTCGGCTACCAGTTGCTGACCGGCAAGCATCCGTTCGAGGCCACCAACTTCGAGGCGATCCAGCACCGGATCCTGAATACGAAGCCACCGCCGCTCTCGGAATTCCGCTCGGACATTCCGGAAATCTATCAGCGCATCATGGACAAGGCGCTGGCGCGCACGCTGCAATACCGGTATCGCACGGGCGCCGACTTCGCCGGTGACCTCTCGCTCGTCTACGATTTTTTGCGCGACGCCGCGCGCGGCGTCTCACAGCAGGAAAAATTCGCGCGCATCAGCGGCCTGCCGTTCTTCAAGGATTTCCAGGATGTCGAACTGTGGGAACTGATCCACGCCGGCGACTGGACCGTCGCCCGTGCCGGCGACCCGATTGTCAGCGAGGGCGACGTCGACGCCTCGTTCTATGTCATCGTGGACGGCAGCGTGCACGTGGAAAAGAACGGACGCGCGCTGATTGAACTCGGCATTGGCGACTGCTTCGGTGAAATGGGGCTGCTCTCCGGCCGTGAGCGCTGCGCGACGATCATCGCTGCGAACAATGTGACCGTGCTGCGCATCAAGGGCACGACCATCGACCGGATGTCGGTCAATTCCCAGATCAAGTTCCAGCGCAGCTTCCTGTTGGCGCTGATCAATCGCCTCGAATCGGTGACTGAGCAGATGGCGGTCCTGGAGGCCGGCAGTGGCGGGACCTGAACGGCTGTCGACGACGGTGCGCGGTGCGCGCGAGCGCCCGAATGTGGAGCGGCGCCTGACGCTGAACGACGTGCTTGCGCAATTGCGCGCCGGCGGCATTCTGCAGGCGCGTACCGTCCAGCGCCTGCGCGGCGCGCTCAGCGACAGCGACGGGCGACATCCGTTCGTGCAGATTGCCGCGCAGGGCGTACACAGCGACACGACGCCGGGTTATCCGCTGACGATCGAGACCATCACCCGACTGATCGCGGAATCCGCGAAACTGCCCTACTACCGCATCGACCCGCTGAAAATCGACGTGGAGTCGGTCACGAGTCTTGTCTCTCAGGCCTATGCGACGCGCTGGCAGTTCCTGCCGGTCGAGGTGACCGATACGCAGGTCACGATTGCATCGCCCGAACCGTTCATCACTGAATGGGAAAAGGAAATCACGCCGATCGTCAAACGCCGCATCCAACGTGTGCTGGCCAACCCGATTGACGTCGAACGCTATCTGAAAGAGTTCTACGGCGTCAGCCGCTCGATCACGAAGGCGGCGATCAGCAAGGCGTCGGAACGCACGAACATCGTCGAAAACTTCGAAGCACTGACGCAGCTCGGCGAAAGCGGCGAACCGGATGCCAACGACCGGCATATCGTGCACCTGGTCGACTGGTTGCTGCAGTACGCCTTCGAACAGCGCGCGAGCGACATCCACATCGAGCCGCGGCGGGAACAGAGCAGTATCCGGTTTCGGATCGACGGCGTGCTGCATCTCGTCAACCAGATGAGCACGCCCGTGATTGCGGCGATCATCAGCCGCATCAAGACTCTCGGACGCATGGACGTCGCCGACAAACGCCGGCCGCAGGATGGTCGCATGAAGACCAAGACGCCGCTGGGCAAGGAGATCGAACTGCGCCTCTCGACGATGCCCACTACCTTCGGCGAGAAGCTCGTGATGCGCATTTTCGATCCGGAGAAGCTCGAGCAGCCGTTTTCCGCGCTCGGCTTCAATGAAGATGACATCGCAATGTGGGATCGCATGGTGCGCCACACCTACGGCGTCATTCTCGTCACCGGACCCACCGGATCGGGCAAGACGACGACACTCTATTCGGCACTGCGTCAGCTCGCGCGGCCCGAAATCAATGTCTGCACGATCGAAGACCCGATTGAAATGGTCGAGCCCGCGTTCAACCAGATGCAGGTTCAGCCTGCGATCGACCTCGACTTCGCCGGCGGCGTCCGCACGCTGCTGCGTCAGGATCCGGACGTAATCATGGTGGGTGAAATACGCGATCGTGAGACGGCCGACGTCGCGATCCAGGCGGCGTTGACCGGCCACCTGGTGCTGTCGACCCTGCACACCAATGACGCGCCATCGGCCGTGACCCGCTTGATGGATCTCGGCGTGGAGCCGTACCTGATCGGCGCTACGCTGCTCGGCGTCGTAGCGCAGCGACTGGTGCGGACGCTCTGCCCCCACTGCAAGGCGCCGGTGCCGACCGATGTCGACGCCTGGAGCAGCCTGATCGGTCGCGCGTCGGTTGCACCACCGCCTACGACGCAGGTCGGCAGGGGGTGCGACGAATGTCGGCACACCGGCTTCCGGGGCCGCGAGGGTATCTACGAAATCCTGACGATCGACAACGCGATCAACGCGCTGATCAGGCCCGGCTGCAACAGTATCGAACTGCGTCGGGCAGGATTGACCAACGGCATGCGGCCACTGCGGCTCGCCGGCGCACTCAAGATAGGCGCCGGCCGCACGACCTTCGCGGAAGTACTGAGCGTCGTACCACCCGCCACGGCCGACGACTGAGACGCCGCGCGCGTCGGGCGCGCTGCCACTCAGCCGCGAGGATGGTGCTGCGCATGCAGGGCCTTCAGACGCTCCTTCGCCAGATGCGTATAGATTTGCGTCGTCGAAATATCGGCGTGCCCGAGCAACATCTGCACGACGCGCAGATCGGCGCCGTGATTGAGCAGGTGCGTGGCGAATGCATGACGCAGCGTGTGCGGCGAAAGTTCGGCCGTGATGCCCGCACGCAGTCCGTGCTTCTTGATGATTTGCCAGAAGGATTGACGCGTCATCGCAGCTCCGCGCGCGGTCGGAAACACCGCGTCGGTCAACTGGCCGTTCAGAATGCTGGCTCGTCCACCGTCGAAGTAGCGCGCGAGCCATTCGAGCGCGACTTCGCCAACTGGCACCAGGCGTTCCTTGTCACCTTTGCCGACGATGCGCACCACGCCCTGCACGAGGTTGATGTCGCCGATGCGAACGCCGATCAGTTCGGACACGCGCAGACCGGTCGCATACAGCAGTTCCAGCATCGTGCGGTCGCGCAGGCCCAGCGGCGATGAGGTGTCGGGGGCGGCCAGCAGTGCTTCGACATCCGCCTCGGACAGGCTGTGCGGCAGTTTGCGGCCGATACGCGGGCCATCGACCGCGGCGGTCGGATCGCCAGCGACCAGCCGCTCGCGCAGCAGGTAGCGGAACAGGCGGCGCAGGGCCGACAGACGACGTGCCGTCGTGCGGCTCGAACCGCGCGCACTGTGGCTGAGATAGGCGAACAGCTCCGCGTCGGTCACCGCGACGAGCGTCAATCCACGGACGGCGAGAAAGCGTCGGAAGTGATCGACATCCGTGCGATAGGCGGCAACGGTGTTGTCGCTGAGGCCGAACTCGACCCAGAGGTGATCGAGAAAGCGATGCACGAGGGCGTTTTCGTCAGCTGCCAAGCGCTGGCCTCCAGGCGGAGCGGGTCATGGTCGTCCGCTGCTCGAGTGCGGGTCAGGCCGGATATTGTGGCGAGTCGCCGCGACGATTAACGTGAGCGCAGATGTACGAAGAATAGCGCCTTGCCGGCAAGGCGTAACGGCAAATTCGCCGCCCGTACGGGCGGCCACGCGCGGCGCGCGCCGCTGGAGAACGTGATGAGTGGACCAAGACTGGCCCTGTACAACTCCGATACCTGCTGGTTTTGCGCGCGGGTGCGCCAGACGATGGACAGGCTGGGGATGGCTATCGAGATCCGTGACGCGACGGGTAATCCCCAGCATCGCGAAGCGCTGCTCAAGGGTGGCGGCAAGACACAGGTGCCGTGTCTGCGCATTGAAGAAGACGGGGGTGCCGTTCGCTGGCTTTACGAGTCGGCTGATATCTGCCGCTACCTGGAAGAGTTGAGCGGCAGATGAGCGGGTCACCGCGCTGCAGACAGCGCGGTGGCGGGAAGCGCGTCGAAGAGGCGTCAGTTCGCCTTGGCGGTGATCTTCTCGCGAATGCGCGCCGCCTTGCCCTTGAGTTCGCGCATGTAATAGAGCTTGGCGCGGCGGACGGCGCCTTTGCGCTTGACGGAGATTTCGGCAATCAGCGGGCTGTAGGTCGGGAACACGCGCTCCACGCCTTCGCCATGTGAAATCTTGCGCACGGTGAACGAGGAATTCGCGCCGCGCTTGCGGATGGCGATGACGACGCCTTCGAATGCCTGCAGACGCTCCCGGGTGCCTTCCTTGACGCGCACCTGCACGACCACGGTATCGCCTGGGGCGAATGCCGGAATCGTCTTCTGCATCAATTCGCTTTCGAGTTGCTGGATGATATTGGTCATGGCGGGAGCTCCGGAGTCGGCGTTCATCGGTTCGAGCCGTCGATTTTAGCCTGATTATCAGCGTCATGGGAATCGTTTTGAGCCCCGGCGCGATATTCTTCGAGCAGGGTGCGGTCGGCCGCCGTCAGTTCGAGCTGCGCCAGCAGGTCGGGACGCCGGCGCCAGGTCCGGCCCAGGGCCTGCTGGCGACGCCAGCGGGCAATGGCCGCGTGATTCCCGCTCATCAGCACCGGCGGCACGGGCATGCCGTCAATGATTTCCGGGCGGGTGTAATGCGGATGATCCAGCAGCCCGTTTGCGAAAGAGTCCTCGACGGCCGAGCGCTCGTCGCCGAGGGCGCCTTCGAGCCGACGCGTCAGCGCGTCAATCACGGCCATTGCCGGCACCTCTCCTCCCGACAGCACGAAGTCCCCGATCGACCATTCGCTGTCGACATCGGCGTCGACCACGCGCTCGTCAATGCCTTCGTACCGCCCACAGAGCAGCACCAGATGTTCGTGCTGCGCGAGCTGTGGCAGCGTGGCTTCCGTGAGCGGCGTGCCCTGGGGACTCAGGTAAACGACGTGACTCGGTCCCGGTTGGCGCGCGCGCGCGGCGGCAATCGCCAGGCGCAGCGGCCGCGCCATCATCACCATGCCCGGCCCACCCCCGTACGGCGCGTCATCGACCGTGCCGCGGGCGTCATCGGCAAAGGTTCTGGGATTGACCGTCGCGAGTTCAATGAGGCCGGCCACCCTGGCCCGGCGCACGATGCCGGTGTCGCCGAAACTCGCGATCAGATCCGGAAACAGCGTGATGCAGGTGTAGCGCCTCAAGTCAGTCGTCCGGCTGCCAGTCGACAGTCAGGCGGCGTGCTGGCAGGTCGACATCGACAACGTACAGGCCGGTGACGAAGGGGATCAGCCGCTCACGGTCGCCGCGTACGCACAGCACGTCGTTCGAACCTGTCTCGATGAGACTGTGCACGACGCCGAGCGCGACACCGTCGGTATTGACCACAGCCAAGCCAACGAGATCGCGCCAGTAGTAAGTGCCGGTTGGCAGCGGGGCCAGATCATCGGGCAGCACCGCGATGCGCTGGCCAATCAGCAGCTCGGCGGCCTCACGGTCATCGACGTCTTGCAGTTTGACCAGCAGCGAGGGTCCCTGGACCCTCGATTCCGTGAGTACGTATCGTTGCCAATCGTGCTGACGGCCAATCTGCCAGGCGTGATAGCCGAGGATCGCGTCGCGAGGCCGCGTCTCCGAGTGGATCTTCAGCCAGCCGCGTGTGCCGAAAACGGCCTTGATCTCGCCGAGCAGTATTCGCGCCGTCGGCGCGGGTGCTCGGGCGCTCTCCTCGTCAGCAGAAGGCACGGAGAAGGGGAGATTTGGCTGCTCTGCCACGGACCCGGCGGGTTCGCGGCAGAGCGGCGCAATGGGGGCTCTCAGGCGGCGACAGCGGCGGGCGGGTGCTGCTTGAGCAGGCTGGCCACGCGCTCGGACGGCTGGGCGCCAACGCCGAGCCAGTATTCGTAACGGGCACGATCAACGCGAAACGACTCTTCGGATGCGACGGCGATCGGATTGAAGAAACCGACCCGCTCGATGAAACGACCGTCGCGCTGGTTGCGGCTGTCGGTGACAACGATGTGATAAAAAGGACGGGCTTTGGCGCCTGTGCGGGAGAGCCTGATGGTGACCATTCAATATTTACCTTTGCGAGAATCTTCGTGGGGACCCGGCCAGTCCGGTCGAGAGGGCCCGTATTCTATACGGAGTTCGTGCGCAAT
>LNFM01001211.1_pt1 | contig 59749 bp, 50 predicted proteins | sample 596031 | NCBI WGS metagenome assembly LNFM01 (sample SAMN04254537, study PRJNA301005) | activated carbon metagenome | isolation source: dual media filters at the Ann Arbor, Michigan drinking water treatment plant | place: USA: Ann Arbor | reverse complement strand
GACGTGATGCCCTTCTTCAGGAGATAGTCCGGCGCGCGCATGTTGACGACTTCCGCCGCTCCGGGATAGCCGACCGGGCCGGTGCCGCGCATGAACAGCAGGCAGGTCCCGTCGATCTCGAGTTTAGGATCGTCAATGCGCTTGTGATAATCCTCCGGCCCGTCGAACACGATGGCGCGGCCCTCGAACGCTTCCGGATCCTTCGGGTTCGACAAGTAGCGCTGGCGGAACTCATCGGAAATCACCGACGCCTTCATGATGGCGCTGTCGAACAGGTTGCCTTTGAAATTGAGGAAGCCGGCGTTGCGCTTCATCGGTGCGTCATAGGATTTGATGACGTCGCGGTCCGAGGCGAACTTGCCCTCGCAATTCTCGTAAAGCGTCCGCGCGTTCACGGTCACGGCCTTCTTGTTGATCTTGCCCTTGGCGATCAACTCCGCGACTACCGCCGGCACGCCACCGGCGCGGTGATACTCCTCGCCGAGATATTCGCCCGCCGGCTGCAAGTTGACGATCAGCGGCACCTCGTAGCCGAGCTTCTCCCAATCGTCGTTGTCGAGTTCGACGCCGATATGCCGCGCGATCGCATTCAAGTGGATCGGCGCATTGGTCGAGCCGCCGATCGCCGAGTTGACGACGATCGCGTTCTCGAACGCCGCGCGCGTCAGGACGTCGGAGGGCTTTAGATCCTCCCACACCATCTCGACGATGCGCTTGCCGCTGAGGTAGGCGATCTGCTGGCGCTCGCGATAGGGCGCGGGGATCGCCGCGCATCCCGGCAGGCTCATGCCGAGCGCTTCGGCAAGGCTGTTCATCGTCGACGCGGTGCCCATCGTATTGCAGTGGCCAGCCGACGGCGCCGACGACGCGACCAGCTCGAGGAACTCTTTGTACTCGATCTCGCCGCGCGCCATCATCTCGCGCGCCTTCCACACGATCGTGCCCGATCCCGTGCGCTCGCCTTTGTACCAGCCGTTGAGCATGGGTCCGCCGGACAGCACGATCGCGGGGAGATCGACGGTCGCCGCTGCCATAATCTGCGACGGCGTGGTCTTGTCGCAGCCCGTCGTCAGCACGACGCCATCGATCGGGTAGCCATAGAGCACCTCGACGAGTGAGAGATACGCGAGGTTGCGATCAAGGCTCGCGGTCGGCCGCTTGCAGGTCTCCTGGATCGGATGGAGCGGGAATTCGAAGGCGATGCCGCCGGCCTCGCGGATCCCTTCCCGTACGCGCTCGGCGAGGTAGATGTGATGGCGGTTGCACGGCGACAGGTCCGAGCCCGACTGCGCGATGCCGATGATTGGCTTTCCCGACTGCAGCTCATCCAACGTCAGGCCGAAATTCATCGTGCGCTCGACGTAAAGCGCCGTCATATCGGCGTTGTCGGGGTTGTCGAACCACGCCTTGGAGCGCAGCTCCGAGGGTTTGATCCGCCGCCCGCCGTTCGATGCCTTTTTGCCGTTTTTCATGAGACTTGCCCCGGTTTCGAGAACGTTTCCAGGGTCGACCATAGCCGAAGGCGCTCGACTGCGACATACTTGGAGCGTGCAACGCACGCATGGGACGCGATCGTGCGACGCACGATGGGGCTTACTGGAAGCCCGACGGCATGACCGAGACCACGACCCAGATCCACGCCACCGCGATCGCGCTCGATGACCGTCGCGCGGCGCTGCTCTTTGGTCCCTCCGGAGTTGGGAAATCCGATCTGGCGCTGCGCTGCATCCTTCAGGGGGCCTGGATCGATGGCCGCCACCACCTCGCGACGCTCGTCGCCGACGATCAAGTGATCATCGAGCGCACGTTCGACGGGCTGCGCGCCTGGCCGCTCGAGGCAATCGCCGGCCGCATCGAGGTGCGCGGTCTCGGCATCGTCGCAATGCCGCACATCTCGTCAGCCGCAGTTACGCTCGCGGTGGAACTGGTCGACGCGCCGGAAATCGAACGCCTGCCCGACTCGGCCGCGACCGCACACATTCTCGACTGGGAAATCCCGATTTTACGCGTCGCTCCGTTCGAAGCTTCGGCGCATCTCAAAGTACTACTCGCGCTTTTGACGGGGCTTGGCAAAGATTGACGGTCGATCCGTTTGTCGTGTGGCGGCCACCGCCAGCCCGAGCCGTGAGCTGGCGGTGATCGCTGCCAAGAAAGCTAGATTAACCCCTCGGCTTTCATCGCTGCCTGCACGCCGGGGCGGGCTTCGACACGCTTCATGTACGCCTGGAGGTTGGGGTACGGCGCAAGGTCGATCTTGGTGGGCACGGTCCAGCGCAGGACGGTGAAGCAGTAGGCGTCAGCGACGGAAAATGCTTCGCCCATCAGGTAGGCATTCTTCGCCAAGTGGGCATCGAGGTGGGCGAAGCGGATCGCGAGACGGTCCCGTGCGAACTGCTTGGCGGCGTCCGGCATCTGCGCGTTGAAGAGCGGTGAAAAGCCCTTGTGCACCTCGGTCGAGATGAAGTTCAGCCACGACTGGAGGCGGTAACGGGCCGGCGTTCCGTTGGCGGGGGCGAGTTTCTTGTCCGGCGCCTGGTCGGCGATGTACTGCACGATCGCCGGCCCCTCGGTAAGGATGGTGCCATCGTCGAGCGCGAGCGCTGGCACATAGCCGAGCGAATTGATCGCAGTGTAGTCGCCGCCGCCCTCGATCTTCTTGGCGCGGATGTCGGTCTTGACGAGGGTGTGCTTGAGGCCGGCTTCCTCGAGGGCGATGTGCGGCGACAGCGAGCATACGCCTGGCGCATAATAGAGCTTCATGGACGTCTCCTGGTGGGGTTCGAGTTGGGGCTGCATGGTCCTGGTCTGTCCCGTTCGAGGAACAAAAGCCGCAGGCGCAGCATTGAGGACGGGGCGGTGCAGCGGTAGCTGGCCGGCGCGGGCGTCGACTTCAGTCGTGGCATGGCGGTTGCGAGACCGCAACGGCACTCACCGCGAATTGATCCCCTCCGCCGGTTCCTCACCGGGCCGCTATGGCCGGTCACTGGACCCGAGCGCGCTTTTGTGTAGGATCACGCCAAACTCGGCCCCTTGTGTTGGGGTGCGCAATCTAGGCCCATGTACGGACGGCATTTTCGGGGACGATGAACAGATGGCAAGTGCAGCGGGCGGTGGTGTGAACCCGGCTGTCGGTTTGATGGCCGGCAAGCGTGGGTTGATCATGGGGCTCGCCAACAGTCGGTCGATCGCCTGGGGCATCTCCAAAGCCTGCGCCGAGCAGGGCGCCGAACTCGCCTTCACCTATCAGGGTGACGCGTTGAAGAAGCGCGTCGAGCCGCTGGCGGCGGAGGTCGGGTCGTCGATCGTGTTGCCATGCGATGTCAGCGATTATGCGTCGATGGACGCCGTGTTCGCCGAGCTCAAGTCCAAGTGGGGCCAGCTCGATTTCCTCGTCCACGCGATCGCGTTCTCCGACAAGGCTGAACTCGACGGTCGCTACGTCGATACAACCGAGCGCAACTTCGTCCAGTCGATGTTGATCTCCTGCTACTCCTTCACGGCTCTCGCTCAGCGGGCGGAGAAGCTGATGACCAATGGCGGCTCGATGCTGACGTTGACCTACTACGGCGCAGAAAAGGTCATGCCGCACTATAACGTCATGGGCGTCGCCAAGGCGGCGCTGGAGGCGAGCGTGCGCTATCTCGCAGCCGACCTCGGCAAGCAGAGCATCCGCGTCAACGCGATCTCGGCCGGCCCGATCAAGACGCTGGCGGCCTCGGGGATCGCCGACTTCCGCTACATCCTGCGCTGGAACGAGTACAACTCGGCGCTGCGCCGGAATGTCACGATCGAGGAAGTTGGCTCGTCGGCGCTCTACCTGCTGTCCGATCTCGGCCGCGCGGTGACCGGCGAAGTGCATCATGTCGATGCCGGCTACCACATCCAGGGCATGAAGAACGAGGACGCACCCGATATCTCCGTCATCAAGAGCGAGACCTGAGCGCGCCTGAGCCCGAACGGCGACGCCGAGGAGGTTGGCGCAACAGCGATGGACGCGATGCGATGAGCGAGGAGCGTCACGAGGGCCTGCGCATCGACACGCGCATCTTCATCCCCGATGAGGAATTGAGCGAAAGCTTCGTCCGCGCCTCCGGGCCGGGTGGCCAGAACGTCAACAAGGTCGCGAGCGCGGTAGAGCTGCGCTTTGACGCCCGCAACAGCCCGAGCCTGTCTCCTCCGGTCAGTCGCCGCCTCGAGCGGCTCGCCGGCCGACGCCTGACCAAGGACGGCGTCATTGTCATCCGCGCCGACCGCTTCCGCACCCAGGAAATGAACCGCTCCGACGCCCGCGAGCGCCTGGTCGAGCTGATCCGCGAAGCCGCCACGCCGCCCAAGCCGCGCATCGCGACGAAACCGCCGCGCGCCTCCAAGGAACGCCGCCTCAAGGCCAAGGACGTGCGCGGCAAGGTCAAGCAGGCGCGCAACAAACGCATCACGATCGACTGAGACGGGAGCCCCATGAAGGACGCACAACGGCAGCCGGACAAAGTGCTCCTCGAGCCGGGCGCGAGTGGCGCGGGCATACCGATCTGGCTGGCGCCGATGAGCGGCTGGAAGGGGCACCTTGCGCACCTGCCGCGTGAGCAACTCGGCTGGCTCGACGCCAACGGTTTCGACGGTATGCCGCGTCGCCACGTGCTGCTGCCGGGAGCAGGCGGCACGGTCGCCGGCGTCGTGCTCGGCATCGGCGATCCCATCGATGCCAATCCAGCCATCTCGACGGCAACGCTGGTCGGCGCGTTGGCGCCGGTGCTGCCAGCCGGCACCTATCGCCTCGCCGATCCGGCCGCGTGCGATCCGACCATGGCGGCGATCGCCTGGGGCCTCGGCGCGTACCGGTTCCGCCGCTACAAGGCCAACGGTCATTCGCCATCGGCGGCGCTGGTCATACCGGAAGCCGCCGATGTACGCCACGTCATGGCGAGCGTCGAAGCGACATGGCTCGGACGCGACCTCATCAACACGCCCGCCAACGACATGGGTCCGGCCGAACTGGAGCTGGCAGCGCGTGACCTTGCCGCTCGGCACGGAGCGAAAGTCGATGTCGTCGTCGGCGATGCTCTGATCGAGAAGAATTTCCCGCTGATCCATGCCGTCGGCCGCGCCAGCACACGCGCGCCGCGCCTCATCGACTTGACCTGGGGACGCGCCGACGCCGTCAAGGTCACGGTGATCGGGAAGGGCATCTGCTTCGATACCGGCGGTCTCGACGTCAAGTCGTCGAGCGGCATGTTGCTGATGAAGAAAGACATGGGTGGCGCGGCCACCGCGCTGGCGCTCGGGCACATGATCATGAGCGCTGGTCTCGACGTGCGCCTGCGCGTGCTCATTCCAGCGGCTGAGAACGCCATCGGCGGCAGCGCTTTCCGTCCGAGCGACGTGATCCGAGCGCGCTCCGGTGCGACCGTCGAGATTGGCAACACCGATGCAGAGGGTCGCCTCGTTCTTGCCGATGCGCTGTCGCTCGCCGACGAAGAGGCGCCGGACCACCTGTTCACCTTTGCCACGCTCACGGGCGCCGCGCGAGTCGCGCTGGGGCCGGATCTGCAACCTTATTTCTGCGATGACGAGGGACTGGCCAACGAGATCTACGCGTCGAGCGTGGCGGTCGCCGATCCCGTCTGGCGCCTGCCGATGACGACGCCCTACGATGCCTGGCTCGAAAGCAACGTCGCCGACATGAACAATGTCGCCGAGGGCGGATTTGCCGGCGCGATCGTCGCTGCGATTTTCTTGAAACGCTTCGTCAGGCAGGCCCGCACGTACGCCCACTTCGACATCTATGGCTGGCGGCCGGCGCCGCGCCCGATGGGGCCGAAAGGCGGAGAACCGCAGGCCGCGCGCGCGGTGTTCGAGGTCGTGCGCCGTGTCGCCGGCGCCTGAGTTGGGGAACGCATGGTCCATAGCCCTCTCGATCCGCGCCTCAATGTTTATCGCGCCGACCTTGCCGACGCGCACCTCGAAGGCCGCGTCGCGGCCGCGAGATTTGTTGCGGGCTGGCCGGGACAGGTGCGCGTCGCGATTGCCCATGTGTTCGGTGCGCCGGATGCCGGCGGCGCGCTGACGACGCAACTGCTGTTCGGAGAGACCGTCCGCGTGTTCGAGGAGCACGAGGGTTGGGCTTGGGTCCAGGCGGACGCTGACGGCTATGTCGGCTATGTGCCAGCCGCCGCGATCTCGCGCGCTGTCGGTTCAGCCACCCACAAGATCGCCGCACTGTCGACGCCCGCCATGGCCCGACCCGACGTCAAGTCGCCGCCGTTGGTCGACCTGCCATTGGGTGCCCGCGTGGCCGTCGAGCGCGAGGACAACGGCTTTGCGGCGCTCGCGATCGGTGCTTTCATTCCGCTCCCGCATCTCGCCGGCCTCGATGCGCGCGAAGCGGATTTCGTCGCTGTCGCCGAGCGTTTTCTCGGCTCGCCCTATCTCTGGGGTGGGCGGACTCGCGCCGGCATCGATTGCTCCGGTCTCGTCCAGACCGCGCTCCGCGCGACCGGCGTGTCAGCGCCGCGCGATACCGATATGCAGCAGGCGGCGCTTGGCGATGCCGTCAATCACAGTCCGTCGCTCGAAGGGCTCCGGCGCGGCGATCTCGTGTTCTGGCGTGGCCACGTCGGCATCATGACCGACGCCACGCAGCTTCTGCACTCCAACGGCTTTCACATGCGCGTCGTCATCGAGCCGCTTGCCGAGACGGTCGCGCGGATCAAGGCAATCGGCGGCGAAGTGGTGGCGGTGAAGCGGGTGTAGGGTCGCGCCGATGGCGATCGTATTTCCCCTTCTCCCCGTCCTTACGGGGAGAAGGTCGGGATAAGGGGCGGCGTCATACACCGACGTTTTACTAGTTGCCGCCCCTCACCCTAACCCTCTCCCCGCGAGGGCGGGGAGAGGGGATAGTAAGGCGCTTCACCGCCTGTACGGCAAAAACCAGCGATCTTCCAGGATCGTGCGGCCGGGGACGGAGCGGGAGCGCAGGCGTCGGTCGGCCTGCCAGACTTGGCCGCCGGCGAGGCGCACGTGAGTCTCGATGGCGAGAGCGGCGCCGGTGTCGGCGCTCGTCTTCTGGCGTGTCAGCACGCGCCCCGCGGTGATCGCTTCGGCGAGCGGCAGCAGGAGATCGAACTCGTCGACGGCGCGGTCCTCGTAGGATTCGTCCCCGATCGCAAGATCACAGCGCTGGCGATGGTGCAGGATCAACTCGAGCGGACACGCGCCGGCCGCCAGAGGCCGCACGGCGATCCGCCAATAGCGGGCCGCGCTCTCTTCCTCAACGCGCGCGCAATCGCCGAGCGCGCCGCCCCACCCGCGCAGAGCCTCGACCGTGCGATCGAACTTGGTGCGGAACACATCGTCAGGCAGCATGGGTCCCCGTCCCTGCTCTTGTGACCGCCGTCGTTTTTCTCAGCCGGCGTCGGCGCTGGTCCGGGCCGCCGCCTTGCGGGCGATCTCGGCGCGGTAGGTGCTCGCCGGGTAGGTGCCAAGGATGCGCATCTCGCTCGAGAAGAACGCAAGTTCCTCAAGCGCGAGCCGCACCGGTCGATCGCTCGGATGGCCTTCGATATCGGCGTAGAACATCGTTGCGACGAACTCGCCGTTGACCTGGTAGGACTCGAGCTTGGTCATATTGACGCCATTGGTCGCGAAGCCACCCATGGCCTTGTAGAGCGCTGCCGGCACGTTGCGGACGTTGAAGATGAAGGTCGTGACGACGAGGCCATTGCCGGGCGGCGCGTCCTCCGGTTCGGCAGACAGGACGACGAAGCGAGTCGTGTTGTGCTTCTCGTCCTCGACGTCCTCGGCGAGGATGTCGAGGCCGTAAATGTCGGCGGCAATACGAGGGGCGAGGGCGGCACGAGTCCGGTCACCCCATTCCGCGACCTGGCGGGCAGCGCCGGCCGTGTCGCCGGCGACGTGCGCCTTGAACCCATGTTTGCGGATGATGCGACGGCATTGGCCGAGCGCGTGAATGTGGCTGTAGATGTCGGTGATTTCGCCGATCTTGACGCCCTTCAGCGCCATGAGCTGGAAGCGGATCGGCAGGAAGTGCTCGCCGACGATGTAGAGGCCGGACTGCGGCAGCAGGTGGTGAATGTCGGCGACGCGGCCGGCGAGCGAGTTCTCGATCGGGATCATCGCATAGCGGGCTTCACCCGATTTCACGGCGGCGATCGCATCCTCGAACGTCGGACACGGCAGCGGCTCGAACTCGGGATACACCTCGTTGCATGCGAGGTGTGAGTTGGCGCCGGCCTCACCTTGATAGGAGATGCGCGGACGGGGCGCGCGCGCGGACGGCGGCGCCGCCCGCTGGGCGGTCGTCCCCGCGGCGGAAGATGACTTCTTTGGTGACATGGAACTGGCCGGGCAAAAGGGTTCAGGCGGGGGTCAGGAGCTGAGTCTCAAGAGGTCTCTGGCCCGCTCGAGATCGGCCGGAGTATCGACACCGAGGGGGACCGTGTCAACGAGGCCGACGTCGATGCGCATTCCCGCCTCCAACGCCCTAAGTTGTTCGAGACGCTCGCGGAGTTCGAGCGTCGAGGGGGGCAGCGCGACGAACCGGTCGAGGGCCTGACGGGTGTAGGCGTACATGCCGATGTGGTGGTAGAGCGGGCCCTCGCCGCTTGGTGCGGTCGCACGGGTAAAATAAAGCGCCCTGAGGCGGTCGGGGCCAATCGGGGTACCAACCGCCTTGACGACGTTTGGGTTGGTGCGCTCCTCCTCTAACGTGATGGCGCAGGCGATGGTCGCGATGTCGGCGGCGGGTTCGGCCAGAAGGACGTCGAGGCAGGTCCGGATCAGGCGCGGTTCGATCGTCGGCAGGTCGCCTTGGACGTTGACGATGGCGCCGAATTCCCGTCCGGGGTCGAGTGCGCTGACGGCTTCAAAGATGCGGTCAGTGCCGTTCGGGTGATCGGGCCGGGTCATGTGGGCCTCGCCACCAGCGCTGCTGATCGCGGCGGCGATCTCGGCGCTATCGGTTGCGACGACCACCCGGCCAATGTCAGCTTCCATGGCGCGCCGCCACACGTGCACAATCATAGGCACGCCGTGGATGTCGGCGAGGGGTTTGTCCGGGAGGCGGGTCGATGCCATCCGGGAGGGAATCATGATCAGCGCGCCGGCCATGCCATTTGATCCTGCGTTTCCTGCCTAGGTTTTTGGTGCGCTCGCCGGGAGGCTTTGAGGACCGTTCGCCGCGCTTTGCGAGGGCGGTGACAATTGGTCTCGGGTACTCCTCGTAGAACAGGTGCCGTTCAGGTTGCAAGCATCGGGGGAAGTCCTATATTGGCGCCCGTTCGAGGGATACGGGCGGCCGCTTCGGTACAGCCCCGACGAGGAAGCGCAACTGCAATGAACTCTTTCGAGCTGAATAAAATCGCCGGCGCAGTGCTGACGGCGGCGCTTTTGATCTTCGGGGGCAAGACACTCCTCGAAATCGTCGACAAGCCGCATAAAGTGGCGACGGCCGGCTATTCGCTGCCCGTGCCCAAGGGCGGTGTGCCTGGTGCCGGGACGGGTAAGCCGGCAGCTCCGTTCGATTTCAAAGAGATCGCGCCGCTGATGGCCAAAGCCAGCGTCGACGGCGGCAAGGATTCGTTCCGTAAGTGCACGTCGTGTCATACGGTCGACAAGGGTGGCCCGAACAAGGTCGGACCGAACCTCTATGGCGTCGTTGGTCGTGACGTTGGCAAGCATGAGGGTTTTGCCTATTCCCCCGCCATGGTTGCCAAGGGCGGCAAGTGGGACTGGGAGCACCTCGCGGCCTATCTGCACAATCCGCGCGACGCCATCCCGGCCAATAAGATGGCCTTCCCTGGCGTGAAGGATAATCCTGAACTGGCCGACCTGCTGGCGTACCTGCGTACGCTGTCGGACGCCCCGGTGGCGTTGCCGAACTGAGAAGCGCGCGGCTCTCTCGCGCGCTTACGGGCCTTAATTTTCGCCATTCGCTTTCCCAATGACAGCTTTTCGTTCATCCGGCTGCGACGGATGGACGATTGTTAACTTGGCATGCTGTCACGGGTTTCCCATCCTCGTGGTTCAATGTGTACTGTGCGCAAACGCGTACTGGGCGACGGTCGCGCGCGACAGCGGGCCAAGCAGAATGAGGCGTGGTGAATGGGGCTCTATCCCGTGATCGCGACACCGAGAGGCGTCGTTGTCCACGTGCTCGCGGCGTCCGCGGTAGCGGCAACGCTGGCAGGCTTCGGCGCCGCCCCGGCTGTCGCGGCTGAAGCGCCGATCCGCCGTCACGCGATCTCCACCATCGGACCCGCCAAACAGGGGCCGGACTTTACCCACTTCGATTGGGTCAATCCCACGGCCCCCAAGGGCGGGACACTTCGGCTCGCGGGTACCGGCAAATTCGACAGCCTGAATCGCCATACATATCGCGGTATCGAGGCGCCCTATCTGTCGCTCATCAACGACACGTTGATGGCCTCCAATCCCGACGAACCGGCGACTTCCTACGGTCTTGTCGCCGAGTGGGTGTCGACACCACCCGATGTGTCGTCCGCGACCTTCGGATTGCGCGCTGAAGCCCGTTTCCACGACGGCACGCCGATCACGCCCGAGGATGTGATCTTCTCACTCGTCGAACAGAAGCGCGTCTGGCCCTCGATGGCGATCTACCTGCGCGACGTCACGAGCGCGGAGAAAACGGGCGAACGCGAGGTGACGTTCCGTTTCGCGCGCGCCGGGAGCCGCGATCTGCCGCTCGCGGTTGGCGTCTTGCCGGTTCTGCCGCGTCATTATTGGACCGCCAAAGGTGCGGACGGCGAGCCGCGCGATCTCCTGCGCACGACGCTGGAGCCGCCGCTCGGCTCCGGTCCCTACCGGATCAAGTCGGTCGATACCGGTCGATCCATCACGTACGAGCGGGTCAAGGATTACTGGGCGGGCAACCTGCCGGTGCGGCGCGGCCAATATAATTTCGACGAGATCCGCGTCACCATGTATCGGGACGATGTTCCCGAATTCGAAGCGGTGAAGGCTGGAGAAGTGGACGTCCATCCCGAGAACGTCTCGAAGCGCTGGGCGACCCAGTACGATATTCCGCGCGTAAAGGACGGCCGTCTCGTCAAACTCGTGCACAAGTCAGGTGCGGTCGCGCAGATGCAGGGCTTCGTGCTCAACACCCGACGGCCGAAATTCGCCGACCCGCGTGTCCGCCGCGCGTTCGCACTCGCCTACGATTTCGAGAGCGCCAACACGAGCCTGTTCTACGGCCTCTACACGCGCGTCAACAGCTACTTCGACAACTCGGAACTCGCGCCGCGCGGGCTGCCTGTTGGCCGCGAACTCGAACTGCTGGAAAAGTGGCGCGCCGAGGTGCCGGCCGAGGTTTTTGGTCAACCCTACAGGAGCCCCGTCAATGCAACGCCGGCGCAGCAGCGCGACAACCTTCGTGAAGCGTTGCGGCTGCTTGGTGAGGCCGGGTGGAAAGTCACGAACGGCGTGCTGCGTCACGAGAAGACCGGCGAAGCGATGACCGTCGAATTCCTCAACAATGACACTTCATTCGATCGGATCGTGCTGCCTTATCAGCGGGCGCTCGCAAAGATCGGCATTCGTCTCGACATTCGCGTCGTCGATGCCACGCAGTTCGTCGAGCGCACAAAGACCTACGATTTCGAGATGATCAGCGACGTCTATCCGCAAAATCTCGCACCCGGAAACGAACTTCGCGAGAACTTCGGCTCTGCAGCGGCGGATCGTCCGGCGAGCAGCAATCGCATTGGCATCAAGAGCCCGGCGGTCGACGCGTTGATCGAGGAAGTGATCTACGCCGCCGATCGGGCACAGGTGGTCTCCTCCGCCCGCGCGCTCGATCGCGTGTTGATGTGGAGCCATACGATCGTGCCGCAGTGGTACAACTCCGACAATTGGATCGTGGCGTCGAGCCGCATGGGGCGGCCGGCGCGCTGGCCGTCACAGGATCCAGCGTGGCTGGTGTCGTGGTGGATCAAGCCGGAAGCGGTAAGCGGAGTGAAGGCACCGTGACGGGCGCAAATCGAGTGAAACCGCATACGACTCGTTGGCGAGGCATTTGGCTTGCTGGCGCGGGAGCGATCGCCTGCGCAGCGACGCTTGCGCCGATCGCTGCCGTGGCCGATCCGGAAGCGTCACGCCGCCATGCGCTGTCGGCGATCGGTGAGCCGGCTTATGGACCGGACTTCAAACATTTCGATTGGGTCGATCCCCAGGCGCCAAAGGGTGGGCGCGTCCGCATCCGGGCCAATGGCACGTTCGATTCATTGAACCCCTATGCGTTGAAGGGCCTCCCGGCGGTTTGGATCGATGTCATCTACGATCGACTGATGGCGGCGAGCCTGGACGAGCCGTCGACCGACTACGGACTGGTCGCGGAATGGGTGACCTATGCGCCGGATTTCAGCTCGGCGACATTCTCGATCCGGCCCGAGGCGCGCTTTCATGACGGACGCCCGATCACGCCGGCCGACGTCGTCTTTTCCGTCGACGCACTGAAGGCGACGAGCCCGCGCTTCCAGATCCATCTCAGGGATGTCCAGGGGGCGGAAGTCACCGGTCCGAGAACGGTGACGTTCAAGTTCGCCGTGAAGGGCAACCGCGAATTGCCGCAGATCGTCGCGAACCTGCCGGTTCTGCCCCGGCACTATTGGCAAGGTACCGGCGCCAATGGCGAGCCGCGTGATATCGGCAAGGGCACGATCGAGCTTCCACTTGGCTCGGGACCGTATCGCATCAAGCACGTCGATATGGGGCGCTCGATTGCCTATGAGCGTGTCGACGACTGGTGGGCACGCGATCTTCCGGTCAATCGCGGGCAGTGGAACTTCGACGAGGTGCGGTTCGAATACTTTCGTGACTCGACACCAGCGTTCGAGGCGTTCAAGGCGGGACATCTCGATTTCTGGCCAGAATCGAGCGCCAAGAACTGGGCCACGGCCTACGACTTCGACGCCCTGCGGCGTGGTCTCGTGAAGCGTGAGGAATGGGAGAACAATCTCATCACGCCGATGCAGGGCTTCGCCTTCAATCTTCGCCGTCCGCAGTTCCAGGACTGGCGCGTGCGGCGCGCCTTCAATCTCGCGTTCGATTTCGAGTGGGCGTCCAAGAATATTCTGTTCGATCAGTACAAGCGCACCGGCAGCTATTTCGAGAATTCGGAACTCAAGGCAACGGGGCTTCCGACAGGTCGCGAACTTGAGATTCTCGAAGGCGTGCGCGACGAAGTGCCGACTGAAGTTTTTTCGAGTATCTATGCGAACCCGGTGAACACTGGGCCTGATCAGGCACGGCGGCATATGGCCGAAGCGTCCCGACTCCTGACCGCTGCAGGGTGGAAGCAGCACAATGGCGCGCTGCGCAACCATCAGGGTGAACCATTCACGGTCGAGTTTTTGATCGTGTCGCCGGAATTCGAGCGGATAATTCAGCCCTATATCGGTGAACTCAGTCGCCTGGGAATGAAGGCGACGGTGCGCGTCGTCGACAGCGCGCAGTATAGCCGCCGTCTCAACACCTTTGACTTCGATATCGTGGTGGCGGTCTATCCGCAGTCGCTGACTCCCGGCAATGAGCAGCGCGATTTTTGGGGATCGCACGCGGCTGGCCGAGAGGGCAGCCGCAACCTCATCGGCATCAAGGATGCGGCGGTCGACAAGGTGATCGAGAAGTTGATTTTCGCCAAGGACCGACCGGAGCTTGTCGCCGCGTCACGCGCCCTCGACCGGGTCTTGTTGTGGAACTATTACCTGGTTCCGCAGTGGTATGTTCCAAAGGAACGCGTTGCCATGTGGGACATGTACCGAGGGCCGCGGAAGATGCCGCGGCACGCCCGGTCGACGTCACGCTTCCTGCAGGTATGGTGGCACGACGGCGTCGCCGCGGACAGGCTCGCGGCGGCGCGGCGGTAAGGGATGAAAGAATGATCGGACCGTTCGGGAAGAGGACGAGAGAAATGACGCGCTTGCTTTGCTGCAGGGGCTTGGCCGCGACCATTGGCGGTTTCATGCTGCTCGCCTCGTCGATGCCGACGGTCGCACAAGAGTTCCGCCACGGTCTTTCGACGTTCGGCGACTTGAAGTATCCAGCCGACTTCAAGCACTTCGATTATGTGAACCCCGACGCGCCGAAGGGGGGGCGGTTTTCGACCTACGGCGGGCCGCTCAATTCCTTCGACAGCTTCAATCCGTTCATTCTCAAAGGCGACCCGGCGACTGGCGTCTCGATGCTGTTCGACTCGCTGATGGCGCGTGCCGCCGATGAGCCGGATTCGATGTACGGTCTCGTGGCCAAGGAAGTTGCGGTCGCGCCAGATCGGATGTCGGTGACGTTTCGCCTGCGATCCGAGGCAAAGTTCTCCGACGGATCGCCGATCACGGCCGACGATGTCGTGTTCTCGTTCGACACTTTGAAGGCCAAAGGCGCGCCTGCGTACAGGATAACGCTGCGAGACGTCGTCAAGGCCGAAGCGCTGGATCCGCAAACCGTGCGCTACACCTTCCAGGGAACGCTCGTGCGCGACCTGCCGACGGCCGTTGCAGGCTTGGCGGTGTTGTCGAAGGCATACTATTCGAAACAGGATTTTGAGCAGACGACCCTTGAACCGCCACTCGGCTCGGGCGCGTACCGGATCGCCGACTTCAGGGTTCCGAGCCAGATCACCTACAAGCGGCGTGACGACTATTGGGCCAAGGACCTTCCGGTCAATCGCGGCCAGAACAATTTCGATGAGATCCGCTTCGAGTACTATCGGGATCGCACGGCGGCGCTCGAAGGCTTGAAGTCGCGAACCTATGACTTCCGCGAGGAGTACACCGCGCGCGACTGGGCGACGGGCTATGAAGTCGCGGCGGTGAAGGACGGGCGGATCAAGCGTCTCACGTTGCCCGATGCCAATCCGTCCGGTGCGCAGGGTTTCTTCTTCAATACGCGGCGCGGCAAGTTCTCCGATCCGCGCGTGCGCAAGGCGCTCGACTACGCGTTCGACTACGAGTTCGCCAACAAGAACCTGTTCTATGGTCTGTACAAGCGCACCAATAGCTACTTCGAGAACTCGGACATGATGGCGACGGGTAAGCCGTCCCCGGAGGAGCTGGCGCTGCTCGAGCCGTTCCGCGCCAAATTGCCTGCCGCTGTTTTCGAGGCGCCGTACGTCTCGCCGGTCTCCGATGGGTCGGGCACCGATCGCAAGCTGTTGCGCGAGGCGGCGAGATTGCTCGATGAGGCGGGCTGCAAGATCAAGGATAGAGTGCGCGTCTGCCCTTCCGGCGACGCGCTCGAGATCGAGTTCCTGATGTATGAGGGCAGCTTCGAGCGCATCATCGCGCCCTACGTCAAGAACCTGCAGGCCATCGGTGTCGCCGCGACGATGCGGCTCGTCGACAGCGCGCAGTACCAGCGGCGCGTCAAATCCTTCGACTTCGATGTGGTGACGCAGCGCTTCGTCCTGCGCCTGACGCCCGGAATCGAGATGCGCAACTACTGGGGCAGCGAAACGGCCACTATGGACGGCAGCCCCAATCTCGCGGGCATCAAGGATCCGGTCATCGATGCGCTGATCGAAAAAGTCGTCGATGCCAAGAGCCGGGCGGAACTCGTGACCGCGACGCGAGCTATCGACCGCGTTCTGCGCGCCGGCCACTATTGGGTTCCGCAGTGGTACAAGGCGGCCCATCACATCGCCTACTGGGACAAATTCTCGTTCCCGGAGACGAAACCCAAGTATAGTCGCGGCGTGCCGGATACTTGGTGGTTCGACGCTGCCAAGGCGGCAAAGCTCGGATCGAACTAAGTCTCGAACGCAAGAAAGCATCCGCACCCGATGGGCGCCTACCTCTTGAAGCGCATCCTGCTGATGATCCCGACGCTGTTCGGGATCATGCTGATCAGCTTTACGATCATCCAGTTCGCGCCGGGTGGACCGGTCGAGCGGGTGATCGCGCAACTCACCGGCACCGACGCCGGCGCCACGTCGCGGATCGGCGGCAGCGGCGGCGACGGGTTGCAGGGTGGCGGCGCGGCACAGCCCGGCGGGGGATCGGCGGACGGCGGCTCGTCACGCTATCGTGGTGGTCAGGGCCTGGACCCCGAATTCATCAAGCAGCTCGAGAAGCAGTTCGGCTTCGACAAGCCGGCGCACGAGCGCTTTTTCCTGATGATGAAGAACTACCTCACCTTCGATTTCGGCAAGAGTTATTTCCGTGACGTCAGCGTGATCTCGCTGATCAAGGAGAAGCTGCCGGTCTCGATCTCCCTCGGCATTTGGATGATGCTACTCACGTACCTCATTTCGATCCCGCTCGGCATCCGCAAGGCCGTGCGCGATGGTGAGCCGTTCGACACCTGGACATCGGGTTTCCTTGTGATCGGTTACGCGATCCCGGGATTTCTGGTCGCGGTTCTCCTGCTGATCCTGTTCGCCGGCGGCTCCTTCGTGCAGTGGTTTCCCTCGCGCGGGCTTACCTCGGACAACTTCAGTCAGATGTCGTTGTGGGGCAAGGTCTTCGACTATTTCTGGCATCTCGTGCTGCCGCTGATCGCGCTGGCGTTAGGCGCCTTCACGACGATGGCGTTCCTGACCAAGAACTCGTTCCTCGACGAGATCCGCAAGCAGTACGTGATGACCGCGCGCGCCAAAGGGCTGGACGAGCGCCAGGTGCTTTACGGCCACGTCTTCCGCAACGCGATGCTCCTGATCATCGCCGGCTTTCCCGGCGCCTTCATCGGTGCGTTCTTCAGCGGCGCGCTGCTCATCGAGACGATCTTTTCGCTCGATGGCCTCGGCCTCCTGAGTTTTGAATCGATCATCAACCGCGACTATCCGGTCGTGTTTGCAACGCTCTTCATCTTCGCGCTGCTCGGACTGGTCGTGAATCTGGTCTCCGATTTCGTCTACACGCTGGTCGATCCACGGATCGATTTCGAATCACGGGAGGTCTGAGCGCGTGGACGCCCGGCGAGACGAAACGATCGAGCGGATGGTGGATGTGCAGCCCGTGGCGCCGGAATTCGCGCCGCCGATCATGGAAGCGACGGATGCTGTCGGTCCGCCACCCGCGCCCCATCCTGAGGGCGAGCGCCGCCGTCGCTTCGGGTTCCATCTCTCGCCGATCAACGAGCGCCGCTGGCGCAACTTCAAGTCCAACCGCCGCGGCTACTGGGCGCTGTGGATCTTCCTCGGCTTGTTTGTCGGGAGCCTGTTCGCCGAAGTGATCGCCAACGACCGGCCGATCCTGGTGAAGTACAAGGGCGAGATCCTGATGCCGATCCTCGTCGATTACCCGGAGGAGAAGTTCGGCGGTTTTCTCGCGGTGACCGATTACAAGGATCCCGTGATCCTCGACGAGATCCAGAAAAACGGCTGGATGCTTTGGCCGCCGATCCGCTACTCGTACAACTCGATCAACAAAGACTACCCGCGCGTCAAAGGGCCCGAGGATCGCTGCCTCGGCTATCCGGCGCCGCCGCCATGGGCGACAAAAGCGGCGCTGTGCGAGGCCGATCCCGATCAGCTCGCCCGCTTCCTCGCGATCGGCAACCGCAACTGGCTCGGTACTGACGACCAGGGCCGCGATGTCGTCGCCCGCGTCATCTATGGGTTCAGGATCTCCGTACTGTTCGGGCTGATCCTCACCATTCTCTCGGCCGTCATCGGCGTCACGGCGGGTGCCTCGCAGGGGTACTTTGGTGGCGCTGTCGACCTCATTTTCCAGCGCATCCTGGAAATCTGGTCGTCGATACCCTCGCTCTACGTGCTGATCATCATCTCGGCGGTGCTGGTTCCGGGGTTCTGGACGCTGCTGTTCATCCTGCTTCTGTTCCACTGGGTCTATCTCGTTGGCGTCGTCCGTGCCGAGTTCCTGCGCGGGCGTAATTTCGAATACATCACCGCGGCGCGCGCGCTTGGGCTGTCCAACGCGAAGATCATGTTCAAGCATCTCCTGCCGAATGCGATGGTGGCGACGCTGACGTTCCTGCCGTTCAAGCTGTCGGGTTCGATCACCGCGCTCACCGCGCTCGATTTTCTCGGGCTCGGTCTTCCACCGGGTTCGCCATCGCTCGGCGAATTGCTGTCGCAGGGCAAAGCCAACTTGCAGGCGCCGTGGCTCGGCCTCACCGGCTTCTTCTCGATCGCGATCACCCTGTCGCTGCTGATCTTCATCGGTGAGGCCGTGCGCGATGCCCTCGATCCGCGGAAGACGTTCCGATGACCGCCCCGACGTCGGCCGCGCCGCAGACGCTGGTTCTCGTACGCAACCTGTCGGTGGAATTCCGCTCGGGCAACACGCAGCATGTGGCGGTCAAGGGCATCGATTTTGCGATCGGCAAGGGCGAGACCGTGGCGCTGGTCGGTGAATCCGGCTCCGGCAAAAGCGTCTCGGCGCTGTCGATCATGCGACTGCTGCCGTATCCCGCCGCGCACCACCCGACGGGCGAGATTTTCTTCGAAGGCAAGGATCTGCTCAAGTCACCCGACCGGGTGATGCGCGACATTCGCGGCGGCCGGATCTCGATCATCTTCCAGGAGCCGATGACGTCGCTCAATCCGCTGCACACGATCGAGCAGCAGGTCGGCGAGATCCTGCGCCTGCACAAGGGGCTCACCGAAGCCGAAGCGCATTCACGCGTGCTCGACCTGCTGCACAAGGTGGGCATCCGCGAGCCGGAGAAGCGGCTCGGCGCGTACCCTCACCAACTTTCCGGCGGTCAGCGCCAGCGCGTGATGATCGCGATGGCCCTTGCCAACGAACCCGATCTGCTGATCGCCGACGAGCCGACAACCGCCCTCGACGTGACGATCCAGGCGCAGATCCTCGAGCTGCTGAAGAACCTGCAGCGCGAGTTCGGCATGGCGATGCTGCTGATCACGCACGACCTTGGCATCGTGCGGAAGATGGCGGACCGCGTCTACGTGATGAATGCCGGCGAGATCGTCGAGCGAGGCGCAGTCGAGCAGATCTTCTCGGCGCCCCAGCACAGCTACACCCGCCACCTGATCGCCGCCGAACCCAAGGGGGAGCCGCCGGCCGGCAATCCATCCGGCCCGATCGTCGTCGAGACCGACAATCTGAAAGTGTGGTTCCCGATCAAGCGTGGGCTGTTGCGCCGGACGGTGGATCATGTCCGTGCGGTCGATGGCGTTTCGCTGCGCCTGCGGGCCGGCGAGACGATCGGCGTCGTTGGCGAATCCGGATCGGGCAAGACGACGCTTGGCCTCGCGATCCTGCGGCTCGTGTCGTCGCAGGGACCGATCCTCTATCTCGGATCACGCATCGATCAGCATTCGACGCAGCAGATGCGTCCTCTGCGTCGCGAGATGCAGATCGTGTTCCAGGATCCCTATGGGTCGTTGTCGCCGCGCCTCTCGGTGAGTCAGATCATCGAGGAAGGCCTGATCATCCAGAACCCCGCGATGACCTTCGACGAACGCCGTGAGCGGGTCAGTCAGGCACTCGTTGAGGTCGGACTCGATCCTTCGGCGCAGGATCGCTTCCCGCACGAATTTTCCGGTGGCCAGCGCCAGCGGATCGCGATTGCTCGCGCCATGGTGCTGGCACCAAAATTCGTCCTGCTCGACGAGCCGACCAGCGCCCTCGATATGAGCGTGCAGGCCCAGATCGTCGACCTCCTGCGCGACCTTCAGCGCCGCCGCGATCTCTCGTATCTGTTTATCAGCCACGATCTCCGCGTGGTCCGGGCGCTCAGCAACTACGTGGTCGTGCTGCGCAACGGTGTTGTGGTCGAGGAGGGGCCGACGAAGAGCATCTTCGAGCAACCCCGCGAGGCCTACACGCGAGCCCTGCTCGATGCCGCCCTCAACCTCGAAGTTTCCCACCAGCACGTGCTGGCGACCTGAATAGCCATTTCAGGTTTGCGGTCGATAGGTACCGGTTCGGCCCGTGTCGACCGTGCGCGCGCGAGCGAATGCAATCCTGAGTGGTGGATGTGCGGAATACTCGCGCAGAAAAAAGAAAAGCCGGGCACGAGGCCCGGCTGAAGTTTGGTCCGCATCGCAAGCGACACGGCTTGAAGGCGTCAAAGGGAGGGAACTGCCTTCAGTAGCTGTCCGTCACAGCTGAGAGGTATATGTAGGCTCCCTCGTCCCTGCACAATGTAGGCCGTGAGAAGAGTGCCATGCGCATTTCGCATGGCTTCGGAAAACCCTCTGTAAACCAGTTTTCAGAACTTCCACTGGCGGCCCTTGGCCACCATGAAGTCACGGAAAACCTGGACTTTTTTGGCGGTTTTCAGTTCTTCCGGATAGACGAAGTAGACAGGCAGCTTGGGCAGTTCGAGCTCTGGCAACACCGGCACCAGATCGGTTTCTTCCTGGGTGAGGTAGTCCGGGATCATTCCGATGCCAATGCCCGAGCGAATGGCGTACTTGAGGGCCAGAATCGCGCTCGCACGCATCGCCGGAATCCGAGGAGCACGGCCTTCCCGCCCGATCGATTCGAGCATGTTGATATGGGAGAGATGCGGCGCGGGATTGCCGACGAACGACACGATGCGGTGGCGATCGAGGTCGGCCACGGTCTGGGGGGTGCCGAACTTGCGGATGTACTGGCTCGAGGCGTAACAGTGCGTCTGCATGGTAAACAGCGGCCGGCGGATCAGGTCGCCCTGAGACGGCTCGCGCGCCCAGATCGCGACGTCAGCGATCCGCATCGATAGGTCGACGGGCTCATCGTTCAGGATCAGCTCGACCCGGATGTCTGGGTAGAGTTCCAGAAATTCGCGCAGGCGCTGGGTGATCCACACCGAGCCGAGGCCGACCGTCGCGGTGACCCGCAGATCGCCCGCCGGCTTGGTCGTCGAATCCGATAGCAGCGACTCGGCCGTCTGGAGCTTGTTCATCACCTCGCTGGCGGTGCGGAACAGCATCTCGCCCTGCTCGGTCAGCACGAGGCCACGAGCGTGGCGATGAAAGAGCGAAACACCCAGCTCCTTCTCGAGCGCCGAGACCTGCCGGCTTACCGCCGATTGGCTCATGCGCAGGCTTTCGCCAGCGTGCGTGAAGCTGCCGGCCTCGGCGGCCGAGTGGAAGATACGCAACTTGTCCCAGTCCATGTGCCCGGTCACCCGACCAACCTCTCTTGCTATTGCGCGGCTGCGAGATGCTCGCCGGCGTGGGCGAGGTAGCGTTCGGCTTCAAGGGCTGCCATGCAACCCATGCCTGCCGCCGTGACTGCCTGCCGAAATGTCTCATCCTTGACGTCGCCTGCGGCAAATACGCCGGGGATGTCGGTGGCGGTCGAGTCCGGCTTCGTGATGAGGTAGTTGCCCTTGGTCATCGGTAGCTGGCCGACGAACAATTCGGTTGCCGGCGCGTGGCCGATTGCAATGAACACGCCATCGACGGCCCGCGTCTCGATCGCACCCGTCTTGACGTTGCGCAGGCGCACGCCCGTGACGCTCTTGGGATCTGCAGTACCCGTAATCTCTTCGATCGCCGTATCCCAGACCACCTCGACCTTGGGGTTCTTGAAGAGGCGGTCCTGGAGGATCCGTTCGGCGCGGAAGCTGTCACGCCGGTGGACGACAGTCACCTTGCGGGCGAAATTGGTGAGGAAGATTGCCTCCTCCACCGCGGTATTGCCGCCGCCGACGACGATGACTTCCTTGTCGCGATAGAAGAACCCGTCGCAGGTTGCGCAGGCGGAGACGCCGTGGCCCTTGAATGACTGCTCGCTCGGCATTTCGAGCCAGCGGGCCTGCGCGCCGGTGCAGATGATGAGGGAGTCACAGGTGTAGCTGTCGCCCGAATCGCACTCGAGCAGGAATGGGCGCCGGTTGAGCGTGACCTTCACCACATGGTCCATAACCACTTCGGTGCCGACATGCTCGGCCTGCGCCTGCATTTCATCCATCAGCCAGGGTCCCTGGATGACCTTGGCAAACCCGGGATAGTTCTCCACATCGGTGGTGATGGTGAGCTGGCCGCCGGGCTGGATGCCCTGGATGATCAGCGGTTTCAGCATGGCCCGGGCGGCGTAGATCGCCGCGGTGTAACCTGCCGGGCCGGAGCCGAGGATGATGACCTTGGAGTGACGGGGAGTAGTCATGGAGTGGCCTTCCGCACGCGTTCCGCCAGCCTTTCAGCTATGCGTTTAATGCATATGGCCTGAATTTATAGCGACTTCAAGAGTTCGCGTGGGGTTGCGAACGAGAATCCGGTTTTTTCGCCGTTAACGCTACGATTTGAGCCGTCGCCGCAGTGACCGGCTGCGGAAAAGAGGCCGAAGGGCCGGTCACGGACCATCGTTCCGGCTGCTATTGCGCCATCCGGCGATCCATCGACCCCCAGCGGAGGTCCAGCGCTTCGCTGAGCGGGCTGAAGGCTAGGCCCGTAACGCCGTTGCCGAACACCCCGAGCCGAACGGCGGTCCCGATCCAGAGGTCGACGGCATCCGCCTCGATGAGGGTCGCAGCGGCGGTGAAATTCTTCCAACGCGCTGCCGGATCGTTGCTGCGTCGCGCTTCGGCGATGAGCGTATCGATCGCCTCCCGGCAGTACCAACTGTAGTTGGTGCGCCCGCCATCGGCGCAGTTGTAACGCGCGCCGATCCACGGATCCGGATCCGGCGGCAGCCGGGTTTCGACCATGAACAGCACGTCGAACATCTGCCGTTCGTCGTGGGAGCGCGCGAAGATTGCATCGGCCGGCTCCGCGACGATTCGTGATTTGATCCCGAGTTCGTCGAGCCCGCGCTTCAGCATCGCCGCTGCCATTTCGGCATGGGCCTGGCCGGCAATGGCGCCAATCGTCAGCTCCGGGATCGGATCCGGAACGCGTGCGAGGTACTCTCGGGCTCGCGCGATATCGAAATCATAGCTGCGTGAGGGGGCACTGTTTCCCGCGATGAGGTCGGGGAGCGGGGAACCGTTCCGCACCATGGTGCCGGACAGCAGCCCGCGTGTCAGGCCGTCGTAGTCGAAGACATGCGCCAGCGCCCGGCGGAAGTCGATATTGGCGGTCGGATTGCGCTTGTTGTGAAGCACACCACGCACGAGGCGTAGGGTGGGCTGCTCCACGACATGGAAACCGGCGGCGCCACGAACCTCGTCGAGTTGTTGGACAGTCATGTGCCCGACGATGCCGTTGAGTTTGCCACTCAGCAATGCCGCCACGCGTTCTGCAGGATCCGCCAACGGGTGGACTTCGAATTCATCGATAGCGTTGGGCCCCCAATCGGCAATGAAATGCTCTTGGAAGCGCGAGGCGAGGAACGCGCCCTCGCGGTCGCGGCGGAAGGGAATGTAGGAACCCGAACCAGCGCTATTGCGCTGAAGCCATTCCTGGCCCCAGTCATTGTTCTTCTCGTTCGTCGACACCAGGGCACGGTTGACGATCGCCAGCTCCGGCAAGAGCGTATCGAAACCACGCATCGGACGGACGAGATTGAAAGCGACAGTCCGCTCGTTGATGGCGCGCGCGCCGCCCGGCGCTATCACGTCGGAGAACAGTCGATATGGCCCGAGCTTGAGGGCGAGCAGGCGCTCCATCGAGTAGACAACGTCGATCGCACGGACCGGGGTGCCGTCATGGAAGCGGGCGTTGGGGCGCAAAGCGAAGGTGTGCACCTGTCCGTCGGGCGAGATGTCATGGCGCTCGGCCAGCCAAAGCTGAAGCCGCGGCGGCGATCCGGCCCAACGGGTGAGACCGTCATAAAAGTTCAGCCGGATCAGGTTTTGCGCGGGGTCATCGATAACGTGCGGATCGAACGTCGCGAACGATGTTGCCGTCCCGAGCACCAAGCGTCGCTTTTCTTCGGGCGACGCACGAGCCGACGCTAGGCACAGCATCAGCCCGGCCAGGATCAAAATCAGCCTGCCCATATTCGAAGATCGGCGAATCCCAAGCATCCCGCTATCCAATCAGGCACTGCGCTTGATCTTGACGCCATGCATCGCATGGGTCAATGACGCGGCAGCGAATTGGTCACCTCAGCTGTGGCCAAGTGGCAGAAACGCCCTTCGTGAGGCGCTTTTAGGGTGACGGTGCCGTCGATGACCGAGTTTCTGCGCACCGGCTCCGATACGGCAACAGTGACACTTGTGCTCGGACACGGCGCAGGCGCCGGGATGGACAGTCCCTTTCTCGTCCTCATCAGTGAACTGTTGGCGGCGCGAGACCTCCAGGTAGTGCGGTTCGAATTTGCCTACATGGCGGCGCGACGGCGCGGGGGGAAGCGACGGCCGCCGCCCAAAGCCGACCTGCTCGATGGCGAGATGATCGCCGCTGTGCGGACCATCTCCGAGCAGACCGGCTCGGGGAAACTCGCGATCGGTGGCAAGTCGATGGGCGGCAGGGTGGCGAGCCACGTTGCCGGCGCGCTGCATGACGACGGACTGGTCGCCGGGCTCGTTTGCCTTGGCTACCCCTTCCATCCGCCCAAGACGCCGGAACGCCTGAGGACGGCGCACCTAGCCGGCCTGACCGTGCCGGCGCTGTTCGTGCAGGGCGAGCGCGATCCCTTCGGCAGTCGCGCCGAGATCGAGGCGCTGACGCTGCCGCCGTCGATCGTCTTCCACTGGGCACATGATGGTGATCACGATCTTGGCCCGCGCGGCGGCTCGGGCACGACCCGGCGCGGCAACATGGAGGCGGCCGCCGATGCAGTCGCCGCGTTCCTCAAGGCCCTTTGACGAACACGTGCCGGCTGAGGTGTGCGCAATTACACGTTGTGATGGCGCGGTCGAATGCCATCAGCTAGCATTCGATACGTCATCACCTAACGCATTAATTCGAGGATTGGCGTCATGGCTCTCCCGCTGTTCCCGACCACCATCGCCGGCAGCCTACCGAAGCCAGGATGGCTCGCGGAGCCGGAGAAGCTTTGGGGAGCATGGCGGTACGAGGGTGAGGCGCTGCGCAGCGCGCAGGAGGACGCCGCGCTCGTCTGGCTCAAGCTGCAGGAGGACGCCGGTATCGACATCGTGTCGGACGGCGAGCAGTTCCGGATCCATTTCGTGCACGGCTTTCTCGAACACGTCGGTGGTATCGACTGGCAGAAAAAGACCCAGATGGGTATCCGCGACAATCGCTATGTCGTCGATGTGCCGACGGTGACGGGACCGATCACGCGCAAGAAGCCAGTGCACAGTGCCGACGTGGGCTTCGTGCGTGCGCACACAAAGCGACAGATGAAATTCACACTGCCCGGGCCGATGACCATTTGCGACACCATCGCGGACGCTCACTACGGCCGCCGCGCCGACATGGCGATGGCGTTTGCGAAAGTGCTCAACGCGGAAGCGCGCGAGCTGGAGGCGCTCGGAGCCGACGTCATCCAGTTCGATGAGCCGGCGTTCAACGTGTTCATGAAAGACGTGACGGAGTGGGGCGTTGCGGCGCTTGAAGCCGCTGCCGCTGGACTGAAATGCACCACCGCCGTGCACATCTGCTACGGTTACGGCATCGAGGCGAACATCAAGTGGAAGGAGACCCTCGGTGGGGAATGGCGCCAGTACGAGGAGATTTTCCCGGCGCTGAACCGTTCGAAGATCCAGCAGGTTTCGCTCGAGTGCGCCGGCTCCAAGGTCCCGATCTCGCTCATCCGGCATCTCGCGGACAAGACGATCATGGTCGGTGCGATCGATGTCGCCACGCGCACGATCGAGACGCCCGAGCAGGTCGCCGGCACGCTGCGCGAGGCGCTCAAGTATGCCGATGCCGACCGCATCCAGGCGTCGACGAATTGCGGCATGGCTCCGCTGCCGCGAGCGGTCGCGGCCGGCAAGTTACAGGCGCTCGGTGCCGGTGCAGCGTTGCTGCGAGGCGCGTGAGGCCGTCACCGTCGGGGACGGTCATGACGACGGTCGGCTGTGCAACCCTCTGGGCGATCACTTCAGAAAACCAGCTCTGAGTGCCTGAAAGCCACAGGTTTTCCAGGCTTTCCTGGTGACAGCTGCCGTGTGCGGATTGCGAATCGCATGGCTCGTGGAAACACTCGCACCGGGTGGAGTCTATTGGGGCACGTGCGCACGCATGACACATACCGCAGCATTCGACGCGGACGATATCGAGGCGCCGGAGTCGGTTTACTCGGACGGCTGGCTGCGCGAAACCATCGTCCATGCTTCGATCGTCACAGTGATTTTGGCATTGGGCGTGGCGCTTCGTTCAAGCTTCGGCTTCGGCTTCGTGTCCGCGATTGTGACGTCGCTGACCGTGTACTGGGGGTTGCTCCTTATCCATGCGCTGGTGCGCCGTGGCCAGGATGTGGTCAGCCTGAGCGCCGACGTTGCAGAACTCGAGGAGGAGAACGCCGCGCTGCGCCGGATGTCGGCGCCCGGTGAGCGGCCGAAGCGGGCGCCGATGCCTGCAGCTGCGCGCCCCACAGGGGGGCCGATTCCGCCCGCGTTGCCGGGGCTCGGCGCGCCGCGAGTCGCTGCGTCGGGCGATCCGACACGCGTGATCGAGGAGCCGACGCTGGGAGCGAAGGCGCCGACCGCAAGAGCACCAGAGCGCGCGCCCGAAGCCAAGTCGTCTGACGTTGCGCCGCGCGCGCCGGCCAAGCCGGTAGCGGCTCCACCCGCGACGGCCGCTCAGCCGCAGCCCGAGCGGCCAGCAAAGCCGAAGGCGGCGCATTCCGTGGCCCAATCCGCACCTCAGTCGCCTCCTCAGCCGGCTCCCGCGTCCATGCGTCCGGCGCCCGGCGCGCCGACGATCCCTGGAGGTCCGAAGGGACCACCACCGCCGCTGCCGGCTGCACGCGCGCCGTTTCCGGCAGCAGCCATCGCGTTGGGCGTGGCGGGTCCCGATCGGAGAACTACGCCTGATCGCGAACCGATTGCGCGGGCCGCCAATCCGATGTCGCAAGCCGCTCCGGCGCGAGCCGCGGCCGCCGCACGATCGCGCCCGGAGCCACATTTCGACGCCGATCCGCCGATGATCGACTCCGACGAAGTGCCGGGTGGTCCCGTCGACCCGCGAGCGCAAGATATCGCGATCATGCAGTCGCTGATCAAAGGCCTCGCCGATCAGCTCAACGCGCCGACCGCGCCGCCGCTCGTCAGGACCGCAGCAACCACCGAGACATCGGCACCGGAATTGTCGCGCGAGGCGCCGCTCGCGGGCCCTGTCGTCGATTTCGACGAGGTGCCGGCGGCAACGGTCGCCGCGCCACCCGCGCCGATCCACGCGCTCGACACCGTTGATGGTCAGGTCGGCGCGCTCCGCAACGTGGCGAGCGCATTGCGTGCGCCAGCAGCGGACCTGGACGAAGCCGACGAGATCGATGACCCCGCGGACGATCATGGCTACGATCGCGGCCTGCTCGCGCAGATCGCAGGCGCGGTCGAGGCCGCGCGCATCGATATCTATCTCGATCCGATCCTTGGCCTCGATGACCGCAAGGCGCGCCATTTCGAGGTTTCAGTACGGCTGCGCAACGACGACGGCGAACTGCTCGATCCTCGCGAGTTTGGCCAGGTGATGCGCGGCACGGGACTTGGGCCCCGCATCGAGGCTCACACATTCACCGAATCGATCCAACTCGCAGGCCAGTTCGCCGCGCGCGGCGCCGATGCGTCGCTGTTCGCCGATCTGTCGGCCGAGTCGCTCCGCGATGGCGGGTTCCACGATGCGCTCGCCGGTGCCCTCACGCCTGATGTGGCGTTGGCCTCGCGTCTCGTCATGTCGGTTGCCCAGAGCGAGGTGCGTTCATTCGGTCCAGCGCACTGGGATGCGCTTGCTGCGATGGCGCAGACGGGGCTGCGGTATGCACTCGTCGACGTCGTCGATCTGGACGTCGATTTCGAGGCCATCAAGCGGCGCGGTTTCGACTTCGTGCGGCTCGATGCGCAGGTGTTCCTCGACGGCCTGCCGGCACCACATGGCGAGGTGCCTGCCGCCGATCTCTGCCGCTATCTCTCTCGGCTGGGGTTCTCAATGATCGTTGGCCGGATTGCCGACGAGCGGCAGTTGGTCAAGGTCCTCGGATTCGGGGCACTGCTGGGTCAGGGGCGGCTGTTCGGCGCGCCGCGGCCGCTCAGGGTCGAGCATGTCGCGAGGCAGCCAAGCGCCGCTTGAGGCGCGCACTGATTAAATCTGCCGCTTGAGGCGCGCCCCTCCCAGAGCGCCGTCTGAGACGCAATGCTCGGTGCGCCGTGGCGGCTTGATCGGCTCAGAGGCCTCCGCTAAGGCTGCGGCACCCTTTTGCAGTTCTTAAAATCGAGGAGACGGGATGCCCGCCACGTCCGGTCCGCCTATTTCGCTGCTGCGCTCGATCGCGCCTCTGGCGGCAACATCCGACGCATGGATCAGTGACATCTGGGGCGTGTTCCACGATGGCATCAACCCCTATCCCGCGGCGAGCGCGGCGTGCGTTGCGTTTCGCGCGGGCGGAGGCACCGTCGTCCTGGTCAGCAATGCGCCCAATCCGGGCAGTGAGGTCATGCTCCACCTCGATAGCATGGGCGTGCCACGTTCGGCCTACGATGCCATCGTGACCTCGGGTGATGTGACGCGGGTGCTGATTTCGGCGTGGGCCGGCCGCCCGGTGCATCATCTCGGCCCTGATCGTTATCTCGGCACGTTCGAGGGACTCGATGTCCAATTCGCGCCGGTCGGCGAGGCGGCGGTCGTGGTTTGCACCGGCCTTGTCGAGGACGAGCAGGAAACGCCCGACGATTACCGCGCGCTGCTGGCGGATCTCCGCGCGCGCAACATTCCGATGATTTGCGTCAATCCCGACATCGTCGTCGAACGCGGCCATCGGCTGATCTATTGCGCTGGCGCGCTTGCCGAGGCGTACGCCGCACTCGGCGGTGAGGTCGCCTACGCCGGCAAGCCCTATCCGCCCATCTACGCTCGTGCCCGCGAACTCATCGCCGAGGCCCGCGGCGGTGCCGTCGAGACTGCCCGCATCCTCGCGATTGGCGACGGTATCAAGACCGACATCGCGGGCGCGGCCGCTGCCGGACTACGTGCCGTTTTCATCGCCAGCGCACTCCATGTCGAGGGCGCCAAAGGCTTCGACGAGTCCGCCTTGGCGCGCCTTTTCGACGGCCACCCGGCCCCGCCGATCGCGGCCCAAACGGGTCTTGCTTGGTAGAAATCGCCGGTAAATCAAGTTGTGCGTCAAATTTGCTGCACCTGCGAAAAGGATTGACGGGGGAGGCCAAATCACCCATATGTGCGGTGTCGTCCCGTGAGCGCGCCAAGCGCTCTGCTGCTTCGCACCCATAGTTCCGCATGAACTCAGGCGAAGCGTACAGTGTTCTCTCCGGGGCGTTCATCGAATAATCCGGCCTTTGCTGCGGTGCGCAGCGCGGGGCCAACAGCGCCCTAGAACGCCCTGTCGGTTGGCCGCGTGCCCCGAGGGTGGCGCAGAAAGCTATATACCTCCGTGACGACGACTACTTTTGCTGAGCTCGGCCTCGCCGAGCCACTCCTGCGTGCATTGAATGACGCGCAGTACACCACGCCCACCCCGATCCAGGCACAATCCATTCCCGTCCTGCTCGAGGGACGTGATCTCCTCGGCCTCGCCGAAACCGGCACCGGCAAGACAGCCGCGTTCGTGCTGCCGATGCTGCATCGGCTTGCCGCCGAAGGTGGTCGGGCCTATCCGGGCTCACCGCGCGCCCTGATCCTGGCGCCGACGCGTGAACTTGCGATCCAGATCGGCGAGAGCATCGCCGTCTACGGCCGCAATATGAATCTGTCGCACACCGTCATCTATGGCGGCGTCGGCCAGCGCCCGCAGGTCAACGCGATCGGCCGTGGCGTCGACATTTTGGTCGCAACGCCGGGTCGACTGCTCGACCTCATCGACCAGCGCCATCTGCGACTCAACCAGGTGCAGACGTTCGTGCTCGACGAAGCCGACCGGATGCTCGACATGGGCTTCGTGCGCGACGTGCGCCGGATTCTCAAGATGGTGCCATCCAAGCGTCATTCGCTGCTGTTTTCGGCCACCATGCCGGACGACATCGCGAAGCTGGCCGCTGAATTCCTCTCGAACCCGGCTCGCGTCGAAATCGCGCGCACCGGCAAGACCGTCGACCGGATCGACCAGCGCGTCATGTTCCTCTCGACGGCGGCGAAGCGCGATATGCTTGGCCACATGCTGCAGGATCCCGAGCTGCGGCGCGTGATCGTGTTCACGCGCACCAAGCGCGGTGCCGACCGCGTGTCGAAGGCGGTCGAGATGATGGGCGTCGGCGTCCACGCGATCCATGGCAACAAGAGCCAGGGCCAGCGTCAGTCAGCGCTCGACAGCTTCCGCAAGGGTTTCACGCGCGTCCTCGTCGCGACTGATATCGCCGCGCGTGGCATCGACATCGACGAAATCACGCACGTCATCAACTACGAGCTGCCGAATATCCCGGAGAGCTACGTGCACCGTATCGGTCGCACCGCGCGTGCCGGTGCCAGCGGCATCGCGATTGCGTTTTGCGCGCCCGACGAGCGGGAATATCTCCGCGACATCGAGCGCCTGATCAAGCGCAGGCTCGACGTTGTTTCGGCACCTGCCGGCATGGAGCGTAGCGCGTCGCGTGACGTCGCCTCCGCGTCGACGGCCGACGAGAGCGAGAGCAGGGCAGACGCACCAGATCGTCGCCCCGCGCGTGGACGGCCACATCAGAACGGTCCTCGCCCGCAGCGCGACGGAGAGCGTCCGCGCCGCGACGCCGGTTCGCGCGCCGACGGCGGTCGTCCCCGTCGTGACGGTGATGGCGCACGCAACGGTGCTCCGCGCGGCGATCGCCCGCGTCGCGAAGGTGATGCGCCACGCAATGGCGATTCACCGCGCAACGGCGCCCAGCGGAGCGGCGAACGCCGTCATGCCGATGGTCACGCGCCGCGCAATGGACATTCGCCACGCAACGGCGACGCCCCGCGCAGCGGCGAAGGCCGCAGCGGAGAGTCGGCGCAACCGTGGCGCAATTGGACCCGCGACGGCGAACAGCCCGCGCGTCCTCGCGGCGATCGTCCGGCGCACAGCGCCAACGGCGATGGTGCGGGGCGCAGCGGCGGGCGCGAAGGTGCCAACCGCGACGAGCCGCGCAAGGATCGCCACCCCGGCGGACGTCCTGATCACGGAAAGTCCTATGGCAAGGGTCCCCGCTCCGGCGGCGCACCGCAGGCCAGGTCCGGCGAGCGCCGCGGCGATAGCCAGGGCCGGGGTCGCGCAACCCGATAAGATCCATTCGCTCGGCGCCTGCGTTCGCGCAGGCGTCGGCTGCGGGATCGAAAATCGATAACAGCAACATCCAGCACGTTCGCTCCGCCTGTCGGCGTCCATCAGTGGCGAACGTGCGTCAGTCATCGTTTTTGTCGAGCGTCGTGTATGTGGTCGCTTGCGAGTATCTGGCAGCGTAACGCCAAAAGGCCCATAATCCCTGCGAGTCCCGTTGTAATCCGTCCCGGGATCGCTCGCGGACGGCCCGTCAGTCGTTGGACGCGAGCCTGTGGCGCTGCATGGCCTAAGCCTGGGAGTAACATCATGCGAGACGAGCTTACCGCCGCGATGAAAGCGGCCATGCGGGCCCAGGACAAAGCGCGCCTCGGCACGATCCGGTTGGTATTGGCCGCGATCAAGGACCGCGATCTCGCGATCCTCAACAAGTCAGGCGATTCCTGCGCCGACACATGCCGCATCGCCGATGATGAGATCGCCCAGATCCTCGCGACGATGATCAAGCAGCGTCGCGAGAGCATCCGCATCTACGAGGACGCGGGCCGGCTCGAACTGGCGCAGAAGGAAGCCGCCGAGATCGAGGTGATCTCCGAATTCCTGCCGCGTCAGCTCGACGACAGCGAAATGCAGGCGGCGATCAAGGACGTGATCAAGACGGTCGGCGCGACCGGCATCAAGGATATGGGACGCGTTATGGCGGCGCTGCGTGAGCGTTATCGCGGCCAGATGGATTTCGCCAAGGCGAGCGCCACGGTGAAAGAGCTGCTTTAGTTTGCCCCGTCGGCCCACGCTCGGCACAAATAAAAACCCCGGCAGCGATGCCGGGGTTTTGTCATTTTGAGCGGGAGTATCGGCGATCAGCCGGCCGCTGAACTCTCGTTAGCCGCGACCTCGGCGGCATGACGCTCGCGGTCCTCACGACCCTTCACGCTCTCGTCGCGATCGACAAGTTCGATCACGGCGCGTGGGGCGCTGTCGCCGTAGCGGAAGCCTGCCTTGAGGACGCGCGTATAGCCGCCCTGGCGATCCTTGTAGCGGGGGCCAAGCACATCGAAGAGCTTCTTGACCATGTCGTCGTCGCGCATCCGGGCGGCGGCGAGGCGGCGTGAGTTCATGTCACCGCGCTTGGCGAGCGTGATGTACTTCTCGACGATCCGCTTGAGATCCTTGGCCTTCGGCAGCGTCGTGACGATCTGTTCGTGCTTGATGAGGGAGGCGGCCATGTTCGAGAACATCGCCTGTCGATGAGCGCTGTCGCGGCTGAACCGCCGGCCCAACTTTCCGTGTCGCATCCGGTCTTCTCCTTACAGTTGTTGCTGGGGAGGTTCTACGGCCTCTCCCTTACGGCTCCTTCTCCCCGTTTACGGGGAGAAGGTAGTTCCTAGTACTGGTCCTCGAAGCGCTTCGCCAGATCTTCGATGTTGTCCGGCGGCCAGTTCGGGACTTCCATCCCGAGATGGAGGCCCATCGCGGCAAGCACTTCCTTGATCTCGTTGAGCGACTTGCGCCCGAAGTTCGGCGTGCGCAGCATCTCGGCCTCGGTCTTCTGGATGAGGTCGCCGATGTAGACGATGTTGTCGTTCTTCAGGCAGTTGGCCGAACGCACGGAAAGCTCGAGTTCGTCGACCTTCTTGAGCAGGGCTGCGTTGAACGACAGCTCGGGGTGCGCACGCTCTTCGACGGCCTTGCGGGGCTCCTCGAAGTTGATGAACACGGTGAGCTGGTCCTGGAGAATGCGGGCGGCAAGCGCCACCGCGTCCTCGGCCTTCACCGAACCGTCCGTCTCGACCTGCATCGTCAGCTTGTCGTAGTCGAGGATCTGGCCTTCACGGGTGTTCTCGACCCGGTAGGAGACCTTCTTGACTGGGGAGTACAGGCTGTCGACCGGAATGAGGCCGATCGGTGCATCCTCGGGGCGGTTACGCTCGGCCTGGACATAGCCCTTGCCGGTCGCCGCCGTGAATTCCATGCGGATCGACGCGCCCTGATCGAGCGTGCAGATCACGTGATCCTTATTGAGGATCTCGATCTCAGACGAGGTCTCGATGTCGCCCGCGGTCGCCTGGCCGGGGCCTTCCTTCTTGAGGACCATCCGCTTCACGCCCTCGGAATGGACGCGGAGCGCGATTTCCTTGATGTTCATGATGATGTCGGTGACATCCTCGCGAACGCCCGGGATCGACGAAAACTCATGCAATACGCCGTCGATGTGCACGGTCGTGATTGCCGCGCCCTGAAGCGACGACAGCAGTACGCGGCGCAGCGAATTGCCGAGCGTCATGCCGAAACCGCGCTCGAGCGGCTCAGCGACAATCGTCGCCATGCGCGCACTATCGCGCCCGGATTCGATTCCGAGCTTGCCGGGCTTAATCAGGTCTTGCCAGTTCTTCTGCAACACGTTGGTCACTTGAAGATCCTCGTGTCTGACCGCGATCGACGCGGTACGTTAAATGCGAATGGGCCTGTCACGCCGACGTCCGGCTCGCGTTTTGAACGCGCCGGACGCCTCGGACCAGCCTCGGTTGTTGGCGTCCTGACTTAGACGCGACGGCGCTTGCGCGGCCGGCAGCCGTTGTGCGGGATCGGCGTCACGTCGCGGATCGACGTGATCTGGAACCCGACGGCCTGCAGTGCGCGGAGCGCCGATTCACGACCCGAACCCGGGCCCGAAACTTCGACGTCGAGATGCTTCACGCCGTGCTCGGTGGCTTTCTTGCCGGCATCTTCGGCAGCCATCTGCGCCGCATAGGGCGTCGACTTGCGCGAGCCCTTGAAACCCATCGTTCCCGATGACGACCAGGCGATCGTATTGCCCTGCGCGTCGGTGATGGTGATCATCGTGTTGTTGAAGCTTGCATTCACATGCGCGACGCCGGACGCGATATTCTTCTTCTCCCGGCGCCGAACTTTACCCCGCTGCTGCTCTTTGGCCATGTAACTCTCTTCTCCGATGCCCAGGCTGCGGCCCGGGTGATATGTCGCTGAGCGGAAGCCGCCGCTGGCGGCTGCGCGGATCGATCGTGCGGTTCGTTACTTCTTCGCCTGCTTCTTGCCGGCGATCGCCTTCGCGGGGCCCTTGCGGGTCCGGGCGTTGGTGTGGGTCCGCTGCCCGTGAACCGGCAGGCCGCGACGATGGCGAAGGCCGCGGTAGCAGCCAAGGTCCATCAACCGCTTGATATTCATCGCGACTTCGCGCCGCAGGTCGCCTTCGACCATGTAATCGCGATCGATAGCTTCGCGGATCTGAAGGACTTCGGCGTCGGTCAGTTCACTGACGCGGCGCTCCAGCGGCAATCCGACGCGCTCGCAAATATCCCTCGAGAACTTCTCGCCGATGCCGTGAATATACTGAAGCGCAATCACGACGCGCTTCTGCGTGGGAATGTTGACGCCTGCGATACGGGCCACGTGCTTCTCCTCAGACTTCTTGAATTCTCGCGCCGATCAAGGGCTTGGCAGCCCGAAGGGCGAATTGGGACCGCGGGCTGGAAACCGCGAAACGCCAGAACGGCCCGCCTTGAAAGGCAGGGTCCGATCCGGTCTCAGCGTCGCGAAAGTGGGCTGTTCTAGCCCAACGTCCGGGAAGCGTCAATTGCGACATCTTTATTTTAACCTTCCGGAGCCATCGGCTCCCAGACACGACTTGCGCCAAGTTCGGGCCGTTAGGCCTTCGCTGCCTCGTCGCCTGCCGGTGCGACCTCGTCGACGGTTGCTTCCGCGATCAGGGCGCGGGCCTGGCCGATCCAGTCCTGCTTCTCGATCGCGCCTTCGAGCTTCAGCACGTCGTCGAGGTTTCCGCTATCCTCGTCGGAGAGGTCGGCGATCTGGTCGAACTTGATGCAATTGAGCTGGGCGAGGCGGGCCATGAGATCCGGCGTGATGCCCTTGATCTTGCTAAGGTCGTCAGCGGTGCCCTTGGGCTTCTTGAAGCCCTTCCAGGCTGCATTGAGCTTCTTCGCCCGGGCGTCCGTCCGCTCGAGGATGCGCGCTGCGCGCCCACGGCGACCACGGAGATAATAAAGCTTTGCGCGCCGGACGCGGCCACGACGCAGGACCGTGATCTCGGCGATGAATGGCGAATAGACCGGGAATACGCGCTCCACGCCTTCGCCGTAGGAGATCTTGCGGACCGTGAAATTCTCGTTGATGCCGTGACCGGAGCGGGCAATGACGACGCCCTCGTACGCCTGGAGGCGCTGGGTCGTGCCCTCGATCACTTTGACCATGATCTTGACGGTGTCGCCGGCGCCGAATTCCGGCACGCCGCGCTTCGCCGTAATGGCCTTGATTTGCTCTTTCTCGAGCTCTGCGATGATGTTCATTGTTGGTTTTCCGTTTTTGGCAGCCACAGCAGAGGAGCACCTAAGAACCATCCCTAACCGGGACGGTCACGGCTCATGCAACCCACGTATGGGGGAAGATCGTGCGTGGCTTTACCTCAAACGGCGGCGGTTGTCGATGCCCAGAATAGCTGAAATGCGCGCCCGCCTTGCGCTTCACCCGGCGAAGCCTTAACCCGGGCCGACCGTCCCCTGCCCGGAATGCCCGGGACGGCCAAGGAAATGATCCCGATGTCACCCACGATCGCCATCGTCGGCCGGCCGAATGTCGGCAAGTCGACCCTCTTCAACCGCCTGACCGGACGGCGTACCGCGCTCGTCTCGGACATGCCGGGATTGACCCGCGACCGCCGCGAGGGCGAAGGCGATATCGGCGGCCATGAGATGCGAATTGTGGATACGGCGGGTCTCGAGGAAGCCGCCGCTGGCTCGATCGCGCAACGGATGCGCGCTCAAACGGATTCAGCGATCGGCGAAGCCGACGTCATCGCCTTTGTCTTTGACTCCCGCGCCGGTGTGACGCCGACCGATAAAGCCTTCGCGCGCATCGTTCGCGCGTCCGGCCGGCCGGTCGTGCTCGTCGCCAACAAGTGCGAGGGGCGCGCCGGGACAGAAGGTTTTTATGAGGCCTACGCGCTTGGGCTTGGTGAGCCGGTCGCGATCTCCGCCGAGCACGGAGAGGGGCTCAACGAACTCGAAACCGAATTGCTGTCGGCGCTCGGGATGAAACCCGTCACGACGCCGCGGCGTCGTCGGCGCGGCGAGGAGCCACCACCCGAAGATGAGGCGCCGATCGTCGAAGCCGCCGATGACGGCGAGGAAAGCGAGCAACCGTACGATCCGGGCAAGCCCATTCGCGTCGCCATTGTCGGCCGACCAAACGCGGGGAAATCGACGCTTGTCAACACGATCCTCGGCGAAGAACGCATGATTACTGGCCCGGAGCCGGGGCTGACGCGCGACTCGATTGCGAGCGACATCACTTGGCAAGGCCGGCCCATCCGCCTCTTCGACACGGCCGGTCTCAGGCGCAAGGTGCGCATCGACGAACTTGCCGAGAAACTCGCGGCCAGCGACGCGGTGCGCGCGATCCGGTTCGCCGAGGTCGTGGTGCTCCTGATCGATCCCGATCGGGCCTTCGAGCAGCAGGATCTGACGATTGGCAACATGATCCTCGAGGAGGGCCGCGCGCTCGTCATCGCGATCAACAAGTGGGATCTCGTCGAGGACAAGGAAGCTGTGCTCAAGGATCTCCGGGAGACAGTCGCGGAAAAGTTTGCCGAGGCAGCCGGTGTCACCGTCATCACGCTGTCCGCGGTCTCGGGGCGGGGCGTCGACAGGCTGATGAAGTCGATCCTCGATGCCCATGCGATCTGGGCGCGCCGCATCTCGACCGCCGACATCAACCGCTGGCTGCGCGTCGCGGTCGAGCGGCACGCGCCGCCGCAATCGAAGGGTCGACGTATCCGCATTCGCTTCATGACGCAGGCATCGGCCCGGCCGCCGACGTTCGTCGCGTTCTGCTCACAGCCGGGCGGTATCCCAGCCTCCTACCTGCGTTACCTCACCAACAGCATTCGCGAGGCGTTTGGCATGCCCGGCACGCCAATCCGCTTCAATCTCCGCAAGGGCGCCAACCCGTACGCCGACAAATAGAGGCGCTCCGGCGGCGGATTGCCCGCCATTTTCGCTAAAATATGAAGTATTTATCGCCGCAGAAGTGATAGTTCCGCCCGCTGACAGCCACAGTTGGGAGGATTAGACTGCGCTTGTCCCCGATTGTTCGCGGACAGGCTCGGGCGAGGCCGGTCAACCGCCGCTAACACAGGCAGGAGTATCTCCATGAGCATCTTCGGAAAAATTATGTCGTCCATATTCGGGACGTCGGGCACGGGCACGACCCCATATGCCGGCGCCTCTGCGACAGGGATGCCAGCGGCGGGCGGTGCCGCAACTCCCGCGGGCGGCGCGGCGAAGCCGATCGCGGCTGTCGACGTTGCTGCCAACCTCGACGCACTTGCCAAGGAGTCGAAGGAGAAATTCGACTGGCGCAAGTCGATCGTCGATCTGATGAAGCTGTTGAAGCTCGACAGCAGCCTTGGCTCGCGCAAGGAACTCGCGAAGGAATTGGGCTACACCGGCGACATGAACGACAGCGCAACCATGAACGTCTGGCTGCATAAGCAGGTCATGACAAAGCTGGCCGAGAACGGCGGCAAGGTGCCGGACAATCTCAAGGACTGAGCGCGCCATCGCGACAAATCAAAGAGCCTCGCCGTTGAACGGCGAGGCTCTTTTCGTTTCAGTGGCGTCGTCGCCTAGTTGGCGCGCCAGGGTTCGATCATGATTTTGATGTGCTGTTGAGGCTTGGCGAGTTCGTCGAAGGCGGCAGCGACGCCATCCAGACCGACTTTGCCCGTCACCAGGGCGCTGCCATCGACATCGCCATCGCCAAGCAGTCTCAGCGCTGTGGCGAACTCATCGACCGTGTAGCCGAGCACGTACTGCAGGTGCAGTTCCTTGAAGATCGCGATCAGCGGTTCCTGGTAGTCCGTCTCCATGGAGACGCCGACGACGATGATGCGGGAATCCTGTGCGGCACCCTGAAACACGTTCTGGATCATGCCCGGCACGCCGACGCATTCGAAAACGACTTGCGGGCGCGCTGTCGCAGGGCCGGTAACGGGCGAGATGGGAAGAGCTGCGGCTGCCTCCGGGGAGAGCTTTGCGTAGGACTCCCACGTCGAATAGGGGGAGGTCTTCGCCGGATCGATGACGATGTCGGCCCCCATGATCTGTGCGATCTCGCGCCGCTTGGGAGAGAAGTCCGACGCGATGATCGGCCCGAATTGGACGCTCTTACGCTTCAAGCGAAGCGCAGCAATCACGGCCAGACCGACCGGGCCGCAACCAATGACGAGCGGAACTTCTCCGTCCTGCATGCGCGCCTTTTCGACGGCGTGAACGCCGACAGCGAGAGGCTCGCTTAGTGCCGCGTGCTCACTCGCGAGACCATTCGGGATCTCGAGCAAAAAGCGCTCACCGAGCAACATGCGCTCGGCGTAACCTCCGGGGTTGCGATCGGAGTAGCCGACACCTTCGATGCGGCCATCCACCATCGTGCGCGGCACCGATGTCAAGCGGGTGCCTGGCTTGAAGCGCCCTTCGGTGCCTGGACCATTTTCGATGACCTCGCCGCAGAACTCGTGCCCGAACACGATATCCTTCGAGAGGTCCATGCTCTTGCGCCAGGGCACGTGGGCCAGCGACTTGTTCATGAGGTCGGCGTGAAGACGCGCGTGCAGATCGGTGCCGCAGATGCCGCACGCCATGGTTTTCACCAGGACCTGGCCGGCGCCGGGACTCGGATCAGGTAGCGTATCGACGACGATCGTGCCTTTCCGCAGAATGGCGGCGCGCATGAGCATTTCCCCAGACGTTTGTTGATCTTGGGGTCAGTCTAGTCGCGCCGGTCACCGCGCGGAAACGAAAATGGCGGATAGCGCTCAGCGCTATCCGCCATTCGATCGCCTCATCACTATTTCGTGGCGAGTGCCGAGCACTCATCGTTGGACTCGCGGCTCTTAACTTCCTGCGCAAGCCATCGGTATCGGATCAAATGCGGCGCACAGGCCTCATCAGCGGTCTGCTTCTGATTTGGCGTTGCTTTCCAGCCAATCCGGCATTTGTCCAATATGCTCCAGGCAAATTTCCGTCGATCGACAAGCTCTTGGATTTCACGATGCTGCCTTAAATTACACGCCACCAGCATGTTCATCGTAGCTAGGTCAGGGATTGCTGGCGCAGCCGGTACCTTGTTCGATCCGGTTTGGGTTGGTGAATACTGTTGCGCGCTCTTGAGCCACGGCGAAACATCCACGCCGAAATAGAGTGCTCCGGCGAATACAAGAGCGCCTAGACCCCACAGCCATGTGCGCTTAACGAGATCGGCGACCGCGTCATGCGTGCCCTTGGCGCCAGCGCTGCGTGCAAAGTCTCTGGTGCGCTGACGAAATGTTGGCGGCATCTCTAGATTTGGAGACTGCGCAAACCTAGATCGATCGTCTCGGTCAGTGCGACGACCGTCTTTTCTGCTCTTCTCACGATGTGGCTTCTTGACCATGCTCACGATCTACGCGATTCGCCCCACGAGCGACATAATCTCGCGGGGATCTCGTAGTCAGCGAGTCTTAAGAGCAACGCATCAATGACAGTGGCCTTCGCACACCAACCTTCTGCCATTTGCGGTGGTTAAAATGATTCGCCTCAAGCGCCTAGAGATTTAGGCGAACTGATTCCACAACAGAATCCGAAAGCTTCGAATGGCTGAGCAGCGTCGAGCCCTACTTCCATTCCCTGATGTCGACGAAGCGGCCGGCAATCGCCGCTGCCGCTGCCATCGCCGGGGAGACGAGGTGCGTGCGCCCGAGGCGACCCTGGCGGCCCTCGAAATTGCGGTTTGACGTCGAGGCGCAGCGTTCGCGCGGCTTGAGCTGGTCCGGGTTCATGCCGAGGCACATGGAGCAGCCGGGCTCGCGCCAGTCGAAGCCGGCGTCGATGAAGATCTTGTCGAGGCCTTCGGCTTCGGCCTGCTCCTTCACGAGGCCGGAGCCCGGTACGATCATTGCGCCGACGCTCTCGTGGACCTTGCGGCCCTTGGCGACCGCGGCGGCGGCCCGCAGATCCTCGATGCGCCCGTTCGTGCACGAGCCGATGAACACCCGGTCGATCGCGATGTCGGTGACCTTTTCGCCGCCCTTGAGGCCCATGTAGTCGAGCGCGCGCTGGATCGCGACGCGCTTGCCCTCGCTCGGCGCATCGGTCGCGCTGGGCACAATTCCCGTGATTGAGATGACGTCTTCCGGGCTCGTGCCCCAGGTCACGACAGGCGGCAGATTGGCTGCGTCGAGCTTCAGAATCTTGTCGAAGTGCGCGCCGTCATCGGTCCGCAGTGTCTCCCAGAAGCGGACGGCGAGATCCCATGCCGCGCCCTTCGGCGACATCGGACGACCCTTGAGGTAGGCGAACGTCTTTTCGTCGGGCGCCACCATGCCGGCACGCGCACCGCCCTCGATGCACATGTTGCAGACGGTCATGCGGCCTTCCATCGACAGCGCGCGAATGGCGTCGCCGGTATACTCGATGACGTGGCCGGTGCCGCCGGCGGTGCCGGTCTCGCCGATGATCGACAGCGTGATGTCTTTGGCCGTGACGCCCGCGGGCAGCGTGCCGTTGACCTCGACCTTCATGTTCTTCATGCGCCGCTGAAGCAGCGTCTGCGTGGCGAACACATGCTCGACTTCGCTGGTGCCTATGCCGTGCGCGAGCGCGCCGAACGCACCGTGCGTCGACGTGTGGCTGTCACCGCACACGATCGTCGTGCCGGGCAGCGTAAAGCCCTGCTCTGGCCCGATGACGTGGACAATGCCCTGACGCTTATCGAGTTCGTCGAAGTACTCGATCCCAAAATCCTTGACGTTCTGGGCCAGCGCCTCGACCTGAATGCGTGCTTCTTCCTCCTTGATGCCGTTGCGGCGGTCGGAAGTCGGTACGTTATGGTCGACGACGGCCAGCGTCTTTTCCGGCGCGCGGACTTTCCGGCCGGCGATCTTTAGCCCTTCGAATGCCTGCGGCGACGTCACCTCATGGATGAGATGGCGGTCGATATAGAGCACGCACGTCCCGTCCGGCTGCTGGTCGACGATATGGTCGTCGAAGATCTTGTCGTAGAGCGTCTTGGGTGCGGACGGGCTGGCCATGGGATCGGGCTCTCTCTAGCGGTCGGTCGGTCGCACTCGGGCCAAATCCGAGGCGACCCATCGAGTTTGAATGCTTCTCATATGCCCGAAACGTCCTCTACTTCAAGACTTGAGGCCGCGATCGAATGGCGGCCATGCCAGGGTCGGCACTCGAGTCCGCGGTTTCGCAGCGCACCATGGCGGCTTCACGGGGCGTGACTGGCCGATGCCGTTGCCAAGGCTCGAGCGGGCGCCTAGGTTGGCGGCCTCACGGAAAGACTGCATAGACCGCACAACGACGATCCGTTGGTGACATGCCGATCACGCGCCCGCTGCCCTGGGAGAAGAGCTATCCGCCCGGCGTCGCCTGGGATGCGCCGCTCGATATCGGGACCCTGCCGGCGCTGCTTGCCCGCGCTGTCGGGCGGTTCGGCGACAAGTCCGCCTTCGAATATCGAGACGGCAAGATTTCCTATGCGGATTTTGGCCGCCGGGTCGACGCCTTCGCCGCGGGGCTATTGCGGCTTGGCATCGCCAAGGGTGATCGCGTCGCGCTCTACCTGCCGAACTGCCCAGCCCAGCCGATCGCACTGTTCGCGGTGGCGCGGATTGGTGCCATCGCCGTCAATCTGTCACCGCTCGACGCTGAGCGCGAACTCGCCCACAAGCTCAGGGATTCCGGCGCGCGGACGTTGATCGCCACCAATATTGGCCAGATGGCGGGCGTCGCCCTGAAGATCAAGGCCGCGGGCCATGTCGATCGGGTGATCCTTGCCGACGATTCCGTATGGGGACCGTCCCCGGCCACGGGGCCGATGCCGCACGAGGGTTTTTTGCGCTTCGACGAGGTGGCCGCCGCGACCGCGCCCGGCGCGTGGCCCGAGGTTTTGCCCGATGACGTCGTGCTGCTCCAGTACACCGGCGGCACGACCGGGCTGCCGAAAGGCGCCATCCTCAGCCACGCAAATCTCACCGCCGCCGTCGAGATCGGCAAGGCGTGGTCGACCCCGCAGACGACCCTGCAACCCGGCGAAGGCCGCGTGATCTGCGTGTTGCCGCTGTTCCACATGTTCGCGATCACCGCGTGCCTGACGCGCGGCCTCGACAATGGCAGCGAGATCCTGCTGCGCCTGCGTTTCGACGTCGAGCAGACCTTGCGCGACATTGCGGAAAAGAAGGCGACGACGTTCTCCGGCGTGCCAACAATGTGGATTGCGATCGCCAATCATCCGGGCGTGGAGTCAGTCGATTTTTCCTCGCTCAAGGGCGCACACTCCGGCGGCGCGCCGGTGCCGATCGAGATCGAAAACCGAATCAAGGCGATTACCGGCCTCCAGCTCGGTGGCGGCTGGGGCATGACCGAGACCTCTCCGGCCGGCGCCAATATTCCCGCTAACCGTCCCGATCTTCGCGGCAGCATCGGACTGCCGCTGCCCGGCATCCTGATGGACGTTGTTGCCCTCGACGATCCGCGCCGGCTGCTGCCGCCCGGCGAGATCGGCGAGATCCGCATCAAGGGCCCGAACGTCACGCGCGGTTATTGGAACCGCCCCGAGGAAACCGCCGCTGCGTTCATCGACGGCTACCTGCTGACCGGCGACATCGGCTACATGGACGCCGATGGCTTCTTCTTCCTCACCGACCGCAAGAAGGACATGATCATTTCCGGCGGGTTCAACGTCTACCCACGGATGGTCGAGGAGGCGATGTACGAGCATCCGGCGGTCGAGGAAGTGGTCGTCATAGGCGTCGCCGATCTCTATCGCGGGCAGGCGGCCAAGGCGTTCGTGAAGCTCAAGGCGGGCGCCGCGCCGTTCAGCCTCGAGGCGCTGCGCGACTTCCTCGCCGACAAACTCGGCCGCCATGAGCTTCCGTCAGCGCTGGAGTTCCGCGATGCGCTGCCCAAAACCGCCGTCGGCAAGCTGTCGAAGAAGGAACTGGTGGCCGAGGAAGCGGCCCGGGCCGCGTGCCGCCCCGAACCGGTCTCGACCTGACGACGGGATACGCCTAAGAGACTGAGAAAGATAACCGACCGAGGAGCCGCCGATGGACCTGCGCTTCAGCCCCGAAGAGAACGCCTTCCGCCAGGAAGTGAGGACGTTCTTTCAGAATGAGATCCCGCTCGAAATCCGCTCGAAGCTGATCGAGGGCCGCAAGCTCACCAAGGCGGATATGGTCACGTCCCAGAAGACGCTGCACCGCAAGGGCTGGGCCGTCTACAACTGGCCGAAGGAATGGGGCGGTTGTGATTGGACTCCGGTCCAGCAGTACATCTTCCTCGAGGAGATGCAGCTCAACGGCGTGCCGCCGCCGGTTGCCTTCAATACCTCCATGAATGGGCCGGTCATCATCCAGTTCGGCACCGACGCGCAGAAGAAGAAATTCCTGCCGCGCATGGCCTCGCTCGATGATTGGTGGTGTCAGGGATTCTCGGAACCCGGCGCCGGGTCCGATCTCGCCTCGCTCAAGACCACGGCGGTGCGCCAGGGCGACCACTACATCGTCAACGGCCAGAAGACCTGGACGACGCTCGCCCAGCACGCCGACTGGATCTTCTGCCTCGTGCGCACCGATCCGAACGCCAAGAAGCAGCTCGGCATCTCCTACATCGTCTTTCCGATGACCTCGCCCGGCGTGACGCGGCGACCGATCCAGCTCATCGACGGTGGCCACGAGGTCAACGAGATCTTTTTCGACGACGTGAAAGTGCCGGTGGAAAATCTGATCGGCGAAGAAAACCGTGGCTGGGATTGCGCCAAGTTCCTGCTCGGCAATGAGCGCTTCGGCATCGCCCGCGTCGGCGTCTCGAAAATGCGCGTCGCCCGCATCAAGCAGCTCGCCAAAATGGTGCCGTCGTATGGCGGCTCGCTAATGGATGATCCGCAGTTCGCCGAGAAGGTCGCGGCTGCCGAGGTCGAGTTGAAGGCGCTCGAAATGACGCAGATGCGGTTCCTCGCCGCCGAGCGTGGCAACAAAAGTGGCAAGCCCAATCCGGCGACCTCGATGCTCAAGCTCAAGGGCTCCGAGATCCAGCAGACGGTGACCGAGCTGCTGATGGAGGTTGCGGGCCCGCTCGCGATGCCGTTCGCCAATGACGACGAAGACGAGATGATGGGCCACAACGCGCCGCCCGCCGGCGCCGAGTGGGCCGCACCCGCCGCGCCGACGTATTTCAACTACCGCAAGGTGTCGATTTACGGCGGCTCGAACGAGATCCAGCGCAACATCCTCGCCAAGGCGGTGCTCGGGTTCTGAGCGCCAACGCGAGGATTACACCGCGCCGCTCGCAAACGTCGCTGCCACCCATCGGACAGTGCAGGTCCCTGAACCCGCAGAAACAAGCAAGAGAGTGACGAATGGATTTCGATCTCAGCGAGGAGCAGCAGCTTCTCAAGGACAGCGTCGATCGCATGACGTCGAGCCGGTATGCCGAGCTCAAGACTCGCGCCGAACTCATGAAATCGAAGACCGGCTATAGCGCCGCGCTGTGGAAGGAGTTCGCTGAACTCGGGCTGCTCGCGATCCCGTTCGATGACGCACATGGCGGCATGGGCCAGGGTGCGGTCGAGACGATGCTTGTCGCGGAAGCGTTCGGAAAAGCGATGGTGCTCGAGCCCTATTTTCCGACGGTCATTCTGGCCGGCTCGGCGCTGCGACTCGGCGCGAGCGACGCCATGAAGGCCAAGGTGATCCCATCGATCGTCGATGGTTCGCTGACGCTGGCCTTCGCGCATCAGGAGGCCGAGGCCCGCTTCGATCTCGCCAACGTCACGACCACGGCGAAGGCCGACGGAAAGGGCGGCTACGTGCTCGAAGGCGCCAAGTGCGTCGTGCTCGGCGGCGACAGCGCCGGCAAGCTTGTCGTCTCTGCCCGCGTCTCGGGCGAGCGGACGAGCAAGGATGGCCTCGCGCTATTCCTCGTCGATGCGGATGCAGCCGGCGTTACGCGGCGCGGCTATCCGATTCAAGACGGTACGCGCGCTGCCGATATCACGCTCTCTGGCGTCAAGGTCGGCGCCGAGGCGGTGATCGGCGAGCCGGGCAAGGCGTTCCCAGTCATCGAACGCACCGTCCAGAACGCCATCGCCTATCTCGCGGCGGAAGCAGTCGGTGCGATGAGCGCGCTCCACGAGTTGACGGTCGAGTACCTCAAGACACGCAAGCAGTTCGGCATCGCGATCGGATCGTTCCAGGTGCTCCAGCACCGCTCGGTCGACATGTTCGTCTCGGTCGAGCAGGCGAAGAGCATGGCCTTCTACGCCTGCGTGATGATCGACGAACCAGATGCCGTCGAGCGCCGCCGCGCGATGCATGCGGTCAAGGCGCAGATCAGCAAATCCGCGCGCCATGTCGGCCAGGAAGCGATCCAGCTTCACGGCGGCATCGGCATGACGATGGAGTACAAGGGCGGGCATTATTTCAAGCGGCTGACCATGATCGACCTCATGTACGGCGGCGCCGATCACCATCTGCGCGAGCTTGCCAAGGCCGGCGGTCTGCTGGCGGCTTAGACTGCGGCGACGGGAGCGCGCATGGCCGGCGGTATTTTCGGGCGATTGCGCGCGATGCTCTTCGGGCCGCCCGAGATACGCACGCTTTACGTGGAAGAGGATTTGTGGGGCGAAGTCGAGGTGCTGCCGGTTGCGAACGCCGAGTGGTGCCGCGCGGAGTTCGACAAGATCGCGGCGTTCTCCGGTGAGCACCGTGCGCCCGACGGCGCCGGTTGGACCGACATCTATCTCCGCAAGCCGCCGCCGGCCCCTCTCGCCGATTTGGGCATCCCACTTGCGCCGACGTTAGAAGCGCTGGGCGAGCGTCTGCCGCGCTTCGATGTCGTCACGAGCGGCAGCTTCTATTCGCCCGAACCGGTCGCCGGAGCCTGCGCGTTCGGTCCTTCGCCCAAGACGGCGCTGATTGTCATCGGCAACACGGATGAGACCATCGTAAAGGCGCTTCCCGTGCTCGCGGATGAAGATGATGGCGCGACTCGGCTGATGGTGGCACTGGAGGCGCTTCCATCGTGCGGCGGATTGATCGTCGTCGATTGGGTGCGCAGGGAGCTGATACCGTTTCAACCATCAGGCAACGAATGATCCGGGAGGGAGCGTGATGAAGCGGCATTTCGGGCAGACACGTATCGCTGCTGCGCTGGCGGCGGTGGCCCTGCTGCTCGCGGGATGCTTCGAGATCACGAAGGACGCCGCGTTCCGCGAGAACGGCGAGGCGCGCGTCGAGATCGAGATGGCGCTTGCGGCGGAATTGGCAGCACTTCTCAAGAATCCGGCGTTCGCGAAGCAGATGACCAAGGAAGGCGCGCCGGATCTTTTTGCGGACTGTGGCAAGCCCTGGCCCTCCGACAAGCCTTTGCCCACGGGCGTGCGATCGGTCGAGAGCCGGCGCGGCTCGCGAGCCGATATGGAAACCTGCACGTTCGTCGCCGAGGTATCCGACCCGGTCGCGGCCGTTGTGAGCGCGAATGAGATGCAGCCTCCGCCTCAACACAAGATGCCGAAGCAGGAGATGTCTCTGGCGCGGCTCGATGGCCGACCGGGCTATCGACTGCGGTTTGTGCTCCCGCCGCTGAAGCTGCCGTCCACACCGGGCGACACGCGAGACGTCGGCAAGGCGGTGCTCGATGCGATGTTCGTCAATCGGCATTTCACGATCAGCCTCTCCGGTCAGCGGATCGAGAATGCGAACGGCGAACGATCTCCCGACGGTCGCCGTGTGACGTGGCGGATTCCGATCGCAACGGCGATCGACCCCGGTCGTGAGACGCCGCTCACGATCGAGGCCGATATCATCTACAAGTAGGCCGCTCGTTAACGTCAGCGCGCGCGGCCCATGGTCGCCTGCATCGCCTTGAGGATCGCGGCGCCGAGCGCGGACTTGACCACCGCACCAAGCACGAACGGCGCGACGCCGAACCAGAACGCCTTCTCCGCCCCGATCAGCGTGGCAAGCCAGGCCCCGCCGATCACGAGGCACAGGGCATTGCCGGCGAGCATGGCGAGGAACGCGCGGACGACGCGGTCGCCGGTCCAGCCGCGCTCCGCAAGGAAGCCCGTCGCCGCCGCCGCGATCGGGAAGGCGAACAGATAGCCGCCGGTACGTCCGAAAAGATGGACCATGCCGCCGGCGCCGTTCGAGAACACCGGCAGTCCAAGCGCGCCCTGCAGCAACCATGCCGCGATCGTCAACGCGCCGAGACGCCACCCGTAGAGCGCACCGATCAGCGTCGCCGCCAGGGTTTGCATCGTCATCGGTACGGGGATCATCGGCACCGAGACGTAGGATGATGCCGTCATCAGTGCGGTACCGAAGATCACCGCACCGACTTGTACGGCGAGCGATCGCTGTCCCAGCCCCAGGGGACTGAAGCTGGATTCGAGGGCGGGCGTGATCGTGCGGCTCATGAGAACTCCTCGTTTTTTGTGCGCTTACTTTCTAGCGCAGCCGTTGCCGCCGTACAGCAGGGTCACGCAGATGTCTGACATGCGGTGTACGTGCGGCCACAGTGGCGGAAAAAAGCGCACGTGGCGCGACGATCCGCCTCTGATCCCGGCTTGGCCTGCGCCGCAAAATCACTATCGTGCGATGCACAACTTGGCTCGTTACTGAGTCGATGTCACCCGTGGGGGGTGGCCGCCTTCGACGAAAACGGGGGGCACGCGTGAAGGGATGGGCTTTGGGTCTGGCGCTAGCCGGACTCGCAGGATTCAGCGGCGCGCACGCGCAGACGTTCCTTGGGTTCAGGCTGCTGGACTTTGATGGCATCTTCGTCCGCTGGAGCAGCAATGGCGCAGTGAGTGGTGCCGCCGCCAGCGCCGAGCCAGTGACCGTCACCTACGCCTTCGTCGAGCAGCCCGTCCAGTTCAAGGATGCGCGCAACTGCTCGGCCATGGTGCCGCTCGACAATCTGCTCACTCGATCGAAGATTGCTGCCTCTACGTTCCGCGAGGAGGTCGTGGCAGCCTTCGCGATGTGGGAGCAGGCCGCCAACATTCGGTTTACTCCCGCCGCCCCCGGGACCAAGCCCGGCATCCTGATCGGCGCACAGCGTGATCCCGTCGCGCAGGCCTTCGCGGATGTGGCCTACGCCAAAGGTGCCCCCGGACCGCTCCGCCCGATCGAGCGCTCTCTGATCTGCTTCAACCCGGAAAAGCGCTGGAAGGTCGGCTTCGACGGCAATCTCGCGGTCTATGACCTGCGCTATACGCTCGCCCACGAGATCGGCCACGCGATCGGCCTCGACCATCCCGAGCCGCACGGTCAAGTCATGTCGATGCGCTATCACGAGGAGTTCCGTACGCTCCAGGACGGTGACGTCAGCGGCGTCGTGCGCATCTACGGACTGCCACTCAGTCGGCGGCATGCGGCCAACGCTAATCCCGATGCTGCCGACGGCGTAGCAGCCAGCACCTGGATCCGAACGCCGGATTGATGCGGGAAACTTGACACGTCGGCATGCCGCGCGCGATCTCCTGGTGGAGAATCCATTGCGGGGGATAACCGATGGGCCATGCCGTGGCCGTGCTGCTGTCACTGTCGCTGATCGCGGCAACCGTGATCGTGCACTACGAGTTTCTGCGGCTGACCTCTGCCGTTAGCCGCGGCCTGTCGATCCCCGGTCGCGCCCAGATCCTGGTGATCATCGGCATGGTGTTCGTTGCTCACCTAGTCGAAGTCGCGCTCTATGCCGCCATATATTTCGCGTGCCAGAATTGGTGGGGCCTCGGTGACATTCACGGCGATACCGAGGGTGGCATGGTCGACTATTTCTACTTCTCGATTACGACGTTTACGACCCTCGGCTTCGGCGACTTACAGCCCCGTGGTCCCGTCCGCCTGATCGCCGGCTTCGAGTCCCTCAACGGCCTCGTGCTGATCGGCTGGTCGGCGTCCTTCACCTATCTTTCCATGGAGCGTTTCTGGCAGGATGCACCGGTCAACGCGCGATCGGTGGCGAAGGACACCGATACGGATGGCTAGCGACGGCCGCGACCGGGTGGTTGGGGCGTCGCCGATGGAAACGGAGTTCTCATGCTCGCCTCGCAACGTCACCAGTTCGATATCCCTCGCGACATCGCCTACCTGAATGCGGCCGCCTGGAGCCCCTTGCCGCTGGCGACGCAAGAGGCCGCGCGTGCCGCCGTCGGTCGCAAGGGCCAGCCGTGGAAACTCGGTGGCGATTTTGCTGACGCCCAGCACGAGCGCGCGCGGGCGGCGGCGGCGCGCCTCATCGGAGCGGACGCGGGTGACGTGGCGCTCGTTTCTTCCGTCGGCTACGGCGTCGCAATCGCTGGCAAAGTCTTCGCGCCCGCCAAAGGTTCGCGCGTGCTCGTGCTCGAGAACGACCACACCTCACCCGTCCTCGAATGGATGACACGAGCCGAGGCACAAGGCTTCACCATCGAGACGGTAGCGCAACCGTCAAACGGCGACTGGACGAGCGCCATTCTTGCCGCGATCGAGCGATCGGGAGCACCGCCGCTGTCGCTCGCCTCGATCTCGTCGGTGCATTGGTCGGATGGTGGCCTCGTCGACATCGATCGTGTGCAGGTGGCGTTGAAGCGGCAAGGCGCGGCGTTTCTCATCGATGCGACGCATGGCGTCGGCGTGCTGGCGACCGACGTCAAGCGCCTCGATCCCGATTTCCTGATTTTTCCGACCTACAAGTGGGTGCTCGGTCCCTACGGTCGCGCCTTCGTCTACGTCGCCAAGCGTCACCAGGGCGGTGTGCCGCTCGAGCAGACAGCGTTCGGTCGCCGCAACGTCAAGGCGGAGAACCCTGTGTACTTTGCCGACACCCGCTATCAGCCTAATGCGCGCCGCTACGACATGGGCGAGCGCGATCATTTCATCTCCATGGAAATGGCGTCGATCGGCATGGAAATGATGGCGGCGTGGGGTGCGGGAGCCGTTGTCGAGCGGCTGGCGGTACTGACGCGACGCATCGCGGACGGCGTTGCTGGACTGCCGATCAGCGTCCCGGACGAGCATCTGCGCGCGCCGCACATCCTGAGCCTCGGCTTCCCCGATGGAATGCCCGCCGATCTCATGGCGCGATTGGCGACGGACCAGGTCTATGCGGCACCGCGGCTCGGGCGGTTGCGGATTTCGCCGCACGTCTACAACGACGAGGCCGACTGTGACTGCCTCGTCGCGGCGCTTAAACGCGCGTTGGGATGATCGGACTTTTCAGCGCCGTCGCGATCGGGCTACAGTCACGCATCGATTGTCCCGCGCGACACGCTGCGCGATCCGCCAGGATCATCCACACATGAGCATCGCCGTCGATCCGATCACAGTCTCGGTGATCCAGCACCGGCTTCGCGCCATTGTCGAGGAGATGGGCGAGGCGATGCTGCGCACGTCCTACTCGCAGATCCTCAACTCGAGCCGCGATTTCTCGACCGCGCTCTGCGATCCCGAGGGCCGACTGATTGCGCAAGCGGAGCATGTGCCCATCCACGTCGGCGCGCTCCCTTTTGCGGCGCGCGCCGTCCATGATTTTTTCAAGGGCACGATCCAGCCCGGCGACGTCTATTTGCTCAACGATCCCTACCGTGGCGGCAACCATCTCCCGGACCTCACCGCATTCGTTCCCGTCTTCGATGGCGATCGCCTCGCGTTCTGGTCGATCAACCGCTCACACCAGAGCGACATCGGCGGCGCCACGCACGGTGCCTACAACGCGAGCGCCACCGAGATTTTCCAGGAGGGCCTGCGCGTTCCTCCGCTGAAACTCTACGACCGCGGCGTGCGGCGCGAAGACGTCTACGAGATGATCGTGCTCAATGTCCGCCATCCCCGCGACTTCAGGGGCGATCTTGCCGCGATGATCGGCTCGGCGCGGATCGGCGAGCGGCGCCTCACGCAGTTGCTCCAAGAGTTCGGTTCGGAAACCGCGCACGCCGCTGTCGAAGCTGTGCTCGACGGCGCCGAGCGGCAGGTGCGCGCGATCATTTCCGAATGGAAGGACGGCGTCTACGAGGGCGAGGCGTTCCTCGACGATGACGGCCACAAGTTCACCGACATCCATATTCGCGCGCGGATCACCAAGCGCGGCAGCGATCTCGAAGTCGACCTGACCGACAGCCATCCGCAGGTTGTCGGCTTCATCAATTCGTCGTTCGCCAATACACACTCGGCGGTCGTCGTGGCGCTCGCGTATCTGATCGACCCGGATACGCCGAAGAACGATGGCGCATTCCGGCCACTGCACGTGAAGCTCAAGGAAGGCACGGTCGTGTGGCCGCGGCCCGGCGCGCCCGTGACGCTGTGCACCAACCACTGCGGCCAGGAAATCATCGAGGCGATCATCCGCGCGCTGGCGCCGGCGTGCCCCGAGCGTGCGATGGCCGGTTGGGGGCGGCGGTTCCGCATCGCGGTGCAGGGCGTCGATCCCCGCACCTCGCGGCCGTTCATCTGGCATCTGTTCCAGGCGCGCCCGGGCGGTGGCGGATCGTCGGCCGGCGACGGCTGGCCCGGAGCGGGCGAATGGCAGGCGGCGGGCGGCATCAAGTTCGGCAGCCTCGAGGTGCACGAGGTGCGCTTTCCACTGTTCTTCCGTCGCCACGAATTCCGTCCCGACAGCGGCGGCGACGGGCGCTATCGCGGCGGGCCCGGTGGCGAACTCGAGTTGGTCATCGAGACGACGCAACCGGCCGTCGCCAACACCGCCGGCGATGGCGTGACGTACGGAGCTTGCGGTCTGCTCGGCGGCGCTGACGGCAAGCCGCACAGCTATTGGCTCGAATCCGAAGGACGCTTCGACCGGCTGCTCAAGACGAAAGAGACCGGCGTGACGCTGCATCCCGGCGACGTCATTCACGCCCACTCCGGTGGCGGCGGCGGATGGGGCGCGCCATCCGAGCGCGCCACGGAAGCGCGTGCGCATGACGTCGACGTCGGCTTCGTGTCGCGCTGAGAGGTCTCCATGTATCGCATCGGTATCGACGTTGGCGGCACGTTCACGGACATGGTGGCTGTTGATGGTGCCGGCCGTGTCACCATCGCCAAGGCGGCGTCGACGCCGGAGGACCAATCGCTCGGCGTGATGGACGGTCTCGAACGGTTGGCGGCGGCGCTATCGCTCGATCGCGCAACCCTGCTGGCCGAGACCGCCATCATCGTCCACGGCACCACGGTCGCAACCAATGCGCTGCTCGAGCACAAGGGCGCCAAGGTCGGTCTGCTCACCACTGAAGGCCATCGCGATATCATCGAGATGCGCGAGGGCCTGAAGGACGATCGCTACAACTTGCGTCAGCCGCCGCCGGTGCAACTCGTCCCGCGACAGCGTCGTCTTGGCGTGCGTGAACGGATGCGCGCCGATGGCCGCACCGAGATCCCACTCGACCGCGCGTCGCTTGATTCAGCTCTCGCGGCACTCGCCCGCGACGGCGTCGAGGCGGTGGCGATCTGCTATCTGCACGCCTGGTGCAATGTCGAGCACGAGCGCGAGACCATGGCGGCGGTGCGTGCCGCGCTGCCCGGCGTCTACGTCTGTCGCTCGTCCGAGGTACTGCCGCAGATCAAGGAGTACGATCGCATCTGCACGACGGTGGTCAACGCCTACGTCGGTCCAGTGCTGGAGCGCTATCTCACGCGCCTCGCGACACGGCTGACCGACGCCGGGTTCTCCGGGCCAGTGCTCATCATCCAATCGCACGGCGGCGTCTCGACCATTCCGGAAGCCGTGCGGCTTTCGGCCGGCAGCGTGCTGTCCGGCCCCGCGGGTGGCGTCGCCGGCAGCCAGTATGCGGCACGCATCGTCGGTCATGGCGATCTCATCCCGTTCGATATGGGCGGGACCTCTACCGACATCTCGCTCGTCGTCGGCGGCGAAGCAGCCATCGCTTCAGACCGCCGCCTCGCCGGCCAGCGCGTCGCCCTGCAAAGCATGGACATCGCGAGCATCGGCGCGGGCGGCGGCTCCATCGCGCGCATCGACGCAGGCGGCGTCCTTCATGTCGGGCCGGAGAGCGCGGGGGCGCGTCCCGGTCCCGCGTGCTACGGGCGCGGCGGCACCGAGCCGACGGTGACCGACGCCAATCTGGTCCTCGGGTTTCTCGATGCGGAGAGCTTCCTCGGCGGTCAGGCGCGCCTGGATCGCGCTGCAGCCGAAGCCGCCGTCGACAGCACCGCCAGCGCGCTCGCGATCGACCGCATGGTCGCGGCGGAAGGCATCCACCGCATCATCAATACGCGTATGGCCGAGGGCATCCGCCTCGTCTCCGTGCGCCGCGGCGTAGATCCGCGACGTTTTGCGATCCTGTCTTTCGGCGGTGCCGCGGGTCTGCACGTCACTGATGTTGCCCGCCAACTCGACGTTCGCCGCGTGATCGTGCCGCGTCTCGCCGCGGTGCTCTCGGCATGGGGCATGCTCGCGTCCGATCTGCGCTGCGAGATCGCGCGCACGCACATCGGCGACGCCAGTTCCCTCGACCCCGACGCGTTGCGCGCCGCCTACCGCGACATGGAAGCAGAGGGGCGCGCGCGTCTCGCCGAGGCCGCTCACGGCGGTCCGATCCATGTGCGCCGCTCCGCCGACATGCGCTACGGCGAGCAGATTTTTGAAGTCAACGTGCCGTTGGATGGGCTTGATTTCGAGAGTCCGGATCTCGTGCAGCAGATGGCGGTCGCGTTCCATGCGCGTCACGAGGCGCTCTACACCTACGCGCTCCGCGATCAGGAGGCGGTGCTCGTCAATGCTCGCGTCACGGCCGTTGGCGAGCTGCCGAGCCTGCCGCAGGAGGGCAATCTCGCGAGCGGGCGGCCGGCCGCGCCGCGCGGGCATCGCCGCATCTACCTCGGCGGATGGCGCGACGTGCCGATCTACGCGTTCGGTGAACTCGCACCGGGGCAGGCGATCGATGGCCCGGCAGTTGTCGAGTCGGGCACGACGACGGTGCTGCTGCGTGCCGGGGATCGCGCGACGACCACACCCGTCGGCTGGCTCGATATCGACGTCGCCGCGCTGCGCTGAACGCGGGCATTGCTTCAAGTCGATTGAGCGGAGGCCTTGGCGACCGTCGCCTCGTTGCTTGAGGTGCCGTCCGGTGCGCGCATCATGCGGCTCGCCAGCGCTGCGATTTCACCGACGACGCCGCGCCGGAACAGCAGGACGGTGATGACGAAGATCACGCCCTGGATGACGAGTACCCATTCGCCGAAACCGGAGAGGTAGTTCTGCATCGTGATGATGATGGCGGCGCCGGCAATCGGGCCGAACACGGTACCCATGCCGCCAACCAGCGTCATCAGTACGACCTCGCCGGACATCTGCCACGTGACATCGGTAAGCGACGCGAGCTGGAACACGATCGCTTTTGTGCCGCCGGCCAACCCAGCGAGTGTCGCCGACAAGACGAACGCCAGAAGCTTATAGCGATCGACGTGATAGCCGAGCGAGATGGCGCGTGGCTCGTTCTCGCGGATCGCCTTCAGCACCTGGCCGAAAGGCGAATGGATGGTGCGATAGATGATCAGGAAGCCGACGACGAAGATCGCGAGCACGACGTAGTAGAAGTTGAAATCGTTGGTGATGTCGAGGAACCCGAGCAGCGGCCGGCGCGGCACCGCCTGAATACCGTCCTCGCCGCCGGTGAACTTCGCCTGCAGGCAGAAGAAGAAGACCATCTGCGCTAGAGCCAGCGTCACCATCGCGAAATAGATGCCCTGGCGGCGGATCGCGATCGCGCCCACGATCAGGCCCAGAAAACCGGCAACACCCGCGCCGGCGAGGATGCCCGCTTCCGTCGGCCAGCCCCACGCCTTTACCGCGTAGGCCGAAATGTAGGCGGAAAAGCCAAAGAACATCGCGTGCCCGAACGACAGCAGGCCGACATAACCAATCAGCAGATTGAAGGCGAGTGCGAACAGCGCAAAGCACAGGACCTTCATCAGGAAGACCGGGTAGATCGCCAGCGGCGCCGCGATCAGCAGCGCGACCAGGACCGCGAAGATCGGCATGTCGTAGTTCTTCATCGCCGGCTCCTCACCGCGGTGTGCCAAACAGCCCCGCGGGGCGTATCATCAGGACGATGGCCATGATCACGAAAATCACGGTGCTCGAGCCCTCCGGATAGAAGACTTTGGTCAAGCCCTCAATGATCCCGAGGCCGAATCCGGTAACGATCGAGCCCATGATCGAGCCCATCCCGCCGATGACGACGACGGCGAAGACGACGATGATGAGATTGGAGCCCATGATCGGGTTGACCGAGTAAATCGGTGCGGCGAGAACGCCCGCCAGCGCCGCCAGCCCGACGCCAAAGCCGTAGGTCAGCGTCATCATGCGCGGGACATTGATCCCGAACGCGCGCACCAGCGTCGGGTTCTCGGTCGCGGCGCGCAGATAGCTGCCGAGCTTGGTCTTCTCGATCATGAACCACGTCGCGAGGCAGACGACGATCGAGATCACGATGACCCAGGCCCGATACCAGGGCAGGAACATGAAGCCGAGGTTGGTGCCGCCGGGAATGGGGTTGGCATAGGGCAGGCCGGACGAGCCGTATTGCCTGCGAAACAGGCCTTCGAGGATCAGCGCCAAGCCGAAGGTCAGCAGCAGGCCGTAGAGGTGATCGAGGTGATAGAGGCGGGAAAGAAATAGTCGTTCGAGGATGATGCCGGTCGCGCCGATGATCACCGGCGCCAATACTAGCGCTCCCCAATAGGGAATGCCGGCATATTGCAACAGCATCCACGCGCCGAATGCGCCCATCATGTACTGGGCGCCATGCGTGAAGTTGATGACGTTGAGCATTCCGAAGATGACGGCGAGGCCGAGGCTCAGCAGCGCGTAGAAGGCACCATTGATGAGGCCGAGCAGAAGCTGGCCGAACAGTGCCTGGGGCGACACGCCGAGGAGTTCAAACATGAATCGTTCCCGTCTGGAGTCGGAAGAGGCGGCGCGCGAGCGCCGCCTCCATGATCGAAACCGCTACTTCACGAGCGGACAGCCGCCCTGGTCGAGGGGGCGGAACGCCTCCGCAGCGGGAATCGTCGCCCTGAGCGTGTAGTAGTCCCACTTGCCCTTGCTCTGGGCCGGCGACTTCACCTCGTACAGATACATGTCGTGGATCTTGCGGCCATCGACGCGGATGGAGCCCTTGCCGAACAGCGCGTCCTCCGTCGGTGTCGCCTTCATCTTGGCGACGACAGCAGCGCCGTCGGCATCCGACTTCATCTCATGGACCGCCTTGAGATAGTGGAAGACGGAGGAATAGACGCCGGCCTGCACCATCGTCGGCTTGTTGCCCTTGTTGGCCTTCTCGAACTCCGTCGAGAACGCGCGGTTGGCGTCCGTCTGGTCCCAGTACCAGGCTTCCGTCATGATCAGGCCCTGCGCTGTTTGCAGGCCGAGCGCATGGACGTCGGTGATGAAGACCAGCAGACCCGCGAGCTTCTGGCCGCCCTGGACGATGCCGAACTCGGCGGCCTGCTTGATCGCGTTGGTGGTATCGCTGCCGGCGTTGGCGAGGCCGATGATCTTGGCCTTCGATTGCTGCGCCTGGAGCAGGAACGACGAGAAGTCCTGGCCCGGGAACGGATGGCGGACCTTACCGAGGACCTTGCCACCGCTCTTTTCGACGACTGCCGCGGTATCACGCTCCAGCGCGTGACCGAACGCATAGTCAGCGGTCAGGAAGAACCACGAATCGCCGCCGGTCTTGACGATCGCGTTGCCGGTGCCGTTGGCGAGCGCCCACGTGTCATAGGTCCAGTGCACGGTGTTGGGCGAGCAGGCCTTGCCGGTCAGGTCCGACGCGGCCGCGCCGGAAACCAGGAAGACCTTGTTCTTTTCCTTGGTAATGTTGTTGACGCCGAGGGCGACGGACGACGTCGGCACGTCGACGACGACGTCGACCTTGTCGACGTCGAACCACTGGCGAACCGTGGTCGAGCCGATGTCGGGCTTGTTCTGGTGATCGGCGAAGACGACCTCGATCTTTTCGCATTTGGTCGTCTTGCAGAAGTCCTCGATCGCCTTGCGGGCGGCCCACACGGAGCCCTGGCCCGAGAGATCGGCGTAGAGGCCCGACTGGTCGTTCATGACGCCGATCTTGATCACGCCGTCGCTGATCTGGGCATGGGCCGCAGTCGCCGCGCAGGCGGTCAATGTTGCTAGTGCTAGTGCCTTCCAACGCATGTTTCTCTCCATTTCTTCTAACTGATTTAAACGCCGAGATGTGCCTCAAGCCGCTGACGGTTCGCGGCCAGCTCCCGGTTCTCGATCTCGTCGACCACGGTGCCATGCTCGACCACGTAGTGGCGATCGGCAACCGTCGCGGCGAAATGAAGGTTCTGTTCGACGAGCAGCACGGTCAACCCACGCTTCTTGAGATCTCGGATCACCGCGCCTATGTGTTGAACGATGACCGGGGCGAGGCCCTCGGTTGGTTCGTCGAGAAGCAACAGGTCGGCGCCGGTGCGCAGGATGCGCGCGATGGCGAGCATCTGCTGTTCGCCGCCGGACAACTTGGTGCCCTGGCTGCGCGCGCGCTCCTTGAGCTGTGGGAAGAGCGCGTGGATCTCCTCGAGTGGGAGGCCGCCGCCTTTGACCGCCGGCGGCAGCAGCAGGTTCTCGGTCACATTGAGGCTCGCGAAGATGCCGCGCTCTTCCGGACAATAGCCGATGCCGAGCCGCGCGATCTGGTTCGACGGCCACTTGATCGTCTCGGTCTCGCCGTAGCGGACCGATCCCGTGCGTTTGCCGACGACGCCCATGATTGATCGCATCGTCGTCGTCTTGCCGACGCCGTTTCGGCCGAGCAGGGTGACGACCTCGCCCTTGCGGACGGAGAACGACATGCCATGCAGGACATGGCTTTCACCGTACCACGCGTGCAGATCGCGCACTTCGAGCAGCGGGGTCGGCTTAAGCATGCGCGCCTCCGACTTCGGCCGCGTTGCCCGCACCATCTCCGGTGCCCATATACGCCTCGACGACCAGCGGATTTTTAGAGACCTCGGCGTAAGTGCCCTCGGCGATGACGCGGCCCCGCGCGAGCACGGTGATGGTGTCGGAGAGGTCAGCGACCACGGAGAGATTGTGCTCGACCATGAGAACCGTGCGCGACTTGGCTGCCTTCTTGATCAGCGCCGAGATGCGACCGATGTCCTCGCGGCCCATGCCGGCCATTGGTTCGTCGAGCAGCATGATCTCGGGTTCAAGCGCGAGCGTCGTTGCGATCTCGAGGACGCGCTTGCGGCCATAAGGTAGCTCGACGGCAGTCAGCGATTCCGTTCCTTCGAGCCCGACGTCGTGCAGAATTTCCAGGGCGCGGTCATTGAGCTGATCGAGGGATTTTTCGGAGCGCCAGAAATGAAACGAGGTGCCGAGCTGGCGCTGGAGGGCGATGCGTACGTTTTCGAGCAGCGTCAGATGGGGGAACGTCGCCGAAATCTGGAACGATCGAATGAGCCCCAGCCGCGCCACGCTCGCAGGTGGCATTCGCGTGATGTCGCGGCCATTGAGGCGGATTTGGCCTGAAGTCGGCTGGAGGAACTTCGTGATGAGATTGAAGCAAGTGGTCTTGCCGGCGCCGTTCGGTCCGATCAGTGCGTGGATGCTGCCGCGCTTCACTTTCAGATTGACGTCGTCGACCGCGCGAAAACCTTTGAAATCCTTGATCAAGCCTTCAGTCTCGATGACTGCGGATTGGTCCATGGCCGCGTCCCTCATCGCGTCACGCGGAATTCACGGGTGGTGCGATTTCCGTATAAACGGCCGAGCCGTCGCAGCAGCGTTCCAAAGCGTTCGAGCACCCGTAAACCTCTGCAACTTAGGGCACCAGAATACCCCAGGACATCATCTGCCTCGCGCGCGCTCTTATTGCGGTTGCGCCATCATCAGTAAATCCCGCTTGTTCCGTCAGTGCAAGGACTTGTCATTCTACGTTGGTCGATATTGGGTGCGGGCTCCGCCGTCAATACCAAGGCCTGTCATACACCATTAAAGCTCCGCCACGCGCTCGGATCGGCGGGCTCCCGGCAGGACTGTCCTAAGGGTCGGCGCTCGTGCCTCGACGCTGTAACGCGGCTAGTACCCGCTCCGGCGTCATCGGCATATGGTTGACGCGGACGCCGATCGCGCGGGCGATGGCATTGGCCACGGCGGCGGCCGGCGGGACGATCGGCACCTCGCCGACGCCGCGCACGCCATAAGGAACGCCCGGTACCGGCGTTTCGATGATGACGCAATCGATCTTCGGCACGTCGAGCGCGGTCGGCATGCGATAGTCTAGGAGGCTCGCGTTCCGAAGCCGCCCGTCCGATCCGTAGTCGTAGCCCTCCATCAGCGCCCACCCAATGCCCTGGACGACGCTGCCTTCGATCTGCCCCTCGACCGCGGTGGGATTGAGTGCGCGCCCGACATCCTGAAACGCCGTATAGCGCAGGATCGTCACCAACCCGGTATCCGTATCGACTTCGACATCGCACACGTGCGCGCCGATCTCGACGCCGAGCGGCAGCTTGGTCGAGACGCCACGCCCGATGATCGCGCCATCGGCCA